>JABNAD010000021.1_pt1 | contig 187722 bp, 175 predicted proteins | sample 7240381 | NCBI WGS metagenome assembly JABNAD01 (sample SAMN11332834, study PRJNA596920) | anaerobic digester metagenome | biome: digested sludge; isolation source: digested sewage sludge-derived enrichment culture grown on H2/CO2 | place: Germany: Goettingen | reverse complement strand
GTACCTTAACTGTTTTTCATAGATCGAGCCTGATGGCTACATCATGACGTTTTTTATCTTTTCCCCTCATCTTTACAGGTATGAGATGAAAATAACCATATTGCCGTAACCTGTCGATAACATCATTTCTCTGGTTGATATCTACCCAGAAGTCCAGGTCAATTGCGGTTTTTCCTATGACTTCTTCCCGGGAAAATCCCCACCATTTTGAAAAATGTTCATTCACTTCATAAAATCTGCCGGTTGTAAGGTCAGATATCGCTATTCCCTCGGGGATAAGATCAAATATCGTTCTGAATAACGAATCCGGTTGAACAAGTAGATTATCAGGCAACGAAGCCTGTGATGAATGTTTAAATATCCATATCCGGCCCATCAAACCAGAATCAGGTTCCGGAAACGGTGTTGAATAGAGGAGGAAAGATTCCCCTTCCCGGACTGGAATAGTATGTGAACCAGTCCATTCAAGATTGGATCTAACCTGGTTCAGAACATATATCATATCTTCATGTTGCAGATCCCGGTCAACAAAAAAGCGAAGCATCTCATCACCATTAAAAAATTCATCATGATTTGAGAATGAAAAGAGAGTTTTAAACGATGGATTGCAGTAGAGTATTGATAAATCAGGGCTTGTAATCAAAACCCCGTCTTTGAAGGTATCATAACCATTGAATGCAAGATATACAGGTTTCAATTCATCTAACCTATCTTCGTTCATGATATGTGAATAAACACATTACCATAACACTATTGAATAAAAATAAAAAGTCATTCCTTTTTAACCTTCTGATTTTGATACCCGGGACTACAGAGATCAATTTTCTGGAATTTTTAAAAGTATATCTCAGAATAGTATGAATATGGTGCGTTCCAGGTAATCAAACCCGGTATATCCATTGATTATCTACATGATAATTACTCCCATTAATTGTGAGAATAAAGGAATTATCGAACATTTGAGGGAAATGAGTTTGATTTTTTCTGTATTATTCCCGGACAAAGAAATGATTAAATTCAAAACTATTATCACGAACTCTGACACAATCTGTTACCCCATGTCCCCAATCATCTCCAATCAACTCCACCAAAGACTTCTTCTTACGGCTGCTGCTGTCGGGATGTTTTTAGACGGGCTTGACGGCTCGATTGTAACAATAATTCTCCCACAGATTTCAGAGTCATTCAGCACCGACACCGGGACAGCTTCCTGGGTCATTATCACGTATCTTCTGATGATGGCAGGATTAATCCTCATTGTTGGAAAAATTGCCGAACGAGGACAAATCAGGAAGATTTTTCTCTGGGGTTTGTGTGTCTTTACTGCTGGATCTGCTGCGTGTGGAATCGCTCCAGACCTGGAAATTCTTCTGATAGCCCGGATTTTTCAGGGAATCGGAGCAGCAATGCTTGCATCAACCGCCTCATTGCTCTGTGTCACCTACCTTCCAAAGGATATGTACGGGATGGCCTTTGGAGCAATTTCCATGTCTGTTTCTGTCGGGGTAGCAACCGGACCGGCCATCGGGGGATTTATAGCCCAATATTTCTCCTGGCACTGGGCATTTCTCATGAATGTCCCTGTTGGTATCCTCATTCTGGCTTTTGCCATGCATATCATTCCTCCGGACATACCACGTGAAAAGCAACCATTTGACCTGTACGGAGCAATTCTCCTCTTTGGGCTGATGGCGGCAGGAGTGTATTGTCTTGAACGCATTTCTCACCTGGGGATATCTGACCCGCAGATCTTACTCAGTGGGAGTGTCAGTATTGCCTGTCTGATTGCCTTTTATATTCGTGAGCGGATGTGCAATCTACCCCTTATTCATATCCACGTGTTTTCAGTCTGGAACTTTACCGCAACATTGGTGGCATTTCTTATATATGGGTGTGTATCTATGGGCATTTTCTATCTTCTCCCATTCTTCCTTCAGGCAGGGATGACATATGACCCGGCAATGGCTGGACTGTTTCTCCTAATTCCACCGGTTATTACGGCAATAATCGGCGTTCCGATGGGAAGATGGTCAGACCTTATAGGCAGAAGACCATTTGCAATTGCTGCAGCGTTAACATCCATTATAGTTTGTGGGATTTTTATGACAATCGTCCCTGAAACCGGCTTTATTCCGCTCGTTCTTGGCCTTCTGTTCATGGGCCTCTTTATGGGTTGTTTTGGCGGACCGGTTGCCAGCAGGGTTGTAGAAAATGCTCCTTCTGGTGAAGAGGGTACGGGAACATCACTCATGGTCACTGCAGTGTACCTTGGGAGTGTTCTTGGTACCGCTCTGTTTGCAACATTTTTCACCTTGGGAAGTCTAGAAACAGGCATTGCAGCATTCTCTGATCTTGACCCGGAGAAATTTTTACAAGGATTTCACCTTTCAATGACTGCTGGGTTTGTCCTATCAGTTCTGGCACTCATATTATCGGTCATTGTCAGGGAAAAGAAACCCCAATAAAACACAGTACGGATTTAAAATAGACAGAATAAAGCCTAATCACATCTTCATAGTGGAGTACTTTCATGGATCACGAATCTGATACAACCGGAGTCACCCTTCTGAAAGGTGATCCGAAAATCGCTATTATAAAACTCTCTATTCCGATGATAGTAGCCATGCTGCTCATGTCCACCTATAACCTGGTGAATGCTGTCTGGGTGGCTGGACTTGGGGCAGATGCCCTGGCAGCAGTTGGTTTTATCACTCCCCTGTTTATGATTCTAGTCGGACTGGCAAATGGACTTGGAGCCGGAGCTACATCAGTAATTTCCCGAAGAATTGGTGCAGGAGACAGAAATGGAGCTCATGCAACTGCAGTTCAGGCAGTTCTTATGAGCATCGCGATCTCCATTGCCATATCTTTTTTGCTTATTACATTCAGCAGACCACTGATGATACTGTTTGGTGCAGGAAATACAGTAGATCTCGCAGTAGAGTATGGAAATATCGTATTTGCAGGAACTATCCTGATTCTTTTCACCAATGTCGGATACGGGATTCTCAGAGGAGAAGGAGATACCAAACGGACGATGTACGTCATGGGAGCAGCATCCATCATCAATATCGTTCTTGATCCTATCTTTATCTACTATATGAACTGGGGTATTGCTGGTGCTGCCTGGGGTATGATAGTATCACTGGTTCTCATCGCATCTGTCCAGATATACTGGTTCTGTATAAAAAAAGACACCTATATTACCCTTTCAAAACATGTGGATATTCGTGAAACCAGGCACATCAAAGATGTTCTGGCAATCGGACTTCCAGCCAGTTGTGAATTTTTCCTGATGGCAATCCTCGCCGTTTTCATCAATATACTGCTGGTCATGGTTGCAAATACTGATGCTGTCGCGGTATATACAGCAGGATGGCGGGTAATAATGTTCGCGATCATTCCTCTTGTTGCAATATCCACATCTGTTGTTGCAGTTACCGGTGCAGCATTCGGAGGACGACATTTTGAAAAGTTTCCGGTTATCCATAACTTTTCTGTCTTCTTAGGTATTGTCATCGCTACCATCATTGCAATTCTGACCTGGCTTTTTGCAGATCAAATCTCGTTTATATTCTCGTACTCAGCTGAAGGAGCACATCTGGCGCCATCAATAGCAGCTTTCCTTGCCACGATGTGCATATTTTATCCATTTGTATCTCCGGGAATTATGTCATCCTCTGTCTTTCAGGGAACCGGGCGGGGATTATCATCACTCCTTCTCAATGTGCTCAGAGAAATAGTATTCATGGCATCTGCAGCATATCTGCTCGGCGTTGTTCTTGGATATGGCGAACACGGTATCTGGTGGGGACTCATTATCGGTGATATTCTTGGTGGAATTACCGGGTATGTCTGGGTTAGGTTTTACATCAGCCGAATTATCAGATATACCTGAATCACTTAATTTTTGCTCAATTTTTCACAGATAAACCCACCCGAAAAAGGGGCTCTGAATGCTGATAATGAGAAGCTTTGTATACTCTGTGATCCTAATATCGTATTGTCGATATCGATTAACCGATATCGAATTTTTCAGGTGATACTATGCGAGACAATCGAGAAGACATGAGATCATTCATGAGACGGTTCCACCGGATTCGACATTTCAGGGGTTATGGTGGCCTGAAAGTGCTTGTTCTCTATATACTCAGAGAAGGGCCAAAGAATGGAGCTGAACTTATGGATGCTATTGATGTGATGAGCCATGGACACTGGAAACCATCCCCTGGATCCATGTATCCACTACTTAGCAAAGCTGTCGAAGAAAATTTTATCATAAAAAGAGAAGACCGCAGATACGAACTGACCAAGGCAGGTATAGAGGAGATAAATATGTTTAAAACCGGAACGTTTGGTAAAGCAGAAACAGTTGAAGATATCCTGACTGAAATAGACAGCAATCTTTCATATCTTGAAGATTTGACAAAAGAAAAACTGACACCCCATATTCCTATCCTTGAAGAGATCAGGGAGAAAGTAATCCGGCTCCATGAAACGCTTCATTCCTCCGGACCAGAGACATAATATCGAAATGTATTCAAAATGAGCAAAAATGTCAGAAGATAAAGATACTCTCTTTCATGAAATAAGACCAGCACATACTATAGAACTCTGAAAACACACCAGATTATCCCATATTATGAGGACAACAATACGATGACACCTGCAATTCAGGTACAAGATCTGACAAAAAAGTTCAATGATCTTGTTGCAGTAAACCACATATCCTTCGAGATTGAGCAAGGTGAGATATTTGGTCTTCTCGGTCCGAACGGGGCCGGTAAAACCACAACGCTCTCCATGCTATCAACCATGCAAAAACCGACACAGGGAACCGCAATAGTTCAGGGTAAAGATGTCGAAAAAAACGAAGATGATGTCAGGAAGGCAATCGGTATAGTCTTTCAGGATCAAAGCCTGGATGAAGAACTTACGGCTATGGAAAACATGGATTTTCATGGCAGATTATACCGTATTCCACCAGATGTTCGAGCACAACGGACAGATGAACTTCTCCGCCTGGTCGAACTGTATGACCGGAAACATGACATCGTAAAGACTTTTTCCGGTGGAATGAGACGAAGGTTGGAGATTGCCCGTGGACTTCTTCATCACCCTTCGGTCCTGTTCCTTGATGAACCAACCCTGGGCCTTGATCCCCAGACACGAAATCATCTCTGGCAGTATATTGCATCATTGAGCAAAGAGAAGCATATCACGATTATTCTTACTACCCATTACATGGAAGAGGCTGACCGGCTTTGCGATCGGATAGCAATCATCGATCATGGAACCATAATTGCGCTTGATACGCCTCAAAACCTCAAAAACGGAATCGGTGGTGATATTATTACCATTACGACATCGGATCCTGCTACCGTTGTGCAGATACTCACCAAACCATGGATACACCGGGTCGAGCAGCATCATGATAAGATACGGATAAACCTGGAGAATGCAGAGCAGCATATCAGTGAAATTATCAGTCTCCTCAATCAGCACAGTATCCCGATTCATTCAGTCTCGATTCATAAACCAACACTTGAGGATGTGTTCCTTTCATTTACGGGCAAAACAATCCGGGAGCAGGAGATAGACGGAAAAGAGATGATGCGGATGCACCGCAAAATGATGAGGCATTAATATGGATATTATCTATACCATCTGGCTCCGGAGTATGATTCGCTATGTCAGATCAAAAAGTAGGATCATCGGTAGCATCAGCATGCCCCTGTTCTTCCTGCTCTTTCTCGGATTTGGCTTAAATTCAGTAGTCAGAATACCAGGTTTTGGGGAGAATTATATTCAGTTCCTTATCCCGGGCATGGTTGCCATGAGTGTACTCTTTACCTCAGTCTTTTCAGGGATTCAGATAATATGGGATAAACAGTTCGGGTTTTTAAAAGAAACCCTGGTCGCTCCGGTAACTAGAATGGAGATTATGCTTGGACAGACGTTCGGAGGAGCAACAACAGCACTCATTCAGGGGATTATTATTATGGTCATCTCACTCTTTGTGGGACTTCACGTAGAGAGTGTGACCGGATTTTTGATTGCTCTCGGATTCATGGTGCTGATCGGTATCTCCTTTACAGCATTCGGCATTGCAATTGCTTCCAGAATGGAAGATATGACCGGATTTCAACTGATCATGAATTTCGTCATATTCCCAATATTCGGCCTATCAGGAGCATTATTTCCGATTAGTTCGCTTCCCGAATGGCTTGCACCGATAACTATGATCGATCCCCTGACTTATGGTGTGGAAGGAATCAGGTATGGTCTGACCGGAACGAGCCAGATTAGTCCGGTGATAAGTTTCATGGTAATTGGTGGATTTGCCTGTGTCATGACCATAATTGGTGCATTCCTATTCAGGAAAATAAAAATATGAAAAGTGCCAGGATTACATTATCCCAGGTAGATTGAAACCAAATTGTTCAAAGTCTTTAAGATTCATTATGTGGGCACTTTCACCGGAAGCAATGGACGGCAGGATAAATCGAAAAAAATCTTGGCAAAACTGCTCAAAACTGAATCCCTCTCCAACTATTACCTGTTTCCATTTTTGTTCCATTGAAAGAATGTTCATGAAGGAGATCATGAGGTACATTGATGTCAGGAATGGATCGATATCTCCACGGATGGTCCCATCATCGATTCCTTCCTGAATAGCATCCCGAAGAATCATACGACAGGCACCATACCCTTTTCCTATATCTGCTGTACATGGATTCTCTTTTGAAAAACGCTCCGAGCCATAAAAATGAATCATTCGAAGATAATCCGGGTATTCCTGTGAAAACGTGTAATATGCCTGGCCCATCAGTATTACTTTAACGATACCCGAAACCTGTTTATTCATGCATTCAGAATATTTTTCTTTGAGGATCTCAACACCACGAAGGACTATGGAAGCGTAGAGTGCCTCCTTGTTTTTAAAATAAAGATAGATGGTGGCTTTGTTGAGTTCAACTTCGCGGGCAATCTCATCCATGGAGACTTGTTCATAGCTCCGGGAAAAAAACAGACGCTCAGCTGCATCAAGTATTTCAGTCCTTCTTTGTTCCTTTTCTCTTTGTCTTCTTTCAGATATTCCCATATGGCCTCTCTACCAATACATGGTTGTTTAATAATGACAGTAATTTAGTATGTTATTAGATCTCACGACAGATCCACGCTTCTATAAGTTCCCGAGATATGCTCGCTTTTGAGGGATAAGGCGGCAGATTTTCTCGGGTAAACCAACCGGCATCTTCAATCTCCTGGTTATCAACCTGAATTTCTCCTCCGGCATAATCTGCAACAAAACCAACCATAAGTGAATCAGGGAACGGCCAGGGCTCACTCCAGAAGTACCGGAGATTTTGGACAGAGATGCCCACCTCTTCTTTTACTTCACGGTGAACCGTCTGTTCGAGATTCTCTCCTGGCTCATTAAATCCGGCAATGACCGAATAAAATCCGGATGGAGAGCGAGGTGAACGGGCAAGCAGAATCTCCTCTCCCTTTTTGATCAGTACAATGATAGCAGGGGAGATCCGGGGATAAACGGTAGTATTGCAAACCGGACAGGTCTGTGCCCGCTCAGTTGTTAGTGGAAGGGTTTTCGTTCCACATCTGCCACAGAATGCATGTAACCGATGGAATTCTAGGATTCTAACTGCATACGACGCAATCGCCATATCACTTTCTTGAGCCTTTCCATAGAGTTCCCTGACAGATGATGATTCAAATCCCTCCGGTAGCCTTGCAGAAACGGGAACCTCACATACATGGTACATACAATTCCCCTTTATACCAAGATACACAGGATCATCACATACCAGACCAGTGGAGAGTGAATTCTGCAAAATGATGATTTTGGATTCTAATTGATTACGAAAGAGTATCTGTGTGCCCTGGATCAGAATCCAGTACTTCTGTGCAGGGGAAATATCCTCAGGTTCCGGATATACAGGAAAGAGGGGGGAGATTCCATAGAATGGACGGGAAGGTATCATATTCTTAGAATGCCCCTCAGATATCCCCGTTCCCGAGCGATATATTTATACATAATATTCCGGCTTTTTTGGTTCACTATAGAGAGTATGAAGCCTTATTGAAGCATCCTGGACAAGACCGGGTTTCATTGTTCTGGCATGTTCCGGACAGTTTTTGATACATGCACAACAGGTAATACATTTTTCTATCTGAATTTTTGAACTATTTTGTGGATCAATTGCACCGGTCGGGCAGAGTTCTGCACATATACCACATTGTGTACACTTATCACTCACGGAAATGAAATCAACGGTCCATAATGTCGAATCACCCCGATATGGGTACATGCCTGGAATCTCTATTTCAGATAATTCAGATATCGACGTGACAGATTTCAGTTTTTCTTTGATTTTTCGTCCGAATTCTTCTGCATGACGAATATCATCTGTATCCGGACGACCTGATGCGGTTGGTGTTGCATCGGTTGAGAATGAGTGCTCCCCGATATATGCACCACCAGCGATAGGAATACCCCCGCATTGCTGAATTATTTTTTTAAGTTCAAGCAACGCATCCTCATACACCCGATTGCCATACACGACAACACAGACCGTCGGGGTGTGATGAGCCTGGATTGCATTCAACCAATCAATGATAAGTGCTGGGACTCTCCCCATGTACACAGGAACTCCAACAATAAGCAACTCGTCTTCAGACGTCTTCATTGGTGTTTTTCTTGTTTCAGGTCTGGTGATATCAATACATTCAACACGATCTGAAGTGATACCATTCGCAATACTCAAAAGTACTTTTTTTGTTGTTCCAGTTGGAGAGAAATATACCAATTTTAGTGATTTCGTTTTCATGTTCCTTTACTCCTTTCGTGATTGTGAATGAAACAAATAATACATATAATGGATTTTTGTTTCATAAACACAAAGGGCGTCAGTAAAATCCTCCAAGATGAGGGAGGGATTCTCTTTTTTCTGACGGAGAGGTATACGAAATTATTTGATCCTTATGTAATATATAACTATAAGTTAGTAAATAACCATTAGTTAGTATAAGATCCATTCGATATTCAGATGGAATGAAATAAAATACAAAGAACAATCTTAATAGTAACCAAAAGTTAACACATTTGCGATGATTTATTTCACCGATAATGATATCGACCGATTGATAGAAGATGATCTTCCGGCAGGTGATATGACTACATTCCTGTTAGATCTCGCTGGAAAGAAGGGCTCAATCTCATTGATTGCCAGAAATGAGATGATCGCCTGTTGTACTGAGGAAGCAGTTCGTCTATATAAAAAAGTCGGGCTTGAAATAGGATTTTTTGTTCCTTCTGGGACCAGAATGCAACCTGGTGAAAAACTGATCGAGGCACATGGAGATGCAGCCGCCATCCACATTATCTGGCGGACTGGGAGTGCGATGATCGAATTTGCGTCAGGTATTGCAGGCAGGACACATCAACTCCTGACTGCTGCAAGAAAAGAAAACCCATCAATATCAGTAGCAGGCACACGAAAACACCCGCCTTTTGTTAAAAAAATGGCATTGAAAGCGTTGATGGCTGGGGGAGGAGTACCACACCGGACCGGGCTTTCTGACACCATACTCATTTTCCGAGAACACCTGTTATTTACCGGGGGGTATGAACAACTACCTGATGTGATCCGTTCACTCAAGGAAAAGATGAAAGAGCGAAAGATAGTTGTAGAAGCCCATAATATGGAAGAAGCATTGATTGCTGCCAATTCCGGAGCTGATGTTATTCAGATGGATAAAAGTCAGCAGGAAATTTTTTCCGATTGTGCTGGAAAGTGTCGTGCTATTAACCCAAATATCTGTATGATTGCTGCCGGGGCGATTAATGACACCAATGCAGCGATATACGCAAAAGCCGGTGCTGATGTGCTGGTTACCTCATGGATGTATTTTGCTCCACCGGCAGATATCAAGGCAGAAATCGTACCAGTAATGTAAATTTTTGAATCGGTCCGGATGAGTGATAATTCAAAAAAACCATGTATTACTCATCATTTTTTTTACTGTGCCAAGCATACTGGTATTACCTATTATTACCCATTATTCCCGGCAGTACATCAGGTTGTTCTAGGGAATAATGAGCAAAAAGCAAGAATTTTTCATAACTATTATATCAAAACATTACAAACTATTACCCTGAAAGTATACATAAAGAAAATTTTTCCTCGCAAAGATGGTTGATTCGAACCCATTAAAGCATACAAATCAGATCTCATTTTTGTATGTTGATGATGAAGAGGAACTCCTTACTATAGCAAAACTCTTCCTGGAGCGAACCGGAGAATTTAGAGTTGATATTGCCAAATCAGCACAAGAAGTTTTGCAATCTGATTCTTTCCAATCATATGATGCAATCATTTCTGATTACCAAATGCCAGGGATGAATGGCATCGAATTTCTCAAGGCAGTCAGAGATCAGGATAAAGACATCCCATTCATACTTTTTACAGGAAAAGGTCGTGAAGAGGTCGTCATCGAAGCAATTAATAACGGGGCAGATTTCTACCTCCAAAAAGGGGGTGATCCTAAATCCCAGTTTGCTGAACTGTCCCACAAAATAAAGCAGGCAGTCAGAAGAAAACGGGCTGAGAGATCATTTCAGGACTCTCAGAAAGAACTTGGTGACATCATAGATTTTCTGCCTGATCCAACCTTTGTTATTGATAAATCGGGTACCATCATCTCCTGGAATCATGCTATTGAAAAGATGACCGGACATTCTGCACGGAAAATGCTTGGAAAGGGGAATTATGAATATGCAATTCCTCTTTATGGTCATCGACGCCCAATACTCATTGATCTCATCAATGAAACTGATGAAACATTATCCCGGTATTATACCCATATATCACGATCAGGAGATGCTGTCCAGGCGGAAGTGGAGTATGTGAATGAAAAAGGCAGGAAAATTAGTTTGTACGGAAAAGCCTGCCCCCTTTACTCAACCAATGGAGAAATAACCGGATCAATAGAATCTTTACGTGAGATAACAGAACTGAAAAATTATGCTGAAAAATTGCAGAACAGTGAAAAAAAATACAGAAACCTTATAGAATTCTCACGTGACGCAATTATTATCATTGGGTTTGACGGTACTATCTATTTTTATAATACCTCTGGAGCACTGTTACTAGAAGAGGAATCTTTAGATGACACCTTTGCCAGGAAAAATATAATGGAATATGTCCATCCTGACTCTTGTGAAGATGTACTAAAGGATATTGAACTGTTTAAACAGGGAAATGACGCAAATATTTCTCAGTATAAATTAATCACCACAAAAAACCATGAGATCTGGGTTGAGAGCCAGGGTAGAAAAATTCCATTCCATGATTTACCAGCCATATTCATAACATTGCGGGACATAACCCAAAGAAAACAAATTGAAGAAGAGAGAGATACTTTTCTTCAATCATTAATATCCCAACAAAAATTTACAGAAACTCTTCTCGACGCGATTCCTCTCCCAGTTTTCTGGAAAGATACAAATTTCAGGATTTTAGGATGTAACCAGGCTTATTGCAGACTCCTTGGTATATCAAGTGAACAATTGTTAGGAAAAACCATCCATGAGATATGGCCGGATAGTAAAGATGCCATTGAGACGATGCTCCTCGACCAGGAAATAATTAAAAGTGAGAAAAACTATTCTTCCCAAAGAAAACTTACTGATGGGACTGGAAAAACTCACGACGTTATTGTATCAAAAAACCTCTTTTTTGACCATTCCGGAAATATTGCAGGAATTGTTGGATCAGTCCAGGATATCACAGATTATAATTTATTACTCCAGAACCTGAAAAGCCGGGAGGAGTTGTTCCGGATGATTGTAACTCAGTCTTCTGACATCTTTGTAGTCATCTCGCCCACATATGAAATAACGTACATCAGCCCGAATCATTCCAATCTGACTGGTTTTTTGACTGAAGAAGCAACCGGAACAATAGAACGCTTTATTCATCCTGATGACTACAAAGAAGTAATTTTCCGTATTGATAATCTTGTAAACAATATATCATCCATTGAAACAGCTGAATTTCGAACATTAAAACGTGATGGATCATACATTCTTCTGGAAGGGGTAGGAGTAAATTGTATAGATAATCCCGCAATAAAAGGAATTCTGATCACTGCACGGGATATTACGACGAGAAAAAGAACAGAACAGGAATTATCTCGAATCACAAGATTGTTTCAAAAAATTTCGGAAAATTCACCTGTTTTTATCGCACTTTTAGATGAAGAGGGATTTATTGTTCTTGCAAACCAGGCATTTTCACTACCCACCTTCAATTATGATAACGAAAAAACAAGATTTCGTATTAAGGACTTTTTTAAAGCAGAATGGGAGATGGAATGTTCTGCAATTCTCGATGATGTTATTCAACTGGAAAAACCATGTGTTCATGAGTGCCCGATTGTTGGTAAAGGCGGAGATAAAATACTATCGGCTGCGTTTTTCCCAATCAAGGAGGAGGATAAAACCTATATTGGATTCATCGGGCTGGATATTACCGAGCAAAAGTTATTAATAAGCCAATTGAATGAGAGCATTATTCAGAACGAGGCTCTTGAAAAAGTAGTTGAAACACGGACTCGTGAAATTTCTTATTTATTAGAACTTAAAAAATCTTTAATAACCGCCATCGCTCATGATCTCAGAACTCCCCTTACCCCACTTATCGCTCTTCTTCCGGTACTGGAACATGAAGATGATTGTACCAAAAAGACGCAGATTATCAGAATTCTAGAGAAAAATACTATAAGAATTGCATCTATTGTAGAAAACCTCCTTTTTTTGAATAAACTCGGATCAATAGACTCGATTGAAGATATCTCTGATGTGAATGTTCATGGATTAGTTAAGAATTTGCTCAATGTTCATTCAATTGCAGCAGAAAAGAAAAAGATTACGATTATCACAGAAATTCCAACGAACATTGTTATCAAGACCTCTCTGCCCCATCTCACTTCAGTATTAGATAACGTCATATCAAATGCAGTTAAATATTCAAAACAAGATGGAAAGATATGGATTTTAGTATGTGAAAGAGCAGAAAAAGTTCGGATTCAAGTGTTGGATACCGGTATCGGACTTACCAACCATGAATTATCACATGTTTTCGAACCGTTCTTTAAAGCTGATCCTTCGAGACATGACCGATCCTCATCTGGTCTGGGATTATCAGTTTCGAAACAATTATTACAGGCAATCGGAGGGAGAATTACCATATGCAGTGAGGGCTTGGATAAAGGAACGCATGTGACAATATGGATGAAAAAATCCATTGAATTCCCTAAATGATTCTCTAATCAGGTTATTGATGAGATTAATCAATATGTTTGACTAAAAACGTATACCGTTTCATGGTTGCGGTTTTTAATTCCTTTTTGGTGTTTCGCAGACATCCTCTCCGATGCATTACATCCATGAGAATAATTTATAAATAATGGCCTGTTTGAGAAAAGAAATACAGATCTTATGAAATAATAAAAACACCAAAAAAGAGTTATCAGCAAAGATACAATATATCCTTAGCTTTTCAGCACTCTTCTATGACAACAAGTATTGATATTATCATCTTATTTCTCCTTATAATCGTAAACGGTTTTTTTTCCATGGCAGAATTTGCTCTGGTCTCGTCACGTAAAATAAAACTAAAACAACTGGCATCAGAGGGAAAAACCGGAGCACACGCAGCATTGGGACTAATGGAAGATCAGACATCCTTTCTTTCATCAATCCAGATAGGAATTACTCTGGTGGGTATTTGTACCGGTGCATATGGTGGCGCAACCTTTTCGCATGTCCTTGAACCATTCATTGAGAATATCCCATTTATTGGTACCTATAGCCAGGCTATCAGTATAACTGGTGTAATATTGGTCATAACCTACTTTTCAATTGTAATAGGAGAACTCGTTCCAAAACGCATTGGTCTAGCGAACCCGGAAGGGATTGCCTGTACAATAGCTCCGGTATTTGTATTGATTACCAGGATATTTGCACCATTTTCATACCTTACATCAGGACTGACTCATCTCCTTGTAAAAATATTTGGTATTTCCGATCAAAAAACCCCTGATATCATTGAAGATGAAATTCATCTTCTCTTGGAGGAAGGAGCTGAATCAGGAGTAATTGACGAAACCGAACAAAACATGATGGAAAGTGTTTTTGAATTTGGTGACCGGCCGATTGATGATCTGATGATACCAAGACCTGATATCATTGCCATTGATATCGATGATGAACCTTCAAAAAATCTTGACATAATGAGAAATTCCAAACATACCAGATATCCGGTATATAGAGACACTCTGGATTCAATCATAGGCATTATATCTATCAGGGACCTTTGGACATATTCACAATCACATCAGACCATTGACTTATCCAAGGTTATTCAGGAGATATTAGTCGTCCCGAACCAGATTACTGCTCTAGACCTTATTCACCGATTTCGAAATGCAACATCACCACTCGCAATAGTTGTTGATGAGTATGGATCTGTCGTGGGACTCATTACCCTGCATGATCTCCTGGAAGCTCTGGTCGGAGATCTTTCTAAGGTTGATAATGAAGAAGAGATTGAACTGGTAACCAGAAGACATGATGGATCATGGCTTGTCGATGGGCGAACCACTCCTGAAGAACTCTACGAACTGACAGGTATATCCTGCATTGAAGACTCAGCACGAGGATTTTTTAAAACAATGGCGGGATTTATGCTGTACCAGACTGGCTCAATACCAAAAGAAGGAGAAACTATCGTCTGGGACAATTATTTATTTGAAATTGTTGACATGGACGGCCATAGGATCGATAAAATCCTAATTACACTAAAAGTGCCTGAAATCAAAGATTCCCTTCCCTAATTTTCGAGAATTAGACAGAAACAGGATTTCACCTTTTTCTAAATAATATGGTTAAAATTTAACATTTTGCAAATAAAACTGAATTTGTGAGAGATTTTGTAATTAATATAAATAGATGTTGTAATAGGACACCTGAAGTTGAACAATTATATTCAAACAAGAGCAACGAAGTTGTACTCATGTATACCAAACAACTGGTGAGGTAGGATGAGTAATGACCCTCAAAGGTTCGGGATCTCTCAGGGTTAACCGGGAAAGGCTACAACCACACACAATAGATCGGCTTCGATCACAAACCTTTCCTCTTTGAGGGTCATCATATAACACCATACAATAGAGTAAGTCCAGATACGGGATTCGAACTGAGCGAATATCTTTTTCTATCGCGCCCGACTTATCGGTAAAAAGAATTAACGATTATTATTAATATCAGATATTGTTGAACGAAAAATATTAATCATACATCTACACCTCCGAAAAATAATATATAGGATAGATTTCTAAAAAGGCTAAAACACCAATATATTGTAAAAGCCCGCTCTATTTTTTTCTTAATATATTTCATATATAAACAACTGCAATTCGTAAAATTTATGCCATGATATTAGGAACAGTTGAAATATACTGTGTACACGCATGAATCAGGATGCACATACCTGAAGGGACAGGTATTCAGGCAGATTCAAAATGCCTCACAGTATATGAATCACGTTATCATGATTCGAACCGTATCTGAATAAGGATAATCTGGGATTTTAAGAATTATTTCCGATTATCTTCGCATGAGAATTGCCAGTGCCATCTTATCATCGGATAAGAGCACACTAAATTCGCCATAACCGGTTGGAATAGACAAAGTCTGTTATTCAGGTAGAGAGGAAGGAATTTTCAGCACTGGGTTTGTGTGGTTTCCTTGTGCTCACCCCTCTATACAGGTCCAGTTCTAATGGACCTCTTTGGGTTATTCCACCCTGAGAACTCGGGTGAAAGAATGAGCGATAGCAATTTAATTAAGTATGTACAAACCACCTGCCCCTATTGTGGTGTCGGGTGTACACTGAACCTTGTTGTAAAAAACGAAAAGGTCGTTGGCGTAGAACCGTATAAGAGAAGCCCTATTAACGATGGGAAACTCTGTCCCAAGGGTCTTACCTGCTGGGAACATGTTCACAGTCCTGACCGGCTTACTACACCACTCATTAAAAAAGATGGGAAGTTTGTCGAGGCATCATGGGATGAGGCACTTGATCTTGTTGCCAAGAAGCTGAAAGAAACAAGCGATAAATACGGGCCAAAGGGACTTGGGTTCCAGACATCCTGTAGAACGGTAAACGAAGACTGTTATATTTTCCAGAAATTCGCCCGGGTTGGATTCAAAACAAACAACGTGGATAACTGTGCCCGTATCTGTCACGGTCCCTCTGTTGCCGGTCTCTCTCTGTCATTTGGTTCCGGTGCTGCAACCAACGGTTTTGAAGATGCATTAAACTCTGATTTTATTCTGGTATGGGGTTCAAATGCCCTTGAAGCTCACCCCCTTGCAGGTCGCCGGATGGTCCAGGCAAAACTGAAAGGAATTCCGATTTATGCAGTAGATCCACGTCTCTCGACTACTGCCAAGATTGCTGACAAGTGGATCCAGTTTAATCCGTCAACTCACATTGCTCTTGCAAACTCTATGATGTACTGGATCATCAAGGCAGGAAAACATGACAAGAAGTTCATCGAAGAGCGTGTCAACGGCTTTGAAGAACTCAAGGCAATGGTTGAAAAATATGCAGATGCTGAAGACATCCATGGTGTGCCACTTGAAACAGTAAAAGATCTGGCATACAAGTATGCATCAGCCAAGAATGCAGTCATCATCTACTGTCTTGGAATCACCGAGCTGACCACCGGTACTGACAATGTACGGTCCATGGGTAACCTTGCCCTGCTCACCGGGAATGTCGGACGTCCAGGTGTTGGTGTCAATCCACTCCGTGGTCAGAACAATGTGCAGGGTGCCTGTGACATGGGTGCATATCCCAACGTCTATTCAGGTTACCAGAAGTGTGAAGTTGCAGACAACCGTGCAAAGATGGAGAAGGCCTGGGGAACATCCGGACTTCCAGACTGGTATGGTGCCACCCTGGTTGAACAGATCAAGCAGTGCGGAAATGAAATCAAAGCCATGTACGTTCTTGGTCTGAACCCGGTCGTTACGTATCCGGACTCAAACCTGGTCAAAGCACAATTCCAGAAACTTGACTTCCTTGTTATTCAGGATATATTCTTTACCGAAAGCTGTCAGTATGCGGATGTTATTCTTCCGGGAGCCTGTTTTGCAGAGAAGGACGGAACCTTTACGAGCGGTGAACGCCGGATCAACCGGGTCAGAAAAGCAGTCAACCCGCCGGGAAAAGCAAAGGAAGACATCTGGATCATTGCCGAACTTGCAAAGAAGATGGGCCTTAAGGGCTTTGAACTGCCGACTGCAAAATCGGTCTGGGATGACATGCGGAACTGCACCCCGAACATGTTTGGTGCAACGTATGAGAAACTCGAAAAGCCCGAGTCCATTGTCTGGCCATGCCCGACTGAAGACCATCCCGGAACTCCAATTCTGCACATAGGCAAGTTTTCAACTGCTGACGGCAAGGGTAATCTCTTTGGTATTGAATACCGCCCACCGGCAGAAGTTGCAGATGCAGAATATCCGTTCACCATGATGACTGGTCGTCTCATCTTCCATTACCACTCACGTTCACAGACTGACAGAAGTGCAGCCCTTCACTACGAAGTGCCTGCCTCATATGTCCAGATCAACCACGAGGATGCAAAACGCCTCGGTATCGGACAGCATGAGAAGATCCTGATCTCCAGCCGCCGTGGAAAAACAGAAACCGTTGCTCATGTGACCGATGAGATCGGACCAGGTGTCCTGTATATGACCATGCACTTTAACGAAGGTGTCAATAACCTCACCAACACTGCACTCGATCCGATGTCCAAGATGCCGGAACTCAAACACTGTGCTGTGAAAGTTGAAAAGATGGGAGGGAACTAAGATGGCAGCAAAAGGCGATATGATCTATGCCTGGACAACTGACAGCGGTGTTGCTAAAAAAGCAGAGTGCGGTGGAGCAGTCACTACCCTGCTGAAATACGCTCTGGAAAACAAGATCGTTGATGTCGTTGTCGCAGTAAAGAAGGGATTTGACCTGTATGACGCCGTACCGGTTGCCATAACCGATGCAAAGGATCTTGACCAGACAGCAGGGTCCCTGCACTGTGGTACCCTCCTCATGTCCACATTCATCCAGAAATATCTGGACGGAGCAAAGAACATGAAAGTGGGTGTCGTAGTCAAGGGTTGCGACCTTATGAGCCTTATCGAACTTGGAAAGCGTAATGAAATCAACATGAACAATGTCCTTACCATTGGTGTCAATTGTGGTGGTTCTGTAAATCCAATTCAGGGCCGGAAAATGATTAAGGAGAAGTTTGGTGTTGATCCAGACAAGGTTACCAAGGAAGAGATTGACAAAGGCCAGTTCATCATCGAATACGAAGGTGGACACAAGGGCATCAAGATCGATGAACTTGAAGAAGAAGGATTCGGACGCCGTTCCAACTGTCGCCGGTGCAAATATAAAATCCCCCGCCAGGCTGACCTCGCCTGTGGGAACTGGGGAGTTATTGGTGAAAAGGCAGGAAAGGCAACCTTTGTAGAGATTTGCAGTGACAAGGGTGCTGACCTCATATCCAAGGCCGTCTCAGCAAAGAAACTGGAGACGAGTGCTGCTGATCCAAAGGGAATTGAGATCAGAGGCAAGACCGAAGGAGCCATGCTCAAACTCGGTGAAAAGTGGCGCAAGAAGGAGTTTACCGCACTTCGTGACAATCTCTGGGACTTCATCAACAAGGAAACGTCCCGGTGTATCAAGTGTTACTCCTGTATTGAGAAATGTCCGGTATGTATCTCTACTCCATTTGAGGGAAGACCTGAATCATATATGGTCAGACCTGGGTACATCCCGTCAGATCCGATGTTCCACCTTCGCCGGTTTGCTTCCATCTCTGACAGTTGTGTGAACTGTGGTCAGTGTGAAGAACTCTGTCCGGTTGAGATCCCACTGGCTCTTATCTCACATGCCATCAGGGTTGAAGGAGACAATGCCTACGTTCCAAAACTTGGGGCAGCTCCATACAAAAACTAACCATCCTCTTTTTTCCATACTCTTCTTTTCATCCGGTAATCGTGTATTCAAAGTGATCATTCAAGACCTCCACCACTAAACACCATATTTCCGGATTAATTCGCCAGCTTTATATTAGTACTCATTACAATATTTCTCTGCAATGTGATCAGGGGGTGTCCGATTACACCCATGGGCATATTCGGGTTGTCCATTCCTAAGGCCTGGTTGCAAAAAAGCATGGATTAGCTGATGAGCGTATGCTCTACCGATAATGAATGGTATCTTTCACCAGCTAAACTCGGGTGAAATATGAGTGAAAATACAGAACTAATGAAATATGTGGCAACCACCTGCCCCTACTGTGGTGTTGGTTGTACATTAAACCTGGTAGTGAACAATGGCAAGGTTGTCGGTGTTGAGCCGAACCAGAGATCTCCTATCAATGAAGGAAAACTCTGTCCAAAAGGAGTAACCTGCTGGGAGCACATTCACAGCCCTGACCGTCTGACAACTCCCCTGGTCAAAAAGGACGGAAAATTCGTAGAAGCATCCTGGGATGAGGCCCTTGACCTCGTTGCAAAGAATCTTAAGGCAATCTACGACAAACATGGCCCAAAAGGACTTGGATTCCAGACGTCATGCAGAACAGTCAATGAAGACTGTTATATATTCCAGAAGTTCGCCCGGGTCGGATTCAAAACCAATAACGTTGATAACTGTGCCCGTATCTGTCACGGACCTTCTGTTGCAGGTCTGTCACTCTCGTTTGGTTCAGGTGCTGCCACAAACGGCTTTGAAGATGCACTGAACTCTGATTTAATTCTTATCTGGGGATCAAACGCTGTAGAAGCTCACCCCCTTGCAGGTCGCCGTATTGCACAGGCAAAGAAGAAAGGTATCCCGATTATTGCCGTTGACCCACGGTATACCATGACCGCCCGTCTGGCTGATACCTACGTCCGATTTAATCCATCTACTCACATTGCCTTAGCAAACTCCATGATGTACTGGATCATCAAGGAAGGCCTGGAAGACAAAAAATTCATTCAGGACCGGGTAAACGGCTTAGAGGATCTCAAAAAGACGGTTGAGAACTACGCAGATGCAGAAGCAATCCACGGTGTTCCCCTTGATGTTGTCAAGGACATGGCATTCAGATATGCTAAGGCAAAGAATGCAGTCATCATCTATTGTCTCGGTATCACCGAACTGACCACCGGTACTGACAACGTCAGATCCATGGGTAACCTTGCTCTCCTGACCGGAAATGTCGGCCGTGAAGGTGTCGGTGTCAATCCGCTCCGTGGTCAGAACAATGTACAGGGTGCCTGTGATATGGGTGCATACCCGAACGTATATTCCGGGTACCAGAAGTGTGAAGTTGCAGACAACCGTGCAAAGATGGAGAAGGCATGGGGAGTTACTGATCTTCCAGACTGGTATGGTGCTACTCTGGTTGAGCAGATCAAGCAGTGTGGTGAAGAGATCAAGGGAATGTATATCCTTGGGCTGAACCCTGCAGTCACCTATCCAGATTCAAATCTGGTCAAGGCACAATTCCAGAAACTTGATTTCCTTGTTATCCAGGATATATTCTTTACCGAAAGCTGTCAGTATGCAGATGTTATCCTGCCAGGTGCCTGTTTCGCAGAGAAGGATGGAACGTTCACCAGTGGAGAACGCCGGATCAACCGGGTACGCAAGGCAGTAAATCCACCAGGTCAGGCAAAAGAGGATATTCACATCATATCAGAACTTGCAGCCAAGATGGGCCTCAAGGGCTTTGAACTTCCGACTGCAAAGGATGTCTGGGACGATATGCGGGCTGTAACCCCGTCCATGTTCGGAGCAACCTACGAGAAACTTGAGAAACCAGAATCCATCTGCTGGCCATGTCCAACCGAGGAACACCCCGGAACTCCGATCCTGCACCGTGAAAAGTTCGGAACTGCAGACGGAAAGGGTAACCTCTTTGGTATTGAATACCGCCCACCAGCAGAAGTTGCTGATGCTGAGTATCCATTCACCCTGATGACCGGACGTCTTATCTTCCATTACCACTCCCGGAGTCAGACCGGTCGTGCAGCAGACATGCACCGTGAAGTGCCAGAGTCCTATGCACAGATCAACGTTGAAGATGCAAAGCGCCTTGGTATCAAGAATGGCGAATACATCAAGCTGAAAAGCCGCCGTGGAGAGACTAAAACACTTGCACGTGTCACCGATGAAGTTGCACCAGGTGTTGTCTACATGACCATGCACTTCCCTGAGGGTGTCAACAACCTGACTAACACTGCACTTGACCCGATGTCCAAGATGCCGGAGCTCAAGCACTGTGCCATATCTATCGAAAAGTTTGGAGGTAACTAAGATGGCAGCAAAAGGCGATATGATATATGCTTGGGCAAAGGATGCAGAAATCCAGAAGAAAGGAGAGTGTGGTGGAGCAGTTACCGCCCTTCTCAAGCATGCACTGGAAACAAAAATGGTTGACGCAGTTGTTGCTATCAAGAAGGGCAAAGACCTCTATGATGCAGTTCCAACCGTCATTACCAATCCGGAAGACATCATCCAGACCGCCGGTTCCCTACACTGTGGTACCCTCCTTATCCCCAAACTGATCAAGAAATACCTGAACGGGGCAAAGGACATGAAGCTCGCAGTCACCTGTAAGGGCTGTGACGCCATGGCATTCTACGAACTTGCAAAACGGAACCAGATAAACCTTGATAACATCATCATGATCGGTGTCAACTGTGGAGGATCTGTCAGCCCGGTTGCAGCCCGGAAGATGATTGCAAACAAGTTCGGTGTCGACCCTGACACGGTTCACAAGGAAGAGATCGACAAGGGTCAGTTCATCATCGAGTACGAGGGTGGACACAAGGGCATCAAGATTGATGAACTTGAAGAGGAAGGATATGGACGTCGTTCCAACTGTCGCCGCTGTAAGATGAAAGTCCCACGTCAGGCAGATATCGCCGCCGGTAACTGGGGAGTCATCGGAGACAAGGCAGGTAAGGCAACATTCCTTGAAATCTGCTCAGAGAAGGGTGCAAACCTCGTAAACAGTGCCCAGTCAAAGGGTGTTCTTGAGACCAGTGCAGCAGACCCGAAGGGTATCGAAATCCGTGGAAAGGTCGAGCGGGCAATGCTCAAGCTTGGTGACGAGTGGAGACACCGTGACTTTGAAGGTCTGGGACAGGGCAAGGACCGCCTGAAACTCATGATGTCAGAGTCTTCTAAATGTGTCAAGTGTTATGCTTGTGTTGAAGCATGTCCAATCTGTTACTGTGTTGAGTGTTCTACCAAGAAGCCCTGGTACGTTGCTCCGGGTGTTCTGCCAACCAGTTTCATGTTCCACCTGATCCGGTTTGCACACATTTCAGACTCCTGTATCAATTGTGGTCAGTGTGAGGAACTCTGTCCAATGGAAATCCCGAATGCCCTCTTCATGCACTCCCAGCAGGTTGAGATTCAGAAGATGTTCGACCATGTTCCAGGTCAGGACATGACTCCGCCAATCCATGCATTTGTAGAAGAGAAGGCAGAACGTGCACGTCTCGATGCAACCGGCACCGATTCAATATATACCAATATCTTTTCGGATGAATAATCCGAACCTTTTTTTCTTTTAACTTCCAGTATTTCACAGAGGTTTGAGTATTTACTCTCCCTTCTTTTTCCGACAGGTGGCCAGATATGACGCAGATAGATAGTTTAACCCTGGGAATTACAAAAGAATACCCGGTGATTAAGGCTCACGGGACTGAATGCAGGGATGCAACCGTTGAGGTGTGTACTGAATCCAGGATTATTTTTTCTCTGAACGGTAGTATTGTAGGGGATCTTTCGATAACACCACTTGATCTAGAAGCTTTTGCAATCGGCTATCTCATCTGTGAAGGATACATCTGTTCCAGGGAAGAGATTGAGGAAATTACTATTAATCTCCCGGATATTTCTGTAAAGACCAATACTGGGGCAGTTCCTTCAGGACAGTTTTCTAAAAATAGTTCTGGAGGTTCATGTCGAGAACTCCTGCCGGGTAGCACTCCGAATCCTCTTCCGGACGGATTTGTGCTCTATGCAGAGACCATTCTGAATTCTATGGATAAGGTAAACGACTATTCTGTCATCTGGAAACGAACCGGTGGAATGCATTGCAGCCTTATCATTGATGAACATGGCTCGGTAATTTCTGGTGTAGAAGACATGGGTCGACATACGACAGTGGATAAAGCAGTAGGAATGGCCTTGATAATAGGGACTGATCTCTCCCGGTGTTATCTGGTATGTTCAGGAAGACTTCCGGTTGACATGGTTGCGAAGGCATACCGAGCAGGAATCCCGGTGATGGTCAGCAATAACGCAGCATTTGCCGGAGGAATTGACTTTGCAAAAAAAGCAAACATGACCCTTGCAGGTTTTGTCCGACCACCAAATATGACCATTTATACCGGTGGTCAGAGGATTTTATTCCCCTGAACCGAATTTTTAAGTCAAGTCAATTGTTTTTCCCGGATACGGTGATTAATTCTGCTGGAAAGATGATGCAGGGTGTATTGGGCAGGTGCATCCCGGAATGTTCTTTACCGGAATACATACTTTTCTTCCTGCTATTTCAACGAATTCCACGTGAATATCAACCATGTAGGTCTCTTTTAACGTCATATTCGTGATTACTTCTTCTGCCGGGCCGATGTTGATAAATGATCCATTTTTCATAATCCCGACAAGGTCTGATACCATAAATGCATGATCCGGAAAATGCGATGTCATGACGATGGTAATTCCCTTTTCTTTAAGTCGCTCAACAAGAGAGAGAACCTGCATCTGGTTTCCAAAATCCAGATGTGATGTTGGTTCATCTAGGAGTAAGAGTTCTGGCTCCTGGGCAAGTGCCCGGGCAATTAGTGCCATTTGATGCTCTCCACCGCTGACTTCATTTACTGATTTATGCATAATATGCATTATTCCGGCCTCCTGGATTGCATGAAGAGCAATTTTGAGATCATTCTCATCCGGAGAAGAAAAAGCAGAGATATAAGGAGCCCGACCCATCAGAACATATTCAAGGACAGAATAGGGAAATGCTACCTGATAACCCTGGGGAACATATGCAATTCTTTTTGCCAGAGTTTTCCGGTCAATCTTTCTGATATCAGTCCCGTCAATCATGGCAACTCCATTCTGATATTCAAGAATATCAATCATACATTTCATAAGAGTTGATTTTCCGGTTCCATTTGGCCCAATAATACAAAAAATATCCCCTGAATGAAGAGAGAAACTGATATCCTTAAACACATCCCGTTTTCCATCCCAGCTGAACTGAAGATTATGAGCTGTGTACGTTATACCCATCCGGTCTTCCTCCGCCAGAGCAGGTAGGCAAAGAATGGAGCACCGAGTAAAGCGGTCAGAATACCAAGAGGAATCTCTGTTGCAATAATTGTCCTGGACAAATCGTCCATGATGAGAAGGTAGGATGCACCCATCACAATAGTGAGTGGCAGGAGTTTTTTATAGTCAGGACCGGTTATCATCCTTCCAAGATGGGGAACAACAAGGCCTACCCACCCGATGATGCCACTGATACATACCGATGCAGCCGTTAAAAGTGTTGCACAGATGATGATGATCCGTGTAATTTTCTTTAAATCAATGCCAAGGGTTTTTGCTTCATCCTGACTTAATGAAAGGAGGTTAATTCTCCACCTGATGAGGATGAGAACTCCCCCTCCGAAAATGATTGCCGGTAGGATCGCAAGGATGTCATTGTATCTGACCGATGAGAGACTTCCCATAAGCCAGAATATGATGGTTGGAAGTTTCTCGTATGGATCTGCAACATATTTGGTGATTGAGAGTAGTGCTCCAAAGAATGCTGATACGATAACTCCTGAAAGAACCAGCACGAGTATTTGCCCGTTTTTATATAACCGTGAAAGAAAATACGATGCTAAAACAGCGAGTATCCCCCCAATAAACGCTGATATCTGAATCATCCATGCTGCGGTTGAGAAGAGAATTGCAAGTGCTGCACCAAACCCCGCCCCGGAAGAAACACCGAGTATATCTGGAGAAACGAGAGGATTTTTAAACAATCCCTGGTATGCTGCTCCTGCCATGGAAAGAGCTGCCCCGACTATAACCGCTGCGATAACACGGGGGAGACGAACCTGGAAAAGGATGGTTTCATCTGCATTGGTCCAGGTATGTTCCATAGGATACACCTGCGAGATAAGCATTTTTACGACGGTAAGTGGTTCTACTTCATATCTCCCGATGAATAACGACCAGAAGATCACCCCGAATGGAAGAAGGAATAAAAAAATCCGGATTGGTGTTGCAATGTGCAATGTTGCTTTAATAGCCTGAAGGTTATATTGTGGTGGAGGTATGTGAATGTCATGGGGTGGAAGGGAACGGGTATTGAGAGATACATGCTCTGATGAATTCATAGTAAACCTATCATAACCAGATTGCCGGCTTGTTAAGAAGGATAGGTATACAAATGCAAAAAAGATTGTTATTTGAAGTGAGATGTTAAATTAATTATATTTATATGAGCATAAACCTTAAAATTTCGTTCTATTTTGGCAAAATCGCGTTGATATTGTCGTATGTTTTTTCGGGAGTGTGGGAGGTAACTGGATCTCATCATTTTTTCCTGAAAAAAATGAATAATTTTTATAATTCGCATGAAAATATTAACTCATGATTGATGTTAATACAATTGATTGGAATGAGGCCTGGAAGAAGCCTGAAGGTGAGGAAGGAAAAAAGAAGGGATTTATCAGTTGTGGGAGACGATGGTCAGATCCTGATCGGTGTAAACGGTTCAGCGATGCTATGAAAGAAGATAACTGGGCAGGATCCAGGGCACGGATCAGTGTTATGGACATAGATGAGGACTCTCGGATTCTTGATGTCGGTGCGGGACCAGGAACTCTGGCTATTCCTCTTGCATCCATGGCTGCACATGTCACAGCTGTTGAGCCTTCAGAGGGGATGCTTTCCTGTCTTCGTGAAAATATTGCTCTTGCGGGTTTGCCCAATATTGACATTGTCCCCAAAAAATGGGAAGATGTGGATGTCACACATGATTTGAATCCACCATATGATGTGGTTGTTGCGTCATACTCGCTGGGTTTTCCGGATCTCCGGGAAGGAATCCTGAAAATGGTGAATGCTTCATCCAAATATGTCTATATTTTCTGGTTTGCAGATATGCTCTCTCCCTGGCAGAGAAATTATGGAGAAATCTGGGAGAAATTATATGGTATTCCACGTCCTTCAGGGAATAAGCCAAACATAATCTGCAATCTTCTTCACCAGATGGGAATATATGCCAATATTGATATCAGCAAAGAGGAGAGTATTCACCGGTATTCAAGTGTTGAGGAAGCAGTATCTGATCAAAAAGATGGACTACATCTCACGACACCAGAACAGGAAGAAATCCTTCGGGAATACCTGGATAATAAACTGATTCGGGAGAATGGAAAGGTTGTTCTTCGTGAGATGACACACCGGGCAAAGATCTGGTGGAATGTAAACGACCAATGAAATCCACCCATTAGGATTTTTTCAATAATTTTTTCAATACACAACACTCATTCAGGCATATTTAGATCATTCAGGAATATGATTGTTTGAAGGAAAATAATGAGGAACATAGATAGAATGATATGAAAAGAAACGAGTGCCATATTACCAGGTCATGACCTCAATCCATTCACCTTCGTGATACCCTTGATGACCAGCTGGTACTCGTACCATCCCGTCACTGTGATATAGCATGTGAATAAGGCCTGACTTTCCAAACACAGGACTGGCCATGTCTCCGATCAGACGTACCCGGATATATCGATCAGATTGGGGGTTGGAACAGAGGTGATCGCTCAATCGTGCTTCTTTTTTATAAAAACGCTGACATGGTGCTCCTTTCATGGCACGTAACAGATGAACGACCACGAGCGTTAACACCATAAATGTGGCCGAGGGATGGCCTGGAAGTCCAATTACCAGGACCGTCCCTATCTTTCCGATTGTTGTCCGTTTATCTGGGGCAAAAGAGATTCCCTCGGTGTAAACCTTACCCAGGGAGCGGACGACTTGAGCGGTGATGTCATTCTGATCCCGGTTACTTCCACCGCTTACAATGATGGCATCGCATTCCTCTGATGCTTCCATAAGAAGATTTTCAAGTTCCTGAAGATCATCGCGTACAATTCCATATTTCATTGGAATTGCTCCTTGGCGTCTGCAAAATGTTGCAATAAGATGGGAATTTACCTCTCTGACCTCCCCGGGTTTTGGTATTGATTCTGCCGGAACAAGTTCCTTTCCAGTTGAGATGATGCCAATGACAGGTTTTTTCCTGACCTTTATGCGGATCTTCCCCAAAGATGCCAGAATCGGAATGTCCTGGGTCCGTATCATCCATCCCTCAGGAAATATCAGTTCATTCTTCTTGAAATCGTCATTATTTCGGGAAATATGTTTTCCTGGTTCGATTGGACAGGTAAAACATGGCAGATCTGACGATGCATGGATCGGTTCACTGAGTATGCGACCTTCAGATTCATCAATGAGGACCGTCTCCGACCCTGTCTTATGAGCAATTGTCCGGACTATCTGAAGTGCTTCGGACAGGGGAATATTTGTCGGATCATTCCTGATTTTTTTGAGAACCTGTTCTTCTGGATTGGCTACAGAGAGCACATCCATTTCAGGTTCTCCACACGCGAACATATCTCCCATGAAATCAACAATATGTGAAAATCCTTTGTTTCATGAGTACATATACGCTTAAATAAAGGACGCCAATAAGGTAAATCATTTATAATATTATACAAATTAACTTAAAATAGTAAACAAAGGATATTTTCTTTCTGATAAGAATAATGTGAAAAACCGAATCCCAGAATATATGCCCGATATTCCTTGAATGAATTTTTATGTACCAATTTTTCGAATAAGAACATAATTCTTTCAGAGCCTAGGGGCGATCTAATTAATCAAATTAATTTACAACAAAGTAAAACTAAGCAATATTAAAATGGAAATTCCTCATTATGAAATGCTCATCCGAGAGATTGCCAGGGCAGCAGCTCCGGACCAGGTAATCGAAGATCTCCGTATCTATACAAACTGGGTACTGGTTAAAACCGGGAAATGGTCACTTTCCACAATCTTCCGTGGAATGCCGGGCCTGACTGATCCTGTAGGCATGGATTCGTGGATGGGAGACTGGCTTCACAAACCCGGATTAGAATCATCATTAGAGCTTCTCTCCAGTACCGAGACACTCCGGCGTGCAGTAGGAATGGCATGTTTAAAGTCGCTTCTTCCGGATCCTCAAACCATAATTCATGGGAATGCCATTGATATGGTGAAGAATGCCGCAGCACATGTTCCGACATGTTTTGTAGGATATTTTAAGGAGGGGGCAGAATGGCGGGAAATGGGCTGGCCGGTTCATATTGTCGAACTTTTTCCCCGACCAGGTGATATCCATTGGAATGATGCAGATGAAGTGCTCAGCAGGGCACAGATCGTTCTGATGAGTGGTCTGACTATTGTGAATGAGACCCTCCAGGCAGTGATTCGCCGGACACCAGATGCGAAAATCAGGGTCATGATGGGACCAACCGTCCCTCCAAGTCCTGCACTCTTTGAATGTGGCCTGGACCTTATTGGAGTAACTCTTGTTCAGAACATGGAGCTCATGGCTCGTTATGCAGAACTTGGGGGAGGAAGTATCTCACATTCCCCTCTTGGTGCTCTTGAACGAATCAACATGGTAAAGGACATTTCTGCATTTAAAAAGAAACTACTCTCCCTAGGTGCGGTAAACAAAGAAATTGGTGAATCGGATGTGGCTTAATAACATAACAACATGGTACAACGAGGGAATTCCTAGTGCCCTGGTAACAATAATTGATTCTGCAGGATCTACTCCCCGGAAAACCGGATCACATATGGTCATCAACCAGAACGGTGAAACAGCAGGATCGGTAGGCGGCGGAGGAGTAGAATTACAATGTATTCACCTTGCCAGAGAGGCAATGAAAATGGGGACCTGTATTACCCGTAAATTTGTCTCGAAAGGAGATGGGGATGATTGGAACGCATCAGATGAAGATGCTGAACTCGGAGTTTGTGGAGGTTCTCTCACCGTTTTTATAGAGCCTCTTATTCCGGAATCAGAACTGGTAATTTTTGGTGGCGGTCATGTCGGGCTTGCCCTCGGGAAATTATGTGAAGTCCTGAATGTTCCATACCGGGTATATGATGACCGGAGAGAGTTTGCAGATCCTGAACGGTTTCCTGGTGCAAGATCTCTCATATGTCAATCTTTTACGGATATATCCTCACATATTCATCTTTCAGGGACAAGTTACTGTGTTATTATGACCTATGGCCATGAACATGATGAAATTGTCCTGGAACAACTCCTCAAAATCAAAGAACTACCGTATATTGGAATGATCGGAAGTGTAAAAAAGGCTGAAGTATTGATTCGTAACATACAAGGCCGGGGTGGAATCATCGATGATCGAGTCTACTGCCCCATCGGTCTTCGCATCGGAAAAAATCTCCCTCAGGAGATTGCCTTATCAGTTATTTCCGAGGTAATCCTTGTTATGAGAGGAGGGGTTCCTGAACATATGCGTGTAGACTGGTCAGCAGACAAAAGTATACCTCATCGGTGAAATGTTTCAGACCGATAAAACCGGATCTCATTCGTCATATTATCAATAAAATCATCGTAATTTTCAGAGCCGACATCAATGATTCTTTGTCTCTGGACCGGCCATCGCTTCGTAACCGCATCAACAAAGGATCTCCTGACCGTCCAGATCATCGGTGGGCGGGGTGTTTGCATGATATGATCAATACTCTCTCCCCATACCTTCCCCGCAATCTCAAACCTTCCGACCTCATCGATGACAAGGAGATCCACCTGACCGGAGAGAGGAACCTGGCTTAATATCTCCTTCCCAAAGATAAGGCCTTCTGATCGAAAGTAATACCTGCCATATTGTGTGGAATTAGCCGTTGGAATTGCAGAGCAGAGTTCTACAGTTCTCCCGGAATGTACATTCAGAATATCAAAACCTGATCTGATACCATCGCTGAAATATCCCGGAGCAGCGATACCCTGCATTCTGATTCCCTGATTTGTGAGTTCTGCAAGGATTTTCAGAAGAAGTGTTGTCTTTCCCTCCCCTTGTTCACCGGTGATGATGAATCGTGGTGGTTTCCAATCAGACATTGAATTGACCATATTCTTGTTGACTCCTTTTCATAATTTTCATTCCAGATTTTTTATCGGTATTCTGATGAATGTATGTCAGAAAATCCATAACGATATAGGAATCAGGAGATTTTGAACCGTTTGGTTCGCTAATCTGTTTACCTGAATTTGGATTATTTCACTATCAACCCATGAATTGGTGAAGATGATGGTATTGCCTGATTTTTACAGAATCACTCAGAATATTTGAAGTTCAGGTGAGTGCTTCTTCTTATTTATATGGCTATTTCTAGAGAATGGAAACATATGTTCTTTCTCTCATCGTAATATAAGAAATCATGGTTCATGGAAACGGTAATTATCCTGAAACAACCCTGGAGAGCAAAATCCGTTGGGAAGCTATTGCAGATTTCTGGGATTCCAGGATGGGAGATCATTCGAATCTTTTTCATCGTAAAATAGTTAGGCCCAAAACCGAAGAACTCCTCAAGCCTACGAAAGGCGATCTTATCCTGGATATTGCATGTGGTAATGGTAACTTTTCGCAGCGTCTTGCAGAACTAGGTGCAAAGGTTATTGCGTTTGATTTTTCTGAAAAACTTATCTCCCATGCAATGAAACGCCATGATTCATTCCGGGATAAAATTTCATTTCAGGTATGTGATGCAACAGATGAAACCCAGCTCCTGCTCCTAAAACAAACCCAATTTTTTGATAAAGCCGTTGCAAATATGGCCTTCATGGATATATCAGATATCCGGCCATTATTAAAGAGCGTATATCATTTGTTGAAACCGGGTGGGATATTTGTTTTTTCGATGCTTCATCCCTGTTTTATCCGACCGGAACCACAATATCTCACATCGTGTTCTCATGAAGGTGAAGCAATAGTCGGACAACCGGTTAAAAATTACTATTATCACCGTTCACTCCAGGATATTTTTAATCTGTGTTTTCAGGCTGGATATTTTGTTAATGGATTTTATGAAGAATCGGATGATGATTTGGAAAAGCCAGTCATCTGTATTGTCCGGTTACAAAAAAGTGGTCAGTAAGATCCCGATTGATTGACGAAAATCATTTATTTTGAATACTATTGCCTGTGTAATGGTTGCAGTGGATTGATCTAACCCTTTTTTTCAACTTTAATTTTTATTTCAGTTTTTGATATATTTTTCAATTCAACGGAGAAAGAATAAATATATTTAGTTAATGAATAGAATTAAATTAATAGAGAATAAATAAAATAATTTATTTAATAGAAAATAGAACCATATTTGTTTGGAGTGTATTCATGAAAACTACTCACTCGTATGTATCATTCGGGTTGGCATTTCTGCTGCTCTTTGTTCTGTTTGGTGCAGTATCTGCTGCTGAAACTGATGATAAAGAACTGATCGTCTTTGCCGCTGCATCCTTAACCGGCGTAGTGGGGGATCTTGATCCGATCTTTGAAGCTGGACATCCAGGTGTTAACGTAACTACTAATTTAGACAGTTCTGCTACCCTTGAAACTCAGATCAAGGAAGGAGCATATGCAGATCTCTTTTTACCGGCAAGTACGAAGAACATGGACAACCTGATCAAGGAAGAACTGGCTGACAAAGACAGCGTTACGAAATATGCAACCAACAAACTTGCAATCATTGTCCCGGTTGACAATCCAGCTGAAATTACTGGCCTTGCAGATCTTGCAAAACCAGGTGTCAAGATCGTCAGCGAAACTGCAGAAGTCCCGGTACGAAAGTATACCGAACAAGTACTCAACAAAACATTAAACAGTACTGAGTATGGAAAGGCTTTTGTTGATGCATTCAGAGCAAATGTTGTTTCAGAAGAAACAAATGTTGCGACTGCAACTGCAAAGGTAGCCCTTGGAGAAGTAGATGTAGGGATCACCTATTATTCTGATGTTACCAAAGACTTTGCAGATAAGATTACCATTATTGACATACCACAAGAATTCAATGTGGTAGCAACGTATGAAGCTGGAATTCTCACAGAATCAACTGAAAAGGAACTTGCACAGGAATATATTGATCTCCTTAGCTCAGACGAAGGAAAGATTGTCCTGAAAAACTACAACTTCCTTCCCGCATAATAGTGTAGGGGTATGAAATCAGGCTCAATCTCTTCTCTCCGAGAGGGGGGGAAAATATTTATTCTCCTCCTTTTTGGCCTGATAGTCTTTATTACCATCCTTTTCTATACATTGCCACTTCTTTCACTCTTTCTGAGGATAACTCCTCACGAGTTTTGTGTTGCAATTTTTGATTCAAATGTCCAAAGTGCCATTTTTTTGTCACTTATTACGGCCACCACCGCTACTGCAGTTATTGTTTTGCTTGGAACCCCTTTGGCATTCATGAATGCACGAGTTGATTATCCTGGCAGAAAATTTGTAGAAACTCTGATAGATGTCCCGATAGTTCTCCCTCCTTCAGTAGCAGGTCTTGCTCTTCTGGTTTTATTCGGAAGACGTGGCCTAATTGGAAGCTCGCTTAATGACATGGGTATAACCATTATATTTACAGCACTTGCAGTCATTATTGCCCAGATTTTTGTTGCAGGTCCTCTTTATATCAGGCAGGCAAAAAGTGCCTTTGCCATGGTGGATCCAGTGTATGAGTCAGCAGCTCGAACCCTTGGTGCAAATCCCTTTATGACCTTCTTGAAAGTGACAGCGCCTCTTGCCCGAACCGGATTAATATCAGGGATTATCCTCAGTTTTGCACGGGCAATCGGCGAATTCGGGGCAACTATCATGGTTGCAGGAAATTTACCTGGCAAAACACAGACAATGCCACTTGCGATTTATGGATTTATGCAAAGCGATCTGACCGCATCGATTGCTCTCTCAATCGTTCTGATTGCGATATCTTTTGTCATTCTGATTATTATCCGCTTCCTCTCAGGGAGGTCAGCTTAATGCTTGAAGTTCATATGAAAAAGAAACTTCGGGATTTTGACCTGGATGTTTCTTTCAATGTGAGGCCTGGTGAAGTACTTGTTCTGCTCGGGGAGAATGGATCCGGAAAATCCACGATATTAAACCTCCTAGCAGGACTTCTGATTCCTGATGATGGATCCATCTCGCTAAATAAGAGGATATTGTATTCTGGTAGTGACTTTGAAGCACTTCCCCCGGAAGATCGGAATATCGGATATGTATTCCAGAATTACGCCCTGTTTCCACACATGTCAGCTTTCGAGAATGTAGCATTCGGATTACGGAGACGAAAAATCGGATCAGGGGAGATTAAAAAATCCGTGAATCAGATTTTAAAAGACCTTGGTATTGGTCATCTGACCAATGAACGTGTTACCAACCTTTCCGGCGGACAGCGGCAGCGGGTAGCTCTGGCACGTGCAATGGTTATTCAGCCGGATCTTCTGCTCCTTGACGAACCACTGACTGCGCTGGATCGGCAGGCGAGAGAAAAAATCCGGCAGGAACTCAGAGAAGAACTGGTTAAAAGTAATAAACCCTCCATAATTGTGACTCATTCACTTAAAGATGCTAAAATCATGGGAGATCAGGTTATCATCCTTGCAGAAGGAAAGGTAATCTGGACCGGACGACCAAATGAACTTCAGGCCCATACTGGGGTATCGCACGTTGAGTACATCTCTGACGAATACATAAGTTTTTCAGCGATAGCCATTGACTAGGTGGTTCTGTACCCACTCATGATTATTTCATATTATAGGAAAGAAGAATGAAATTTCGATCGTATGGATCAGATCCAAAGAGAATTGCTCTTATACACGGGGGTCCAGGTGCACCTGGAGAAATGGGTCCGGTTGCACGATATCTGTCAGATTATTTTTCGATTATCGAGCCATTTCAGACAGGACTATCAGTCCAAGATCAGGTCGAGGAACTGGCAGAGATCCTTCGTTCATCTGCAGAATTTCCAGTTATCCTGGTTGGATATTCATGGGGGGCCTGGCTTTCAGGGATGGTTGCAGGCAGATATCCCGAACTTGTATACCATCTCATTCTCATCTCTGCAGGCCCATTAGAGGAACGATATGCCACGGTATGGGAGAACAGGATGCAACGGCTCACTCCGGATGAACGTGAAAAAGTGCATGATCTCATAGTACAGATTCAGAATCCTATCTGTCCTGGCAAGGATCAGATATTGGAAACGTTCGGAAGATTGATGCATAAAGCAGATACATTTTGTCCGATTCAGAAAAATAAAGAAGAAAACGATACTTTCTCCAGCGATCCTGAAATATTTTCACGAGTATGGGCTGAAGCAGCAAAAATGCGACAAACAGGAGAACTTCTATCCTGCTTTCAGCAGATATCCTGTCCGGTAACGGCGATTCATGGTGATTATGATCCTCATCCGGTTCAGGGAATCATTGAACCACTATCCCGGAATCTTGCCAGGTTTACGAGTATTATTATTCCAAATTGTGGTCATTGCCCATGGGAAGAGGCTGGAGCTAGCGATACCTTTTTTTCTCTTCTTCATGGAGAAATATCTGGCATTTTCCCATCACTGGTTTCTATTGCCAGGTAACATGGTTCTAATCCGCTTTTTCCGAATATCGGACTGCAGGATGTGCAATCATCTTCCAGGTGAGGGACTATTCTCAACCTGAAAAATGGATCTTCAGGATCGTACACCCGTATGATCAGGGATGGATACTTGAAAAAACATGATTGAACATTCTGGTGGGCTTTCCAGTGTCGTCTGCTGTGTTCATCAAGCCCATCCTCTATCAATGAAAAAACCTCAGATGGACACCGATCAGTGCCAAGATCGAGAGCATCTATAAGACGGAAGAGTGCTGTGACAAGATGCAATCGAAGGAGAGATGTACTCCTCTTCGTCACAAGATCTATCCTGCTGTCATGACACTCACCCAGAAATGCCAGATCACTGCGTTCACTCTCTGTAAGTAGTTCTAAGAGAAATGGATCAGTCCGGATTATTACGGAAGAGAGTTCGGCATGTCTGCTCCTGTCATGTATAGAAATGGGATGGATGTATCCTATATCATGGAACCATGCTCCCAGGAATAAAAGAAAAATCTCCTCATAGCCTAAAGATATCGGCAAAGTTCTAAGCATTTGATGAATAAACCGAATAAGGGCTTCAGAGTGACAGATGCCATGTGACTGAAAAACCGGTAACCCTCGGGGAATAAAGGGGAGAAGAGACGAGGCATATCTTTCTGCCTGGCAGATCCGATCATAATACTGTGGGTAAATAATAAGTGGCTCGTATTTCTGACCCTGCCTTGACTCGTTCATTGATTATCCATGGGATTTTAATGCAGATAGGGCATTCACCACACTGACGATGACAGCCCTGACCAGGGGTGTCGGAGTTGACAGGTGGGTCAGCATATCCTCAACCATAACCCCTTGTATCTTTCCACAATTTGGCACTGCACTTGCAGCGGTTGAACAACAGACGGCATCAGGAATGAGATCAACAGGGGTAAAACAAATCCCTTCATATCCGGATCTGAGTTTTACACTGGTAAAAAATACTCTCACGACAACCGAATCTAGTGGTATCTCTGAAAAAGGTACTGGTATCCTCGTTTTCAGGATATCAACCGCATCGGAAAGGATGGCCATTTGTTTTTCTGTTGTCTGGTCTATGATTTTTTACTCCTTTCTGCCTGATTCAAAAGGGAAAATTATTAAGTAACAGCGTAATACGACCCGAATGCACAATCTTTACATTGGATCAAACCATTGGTGTTTACTTCCCTGCTATCCAGGATCTGCTCTCCGCACGTTGAACAAAATTCCTTGTGGGTAGGCAGTCCTGGCATGTCTTCATCTGGAATATTCACCCTGACTTTCTGGATGGTAAATAGGTCAGATTCAGGAACGGTAGCCAATTTATGAGCAATCACACGAAAGTCCTGTTCTTGTTCTCCCTTTTTAGGAATGGCTGCGATTCGTACTGCTTTTCCTGATTTACTATCTACAAAGGTTGCAGCAAACTTACCATAATCCCGGTGTTTCAGCGTTCGGTGTCCCAGTGTTACACCAGTTATTGCCTGAATTGCATCGGTTGCACACCGGTCAATCTCAACATAAACAATAAGGTCATGGTTTTTTTCCATGGGGTTCATACTCAGTTCACGCATACCGGCAATCGTCATCCGGGTCCCCATGACGATCCCCGGACAAACATCACCATGAAATGCTTTAGCTTTTTCGAGTAATGTCTCAAAGTCACTCATAATATCTGAAAAATATACATTAAACTGGTTACAATTAGAAAGGCAAATCTTCCTCAAATATCGGCTTAATTCCCTTTCGACCTTTTCGGGATTCCTTTTTTCGTTAATCAACGGCGATCATTACTTCAGAAGACTTGATCAATGCCCATGCAGTATTTCCTTCTTTTAGCCCTAGGTTCTCGACAGCATGAGTTGTAATAACTGATGTAAGAAGAACACCATTTCCAATATCAAGAACAACTTCTGAATTTACCGGACCTTTCGTTATGGACTTAATGGTTCCTTTGATTGAATTACGAGCACTGATTCTCATGTTACCTCCAGAATAATTGATTTATGATTATCAGTGTTGGCGATACATACACATAAAATTGTTTAATGGATCCTCTAATTAACAAAAAGTACATAACAATGTCACATCACTCGTTAGAAAAAGTGGTTAATGATATTTCCAGGATGTTCCTTGAATTATCCATCGGCATCTCTCATCAATAAAAAATAATTGACAATGTCAGGAAACAATCAATTCATTTATACTACAATACAGGCAACCTTCTTGTACTAATGCATTCTCATCACGGGGAACTCATGGTTCTGAATGAAACGGTACATAACTGGATTAATTGCTGGAAATCTTCAATCGATGAAGATTACTATACATCTGATGAACAACAGGCTGCTAGTTGGAATAAACGTGCGGAACATTTTGGTAAAGATGTGGAGGAAGAGAGACAAAGGAAAAAGAATGAAGATTTTTTTAATCTTTTAGAGGAAGCGGGATTCAACCCAGCAGGTGCACGAATTCTCGATATCGGGTGTGGTCCGGGAACGTTATCCATTCCCCTGGCACAGGCTGGAGCACATGTCACTTCGCTGGATATTGCCTCAGGTATGCTTGACAGAATGAAAGAGATCGCAGATCGTGAGCATCTTTCGATTACTCCGGTTGAATGTTCCTGGTGGACTGCAGATATTGATGCGTTAGGATTTCGGAACTCATTTGATCTGGTAATTGCATCATTTACTCCAGGTATCAAAGATGTTGATACCTTTGATCGGATGATTGCCTGTTCCAAGAGATTCTGTTATTATAGCAATTTCATCAGAAAAGATCCTGCAAAAATTCCTTGTGAAATTTATACGCGAATTTTGGAAACGATTCCCCAGGATAACATCTTTGCATCTGGATTTATGTACCCGTTCATGTATGTATACACTCAGGGATTTCACCCGATTGTGAAGGTAACTCATAAATCAGAGGATCGCAACCAGAATTGGGAAGAAGCATGTGAAAAGGCAATTGATTATATCTCGCTTCGTCAGGAACTTACTTTGGAGATTAAAGAAAAGATCAGAGAATACTACAAAAATGCTTCTATTGATGGATTATACCGTACCCATTCGGAAATATTCAAAGGGATGATGATCTGGTCTGTAGAGAAAAATAAATGTTGATACAGGAAACAAGTTAATCTCATCAATACCGTATTTTATCAAATACAATACAAACAACCTCTTTAAGTGATCAAATATAGTTTACAAAATTGTTCATGGCAGCGTAATTAAATAAATTTATTAACTTTTATCTCAAATTAATATATGGTGGTTAGTACTTCCAGCACATTGAAGAATAAACCATAGACAACTCCAAGAGCACTCCTTACCGGTACTTGAATACAATCCGATCATGCCGTTTCTGAGTACCGGAAATACTCTACTACAGTCAAACTTGGTTACCATCCTAACCACCATCTTCTTTTAAAGGTGAAATCGTCATTCTGTCTGAACTCATATTTTTTTGTACCATATACCCATTGACCATGTTTTTTTACATTGAGCAATTTACAGATGGGAACAGATATATAAGGTGATGACATATCTTGTATTGCAATTCAAGAGGTTAACTTATGGTGAAAGTTAATGAATTATATGAAATTGCACTGTATCCATCTGAATGGAATGCAGTTGTAAAAGAATTTCAGATCAATCAGAATAAAGGAGAATCTACGAAAATAGAAAGAATAATCGGGGGAAACCGCGTAACTTGTGAGGTTATGGGGTATTCCTGGAATGGAGCAAAAAAACCAGATGTACCTTTGAAACAAAAAATAAAAGTACAAATTACGGGAATAATAAAGGAACAGGAAAATCGGGAAAAAACTGCATCCTGATACAGATTCGCCGTGATTTTGTGGTCATTCATCTTCGATTCATATATGCAAATCCTTTGGTTTTGGGATTACCTGATTTCAACGGTTTTTATTCCAAAACCTTCACCTGCCAGAGACATCAATTAAAAAGGACTTTGTTTTGTCCTATTAGATATCCCTGTTCACTCTAGTCCGGGTAATGTTTTGAGAAGAGCCTCTTTTTCATACTTCAGGTCAAAATCAAAAATATCCGGATGAAGATAATTCGCTAATGATTCTAAGGTCAGGATCCATGATGGGCCGGTTCTCATATGTGCTCCAGATACTATGAAAATCTTATTTTCCTGTAGAGCAGGAGCGGTAAGGTTTTCTCTTATACATAAATCAACAAAATTCTGGTGTGTCAGATGACCTGGACCAGAAACAACAAGGATATCCGGTTGTAATTTTTGAAATGCATCCCGGGTGAATCGTTCGGATGATCGTTCATCATATCCCAGATTATAATTTAATACCTCTCCTCCTGCCAAAGAAATTAGTGTATTTTCCATTTTATCCGGATATGAGGGGAGGAGCGGATGCGAAAGGACTGAGAGAACCCGAGGTTTATTTGGTATATCGGAATTTTTCTCAATTATCTGAACTCTTTCTGAGAGGTATCTGATAACCGGATGAAATGATGTAGTTCCTGACCATTGTTGTAATACCTGTAAAAATTCGATATATCCTTTCGGAGTCTGTAACCGGTTCTGTAACTGCTCAAGATAATCGTTGGACAACAATTTTGTTAATATTAATCCTATCGTTGTATCATCAGAGATTCCCACCGCTTTTAGAATACTATACACCATGTCAAGTGCTACCGGTGTCCTGTATCCACCTCTGAATCGGGGTTCAGGATAGTGTTGGGAATACCATGTTCCTCTGACTGGGATGGAATAATGACAGGAAGGGCATACTGGCGTATAGTGCCCTGAAAACCGGGCTCCCATCGGTCCATTAAATGATCGTTCAACAAGTAATTCATTACATTCCGGACAGTATGAATTCAAATAACGGGTTGAGGGCGTGTTAAAAAGGTATACCCATGGCAGATATTTCCTGCAGGCTGAGATCAGATCATCAGCTACGGTAGCAGAGGGTTCAAGCGCAGTATCTGCTCCATGAAAGGGAATAAACCGCATGACATGGAGAGGAATATCAGCAGATATCTCCTGTATCCGCTGCGCAATAGAAACAATCTCTTCCATGTCTGATGTTTTGCATACTGCAGCAACCTCAAGATGTATGTTTCTGGAATGAATCGTCTTCAGGGTTTGAAAGACATGTTCAACATTACAGGGCGCCCCGTTATCCTGGTATCCATATTCTGACAGTCCTTTCAGTCCGATGGTGATAAAATCCATATGGTCTAAAAGAATATCCAGCGCTTTTTCCGACATACATCCATTCGAGGCACACCCCATGGATAATCCGGCCGTATGCAGTTCCCGGGCAACGCGGGCAACCGTCCCGAGTGAGACTGTTGGCTCATTCAGACAAAAGACCGCCCCGATACAGTCGTTATCTTTTGCCATGCGAAGAATGTCTGATGATTCGGCATGAATAAGAGCATCAGTTAGCAAATCCTGGTTCTTTGCCAGAACATACGAGACGCACCCTTCACATGAGAGATTACAACCGATAGTAGAGAGGAGGAGATAACGTCCACCAGGAGTATAATGGAGAAAAGGAATGGTTTCAATTGCACTCGGCCAGAGAGCCAGGTACCGATTAGGGAAACGTTCTAAAATCTCCCCATTGATGCAGGTATACATCCTGCATCTTCCATATCCTCCTTCCTGAATACTACACCGGTGACCACACATTTCGCATTCCATTCTGGTCACCAAAAAAAAGTTATTGTTTCGGTTTATTCAGAGTGACCTTCGTGGTGTCTGAAAAAATGTTCTCAACATCTTTATCAGTCAGGTCAATCCGATAGAACTTTTTATAAAAGCTCTTAATTTCGTCTTTGATATCAAAGGAAACCGATTCCGGATATATGACACTCTGGAGCCAGAGAGTTCCGAGAATTGACTCAGGTACCGGAAGTTCCCAGCTCATGAGGTACTTCGGCATCCTGAAAACCTGCTTCTCCTTGACCGCTGAAAGAGACTGCCAGGCAGGGTCAGCCAGAATATCTTCTACACTAGCCGGGCAATAGGGAAGAAGGACGACAGAACTTGGGTTCCATTCGTATACCTGCTCCATGGTAACCGTATTATCTCCACCAGAAAGGCCCTTTGCTGCGTTTGATGCTCCGATAATCCGGGCAATTTCAGCTTCATAATAATCGTCGCCAAGTGTCTGGAGTGGGGACCGCTGACCAAAGTAAATACTCTTTCTTTGATCTTCGGAAATACTCTCTCCGGTCTCCTGTACGGAATTCATCTTCTGGTTGTAATAATCAATAAACTCCTGGGCTTCTTTCTCCTTTCCAAAAATTTTTCCGACTATTTCATAACTTTTTACCAGATTTTCAGCCTCTTCAAGATCGATTTGTACCAGCGGAATGGTAACTCTCTCAATATCATTATTGATTGACGTATAATCAATGGAGGAAATAACAAGCTCAGGTTTCAGTTTCATCAATTCCTCAAGATTAACATTTGTCTTACATCCGGGAGAGGGAAGGGATCCAAGTGTTGGCTGAGTCTTATTCACCAGATCTCTGTTCGCTGGTCCGATACAGGTTCCAACCAGTTTGTCATCCGCTCCGATAACATAGATAAACTGGCTGGAAAATGGATCTACCGTTACAACTCTGGTTACATCTGCAGGAATTTCTACCTGATTTCCTGAAATATCAGTAATTGAGACTGTACCATCAGCAATTGTGCAGACAGGAATCAATAAAAAACCTGCTACAAGAATGCAGAATAGATGAGTTAAGGATAACTGCATAATACACTCCAAAGATGATCGTATGATCTTAATGCTGTATGTTAACTATGCAATAATAATTTACCTAAATGACACGCAGATATTAATCTTTTTTAATTACCTTAGGTAATCACTCTACAAAAATGTGCGAGAGCGTATCAACTTTTAAATTTTTTGAATTTTTCCGTTGTAAATTTGACCGGAGAATCATTTTCACATCATCGAACAGGGTTTGGACAAAAGAGTTCGCATGTTGCTCTTCAGGAATTAGGTTGACAAGAGCTGACAGATACTCCTCAATATATCCTGCGGAGTATGCCGGGAATGTGACCTGGATTACACTGCTCTGTAAAATACCGGTGATCTGAATGTTTTCAGGTTTTTGAATCTGATAGCATGGAGAGAGGTATTGGTGTCCGGTTATGGTATATGCCCTCTGAGAGAGGATATCCAGTCCTTCGAGTGTCACATGACCTGATAGCAGATAATCCACACTCAGGTACCCGTCATTCAACTCCTGCCTTCGAAGAACCTTGATAATATTCACAATTGATCAGAGAAAGTTGGTTTGTGGGGTAAAGAATATACTCCTGAAATACGTCTGTGAGAAAAAAAGGGAGGTAAAAATTATCCTGAAATTTTTGCTGATGCCTTGATAAATGACCTGGTTGGTTGAACAGATCGATAGGAAATATGATAGAATCGCTGGTAAAACTGGTCAGCAACCTCATCCATATTCCAGGTACATTTTTCAGGATGGAATGACTGCGCCAGAAGCATAAGGCCTAGAATCCATCTTGGACTACCAAAATCCCATGATGGCGGTAGTTCAATGACCTTATTCTCTGTTATCGCAGGGACCATGAGGTCATGGGTTTTGCAATATGTAATACACTCCTCTTTCGGAAGAGAAAAAAGACCCGATATGCATATCCAGTCAGGATTGAGCGATATAAACTCTTCATGGGATAGATTTACTCCCGGTTTCCCGGTCCGTTTTATCATCCGGTTTACAGGATTGCCTCCAGCCACATCCACGAGCTGATTCTCGAATCTGCCTCCGTTCAGTGAGAATATCGGGTATCCCATGGTATAGAGAACACGGGGATGAGAAGTTTCCTTCACTGCATCAGAAACCCTGTTTTTCATCTCTTCCATGACTGACAGTAATTCTTCCCCTGCATCCTTTTTGTTAACAGTTTCCGCAACTTCACTGATGATGTCATAATATGAAGAAATCTTTTGGATTCGTTCGTGTATTGAACTAATTTTCCCATGGGCAAGATATAATTTCCAGAGCCGGGGAGCACACAGGGGATCATCAACTCCAAGGCAGGTAACAATTCCCTGTATAAATTCAAGAGCACGGGTAGGTCGGTATCCGCCATCCATACCCTCTTCTTCATACCGGGAGGGTGATGCTGTTCCGGAGAGAGGAACCTGGTATCCACATGAACATACTCCGGTATCAAGGAATGCTACCGGTCTGCACCCCATGGGCCCGTACATTTCACGGGTGGATAATACATCTCCACAATCCGGGCAGACGGTATTGATATACGCAGTTCCTGGTGAATTGAGGAGGTATACATGGGAAGCAAATTCTCGTATCTGATCACACAGGAGTTCAGATTCCGGTATAGAAGGTTCGTACTCCTGGCCGAGATCTCCAAATGCCATACACCGCATGATCTGGATTGGAATCCTGCCTGAAATGGAAACAATCTCTTTTGCCTGGGAAATGACTTCGTTCTCCTGCCCCTTTGCATGCATCAGTGCAATTTCAACATGGACTCCCGCCTGAACGAGCTTTTTGATGTTTTGGATGACGACTTGATCATTAATAATTCCACAAGCCCTGAGATTCTTCACGTCTCTCCCCTTCAAACCGATATTTATCATATCAACAACCGGAAGAAGAAGATTTAATGAATGCTCTGAAAAATACCCGTTTGATGAACATCCGACAAACATCCCTTTTTCTTTTGCCAGGTGGGCAACCCTGAGGAAGGAGGGAAGGGAAACAGTCGGCTCATTCAGACAGAAAATGACTCCCCTGCAGTCGTGCTTCTCCGCTTCATCTATAATGACTTTTGCTGACTGGTACCGAAGACCTGTTCCCATGTCATCCGGTTTTCTCACCAGTACTTCAGATACACATCCCGGACATTTCAGATTACATCCGATAGTACTGATTTGAAGTGCTTTTGCCTGTGGGTAGGCGTGGACAAATGGGATCGTCTCAACCGATACTGGTGTTACCATCAGCCAGTAATCCGGAAACCGTTCAATTATGTCATCATAAACTGCGGTATACATTCCACAGATGCCAGTGCCACCATGTGCAATGTCACAGTGATGAGGGCAGTAGGGACAATTGGTCATTCCCGCACCATCATGAGCCAGATACCGGAATCATCGTTTATAAGATTGTAATTATGAACCCCGATATTCTCTAATGTAGACGTGATGATATAAGGCGAACGGGATGTCATTCGTTCCTTCATTCCCGCTTCAAAATCGGATTCTCTCTCTTTCATCGCTGCAACGATCTGTTCTTTTAATGCAGCGGTTCCAAAACCGCCTCCGATATAGGTTTTCCCACCAGGTCTCAGAACCCGGTAAATCTCTGAGAGGCTTTTCGATAAATCCTCCCAGAAAAACCATGATCCTCTGCTGATGATGAGATCAAAGGTGTTATCACCGTAGGGAATTTCGCTTACATCTCCCAGTGCCGGAATTACTCTTTTGTTCAGCCCTTTTTCAGACACCCGGTTCTGACAGATCTCGATCATGTCTGGTGAACAGTCAAGAGCGTGAACCGTACATTCAGAAGCAAGAGCCAGAGCGGTTGCAAGATGTCCTGGTCCGCTTCCGACATCAAGGGCTGTCCCGGAATGAATACCGGTGTTCGTAACGATCTGTTCTGCAATAACAGGATAAATGGGAGAAAAAATAGTGTCAGCAATCGTTAAAAAACGTTTACTATCTTTTTTTCCCATTTTAGGGTTATCTTTTTGTTCCATATGTCATCATTCGTAAACCGGAACATCACTGAGCAGACCATCCAGCTCTGTTGCAGATACCTCTACTCCATAGAATGATGAATAAAATTCAGTAATCTTCTCTTTCAGCTGTTCGGTAGAAAATTTCTCCGGGTACAGAGTGTGGAGCATCCAGTACAGCCCAGGAATCTGGTTCGTTCCTGGTGGGCGGTCAAACCAGGAGAATGGTGAAACGGGGACTCCGTATACTCTGCCTGACTGAACTGCAGGGACATCTTTCCAGAGCGGATCGGTGAGAACTGATGAGGCGAATTTTGAATCACTGGCGATGATAACCTCCGGATTCCAGCTTAACACCTGTTCAAGTGAGACAGGAGTCATACCATATCCTGGTGTTATCGTCGTCTCGGCAACATTTTTACCACCACAATAGTCAATGAGCATTGCATGCTGGGATCCGCTTGGATCGGTTGCAAGACCATCCGGCCCTTCTGCATAATAGACCTTGATCTTCTCTCCTTCAGGAATAGTCGAGACTATATCTTTGACTGTTTTTAACGCAGTCTGATAATATGCAACCAGAACATCTGATTTTTCTTTCTTATTCAGGACATCACCAATAAAGGAGATCGATTTTGCATACCCAGATATATTTGCGGTATCCTGAACTGTTATGAGTGGGATATCCCCGAATTGTGACTGTCTATCCTCAACAGCATTGACATCTACTGGGTCTCCGGTGATGGTTCTGCCTTCAAGGATGATGTCTGGATTGAGTTTGATGAATGTCTCAAAATTACCATCAGTTTTTCCAAACCATCCTCCGACGACGGGGATGCTCTGATACTGCTTAGGAATATACTTTTTCTGGAGGGGGGTGAGTTCAGAGTTCCATCCAAGCATGAGATCCGGTGCAATCAGGTACAGGGTCATCGTTGTTGGCGGGGCAGTACTTACAACTCCGGTGATCTCTGCAGGGATAGTAAGTTCTCTGCCAAGAGCATCAGAAATCGCCCGTTCAGATGCCTGAGTATCTGCAGACATGGGAAAAATGCAGGCAATGGTGATAATCAGCACAACAAATGCTAGAAATACATTATTTTTCATCAAGTTAACTCCTATTCATATGTTACTTCATTTAATGTACTAAGATGATTTGTTCAAATGGTTAAATAATAATAGTGGTTTGATTTTAAAACGAGTCAATTGTGATTGATTCAATGTTATGATCAGTAACTTGTGATAATTATCTATCAGGAGACGTGGATCGCAGAAAAAATAGATTCTATGATTTTAATATCATTACCTGATTCTGGTCATTTTTACAGATACAAAGCTCCCTTTTTCTAAAGATTCTGAACCTTCATTAACATGAAGAATTGCATTTGCCCTGACTCCCATCATATGACCAAACACTCTTGGAACAGGAGTTATCTCATTTACTCCATTATTCATTGTAACTTTCATCATGAGAAAGAGATCAAATCCAGGAAAAGGAAGAACAGACTCCATAAGTTTTCCTTTTACATGGACACTTGGGGGAATTGGCAATCCCCAGTTCGTTAAAAGAGGATAAATCATCTCATAGAGAACAATCAGAGATCCTATTGAAGGGCCTGGCATTCCAATTACTGGTTTTCCATGCATTGAGCTAAGTGATACAGGTTTTCCCGGAGCCATACCAACTCCATGAAACATGAGTTCTCCTCCATCAGCAATGGCATCTACCGTGAAATCTTTTGATCCAGCTGAAGATCCTCCAAAGATCAGAACCAGATCACATTTATCAATAATTTTTTCGATTTCTTCAGTAATTGATGTGGGATCATCTGGAACAACCTGGCCAAAAACGGGAGTGATTCCAATTTCTTCAAGATAAGATGCTATCATGTGGGAATTTGAATCTACAATCTGTCCGGGAAGTGGTATTTTCTGTAAAGGAATAATTTCATCGCCGGTTGCAATCAACCCTACCTGTATATGCAACACCGGAACTTCCAGGATTCCATAGCTCAGTAATGCGCCGATATCAAAAGAATTGATGGCATGTCCAGCATCAAGAACAATATCGCCTTTTTGAATATCAATCCCTTGAGAAATGGTATTCTGATATGGAGTAACCGGAGTGTGTATCCTGAAACATGATTCCTCGATTTCCGTGACTTCTTCAATCATGATAACAGCATCATATCCCTCCGGCATAGGCATCCCGGTATTCACTCTTACAGCATGAACTAACACAGGATTTTTCTGGCTCGCCAATAACGTTTCAATACTCTTTACTGCTATTTCATCCGGTCCACTCAGTAATACCGGTGGATTTGTACGATTCGAATAGACCGGTTGTGATAGTGTATGACCAGATGCGTGAATAGTTGGAATTATTTTAAAGGTCATAGGTTTTGAAAATGACTGTAATAAGATATTTTTCGCTTCATTGAAAGGGAGTAATTCACTTAAGGAAGTTATCCGTGGTATTTTGATCACCTGGTTAATAGATGAAACAAGATCTTCGATCATAAGTTAATAAATATTTTTAATTTACTTTAACGAAAATAAAAATAATAAAATTAATAGATTACTACGAAATATTGAATCAGGGCAGAAATCATCACTTCTACGTGGAACATTCTCGATAATGTACGACCAGTGGTGTGATGAAAAATAAGTTACAGACCATAAATGGATAGAAATCAGGATTTTTCCGGTTTTTATGATTACATATGAAATGAGCCATTCATATTACATATCTGTATCAATATCTTACACTTCAAAAATGAACACTAGGAAAAGGGGAATTAATTTAAAAATGTTAACTTATACAAAAAGAAACCAAAAATATTAATTATCCTGCCACTTCACATATGTTATATGAGTAAATCATCGATTACTCCATTTTCGAGATTGATCATTTCGATTTTAATAATGGTGGTTTTTTTAAGTGCGATATGCATTTTTCCAGGTTCAGCAGGACAGCCATCAAAAATAGTTACAGATATGGACGGGCGATCAGTCGAAATACCGGTGCCTGTTGAAAAGGTAATTACTCTTGGATCAGTGCCCGTCCAGAATAGTTTTATCTTTACTTTGGGAAAAGGCGAAACCATCATGAATGATCTCCCAGAATCCTTCAAAAAACAGGGAAGATGGAAATATCAATACATATTTGCTCCAAATCTAAAAAACGCTGATTCAATTCAGATCTCAACAAACCAACCAAGTGTTGAACAGATAATTGGTATGAATCCTGATCTCTGTTTTACCATGGACAAATCCACAGTGGAGCTTCTTGAAGGTAGTGGAATCCCTGTTATTTACCTTTCATGGGTGGATGACAACGATGTAAAAGATCTCATGACACTATTAGGTGAAGTGTATAACAAAGAGGAACAAGCGTCAGAATATTTAACGTATTTTGATAATACCATCCACCAGATATCCACGATTGCAGAGACTATTCCAGATAATGAGCGTAAAAAGATATTATATCTATCATATAAATCCATGTCTGTTCCTCATAAAATTGCAGACTGGTGGATCACCAAAGCTGGAGGAATAAGTGTGAGTAACGTATCAAGGCCAACCGAATCATTAGAAACAGATCCCGAACAGATTAATCAATGGAATCCGGATGTAATAATCGTCTCCAGTGAGAGCGATATCACCGGAATACTAAATGATATACAATTTTCAGAAATTACCGCAGTAAAAAATAAAGCAATCTATAATGGACCCTTTGGAGCTCATATATGGGCTAACCGTGGTATTGAATTACCCTTAATGGTTATGTGGACTGCAAAAACAGTATATCCTGATAAATTTAAAGAGATTGATTTAGAATCAGAAATATCCGATTTTTACGAAAATTTTTTTGGATACAAGATTACCAAAGATCAAATCAATGAAATTTTAAGTGGGAAAGCAAAGATTTAACAGAAATCCTGAAGATTTCGAATGGAATACTTTATTCCATTAACTTTTTTGATTTAATTAGTTAATTTAACACCAATCATTTACAAAATCAATAAATTAATCATTAATACAAATAAACTCATATTACCAGGATGAAAAAACCAGATATCCTGAGTGATATATATGAAAGAACGACAAAACTCTACTATTCTGACAATTTTTCTTCTAATTGGTATTACCTGTATTTTTCCAGTACTCGCTGATACCCAAACTCAGACAGTAACAGACATGAGTGGGACAGAGATAACAGTTCCAACCGATATTCAAAGAATCGTTATTGCCTGTCAGGGAGGAGTTGCACAGGAGATAGTTATCATGGGAGATCCAGATACTGTGGTTGCAATCTCTTCAATGAACCTGTTTCCCATGTTTTTGAAGATGTTTCCAAATCTTAAGGATCTTCCTAATGCAGGAAGTTTTGATGATCTGAATATGGAAACTATTCTAAAACTGAAACCTGATGTTGTCATTAACAGTGTAACAGCACCAAAAGGCAATGCAAAAATTGTTGAGAACAATCTTCCTGTCTTCCAGGCATATACGGGGAAAGCATCTGCAGATACGATATATAATGAATTCAGAGCATTTGGAAAACTCCTGAATAATCCTGAAAAAGCAGAAGAACTGATCTCCTACTGGGATGAAAAGAAGAAGTTTATCAATGACCGGATGAAGTCTGTTCCGGAAAATGAGAGAAAGACTGTCTTTTATACCTCTAACAAGGATCTGGCGACTGATACGAATTGGGGAATCTCATTTGTAACAACATCCGGAGGGATCAATGTAGCAAAAGATCTTGGGGATGCAAAAGTAAATCCGGAAAAATTAGCCGAATGGGACCCTGATGTTCTGATTATCCGGGGAAATACTGACGGAACCTATCCTTCCAATGATATCGTAAACAATCCACAGTTATCCGGCCTTTCAGCAATTAAGAATGGTGAGGTATACAATGTACCAATAGGCGGTTTCTGGTGGGACAGACCATCTCCTGAAAGTCCGCTTGGGTTCCTCTGGCTTTCAAAGACTCTCTATCCTGAAACTTTTGAGGATGTCGATATGGTAAGTGAGTTGAAAACCTTCTTCAAACAATTCTACCGGTATGATCTCACTGATGAAGAGGCCAATTCCATACTCTCGGTAAATCAATAAGGAGTCAATAATGGAAAATATAAGTGCGACACCAGTCTCTTCTCTCAAGTTTCCTGATGGATTTCAGGAGATTGACACCATTGTTACCGGATATAAGCGACAGATGATTTTGGCAAGTGCCCTAAAGATGGGTGTGTTTGATTATCTTGAGAAATCCAAATCAGCAAGTAGAGAAGAGATAGTTTCATCTCTTCCCTTGTGTGGAATGCTCAGTCGGAGTTATTTAAATGCTCTGGTATCCATGAACTTTTTGTCAGTGGATGGAGATAAGTATTCAAACACTCAGATATCCAGGGATTTTTTGACAAAAGAAAGTCCCTATTACCAGGGAGATGTAATTCTTGGGAGTTCAAAATCAGGTTCCCGGTGGGATCTCCTTTCTGAGGCCATGCAAAGCACCGACGGTATGGTACCAACCTCCGGTCCTGGACCATCCCTGGATCATCTCGATATGCTGGCCCAACGAGTCATTCAGGGTGAAGCACAGGCATTGACCAGGTGGATTGGAGATCTTCCAGGTTTTGCAGAACGGAAAAAAATGCTTGACATTGGAGGGGGTCACGGGCTATATACGATTGGTATCTGCCAGTTAAACCCAGATATGGATGCCGTTATCTTGGATCAGCCCCATGTTATTGAATTGACGGACTCGTATATCCGGAAATACGGTCTCGATAAAAGGATTATTTCAAGACAGGGAGATATCAAAACCGAGGTCTATAAACCTGAGTACGATATCATTCTCATCTCCCATCTCCTCTATAAATTCAGAAATGATCTGGATGAGATATTCCGTCTGGTCAGCAATGGTTTAAAAGATGGAGGTATTCTGGTATCCAATCATTATTTCTGCTCTCCGGGATGTGTTCCGATGCAGAATGCGGTTGTGGAACTTGAACGATCTCTCCAGAGTGCCGGTCATCCACTCTGTCATCCGGAGCATTTTGAAGGGTTATTTAAAAAATATGGACTATCATGCATCCGAACCGGGACTCTTAAGACCTATTTTGGAGTGTCACATGTACATGCAGCAGAGAAGATGGTCAGATGAATGCTGACACTCTGGTATCATCAGACGGTCAGGAAGAGGGGATCACCCTCTCTGCCTCTCCTGATATCGATCTCTCCATCGGTGGTTCGATTCTAGAAGAGACCAAAAACCGCCTGATTGATCGGTACGGTGATAAGATTGAAACCCTTACTCTAGACCGGGTGGTAATCGGGATCTTCTACACCGGAGTGCGATTATCCGATGGATCAGCAGGAATCTGTTTTACTCCCATCAAGGCGATTCCGGAATCGGTCTGTTGTCCCTCCTCGGCACGAGCGATGCCCAAGGCAGGAAAATTGAAGGGAATGAAAGTAACCGATGTTTTCAAATATCTGACTCAGCCTGCCCCGATAAAACGGGCCATTGCGATTGCAACTCTGAATGCTCTTTCTGATGGAATATGGCGGAATAATCCGGAGGAAGGAGCAGGACGATATCGGATTGATGAAGGCGATGATATTTTTTCCTTTGTTCACCTTGAAGACGTACATAAGGCAGTTGTTATCGGGGCCCTGATCCCGGTGATTAAATCATTTAAAGAAAAAGAGATCCCCTACCGTATCGCTGAACTGGACATAAGAACCCTGAAAGCAGAAGAGATACCCTTTTTTGTCAGTCAGGAAGATCTCCCTGTGGAACTTGCAACCGCTGATATGGTAATCATCTCCGGGACAACATTACTGAATGACACGTTGGAAGGGATTCTTCAGGCATGTAATCCGGCTTCAAAAATATTTCTCATTGGTCCGACTGCAACTATGCTTCCTGAAAGTTTTTTCAAACGAAAGGTTTCAGTTCTTGCAGGAAACAGGGTGGTTGATTCAGAAAAAATTCTTGATGTCCTTGCCGAAGGAGGGTCCGGGTATCATTTCTATGGCGATTCCTCCAGAAAGGTCATGATAATAAAAGAGTAAATTACCCTTTTTTTAGGGATAAGAGGGAACACAGACATTCCTTTTTGCTGGTTCGATAAAGTGGATACCTATAGAAATCTGATATGTTTTTTCAAGTGAATCCTCAGTCACCACATCTTCAGCATGGCCCACTAGTGACACTATCCCGTTTGTCATGATTCCGACCTGACAGGAGAGAAGAAAGGTATGATCCGGATAGTGGGTAGACATGATTATCGATATACTCCTTTCTTTTGCAAGTTTATTCAATATATGAAGGATTCGTACTTGATTGCCAAAGTCCAGATGATTTGTCGGTTCATCCAGTATGAGAATGGACGGTTCCTGTGCAAGGGCACGAGCAATCATGGCTAACTGGCATTCACCGCCACTTATCCGGTTTACCGGAGCATCCCGAAGATGTTCAATCCCGACACTTTTCAGGGCTTCTTCTGCAATTTTTATATCCCTCTGTCCTGGTCTTGAATACTCGGCAATGTGGGGAGTTCGTCCAAGAAGAATAAGCTGAAGAACAGAAAATGGAAACACAATGGTATGAGCCTGCGGAACATACCCGACCTTTTGAGCCAGTTCTCTACGTGACCAATGCTCAATTTCTTTTCCATCAATTCGAACTTTACCAGTCCTTACCGGGAGAATATTTCCACAGCATTTAAGAAGTGTTGATTTTCCAATGCCGTTCGGACCCAGGATACAAAGGATTTTTCCTCTCTCAAGCGAGAATGTAACATCCCTGAATATTTCTCGTTCTGGTTTGTACCAGAATCCTGCATTTTTTATTGAAAACATCATGTCCACCCTACATCATGTCTTGCCATGATATACGCGAAAAATGGAACTCCCACAATAGCGGTGAGGATTCCAAGAGGTATTTCAGCAGTCGTGGCATTCCTGGCGATATTATCTATCAGGATGAGATAAGCCGCCCCAAGAAAGAAAGAAACAGGAATAAGATACCCATTATCAGGTCCCACCATCATTCTTCCGAGATGGGGGATAACAAGACCAATCCATCCGATGATTCCACATATGCACACAGAATACGCAGTAATCATCGTCGAAATTAGGATCAGGATATACTTCATTCGCCGGGTATCTATCCCGAGTGCCCCTGCCTCTTCATCACCAAGTGAAAAAACGTTCAGTCGCCATCCGATGAGCATGCAATATGCAACTCCTGGGAGAATAAACACTCCTCCAAGGAGTATGTCCTGCATTGTCACCGCACTGAGCGATCCCATCAGCCAGTAGGTGATCGCCGGAAGTTTTGAGGTAGGATCAGCGACAAATTTCACCAGTGAAATTAGGGAGGTAAAAAGTGAACTCATGATAATTCCTGATAAAACCAGAACCAGGATAGATTCTCCCTTGTAAATCTTCGCAAGAGTAACCGCAAACCCGACAGACAAGAGCCCGAAGAGAAAGGCTGATCCTTCAATTACCAGAAGTGGGAGTGAGAAAAGAATTGCAATTGCTGCACCAAATCCGGCTCCGGAAGAAACTCCCAGGATATCTGGTGATACCATCGGGTTTCTGAAAAGACTTTGATAGACCGCTCCTGAAACGGAAAGTCCCCCTCCGATTAAAAAGGCGCCGAGAATCCGGGGTATTCGTATGTTAAAGATAACATTTGCCTGAGCTTCAGTCCACGTGGGCTCCGGATGAAAAACCGGTGAAAACAGAATAATAAGAACATTAACCGGATCTAGGGAGTATTGACCTAAAAATAATGAGATGAGCATAAGGATGAAGGGAGAGAGGATGATACCTGCAATCCCTGCCGATAATCCGTATTTATTCATCCATCCAGAGTGAACGATTTCCATTCCTCATACCTGTTGGAGGCCAGGTATAATATAAGTGATCTATTATTAGAAATAGTCAATATCTATTAATTGTAAGGAAAATTTTCATCATCATTATCACATCTAACCAGAATATACAAAATGGGGGAGAATCAATTAGTAATTATTACCTGGATTATACTTGGATAAAAAAGAACAAATTTTTTGTAAAATCCAATTACACTAAAAAATTAGATTTTTTCATAATACTTCTGACTTCCACACCCGGGGCAGAGGCCATTTTCCACCATGTTGTCTGGAACCGGCTCACCACATAAAGAGCAGATAACCGTTTTCCATTTCTTTTTATGACTGACAAGAATTCTGACTTTTTCCCATGAAAGCATTCCTGTGCCCTTGTCCAGTATATCTTCGACCAATTTCTTTTTCATGGTCATGCCATCAAATTTTGGAGTGTTAGCAAACCATGCTTCAAGTATAGGGGTATCAACAAGTTTTGCCGGATCTACTTTTACACGGAATCCTTCTGCACTGTCGCCTGTACTTGGACGGTTCATGATTATTGCAAATCTTCCTATGGGTATAACATTAAGCCGATGATTCCCAGTGGTACAGTGTGTTATAACCTGAAGAGGATCAGGGGCACATTTCGTGGTTTCACAGACTGCATAGAGTTTTTCTCCAGGTTTTGCTCCAAGGAGATCAAGTGCTTTATCTACCATGAATATACCGATGAGGAGACCCGCTGCAGGATATGTATGAAAATCAATACACTTGTCAAACCATTCAATAATAGGGCCAGTATATCCTTTTTCTTTCAAAAGAGAGAGAATTTCTTCTTTTGTGTATTCATCTCCGAGTTCTGACATACAATTAGTATTTGACTTCAATACATATACAAATTGATATAGTTACCTACAAAAAACAGGAACAGAAAATACGGAAATTACTATTAGTGAACTAAAAGAATCTAACCATAAAATCAAATTCACAACACATACTTAATTACCCTCCAATTTTTCCCCAATATTCTTCATCGTATGCGGCACCTCATAATTGAAAGCATAACCGGCAACAACAAGTTAAATTTTTTTAGTGAATAAAAAGATGATTTAAACTAATATAATTATCTAATCACGCAATATTGAATGTGAATTTAAAGGATTTAACATTTCGTTAAAAAAAAGAATAATATTTAATTATAAACCGTTTTTTTCACTGATTTTCTCCAAAATCCACAAGAAAACCGATACGATTATTAGACCGTACTTTCCATGATGTATTGCTCGGTCATATCACCGGGCACATGTTTAACGTGATGGAGGCAGAATCAACCCGAATTCGTGAAGGATTTTCCCGAGTTCTTCCTTCATGAATGATTCTGCCTATCAATAAAAAACATATGATCCACCAATGGGATCACAATATTAACAATATTTAGTTAATAGTCTTTTTTATTTGAATGAATGGTTGACAAATTTCCTTGATTTCACTGATAATCAGCATTCTGCGCGGCATATAGCAACACCAATATAAATATCACCACAATGGTAATCATAAGGCATTAACTTTGCCCACAATATGATAGAAAATCATCACTTTTAATATTTATTTAAAGTTAATTTATAATATAAAATTAAAAGAAAAATAAAATTTTTTTGGTTGTATATCTAATCTGACCCACCAGAAATTAATCATTTTGAGATCCGAGAAACAATTAGCATATATAGTAGGAAGAGAAATTTTTGTTATCACGGGACTACCAGATAATCCCTGGTCAGCATGTTCCGGTACATGCATCATATAACCGACATTTCGGCCATATGACCGCCCATCGGCGATTTATTCGTTTCGAGGAGCATTATGAGCACAATTTCCATCAATCTGATTTCCGGACGCACCATTCAGCAGGGTGCATCAATGGAAGGCGGGAAAGAGACTGACAAGTATATGAAAGCTTGTGGGATCATCGAGATCGATGATTCTGACTTTAAACGCCTGGGTATTATGAAAAACACCAATGTCAGAGTAAAAAGTGAACATGGGGAGGTAATAGTCAAGGCAATCGAAGCAACACAAGGTCCACATCCGGGTGTTGCCTTTATACCGATGGGACCTTGGGCAAACAGCGTAACCAGTCCTGAAACCTATAGCACCGGCATGCCCACTTTTAAGGGAGTCCCGATTACCATTGAACCAGCTGAGAAGGAAAAAGTATTAAACTCAATAGAACTTGTCCGTGCGAAATGCTGGGGTGATGCATAATGTCAAAAACATGTACTGATGTCATATGTCCTTTTTGTGGAACCCTTTGCGACGATCTTATTGTCACCACAGATGATGAAGGAAAGAAAATTTTAGATGTTGAGAATGCCTGTGCAATCGGAGCAGAGAAATTCCTTCATTCTTCTGATCATTCACACCGGGTAACCCGTCCACGAAAACTTCAGGAGGACGGATCATTTAAAGAGATCACCTACGATGAGGCAATTGAGTATACTGCACAAATGCTTGCAAATGCAAAAAAGCCATCAATGTACGGCTGGTCATCAACAAACTGTGAATCACAGAGTGTGGGACATGAAATTGCTGAACTGTGTGGGGCACTTGTCGACAACACCGCAGCAGTCTGTCACGGAACCACCCTTGTTGCAGTTCAGAATGTTGGTATTCCCAGTTGTACCCTTGGAGAAGTCAAGAACCGTGCAGACCGTATCATCTTCTGGGGATGTAACCCGGCCCATGCCCACCCCCGTCACATGTCCCGGTATTCTATCTTCCCCCGTGGATATTTCACCGGAAAGGGTCAGAAACAGAGAAAGATTATCGTAGTGGACCCACGGCCAACCGATTCTGCAAGTATTGCGGATGTTCACCTCCAGGTAGAGCAGGGATATGACTATGAATTACTCCAGGCTCTCCGAGCAGCAGTCCGTGGACAGGAGATCAGTGGAGATATCGTTGCGGGAGTCCCGAAAGAGAAGGTCTACGAAGCAGCGGAAATGCTGAAGTCCGGTCGTTTTGGAGTCATCTTTTTCGGTATGGGTGTGACCCAGTCCCTTGGAAAGGATCATAACATCGATGCAGCCATCATGCTGACCAAAGACCTCAACGACTATACCAAGTTCTCCATCATTGCAATGCGGGGACACTACAATGTGACCGGATCTGGTCAGGTCCTCGGCTGGCAGTTCGGATTCCCCTATTCTGTCGACCTTTCCAGAGGATTTGCACGGTACAATCCTGGTGAGACAGGTACCATTGAAGTCCTGAAGAGAAAAGAGATCGACGCCATGTTTGTCCTTGGCAGTGACCCAGGTGCACACTTCCCAATGCAGTGCGTAAAAGAGATCTCAAAGCTTCCCTCTGTCGCAATTGATCCGCATATCACACCAACCACCACAATATGTAAAGTTCACGTCCCGGTTGCTTTTGTCGGGGTCGAAGTAGGTGGAAACTGCTATCGTATGGACAATGTCCCGATTGAAGCAAGAAAAGTTGTTGAACCTCCGGAAGGAATGATGACTGATGAAGAGTTCCTGAAAGCAGTCTTAAAGAGGGTCAAAGAACTCAAGGCAAACTAAAGGAGAGCATATCATGAGCGAATACATCATTAAAAACGGAAAGGTCTACGATCCAAAGACGGGAATTAAAGGAGAAGTCTCTGATGTCTGTATCAAGGACGGAAAGATTGCAGACAAGGTCTCCTCCAAGGCAAAAGTAATAGATGCAAAGGGCAAGACGGTCATGGCCGGTGCAGTTGAAGTCCATGCACACGTCGCAGGGCCAAAGGTGAATGAAGGAAGAAACTACCGTCCGGAAGACAAACTCTTCACCTACAAGCCGACAGGTAAGAATACCCGTATGGCGGGCGGATTCTCCATTCCAACCACCTTCAAGACCGGATACGAATATGCCAGGATGGGATACACCACCGTCATGGAAGCAGCAATGCCCCCACTCTATGCACGGCACGTCCATGAAGAGATCAAAGACACTCCAATCATAGACGAGGGAGCATTCCCGGTCTTTGGAAACAACTGGTTCGTCTTTGAATACCTGAAAAACAACGAGATGGACAATGTCTGTGCATACATCTCCTGGCTGCTCAAGACAACCAAGGGATATGCTATCAAGATCGTCAACCCAGGTGGATCTGAAGCATGGGGATGGGGAGAGAACTGTACAACCGTCAACGATCCGGTCCCGTACTTTGACATCACTCCAGCTGAGATCGTAAAAGGTCTTCTGACTGCAAACGAGAAGATGGGACTTCCACACTCAATTCACATCCACTCAAACAACCTTGGGAACCCGGGTAACTATGAGACCACTCTTGATACCTTAAAGATTGCAGAAGGAGTCAAACCAAACAACAAGTTCGGTCGTGAACAGGTTCTCCACCATACCCACGTCCAGTTCCACAGTTACAAGGGCGACTCCTGGGCAAACTTTGAATCCGGTTCAAAGGAGATTGCAGACTACTTCAATAAGAACAAAAACATGACCATGGACCTTGGTTGTGTCACGCTTGATGAGACCACCACCATGACTGCAGACGGGCCGTTCGAGCACCACCTTACCTCACTGAACCATCTTAAGTGGGCAAATGTGGATGTCGAACTTGAGACCAGCTCCGGAATCGTGCCCTATGTGTACGACCCGAACATCAAGGTCTGTGCCATCCAGTGGGCAATTGGTCTTGAACTTGGTCTCCTTGCAAAGGATCCGATGAGAACTTTTATCACCACCGACCACCCGAATGCAGGACCATTCACCCGGTATCCACGTATCATGAAATGGCTCATGTCTGACAAGTCACGTCAGGATATGCTCAAGGGCTTTAAAAACTCTGAAAAAGTCATTGCAGCAACAAACCTCGCTTCCATCGACCGTGAACTGACCATGTTCGAGCTCGCCCAGATGACCAGAGCCGGACCTGCAAAATCACTTGGTCTCTATGATATCTTTGGCGGTCTTGCTCCGGGAATGGATGCAGATGTTGCCATCTTCAACATTGATGAAGACAAGATCAAGGATCCGGAAGAGATTGAAAAGGCATTCACCGCTGCAGATTATGTCTTCAAGAGTGGTACCATGGTTGTTGAGAATGGCGAAGTCATCAGCAACGGAAACAAGCGTACCCTCTGGGTAGACGCAAAGATCCCAATGAACAAACAGGTAGAACGCGATGTCCAAATGAAGTTCCTCAAGTTCTATAGTATGAACCTGAACAATTACGAGGTTTCAAACCACTATGTTCCAAACCCGTATGTCATTGAGGTAGATTCCAATTAAGGAGTGATGAAGAAATGGATATTGTAAAACTCACCCTTACCAAAGTTTCAGAACTATACCTTGAAGCAGAAAACGTCACTCCTGACCACTTTGCAGGAAAGAGTGCTCAGCAGATCGGAGAACTACATGTTCATCTGGGAAACACGACTGCAAAGATAAGCGACTACTTCTCTGTTGAAGGGAAAGGAGGAGCAACTGCTGCAGACACGAAAATCATCATATCCGGCCCGACTGACAAGGTGAAGTACATCGGTATGAAGATGACTGCCGGAGAGATCGAAGTTCAGGGCAATACTGACATGTATACCGCTGCATGGATGTCTGGAGGAAAGATCCATGTAAAGGGTAATGTAGATTCCTTCTGTGCCATTGGTATGACCGGTGGCGAATTCATCGTTGACGGAAATGCCAAAAATTACCTGGGTGCATCCTACCGTGGTGACTGGAGGGGTATGCAGGGCGGTAAAATCACCGTCAAGGGCAATGCAGGATCTGACACTGCTACCTTCATGATCGGCGGAACTATTGACATCGGTGGCAATGTAGATGTTCATCTTGGAACCCATGCCGAAGGGGGAAAGATCATCGTCCGTGGCAATGCAAAAGGCCGTGTCGGTGGTCAGATGGTCAAGGGAGACATCTTTGTCCTTGGTCAGGTCGAGCGGATGATGCCCACCTACCTCTACAAGGGAGATGAAGAAGTCGAACTGGACGGGAAAAAACAGATGTTCCAGGTCTGGATTGGTGACATGGGCGAACGCCATGGAAAACGGAAAGGAGAGATCATCTATGGAAAGATCTATGTTCCATCAGGTAAGACCGAAACTCCTGCACAGGCAGCCCGTGTTGAGAAGAAGAAAAAACTGACCGATAAGCAGCTGGAAAAAGTCAAGGAAGCTTTCAAGGAACAGGAACCGACAGTCCAGCAGGTCAGAACCTACATCTATGATACCTTCGATGTTGACATGAAACCCATGCAGGTCTCACGTCTTATCGATGGACTCAAGAGATAAATCTAATTTTCATCTTTTTTTTATCAAATTGTTAATACAATGTTTTTTATCTTCTCAATAATATTCCATGAAATGACACTTGTAGAATAAATTCTTAAGTGTGACCTAATAAGATTAGAAATTAAATAGTGTCTAAACCAAAGTTACGAAAAAAGGATATTTTTATAAACTACAATGAATTAATTAATTTATAATATCTAATTAGGAGAATGATAAGAATATATGAATTTATTTCATAAAAATTTACTTTTATTTTACAGTTTATTGCTTGTCTTTTGTTTCATGATACCATCGCTTGCCTGTGCTTCAGAGCCAGGGATAAAAGTTGTTTTGAAAAATCATGATGGGACAGAGATTATATCTGAAAAAGAGTTCTCATTTTCAGAGATAAATACGACGATGACGTCAACAGGTGCTCCTGGTGGGATATTACTAAGTTTTCAGGGACCAACATTTGATCCTGAAAACCTATGGGATCCTGAAGAATCAAAAAATATTGATAATCTGAAAACACGGATAATAGGAGTTCCCATTAAAGAACTCCTGGAAAATTCAGAAATTCCAGAAAACAGTATAAATGTCACCTTTGTTGCAGATGATGGATTTAAGAAAACATTACCGGCAGTAAACATATATAATCCTCCTGATGTTCAAGGTGAACCTATTCTTGCCTATTGGTATGAAGATGCCGGATTATTACCGGAAGAAAGCGGATATCGCCTGTATTTTGACGCACCTGATGGAGTATATGGAAATTCAGACATGCAAAATTCACTCCCAGATGATTATTATCACTATTTCTTGAATTCGGCTGATAAAACCGCATACCCGTCTGCGAAAGGACTATCTGTGGCGAAAATTATTCAAATTGAAATACAGATGTCTGATTGATTCAAAAATTTATTATTATAGAGGTTCTGGCATTCCCAGGACTTTTTTATTATCTCCTGTAAGTTCTTTTATAAATGCTGTTGCCTCATCCGGATGAGCAGCATTTGATGGAATAGTAGCTGCATACACGATAGGTAAACCCACTCTCGATAGATTTATTGACGAAAACCGCTTAAAATTTAAATCAACAATTGCATTACGGTAATAATCTCCATATCCTGCATTTCCAAGATTTATTTCATCAGGTAATGAAATATACGGGAGATGAGCTCCTTCTGCGACACATTTGTATTCGAATGCATAATCAATACCCCCAGTTTTGAGCAATGAAAGGAGGAAAATACTCCCATCGCGAATCGAAACCTTTTGACCGGATGTTTTCATAACATCTGGAAGAATAATTCGTGTATTATTACCATCTTTGTGAACCGTGAGTGATGGAGAGAATTGGCTGGAGAAAACTTTGTCTAATATGTCATTACGACCATAATAGTTATCTGCGAGAGCAAGAACCATAATAGAGCGATATCCGGCAGCATCAAGAACCGGATTTGCTGCTCCAAAACGTACGTCCGGTTTTGTAAGTATCTCAAACCAGTTATCTGATGAAATTTTATTAGCGTACTTACTTTGATTAGTAAAAACAAGCACCATTTCAGTTTTCCCAAATGGTATTGCAATTTCAGACCAATTATTTGACGAATCTGGAATTAGTTTGTACATTAATAATGGAATAAGCGATTCATCAGCCACAGCAACTACATCAAAGGGACGGTTGAGATCAGTAACCTGTCTGATTGCCTGAATACTACCGTGCCCTTCCACCAAAAGATCAAGATCTCTATATTTATCTTCAAATCTTTCTTCTATCTCTTCAAAAGGAAGAAGAAGACTTCCTGCAGCAACAATCCTGATTGGAATTTTATCATCATTTCTTTCGCTACACCCGGAAGTAAAAATCATGGTGCAAAAAAGAATAAACAAGAAATAAAGGATGAATTTTATTTGTGGAGTTCTATCCGTGAGATCCATTTTACCCACCCACTTCCTTCAGTAATCACTCCTTCTCGATCGGTTAAAAGAGCAAGCCTGACAGGTCCTCCATCCTCATAAGAAAGCGGTTTTCCATCCTGTTCGTACATAAGGACAGGAGTAATATTCTGATCTTTTATCTCACTAAGATTTTCATTAAAAGTTATGAAATTCTCTCCAAAGATCTGATCATGATCCAGAACCCAGAGATATTCATCTGAACCATACAGATATAAAGAACTAAATTCGTCAGTTACACTAATCATGTGAGTTAGCTCATATAAGGGTACACCTTTACCTACAAATGGACCATACTTAATTCCGGTTGTTGAAACCAAATATCCATACCCAGTATATGAATACATATTTTTTAGATCTGACAATGTCAGATGATTTTTCTTTTCATCCCATTCAAGAGTGAGATTCCATTTTTCATATCCTGCATTATCATCCACACCATGAGTTATACATCCGGTTCCGAAAATAAAAGAGATGCAAAAGATAAAGGAAAGAATACCTACATTCAGATTCATGATTCACTCCTGATTCTCCATGCTAATCCCAGGGAGGAGACAATAAAAACCAACAAAAAAATAGGTGATAATCCTGATTTTTGAGTTGGTATCAGTTCAGGGGTATCTTTTATCGGAGCGGATCTGTCTCCCATGAATCCTCCCCGATATATCCGAACTTCACTTATCCATTTTGGTGATAAGCCGCTCGTGGATGGATAAAGGCCTGAATAAAAATATTGTGCTTGTGAAGGCAGGGTAATGTTCATATCTGTATTCCCAAATACATGTTTTTTTGTTTCTGGATTTTGAGCAGCACAGATAACAAGTCGCATCCCAGTGAAATATTCCGGAACATACCCTTTTCCCTGCCGTTCGCCAGCACCACTCTCAGCACCATTATACCAAGCAATCGTTAATGGTCCCGCATGGGAACCAGGAGAGAGAATGAAATCTGAACTAAACTGAACGTGATATCCGTCAGCAGCTTTAATCATTACTTCATCACCATCTTCAAGTCCGCCAACAATTGTGCATATATCACGAACAGAAGTCCCTTTGATTGCACCCATATCTCGAAGATTTAAAGATTCATTCGGATTCCATGGATCTCCCTGAAAAACGGGTCCCTGGTGATAATAATGAGTGATACCGTCACCAACAACAGGGAGATTTTGCTCCATCCATTTGTAATCAAGAACCTGTTCCATTATAGTAGAATTATTTTCTATCACAGATACGGTCAGAGATGTAGTGGGAGCTCCAGAAGTAGTACTGACTGTGATCAGTACAAGAATAAGAATCAGAAAAAATGGAAATTTTCTTTTTAAATTAGGACAAATCAATGCAAAATTAAATATTTGCAAATCACGCAATCTTTTATTCAATTCAATAACTCCTGTTGGTTTGTAATATCAAACAAATTCATGATTTTACCATTTTTTAAGGTGATTTTATGTGTTCCGAGATTTTCTGCTTCATAAACGTCATGAGTTACATGTAAGATTGTTATGTTTTCCTTTTCAAAAATCAGACAGATATCACGCCATAATTCTCTTTTGGTATCAATATCCAGAGCACTGGCGGGTTCATCCAAAAGGAGAAGAGCAGGTTTAACAACCAAAGCTCTGGCAATGGTAACCCGTTGTTTTTCTCCACCTGAAAGAGTAGATGGATACCGGTCAAGAAGAGAATCAATTCCCAGAGTTTTGGCAATTTGTAAAACTGTTATATCTGATCCCTGATAACGACGGAGTCGCAGCCCATAACTGATATTCTTACGGACAGTCATATGCGGAAAAAGGGAATAATCCTGAAAAACGATTCCAATGTCTCTTTTTTCTGGTGATATGTATGTCATATCTACACCATTGATCATGATGGTTCCAGATGAGGGCTTATAAAATCCTGCAATTGTTTCAAGAAGAAGGGTTTTTCCAGAACCGGATGGGCCAGACATAACCCACCAGTCATGATCAGATAGTACCAGAGAATCAACAAAAAGCTCAAAATCCCCAACACGGACGACAAGATCAGTTATCTCAATCATCTAGCCTCCCTAAGAACCCTGATTCCAATAATCCGTATACAGATAAAGAGGAGGAGTGAAAGAAGCACCATAACAGATGCTACAGCTGTTGCAGCATACAGTCCACCGGTATTGAACCGCTGATAGATGAGTGTGGATATTATCATAGGATTGTACGCGATCATAACTACTGCTGCAAATTCACTCACTCCTCGACCCCATGCCATGAGTCCTCCTGTGATGAGGTGACGGGTTGTAAGAGGAAGTGTAATGTGAAAAAAAACTTTTCCTGGGGTTGCACCAAGTGATCTAGCTACATATTCTAGTCGTATCGGAATCTGACTAAATCCTTCCCGGACAGTATTCACATAATATGGAATAGATACAAAAAGCATAGCAATTACAATACCAGAAAATGTTTCTTGAAATCTGATGCCAGCCAGGATTGACACCTGACCTATTATTCCCTGATGCATAAAGAGAAGGTAGACAATAATACCTGCAACGGTATGGGGAATGATTAGAGGTAAATCTATCAGACCTTCAATGACGGCTTTTCCTAAAAATCTCTTTCTTGAGAGGATATAAGCCAGAGGTGTCCCGAATAAAGACAAAATCATCGTAGCACATGCTGCTGCACTAACTGTCAGTGTTAATGAGGAAATTACTGATGGATCAGTGATAGACTCCACAAACAATTCAGGATTTGATAATTGAAGGCTTATCAGAACCAAGAGACCCAAAATTATTAAAATAACTGGCACAGAACCAAAAAAGGCACACATGGAAGTGAAGAGATCAGGACGATTCATAACCTAATTTGAGCGTTATATCCCTATGGCCTCGAACACAAAAAATTGTCATAATCTTACCAAAACCTTATTCAAAAGGTTTTAGCTGGATTTTATTGACCTTTAATACAGGTTCAGAAACAGCAGAACCAGTAAGAACTAGCGGCCAAGATGGATCATCTGCCTGAATAATGATATCATCCTTAATAGAAGCAAGGATATACCCATCATTTCTTTTCGCATCTCCGCTATCAATCGTGAGAGTTGTTCCATTTTCTCCGGTTACGATTATTTTGTACCCGGAATTAGCAAGAGATTCATTGAAAGCATTATTTGAGTGCTGATCTGCATCATCTACAAACCCACACAAAAACCAAAGAGGCATACCTTCCCAAGATGTTCCCTGAGAATCCTTGTACGTTCCTGAGTGGTTGGAACCAAATTGGCAGACCAGAGCAGAATCATAATATCCGCTAGAAATATTGGTAATTACTCCACCAATGGATGATCCATCAAGGAACAACTCCCATTCAGATTCAGGAGCAGTATATACATGAATTTCATCGATATACTTTGTAGCAAGACCAGCTGCAGACGGATACTGGACACCTGCTTCCCAATAATAATGCCAGAGATTAGATTCCATTGTCTCATGCATATCCCAGTTGGAAAAGACATTATCATCTCCACCGGTAAAGAAGAGTTGATATCCCTCTTTAAAATCTGGAATAGTCTTCCCACCCTTATACCAGGCAACAAAAGGTTCACCAGCTTTTAATATTGCGTCAGGATTTGGATATACCGATGAATATCCCAATTTTGTTTCATATCCATCAGATGCGATTAATTTTATTGAAGTGCCCGGTTCCATACCACCGACAAGGTCTACCAGATCACGGACCAGAGTACCTTTTACTACAGATTTTATCTTAAATCCGCCAGCGAAATTCTGATCAGCTCCCCAAATATCATCTGGATTGTTGGTAATACTTTCATATTTATACTCAGTTTCTCCATCACCAATCACTGGAAAAGATTCTTCCATCATTCGATAATTAACCGTTGTTTCATTGATGATTGTTTTCCCATCATCTCCAAAAACAACAATATGGATTGAAGGGATTTCAGAATCCTTACTTTCAGTTGATCCGGATGAAACTGACGGATCTAACTGTTCTAATGAAGAGAATTCAGATAGGACAATTTCTGCAATATTTCCTACAGAATTACCACCATTAATTGAAGATCCAACTAGTTTGAGAGGGTATGACGGTTTTTCTCCATCCTGTGGGAGTGGTTCACCGTTCATCTCGTTGGCAATCAAAACATCATCCGATGTTCCAATCTCCTGAGTTGAGAATTCTTTTTCATAGCCGTCACCAGCCTTTACCGTAATAGTGTACCCTGCGGTATAGAGATCCTCATTAAATCCCTCAGAACTATGAGAATCTTCATCATCTACCCATCCAACAAGTCGCCAGAGAGGTATCCCGGTATACTCATTTCCGCTCTCATCTGTCCAGTTCCCTTTATGACATGAGGCACCTTCTTCGAAATAGGACTGATTCATTGTCTCTGTTATTGCACCTTTGAGGATTAGGGTCCATGAATTACCTTCTGGTATTTCTCCAGAAACAGATGATAATTCCTCATTTGAAACGGAGTTTGGAGACGATATTTCAGATTTTTGAGCTTCTAAATCTACTTCATTTTCTCCCTTTCCAAAGATCACAGATGCCAGAGCATTTTCTGCACTAATTGGTTTGTTTCCATAGTAAAAGGCGAGTGTATCGTCAGGAGACAAGATTTTTACATTCAGTCCATCAGTATCCGGATTTCCATAATCATCAAGAATTACTCCGTTTACTTCACAAACCCAAGTACTTCCTTTATCCTTATCATATTCAAATGAGTCAATTCCATCGAGAAGTAATATTCCCATTCCATCGTATTTTTTATCTGACACTTTTAATGATAAATCAGATACCGATGCAAGGAGACCAAGGGGCGTATTTTTTGTGACATCATACGTTTGATCAGAATTATATGATGAAATGGCAATCGATTCATCTGACAGTGTCATTGGACCTTCATAGAGTATTTCACTGCAACTGACAGTTATAGGTAATACTGCCAGACATATAAGCAGAATCATACCTAATCCAAAAACTCGGTTTTTCAAGCAAAACTCGGTCATTTTACCTAATTCTCCAGTAATTGTTAACCCAGATAGAACTGTAGTTTACAGGTTATTTTTCAATGTTTAAAAGAGGTACTAAATAGATGCGAGTGGTTTTGATATATCAGTTGATAATCAAATGGAATAACAATACGATCCATAATTTTGCTCATTTCCCTCTGGAAATACCATCACTGCTGATGCCTTGAATGCAATAAAAACGGTATTACCCTCATCTATCCGAAGGTCATACAAACTCTGAATGGTAAGAACACCGGTCAGGGATATACCACAGTCAACTACTACCCAGGCAAGGGATCCCATAAGTCTGATCTTTGTTACCGTTGCCTTGAGAACATTCCGTGCACTGGATTTCAGAGGTTCCCGTGAAAAGATGAGATCTTCAGATCTGATACCACAGTGGACAGGGCCGGTATACGGGGTTACGGCATGTATTTTTACCTGACCAACCGTGATCACCTTCCCTTCATGACTTTCCCGGGCAATACCGGAGAATAAATTTTCCATACCAGTAAAAGCAGCAACAAAAGGTGTCCGTGGATTTTGAAATATCTCATCAGGATCTCCGACCTGTACGATGGCACCATTGTCCATAACCGCCGACCGGTGTCCAAGTGAGATGAGATCCTCGGCATGATGGGTAATGTGAATGACAGATACTCCAGTGAGCGACGGGATCCCTGCCAACTCATTTCGCATTTTTCTTCTCGTGATGGCATCAAGAGCGGAAAGAGGCTCATCAAGCAGGAGAATCCGGGGTTTAATGACAAGGGCCCTGGCAATGGCAACCCGTTGTTGCTCTCCGCCACTGAGGGTATCCGGACGACGGGGTAAGAGGTGAGATATTCCGAGAAGCGACGCGATATCTTCCGTGGCCGTTCTGATGTCATGAGATGGTTTTCCGAGTTGTTTCAGGCCGAATCCAATATTTTTTTCCACGTCCAGATGAGGAAAGAGCATATAATCCTGGTATACCATTCCAATATGCCGAAGCCGTGCAGGCAAATCCGTGATATCAACACCGTCAAGTATAATTCGTCCCGAATCCGGACTATGAATTCCTGCAATGGTCTCGAGTAATATGCTCTTTCCTGCTCCGGAAGGTCCGAGGATGAGAAAATATTCACTATCCTCTATTGTCAGGTTCACATCATTGAGATGAAAATCGCCGAGGGTTTTGGACAATCCCTGAATTTCAAGCGGCATTATACCATCCTTTTCGAACCAAACCAGTGTTCAAAGACAAGTAATGTCCCCACGGAGATAGCCAGTAAAATGGTTGCTGATGCAATGGCCAGGTCAAGATCTCCAGTTGAAATATTCAAATACAGGGCAATAGGCAATGTCTCGGTTTTCATCTTTGTTGCCCCGGCGAGCATCAGGACAGCTCCGAATTCCCCCATGGCTTTTGACCAGGTGATGGTAAGTCCGGCGAGAAGAGCCTGGCGAGACATGGGAAGACTGACCTGGAAAAATACTGCAGATTCAGTTGCCCCCAGAGTTCGTGCCACATGTTCATACCGGGGATGTACTGAATCAAAGGCAGACCTCATGACTCTGATAAGATACGGGACATTAACAAAGAACTGGGCGACGATTATTGCAGCTGTTGTATATACAATATCAATCCCGATAAAGCGGAGAATATCACCGAATAAAGATGGCCCGAAGAATATCAAAAGGGCAATCCCGGCGACCAATGGAGGAAGGGAGAGGGGAAGACTGATGACCAGACCCATGAATCCGGAGGTAGGAAAGTGATATCGCGAGAGGGCATATGCAACAGGAAGAGCAATAACTGCACAGATTAAGGTAGAGACGAGTGATGTCAGCAGGGAGAGTTGAATCGCAAATAAAATCTCCTCAGAAGTAAGTGCCCGGAGAAGAACATGTGGATCAGGCCAGAGTATAAGACCGGCAAAAACCAGGCAGAATACAAGTATCAGAGATCCGGATAGGAAAATCAGACAACCCTGAAACCAGGAGCTGGAATACGTTCTCAAATGCCGTTTCATGCAGACAGGGCAGAGGGAGAGGATGTTTTTGATATCTGTTGTACCTGACGAACTGAAAATGACGAGACCAGATGACTGGAATATGAATGATCATGAATCATATCACAGAGTATTTCCAAAATATCTGAAAAAGGGGTGTGAAAAGCCCCTGTCAGAAGTACATCGCGTGTTGATCCACTCATAACTTCAGATTAGCATAGGCCGGATCGGGATAAATAGGGAACCCATGCTTTTTAAATATTGCCTTCCCTTCATCTGATGAGACAAAGTCCACAAATTCCTGTGCATTCTCTTCCTGTGAGGTAAAGGTGGTCAGGCCGATTGGAACTACAAGCGCGAGGCTTTCCTCATCAGGTAATTGAACGGCCTCAATCTCATCTCCTTTAATCTGGTCAATGGTAATGAGACTTGCATCCGCCTGCTTTAGTTTTAATGCAGTTACCACTTCATTGATGGTTGGAGCACGAAGCACGACATTTTTCTCGACATCCTCTGCAATACCCAGTTTATCAAAGAGCTTCTGGCCCTGTCTTCCAATGGCTGTTGCATTTACATCACCAAGAGCAAGCTTCAGTCCCTCTTTGGTAAAGTCCTGAACAGACTCAATCCCCTGTGGATTTCCAGGCAGAACACCAATAACCGGGACATGGTAGGCAACATACACGGGGTCAGTTACCAGACTTTTATTCTGTGCAATTGCGTAATCAGGGGTTCCGCCAGGAATAAACGCATCTCCCTTTTTAGTCAGTTCCATCTGAGTAATAAGAGTCCCTGAACCAGCGAAATTATATTCAACCTTGATTCCGTTTTTTTCTTCAAAGATGGTTCCAATTTCAGTCATTGGCCCCTTCAGCCCGGCCCCTGCGTATACAAATAGTGCTTTTTCATCATCAGCTGCATACACCGGAGATGATGTAAATGCAAAAAGCAGGCAGAGAACAAGCCCGGTTAAGAAACATGATCGATACTTCATCAGTACTAGATCCGAAAAGATAAGAGATAATGGTTTTCTTTTTACTCGTGTAAGATAGTTTAAATTTATTGAGCTGTTTTTTCATTTATGTTAATATCATTAATGAGGAAAATCCAGGATTCGGGTTTAATATTCGAATATATACCCAAATTGGGCAGATACTGAATTAATCCCATATATATGCTTTAGCATAACAATCCATATACAATAAATATTCAAAAATCTTGCAGGCACTAGTATTACCACCTGATGACTTCAATCATGGAGTGTTTATCGTATCGGGAAATGAACATGTACAAAACCTGGGTACAAAAGAACGACATGCAGAAAAAAAAACACATCCATACATCAGATAAAATCAACCAAAACCATCAAATACCTCAAAGCAGAGGTGATGCTACCCCTCCAATAGGTTCTGCATCGATAGAAGACGCAGTCAAACTTATCAGATCTATTGCTCCGGATACAAAAATAGAAACACGATATATCGATGAATCCGATGGGTATACTCTCGGAGCACCAGTAGTATGCAAGTATGACATTCCTGGATTTGATCGTTCCACAAAAGACGGTTTTGCAGTTTGTGCTGCCGACACTCAGGATGCCTCACCTCATAGTCCAGTAAGACTGACATTCTCTGGTTCAATACAAAACGGTTTTTCACCCTCTCACACGCTCTCCAGGGGAACATGTATGACCATAGCAACCGGCGGCGCACTGCCCAATTGTTCTGATGCAGTTGTGATGCACGAACATGCACATCTGAATGGTTCATGTGTGGAGATATCCTGCCCGGTCAGCCCGGGGGACAATATCATCAGAAGAGATGAAGATGCACAAGCAGGAAAGATACTATTTCCAGAAGGGCGGATTCTCCGTCCGCAGGATATCGGGGTTCTTGCGGGATTTGGAATATGTACGGTGCAGGTGAGGGCCATGCCAATCATTGGAATCCTTTCCACCGGGCCTGAACTTGTCCCTGCAGACGGGAGGCCTTCAAGAGGAGAGGTTAGGGAAACCAATTCATATCTGATTTCTGCATTGTGCAGAAAGCTGGGAGCTGTACCGAATAGGTACGGAATCGCATGGGAAGGATCCACAGATCTCTCAAACATGCTCTGCACCGCAGTATCAGAATGTGATGCAATAATTATCAGCGGCGGCAGTGCCCATGATGAAAGAGACCGAACAGCTGAAGTAATATCAAAACATGGTGCAATCCTTCTATCAGGTTTGTCAATATCACCACGAAAGAAAATGGTGATTGGAGAGATTCAAGGCAAACCAATTATTGGACTCCCAGGTCATCCGGCCTCTGTTTACCTTTTATTATTGCTCGTTGTGTCAAATCTCATTCAGGTTATGAAAGGATCTGTGACCCATGGTCTTTTAAAGGAATTCGGAATAGCGGGAATAGACATAAAAGCACACCCGGACAGAGAATATCATATCCCGGTGAGAATTAACGAGAATCAAATCATTCCACTGAGCAGAAAAGCAGGTCTTATCAGCCTGCTTACTCACTGCGACGGTATCATCCACATCCCTCAGGGTAGTAAAGGAGTAAAGAAAGGGGAGATTTTAGAAGTAATGGATTTAACCAGAATTCGTTCTCCGAATCATTCACCAGTACATGAAAAATAAGAAAAAAGTAGATAATTTCAATATTTTTAAAAAGGGTAGAATATCTTCAACTATAGAAGAAAAGACATAATAATTCAATAAATTAATAGAGTTAATTTAATTCAAATATTTCACATCTATCATAAACACACATAAATACTCCATGATAGAAAATATGAGGTGCTGACAAGTGTCAGCAAAACTCGGTTCGGTCATCAGGACAACTTGAGATCCAGTAATACCGATCATGTGCATGCACGAGGACCGGGTCCTGATGACCAAAATAAGATTCATGCCTCCATCACGGAGACTTTTTTAAATTTCAATATCATCAATTGTAATTGTTAATTATCTGTAAGAATAAGATACTAGTAATGAACATCACACTCGGGAAGATCACCTCCAATCAACGTCATCAGCCGGATCCCGTGTTGTCAGATCCAGAGCTCACGAGTAAGGGAGGTAATGAACCTGGGAAAGGGAATAATTCCGGGACCTTCCTTTCTGATAAAGCAGAGCCTTTTTTTGATGTTGTAACCATTGATGAAGCGGTTAAAACCGTCAGAAGTATCGCAAAACAGACAGGAACTGAGACGATTATTATTGATGAGGCTGATGGTCGGGTTTTGGCCGAATCAATCATAACTCAGGAAGATATTCCTGGTTTTGACCGTTCATGGAAAGACGGGTATGCTGTTATTGCAGAGGATACCTATGCGGCAACTGAAAATTCCCCGATCATTCTCTCTCTCTGTGGATCAATTGCCATGGGTAAGACAGAGAGGGGACATATTCAATCAGGGGAGTGTATGTATATTCCGACAGGCGGTCAGATGCCGGATGGTGCTGATGCAGTCGTCATGATTGAATATGCAGAGCACATCGGTGACAAAGTCCTTATAAGGCAACCTGTTGTAGTTCGTGAGAACGTCATTGCAAAAGATGAAGACTTTAGTGCGGGAACCATCATCTACCCGGTGGGCTCAACCCTCAGACCCCAGGATATCGGAGTTCTTGCAGCGATCGGTAAAACACGAATATCTGTTCGAAAAAATCCGAGAATTGCAATTATCTCAACCGGTGTGGAGCTGGTCCCTGCAGAGGCAATACCCCGGATTGGAGAAGTTCGTGAGGTGAACTCACACCTGATTTCTGTGTTTCTCAGACGACAGGGAGCTACACCGGTCAGATACGGAATCATCAGGGATAACCTTGAAGAACTGATCAGAACTATTGAAACCGCTTCGCATGAATGTGACGCAGTCATTGTGAGCGGAGGCAGCTCAAAAGACCGGAATGATATCACTTTCAGAGCAATTGCATCACTTGGAAAAGTCTTTGTTCACGGGATATCCATCGCTCCTGGAAAACCAACAATAATCGGTCAATGTGAGGATGTACCGGTCATCGGTCTTCCTGGTCACCCGGTATCGACATTCATGGTAATGACACTGGTCGCCGTTCATTTAATTCAGGCCATGAAAGGAGCACCATGCCAGCACATTTACAAAAAGACCATTAAGATGGCAACCGACCTCAAGTCTGAAGGGGGTCGCGAGCAGTACATAAGGGTCAGAATCGATAATGATCAGGCCACCCCGGTTCTTGGCAAATCCGGACTCTTAAATACTCTTCTTTACAGTGATGGAATTATTCACATCCCATCCGGAAAAGAAGGTCTGGTTAAAGGTGAAGAAGTAGAGGTGAGGCTCTGGTGAGTCGTTTTTTAACGCTCATTCCATACCTTGCTGCACAAAAAATCCTGAAAACTTCTGTCAGACCCGGACACCAAATCCGGACAGTGCCGGTTACAAAAAGTCATGGCCACATCTGCCATGAACCGGTTTTTTCACGCCTGACAATACCAAATAGTGCAGTCTCACTTCGGGATGGGTATGCAGTTATCGCATCAGAGTCGCATTCTGCCACGGAAGCAAACCCGGTGCACCTGAAAACGTTCATTCCGGTTCATACCGGCTCTCCGATTCCGGATGGATTTGATGCAGTCATCATGCAAGAAGATGTCAGACTCAATGATTCTGACAATATAACAATCATAAAACCAGCACGACCAGGTCAGCACATACAAAAAGCAGGGAGTGAGGTGGCAATAGGTACGATGGTACTTCCAGCTGGCCATCTCATTTCTCCTGAAGATATTGGTGCAATGATCGGGTACGGGATTACCTCCGTGCAGGTTCAAAAAACCGTTGCAGGGCTCATTCCAACTGGAGACGAACTAAAAGAGCCCTGTACAGCACCAGGTCCGGGTGAGGTAATCGCAAGTAACTGCGAAATGCTTGCAGCGTCTCTCGAAACAATCGGTGTTGAATCACTCATCTATCCCATTGTGCCAGATGATCCAGTGAAAATCCAGAATGCTATAGAGCAAGCAGTCAGGGAGTGTTCTTTTGTTATCATATCCGGAGGATCATCCACGGGGAATCGGGATCACACCGAGAATGTACTGAATGAGATAGGTTCACTCCTCTACCATGGAGTTGCCATGCGACCAGGGAGAACCACACTTGCAGGAGTAGTGGATGAGATACCGATCTTCGGAGTTCCCGGTACTCCTGCCGGAGCTCTCGCGGTTCTTCGGGAACTGATTATCCCCTGGCTTTCAGACACCGGTTATCCAGTTCCAATTCAGAATATGGTAGAGGTTACACTTGCAGACACGGTTCCAAGTGAACTGGGAACTGATGATTTTATCCTGATGGTGACCGGAAAAGTGGGAGATGAATACAAAGCGATGATGCTCCCTCGTGGAGGGGGCCAGATGTCGGCGGTGAAATCAAATGCTGTCCTTCATATCGCACGGAATAGTGAAGGAATCAAACAAGGAAAAGAGTGTGTAATTCGTCTGACACAAACATTTCCCCATCCTGACAACATCTATTTGTTCAGTGGCTTGTATGACCCAATCCTCGATATTCTGGACCAGTATCTCCACAAGATGCAACGAAAAATATTCGTCAGAAAAGGTTCTTATGAGACCACTCTTCTCTCCATTCAGAACGGGAGTATTCACGGGGGCATCATAATCCGAGAAAGAATTGATGGAGAGAACTGCAAAAAACAGGATTATTCATTACTCAAAGAAAAAGCATATGCCATAACTATCGCAGATAGAGAATATATTCTTGCAACAAAAGGTTTTCCAGATTTCAAATCAGATAAAATTTTCAAATATCCGGACATTTCACAGGACTCATTTCTATATCACCTGATGGACGCATATTTTCAGAAAAATCAGGTAAATCCTCAACGAATATTGAAACAGGATCATATATCCAATACCGAACGTGAGATAATTCAGAAAATTCTTGAAGAAGAGATAGATTTCGGACCATGCTCATCAAATCTGGCTTCTGAATTTGAGTTAGAGGGTCCTGTCATCGGATGTGAAAGTATCGATCTGATCGTCAGGGAAGAGGATATGGAATCTGATCAGATCCAGTATATGATTCATTTGTTGGGATCTGATGAATGGAACAAAGAGGCATGGATTCTGCCAGGATATAATCTGAAAAGAAGTGGACGAGTCTCTCTGCTTCAATCATAAGCTAATCTTTACCTTTCCGTACATGAATACAGGAACAGGGATCATGAGCATTGGTGAAGAATTTATAATAAAAACCAGGTATGGCATTCCTGTACAGACAGACCAGATGAGAGGAATCCCTTCCCCGCCGATTGAAGAAGATTTTTCTGGAACAATCATTCCTCTTCCTGACCCAGACACAGGCTCCATCGCAGATGTTGATATTTCTGTTGCGATTGAAAACCGGGAGAGTATCAGGAATTACCACAACACTCCTCTTTCTCTCGAAGAACTATCATACCTGCTCTGGTGCACTCAGGGAATAAAATGGGTGCTTGATGACAGCACATTCAGAACAGTCCCTTCAGCCGGGGCACGTCATGCGATTGACACCTACCTGTATGTGAAAAATGTGAACGGCCTACATGCAGGAATATACCGTTTTTTAGCCCTTGATCACAACCTCGGACTCATCTCTGATAACAATGGATTATCAGACAGAGTGAACAAAGCTGGTTTAGAACAGCGATGTATCCAGGAAGCAGCAGTTTGCTTTATCTGGGTGGCGAATTCATACCGGATGACCTGGCGATATGGAGAGCGGGGATTTCGGGATATTTTTCTTGACGCCGGACATATCTGTCAGAATCTGTACTTGTCATCACAAGCTATCGGTTGTGGGGTATGTGCCATTGGTGCTTTCAAGGATGATGAGATGAATACTCTGCTCTCCCTTGACGGAGAGAAGAAATTCACCCTGTACATGGCTACTGTGGGAAAAATACCAAACGAAGAATAGGTGAGGGGTTCCCTCAATACCCGGTTACCATCTCATCTTCATCAAGACCGGCAACCAATTCCTTTTTAAACGATTCAAAATCCAGTATATCCAGTTGATCTGGAAGAAGAGAGTCACTCCATGCTTTCCGATATACCCATTTCACAACAAGTTCAACGACTTTAATAACTGTTTCGGGCGTTTTCACGGTGACGACATGGTACCCGACACGAGGATGGCGACCCCGTTTCCCTCCAATAGTGATATGATATGCAGCCGGATCAGCCTTGATAATATGGAACGGACATGACTGAATACACATTCCACAGTGGACACAGAGATCATCGTCCAGTTTTATCTGTCCATTTTTGATTGCTATCGCTTTCTCCCTGCAGTACTGAACACAGGTTCCGCAACCGGTACATGTCCCCGGAATCCGGTACGGCCGGACGACTCCAGTGATTCCAATTTCATTCAGACGCTCACTCACACATGAGTTCGGACATGATGAAACTGCAATTCTGAATTTGACCGGCATCTCCTTCCCGAAAAACCTCTCATCAAGAGTCCGTGCAAGGGAAATGGAGTCCATCATGGCAAACCGACACCGGTCAGTTCCAGGACAGGCAGTAATATTGACAATTTCTGCTTTTTCTGCACCCACAGGAGTACCGTTTGCTTCAAGATCCGCAGCAATGAGATCAAGGCTTGCAGGGAGCACATGAACCAGTTCTATAGTCTGTCTGGTGGTCAGATGAACCTGGGTATTGAATTTTCGGGCAATATGGACAACACCTTCCATCTGGTCAACTGTTATCAGGCCAGCGGGGATTCGAAGTCTGATAGTGCAGAATTCTCCTCCATATTCATTAATAATACCACCTTTCTCATAGAGGGGGACTTTTCTCATATCTATATGTTAACTGGATAAGGAATATACTTCGGGTCTGAAAAAAATGGTATACTCATTATTTCATAGTTGAGGGGGGATAATAATACCAAAGGAGTCTTTGTGCGGTTTATCATTTCTTACTTTCAATTCCTCTTTCGTAAAAAATGGCTAATGAATTTTCTCAGTCCACACACTATCCCTCTTGAGACTCCCTACCATGCACGGGGAGTACCTCAAATCACCGGAAGAGCATGTACACACTGTTTTCTTTGTCAGATGATCTGTCCGGCTCCTGGTGCCATAGAAGTGAAAAAAACAGGCAGCAGGCCAGCGGTGTGGAATCCGCATATTCATCCAGGCCATTGTATCCGGTGTGGACTATGTGTAGAAATATGTCCGGAAGTGGTCCTGGAATCAGGCAGAATATTCCAGAAAGCAATAAAATCGGAAACATGGGCAGAATTTTCGTTTCACATCCAGATAAATCCTAAAACCTGTATCGGATGTGGTAATTGTGCGGTTGCATGCCCGATAAACCGGCAAATAGATCCTGTTCTCTCCTCGAAAGGGACTGTTACAACCAAAAATGTGATTCTTGCGGTAGAAGAAGGTATTTCGCAGGTATTCCATGAAGAGATATGTACTGGCTGCTCTACCTGTGAAGAACAATGCCCCACCAGATCAATACAGGTTAGCCGGGTACTGATGATGAACCAGGGATATATCTATGAAGAGGAGATTGAAGATACTGAATAATTTAATTTTTGCGGAAAAATAAGCCAAAATTTAATTAATTCTTAAGATAACTTTGAAAATTTTCGTTGCTTTCGACAACTAATTACCCTTATCAGATGTACTACATCAGTATGATACCACAAGCACCAGTGCGATCCCTGCTTCTTACCGTGATCATTATTGTGGTATGTGCAGGGCTTTACCAGGTGTCCGGAACAGATACACCCATATCCGGAATGCTGGAGATAACAACGGACGAGGATTTGAAAGAGTATCTGAAGAATGTTACTCCGGAATACCGGTATGGCTATACAAACGAGATGTATTATGATATAGCCATACCAATGGCGGAGATGGCACCTTCACCTGCGTCGATGGTTGCAAAGGAAGCGGCATCACCGACTGCCATCGCTACAGGTTCATCTGATAAAGGAGCAAGTGATTTTTCAACGACCAATATTCAGGTTGCTGGAGTTGATGAAGCGGATTTTGTAAAGAACGATGGAAAATATATCTATATTGAGAGTGGAGAGACGCTCACCATCGTAGATGCATTCCCCCCGGAGCAGGGAAAGATTGTGACTGAACTACCAGTTGAAGGATCAGTTTCAGAACTCTTCCTGGCAGGGGATCATCTTGTCGTCTTTTCTGACACAAACGACGAACATTGGTACATACCAAAAGGATCAGCAGTTCCCATCCCTGACTATTCAAGAAAGACGGAGGCTGTGATATATGATATCTCCGACCGGAAGAGTCCGAAAGAAGTCAGAACCATCTCTGCTCCTGGTTCATATGAAAATGCACGAATGATCGGCGATTATGTGTATTTCATCACTGAGGAGACACCTGATTACTCCAATCCCCGCATGCCCATTATCTATGATGGTACTGAACCGGTTGAGATATCATCAATCTGGTGTCCTCCTTATCCGATGAACGAATACCAGATGCACACTCTGACATCATTCCCGGTCACCGGGTCCGCACAGCCCCAGGCTGAATCCTTCCTGCTTGGGTATTCAAACACCCTCTATGTATCCCCACAGAATGTATATATCGCCTATGAAAAACAGCTCCCCTGGTATGGTTGGGGAATGATTGAAGAAAAATCAGAAAAGGCAAAAGAACCAGAGCAGGAGTCAGTCATTCACCGGTTTGCGATTAAAGATGGTGAAATTGCATACAAAACAACAGGAACAGTTCCGGGATATCTCTTAAACCAGTTCTCCCTGGATGAAAACCGGGGAAATCTCCGGGTTGCAACAACTGTATCCGACTGGTCATCTGATGAAAACCAGTACAGCAATGTCTATGTCTTTGATCCTGACCTGAAGATAATCGGAAGGTTAGAACATCTAGCCCCGGAGGAGAAGATTTACTCTGCACGATTCATGGGTGATCTCCTCTACCTGGTTACCTTCAAGCAGACTGATCCGCTTTTTGTGATTGATCTCTCCAATCCCTACCAGCCAGGTTTACTTGGAGAGCTCAAAATCCCCGGATATTCAGATTACCTCCATCCCTATGATGAGACACATCTGATCGGCATCGGAAAAGACACCATGGAGAATGAATGGGGGGGAATTATCCCAACCGGTGTAAAGATTGCCCTCTTTGATGTAAGTAATGTCAATAATCCACAGCTGGTTGAGAGTATTGTTATTGGAGAGAAGGGATCTGACTCAGCCGTCCTTTCAGACCATCGGGCATTCCTGCTTGATAAGGAGAGGAATATCATGGCAATTCCTATCAGGGAGGTTGTTCACATACCAGTCCAGGGTAGCAAGTATGAAGGATCCCACACCGAAGAGACCTGGCAGGGGACCTATGTATTCGGAATTAACCCGGATACCGGATTTACTGAAAAGGGCAGGATAAAACAGGGGACCGGAACCTCAGGTGACGAATGGTGGTATGGGTCGACGGTCCTTCGGTCTCTCTTCATGGATGATGTCCTGTATACTATATCCCGGGATCGGATCGTCGGGTCAAACCTGAAAGATCTGACACAGCGCCTCATGGATATCGGAATCAAACATGATGACCGACCGACGTATTATTATTAAATATCTACAAAAATCTTTTTTTTAATCCGGGGTCATTATACAGAAATATCAGGGAATGAATTTTGAGAGAGTATCAAAAAAATCCCGAAGGCCTTCCCGATAGCCTGTGACTGACTGGGCATAAACCCGGTGTTTTTCAAGCCGGATTATCCGGTCTGCCTGTGCAATGAGCAGTTCCAATCCAGACCCTGCGATAATGAGTGATGTTTCATGAAGCCAGTCACGGTGATCTTCAAGCAAGGTAGCCAGAGATTGTACATCCGGAGAACTCATGTAACAGGGAACCATCAGGTTTTGTGCTGCCCGGTCCTCGTCAATGATAATATATGGCACCTGTTTCCTGATTGCACCTGAAATTCTGGATGCCATAGATGCCGATCCGCTTCCCTGCCCAAATACTGAATCCGGAGTTCCGGTCATCCCCGGAGGGATTTTTTTAAAAAATGGACGAAGATCACCTCCCAATAATTCAATATTTGTTGCATCAGGAGCAACTCCTCCAGGGATAGTAACAAGGTATTCTCTTCCGTCTCCAGGTGCATGGTCATCCTCTCCTGCCTGAATTGCTGAAAGCAGGGTTGATTTTCCTTCAGCATTTGATCCGGTAATTGCCAGAATCTCCCCCCTTTTTATGCCGAGACCAGTAATTGTCTTTTGAGAGCCCTCAAGGGTAATCTCAATTGGAGACGATTCAACCGGACAATAAAATGGAATATGGACTCCGTCCTTAGGACCAGCGACCCGGTGCCAACTCCTGTGTTTGGTATAGGTGCGGGCCGGTCTGGTTCCATCGCCAATAAAACAAATATATCCATTTTTATCCAGATAAGAGCGGAGACATTGTTGATCCTGTACCGTTTCCCATCCTTGTGTCAGCTGACGGACAGGAGTTTTATTGACAGTTTTTACTAATTCATCGACATATGTTTCCAGGATATCCCGAATTACTTTTATATTGATGGTTGTTAGAGGAGCAAACGGAATCGCCCCACGAACACTCAATCGGATACTGTTTGACAAAAGATAATTTTGTTCATCAGGCCGCCAGAGGTTTGATGCAATACTTGATTGAGAAGATGCAATCGTACATGGTTCAACATTCACTGAATATCTTGACATATTTGAGGATTTTTTTCCACATAATGGTTCAAGATCTTTATTTTTCAGAGCTGATCGTTTACAATACTCAATAATCGCATGAACTGCACCTGCTGACGATGAAAGTGGTAAAGGGATTTCCTCAGATAAATTCGATTTCATGAGAAGTGGAAATGTGAAGATAAGATCCTGCCCGTCTGGGGAAGGAACCATGAATGCATCGGTTCCAAGACGAATATCATGAGGAATATGATAGCCCGATGATGTGATGGTCGAACAAATATCTGTGAGGTGTGATGTCCATGTCTCCATGTTTAGTATCGAACTGGTACATTGTTACCTGGATCATAAAATGGGCATTGATATGAATCAAACAATTATAATAGAACATGTGAGAAAATTCTCATTACCAGAAGGTGGATTGGACCCGATGGATGGAGGAACCAAATATGTATAAAAATCATGTGATTCTCATTTTGATAACACTGATTATGGTTTGTTTGACTTGTGGGAGTGCTGCAAAACTTGGTGGTGATCGGGGTTGGTATGAATTTCATTGCCATGCTGATGGTGCCAAAGTTCATCTAGATAGTGAAAATGTTGGAGATATTCAAAATTGCATGCTATCTGTTCCGATTTATACAACAGGAACACCATATGCTACATACACAGTAGCCTATGAAGCATGTGGATCATATGCTAGTGTGACCAAAAACTTGCCCGGAATCCCAGCTAAGGGTCAGACTATCGATATTTATATAGATATTGAACCAGCGCCCTGTCCGACACCGACACCCAAACCAGTCGGCGGAGATATGGGATATTACATGATATGGTCTAATGAGGATGGAGTAACCGTGGAGTTGGATGGAGAAAATAAAGGTATGACCATGAACGGGCATTTACAGATTCCGGTTTACACGACAGGAACCCCATATACAACTATGACTGCATACAAGCCAGGATATATACCCGTAACAGAGGAAATTACAGAAAATCCAGGACCTGGTGAGACAATTGACTTGTATGTAACAATGAATACTGATAGTATTGTTGCTGCATCTGTTGCAGACTGAAAAACTCCTTTTTTTAGACATGTTCAAAAGGTACGAGATCCAATAAGAAGTATCAGGAAAGTATGACCCTTCCTACACAGGCATAAGTTGATAGCATGACTACTATTCTAATGGTCGATGATAATCCTGCAGATATTGATGAAATGAATGCTATTCTGACCAATGCAGGGTATTCTACCCTTATACAACCAGACGGAGTACATATACTTGAATTTTTACATTCACATCTCCCAGACATTATCATGTTAGATCTGGTCATGCCAAAGATGAATGGTATTGAAATTTTACGTGAATTAAAACGTGAATTTCCAGAGATTCCTGTTATTATGTGTTCTGCTGCCGGACTTGAACAGGTTGTGACATTAGCTATGAGAGTTGGTGCAGCAGGTTATGTAGTAAAACCATACCAAAAAGAAGAATTACTTGAAAGCATTAAAAAAATCACCACTTAACTTTTTTTCAGAATAATGAGATAATCGGACGCATTCTAAATTTGATATTGGGCATGCATACGTAATCGGATATTTTATCATCACAAATAGAAGAACAAAGAAGAAGGAATTTGACCAGCCTGACTCAAATAGTAAATTTATACAAAAAAGAGTCGTGAGGGTCATATGGTAAAATGTCATAATCCATATCTTTTCGTGGTAATTTTCCTCATATTATTAAGTTCATTTGCGTATGGGGAGGAGACGAAAATTCATGTCATTGATGTCGGAACAGGAGATGCGGTTCTCATCGAAAACAAAGATTCATATATTCTCATCGATGCCGGACCTGAAAGAAACACAACGGCATCATATCTAGTAGGACATAATATTACAGATATCAGTCTCTTATTAGTGTCAGGTATCTCCAGTGAAAAGACCGGTGGAATCCTTGAGGTCATGAACAGAACGAAGGTCCATGAATATAGGGATTATGGAAAATCAGATCTCCCATACTATAACCGGATAACTTCTCATATCAGAAATGAATCCATTCCACATACTCCTCTTCTTTCAGGAGAGGTTATTCCATTTGGGAACGTAGGAAAAATTGAAGTCATTCCTGAAATCATTCAAGACGCAACTCAGACAAGAGATGCAATTATTAAAATTACCGTTGGAAAAATCTCTACCCTGCTCTTATCCCAAAATCCAAATCCTCAGATCAATATAACTGATCCAATTCAGATAATCCGGGTTGCAGACCATGGATCCCGGGATGGATACAATGCACGATTCATACAATCAATACAACCAGAAGTGGCTGTTATTAGTGTGGGAAGAGAAACCGAAGGACCAAACAAAGCAACTACAATGGGGCTTGAAGCATTTGGAGCAGAAATTTACCGAACAGATATAAAAGGAACCATTCTAATTACGACTGATGGTGAGAAATATATCATGGGTTCATCACGATCATCACCCGGTGGTTCAATATCACTCGTCAGTGTCATTGAGACAAGACCTCCCGGATGAGTATTTAACAGGTCTGAAGATGTGCGTGATAATATTTTTATAAATCTAAAAATCACCCAAGATTGCTTATTTTTAAAAAATAAGAGCAAGTGAGACGAATTTAGACGGAAGGCGAATAATTCTTTAAAGATTAAAATACTCATAGAATGACGGCAGACATGCGTCTGACCCTATTTGAAGGCAATATTAAAAGACGTTAATTTATCTTTCTTTAATGAAAAAACGAGTATTAAATCGGTTTTATATCTTCAGTAATATATGGAAAACCGGTCCACACATATAATGATTTTCTATATTTTCTGAATAATATTCCCATCATGTCTGACAATTTCAGGTGCCGCGTCGATTCATTGATAGCTGGGAAATGGTTCTTATAGATGTTCATTGTGGGATATCAATATCAAAAAAAATCGTTGAATTGCATTTTAACCGATTTTTTGCAATTTTTCTAGAGGGGTGAAACGGAAATGAGTGATAAGATAAAATTACAGGATTAATGTCTCGTTTAACATGCTTGTGAACAAAACCGAAATCCTCCTGCAGGAACCTTTATTTCAAATCTAGCTCCTTTCCCTTCTTCACCATTTTCCCGAATGGATATACCAGTAATTTTTAATATTTCTGTGATTAGATATAATCCAAATCCGGTATTTTTCCCATATCCATATGAAAAAATCAATTCTTTTTCATTCAGAGGGACACCTATTCCATTATCCTGCCAGACAATAACCAGATTGCCATACTCCTCATGCGAAGAGATCTCAATGAAAGTAACATGCTTTCCATGATTTTGAGCATTCAATAAAAGATTATAGAACACTTTTGGGACCATGTAATCAGCAAATATCTCAAGATCAGGATTAATTTGCGACACAAGACGAATGTTTTCCGAAGGAGTAACAGCCAGGAGTTGTTGCACATTAAACCACTTCGGCTCTTTCACTCCTACCTGTTCATACTCACGTGAGAAATTTATCTGGGCCTGAATTGAATCAATTATTAGTTCCAACTTGTTCATAAAGTTGGGTAATTCATGACATTCACAATCTTCCATGAGTGAGAGAAAACCCTGCATTGCACTGAGTGAATTAGTAATATCGTGCCGGGTTATTGAGCTTAAAAGACTCAGTTTCTTATTTGCAGATTTAAGTTTTGATTCACTAAGCCGGAGTGCCTCTTCAGCCTCCTGTTTTTCAGTGATATCTGCCATGATACCCATGAGCCTGGTAGGGTCACGAAGATCTGGAACCGATACACGATCTTCAATCCAGATATAATGCCCATCTTTATGTCTGAATCGATATCTGACATTTCCTCCTCCGGATGTTGCCTTGACCGCATGAAAAGCTTCGAGAGCATCTTTCCTGTCATCCGGATGGACAAGCGAGATCCACTGATCAAATCCCTGACTGATCTCATTATAACAATAACCAAAGACCGATTCAGCATTTTCACTCATAATGATTCGATCATGGGCCATATCATAATCATACACAACAAGTCCGATCGAGGTTGTTACAATTTTATATCGATTACGCCAGGCCGCTAACTCTTTTCGTGCAAACTTACGTTCTGTAACATCATCTCCGATACACATGTAGCCGATAAGAGCCCCATGTTCATCCCGGAGATCAGTATTCATAACATCAATATCCCGGATATCTCCGTTTCGAAGAAGAAGTTTCATCTCTTCATGTTGCGAGATTGTTCCTTTTTGCATCGCATCCTGAAAGAGTTCTTTCTTTACTTTTCTCAGTTTTTCAGGTACAGCTATCGCAAAAAAATCCTGCCCCATCAATTCTTCTCTCTTCCATCCGGTCAGGTTAAGGAGGTGATCATTGCAAAACAGAACCTTCCCGTCATTATCAAGCTGGAAAGCAATCAGTTTCATCGTCTGAAGAGTCTTTCTAAATCTTCGATCACTCTCAATGAGACGATCTTCAGCCCGTTTTCGCTCTACTGCCAGACGAATTTTATGAGCCAGTTCTGTAAACTGTGATACAACCTCGCCACCTTTCTGGAGGTAAAAATCAGCACCTGAATTTAATGCTGTAATGACAACTTCTTCACGTCCTTTCCCTGTAAAAAGGATAAAAGGGATAGAGCCATACAGTGTTCTTACCTTTTGAAGAAATTGGATGCCATCCATTCCTGGCATCTGGTAATCTGAAACGATTACATCATATGATTTCGTGTCAAGCTTCGCCAAAGCTTCCTGGGCTGTCGATGTTGTATCCACTGACAAATCGGGCTCATTTTCTAAAAATTTTTTTACCAGGAATAAAAAATCTGACTCGTCATCTACGTAGAGGACAGAGATCATCATGCCTCATTAAAACATGACATATAAGGCTATAATAGTAATGATCTGTTACAAGACATCTATCTGGTGCCATGTGGCGGGTAGTAATCTGCTCATCCATGTTGAAAAATTTACTCACCATAATCCCGATTCTGGTAAGCAAGAGAGATAACTGCTGGCATAATAAGTATTGCACCTGCGAGGGAAAAACCAACTGTAATAACAGTGGTAATCCCAAAGTTTGCAACAATGTTAAACTCAGACAACATAAGTGTTGCAAATCCGAATACTGTAGTAAGCCCAGATACAGTAATTGCAGTTCCTATCTTTTGAACGCTGACTGCTATTGCATCATGGAGAGTAAGACCACGTGATAACTCCTCCTCGCATCGTTCCATAATGAGAATTGTGTATTCTGATGCAACTCCTATGGTCATCGAACCGAGAACTGCCGTAAGCGGGGTGTAATCAAGACCAGAGAGGTACATGATCGCACCATTCCATCCAACGATGACTATAATTGGGATAAGTGGTAATGCAGCATATATCCGACGATAAACGAGCAATAAAAATCCAAAAATAAAAACAAAACCAAGTACTGTCATAAGTGATTTGGATCGGGCTATATCATCCATCAGGGCACTAAACATTTCAAGTGATCCGGTAACCCTGACCGTAAGCCCCGGAGGAGAAGGATACCAATCCATATCTTTTCGTATGACCTTGATTAGATCTCTCGCCTGAGAAAGCTCCATATCGGTTGTAGTAAATTCAAGGACTGCTTCATTTTTCCCATTCAAATATCTATTTTTATATTCCTCAGGAATGGATTCAATGATGCTGGAAATTTCAGAAGGAGTCCGAGGCAGGGTCTGGTTATTGTAATCAAGGACAAGGGTGGCAATACTTGTAACGCCAGTAATTTTACTATTTTTCTCAACTACATATGCTCCAAAATCATGAATCCAATTAAAAATTAATGGCTGGAGAGCATTATCTCCAGAAAGAATAATAGGGACTGTAGTTGTTGATCCCATTGTTCTGGTTACTTTATTCATATCAAGTAAAGCCGGCATATCAGAGGGAACAAAAGTTTTTTGATCAGCACTGATGGGAACTTCATTGTCGAGTGTGAAACCCGCTGCTGCAATAATAAAGACGAAAATCAAAATTGGAACAGGGCGTTTAGAAATTTTAAATGCAATTCGCCCGAGCATCTGATCGTACCTGTCTATTAGAGAAGATTTTTGTTTCAAATCTGAAGAAGTGGGCCCATCAACCATAAGATGAGAATCGCTATTCTCATTCATCCTCATATCCTGTCTTTTTCCCCGGTAATGTACAAGCATTGCAAAGACCGGGACAATTATGAGGGCAGCAAGGTAACCGGACATTACTCCGAATGTACAGGTGATCCCAAAATCCCCAACCATTGGAATAGGTCCAAAAATCATCGCGATAAATCCGGTAGATGTCGCAAGCATAGCAATTAGCACAGATGGACTGGTTTTTGTAATGGTTGTTGTAACGGCTTTTGTGAGGGAGGATTTATAGATCTCTTCATCCAGTCGCGAATGCATTTGAATCGCATAATCTATCCCTATCCCAATCAAAACAGGAAATGCTCCTATTACGACCATACTGATTTGAGTTCCGGTCAGTCCCATAAGACCGAAAGTCAGTATCAATCCACTGGCAACAATTGCCACAGGGAGGAGTGCATATCGCACATGAGAAAAAAGAGCGAGTACTGCTATGATCATGAGAATCATGGCAGCTATTATCAGAGATCCCATTGAAGATCCCATTTCCCTGCCCATCTCCTCATCAAATGCCTGTTCTCCGGATAAAGTCACAGACACCCCGGGTGGAGGATTTGATCTCTTTACTATGGTCTGAATATTATTGAGAACCTGTTTCTGCTTTTCATCGGAGAGTCCAGGGGTGAGAGTAATGATACTCAGGGTCATCATATTTGAAGGCAGGTTCCGCTGAATCAGTTCTGGTGGAGATTTTCTGAGTAATTGGGTAATTTCTGCAGATGAACGTGGTAATACCCCTCCATTTCCCTGTTTCAAGAGTGTAACAATCCCTGATGTCTGATCAACAGACTGTTGGTTTTGGATGTGATTTAAAAGTCTATCAATATACCATAGTGTATCCACATTGGTTACATCATCAGACTCTATGATGACCATTATTGCATCTGAACCATATGTGTCAATATAATGGTTTAATAATGCCCCACGAGGGGTATTTTTGTCTAAATAAGCATCATTACCTGTCTGCATGGTAATTAATGTGGTTCCATACAGAGCAATTAAAAAAATAATGACAGCAATCCAGGCCACACGGACAGGATGTTCAGTAATCTGTTTAGCCAACCAGTAAAAGGGATTGATCATTAATTTTCCTGCCAGATTTCACGTCAGGGTCATACTATTTTGTTTAATGGGAAACCGTTAGAAATTTATCAAAATACACGAACAACTCTATGAATACAAGATTATTTATCAAAAGGCCATAGTATGAATGTTAATGCCCATATATATAATAAATTCCATTATCATTGTGTAGAAAAGAACCGAACGGAGAATATGAATGTAACAGTAATAGAAAATGTGTTCGGATGGTGATTGATGAGTAGTTCAAGGCTATTTTCAACTCATACACCCATCCGATAAAATATCTGCCAGGCTTATACCGATTACCAACTGGCAGGTTACAATTCTCTTATTGTCATTATAGAATATATAACTTCTGTTACTTGAGCATAAGATTTTTACCTGTACTTTTGAATGAGTGTGAACATAATTGATTATCAGAAAGGGATGCATTAACCTGATGGAAAACAAGCACTTAAATTTCCTCAAATGAGAAATAAAATAGGAGATTTTATACCCAATATGAAATATGTATTGCACCCCGTTGATCGGATTGAGATAACTGTTTTGGTTGATAACTATACTGATCTTCTATTAATTGAAGATGATTCAAGTGTTCACCGACCGAAATTATCTCATGGAAGAACCCTGCTTGCAGAACATGGCCTGTCATTATTAATTCAGATTACATACGGTCAGAAAACTCATACGATTCTGATGGATGCAGGAGCATCAGAGATTGCATTATTTAAAAATGCGGATGTTCTTGGATTAAATCTGGATGATATTGAAGAAATTGTAATAAGTCATGGGCATTTTGATCATATCGGAGCATTAGATAAAGTACTGAGGGCATCATCATGTCGTTTGCCAGTAAATCTTCATCCGGCATCATTTGCACCCAGACGAAAAAAACTCGTTGATGGCTCGTACACTGATCTCCCAACAATGAAACGAGACGAGGTCACCCATGCAGGTGGTATATTAGCGTTATCAGAGAAACCATCCCTTCTTTGTAATCAACATATTCTGCTCACCGGAGAGATTGAACGGATAACATCCTATGAACAGGGATCTCCTGTACTCGAAACATTTGAAAAAGGGGATTATATAAAAGATCCATTCCGGGACGATCAATCTCTTGTCCTCAATCTGAAAAATAAAGGACTCATAATTGTTTCCGGATGTGCTCATGCAGGAATTGTTAATTCAGTTCTGTATGCACAAAAAATTACAGGCATTGCTCCTGTTCATGCGATTATGGGAGGATTTCACTTATCCGGTCCATATTTTAGCAAAATAATCCCTCAAACCATATCAGATCTGTGTACAATTCATCCGGATCATATTATCCCCATGCATTGTACAGGGTGGGAAGCCCAGGTTTCAATGGCAAAGGAAATGCCAGAACAGTTTCTTCTTAGCTCGGTAGGAACACGATTCCAGTTTCATTGATGACAGCATGAGGAGTATGCGATGGCAGGACCATGTCAACTGTTTCGAGACTGTGTTAAACAGTTCCAAATCATGTGAGATTCAGCCAGAATATGGTGCACATATTGCAATTAAAGAATGTACAAAGCATGATCCACTGTCAGAACAGACCATACTTGGTGCTCCATCATATTCAATTGCATTTCTTGAATTCTTGTTTCATAAAGCTCAGGGACCATATTCATCGGATTTTGAATGGATTGCAGAGATAATCCGGATTCATTTTCATATATATCCTGAGCTTCAAAATCTCATCAATCTAAACGCCGCTGATGCACTGGCAAATATGGTACTTAACAGGCGGGGCAAATTAAAATTTTTGATATGTGATCAGATTGAATTGGGGATTATTTTGGAATGGTGGGTAAAATTTGGTCTTGTCCCAATAACTGCAAAAAACGTTTTTGATGCTATCTTAAGTAAACCGACAATCCAGGACAGACTCCGTCGAGAGGATCCACTTCTTCTCCTTCGGCTTTTGGACGTTTTTCCTGAACAATCTGGATCAATAAATCCGAAAAATCTTTCCAAAGAATCATTAATCCAGGCAGCCAGAACCATAACGCACCCTCCCTCAGAACGCCGGTATCATCAAATTTATTCAGCATATGTAAAAGCAGGTGGAGATCTTCTTTCTATTATCAAAAAAGAAGAGATGAGGATTTTGCCAATGCAGACGAGGAGAAACCGTTTTCTTGCATATCTGGTGAAGCAATATTACCATAACACCTGTCAGATTTGTTCTGCAACAGGAGAAGATCTAAAAAAACCTGTTGAAGTTCACCATATCATCCCTCTGTCAAAACAGGGAGAAGACTGTGCTCATAACATGATTGTAACTTGTATTCCTCATCACCGGGCAATACATGATGGAATTATATCTCTCAGTATAGTGACGGATACAATTTTAATCAATACTCCGGAAAAATCATATTTCATCACTCAAGAACTGTAGATCACCCCTTATTTTCATATGAGTAGTATTTCCTGAGAAATGCCCGGACTTTTTCAGATTCAAGCAATCCTTTGTCCAGTTTGTCAACAAGGTTGTCAATTCTTGATATCTGTTCCAGGATCTTTTCACTATCCGGAGATTCCATTTCCTCGGCATAAATCATGAGGAGTGTTAGAGGATTTCGTATCTGATCATTCAGAATTGCAAATTGTTCAACATTTTTATCAATCTGCGTGAACGCTCTTCGTTTTAACTCTTCCATCTGTTTTCTCTCCCGGATATCCCGAGCAGAAAGTAGAAACATAATTTCATCACAATACTCATATGCAATGAGTGCTACCTCAACAGAGACAGGATTTCCGGTTTTAGAAGCAAATTCTGTTTCGAACCGGATCGGACCCATATGAGCCCGGTTGAAAAGATTTTCATCAGAATCCAGAACAAATTTTGAATCTATATCGGACATATGTTTTGAACGAAGATCTATTCGTGAAAAACCTAAGATTGAAATAACACTCTCACTCACATCCCTGATAAATCCACGTGGATCCAGCCATATCATCATATCATGGCTCTGATCAATAGAGAACCTGATTTGCCTGAGAATCCGTTCCTGCTGCTCTATCTCCTGCTGTCTTTTTACTGCCTGTTGATACTGCAGCTTTAATTCAGACTCAGCTGTGCTCAGTTGTTCATATGCAGTATATAATTCATCATTTTTTATTCGTAGTTCTTCCTGAATGATTTTGCGTTGTTCCAGTTCATCAACAAGTTGACGCGTTTTCTCAGTTACTGCTCGCTTTAGTATCCTGTTCCATAAGAAAAAGCCGGATAAAATGAGTAAAAAAATAGCAATTACTACAAGAATACCAATGAAGATCTGACGACTTATGAATGGCTGCGTGAGTGAAGCGGGTATCCAACGGGAATAGACCTCATTCATCTCTGTATCACTGATTGAGTCCAATCCTTTGTTGATTATGGATATCAATTCCGGCTGATCATTTCTGATACCAAATGCAAGATCATGTAGTTTTAATTCAGGTAGATAAACTGTGCCAGAAGTCTGAAGATTCGAAAATCCGGACTTTTCAACATGGTACGCAGCTGTAGCCAAATCTCCCAAATATGCATCGGCAGAACCAAAAACTACTTTTTCTAGCCCTGAAGGGACATTGGACACAACAACCGGGTGAATTGAGGGGTATTGATTGAGGAGGAGGAGATGTGATGTATATCCATCAACAACAGCGACTGTTTTTCCAGAGAGATCCTCCATAGTCAGATCCTGCGGGGCTGTATTTTTTGTAATTATAACAAGGGGGGATGTATAGAATGGATCGGAATACGCGAGATAATCGGATCGTAAATCAGAAACATATATTGCACCAAGAATATCTATATCACGGTTCCTGATTTTTTCAATACAAAGACTCCAGTTTTCACAAGGAACAACTTCCAGACTCAAACCCGCACGCTCAGATATTTTCTTCAGGATTTCCGAGGAAATACCAACATACCCTCCTTCTTCAGTAAGAAGTTCAAAAGGTGGATAATAAGGATCAGGACAGATTTTAATAACCGGATGTGAAGTAATCCATTCATTTTCTCCCGGAGTCAGGGATAACGCATCTGGTTGAGACGAGGAAGGACCATTATAATATTGTGTACTTGATACTCCTATTATACTACTGACAAACAGAATTATAATGAAAGCATGAATGCAGATACGTATTAAGTCCTTCATTTTGGTCTTTTCATTATTATCATATCATTCAACCAATGTTAAAGAAAAAGAAACAATGTGTGATCAGATGGTAAACTGATCAATCTCTTTTTGAAGAGAATTAACAACGCTGTTGACATGTTCTACCACTTTTCTTATCTGATCTACAGCTGCTGATGTTTCTTCTGATACTGCTGCACTTGATACTGCATTATCAGCGGTTTCTTTTATAAGTGATGCGACATGTTCAATATTCGTTGTTATTTCAGATACAGATGCTGCTTCTTCTTCAGAAGCTGCTGCCACATCACTAACGTCACGGGCAATCTGTTCCAACATGACAGCAATATCTCCAAACAATCTCAAACTCTGTAAAACTGCCTCATATCCTTGTTCAACCTGATCGTGTGCATGGGACATAAGGTCTGATGCCCGTGATGATTCCTTCTGCAGATTTTTTATCATATCTTCAATTTTTTCTGCAGATTCATGGCTTTCCATAGCAAGATCTTTCACTTCTTCAGCTACAACTGCAAATCCTCTTCCAGCTTCGCCAGCCCTGGCAGCCTCTATAGCTGCATTGAGTGCAAGCAGATTTGTTTCATCAGAAATCCCAGTTATAATCGCGATTACATTATTAATCTGAGTCATCTGCTCTTGAATAGACAGGATAATATGATTCAAATCCCCTGTAGCGTTTCTGATACCTTCCATACCCTCACTTGCTACTGAAGCCAGTTTCTGACCCTGCCTGCTTACATCATTCCCTTTTTCAGTTAACTTCGATACCGATTCACTTTTTATCGCAACATCTGACACAGCTACTGAGAGATCTTCCATTGCATGGAGGATATGGCTGGTCGCATCACTTCCTTGATCTGCCCTGACTGAGACAGATTCCGCATGTTCCGCAACAACCGAAGAACCCCTGGCTACTTCATCTGCTGATGCCTGTGCTTCTTCTGCACTTGCTGTCAGTTCCATCATTTTTTTCTGGATATTCTGGATAGTTTTCGTGACTTGCTCACCGACTCCATCCATTGCATTTCTAAATGCGACAAAATCACCAGATACAGGGATTTTTGGATCAAATCTTGCAGAAAAATTGTTTCTGGCATATTCACCTGCAAGATGCATCGACTCATGCAATGGTCCGATAACGGCGTCAAGTGTGGCATTCACACCTTGAACGATTAATGCGAATTCTCCTGAAAATCCCGAGTTATCTCCCCGGACCGATAAATCTCCTGCTGCAGCCTTTCCAGCGAGATGATTCATAGTAACAGTTACATCACTCAGGGTTTTTTTCATTTTAATCATAGAATGACCAAGCTGATCTTTGTCACTTGCTGCATCAATGGTAAACTGCAAATCTCCTGAAGCAATACGCTCTGCAGATTCTGCTTTAATTTTCAAATTATGAGTTAGATTCCTGAAGGCATCCGCTAGTCTCCCAACTTCATCATGTTGCACAATAGCAACTTTTGTTGAGAGATCTCCGACAGATATATCCCGAGCTACCGAGGTTATCTCTTCAATCGGCCGGGAAATTGATCGGGCCACCAGATAAAGAAGAATAAGACCGATAACAGAGATTACAATACCAATAATGATCAGAATAATCGTTTGTTCAGTCGCTTTTCTCGTCACAACATCCGATGGAGCGTAAATTACTACACCCCAGGGGGTTGGAGCGTTACCAACCTGTATCTGACTAATAGAACCGAAATAGCCATTCTCTGAAAATGTTTTCTTTTCTCCAGATGCAACAGCATCAAGTATGAGATCTTTTGGAAGACTGAATGAGTCAGCATACTCTGAAAATGGTTTTCCTGCAACATCCTGATCTCCGGATGCTCCGGCAATAAGACCTTCATGGCTAATTACCACCATTTGTCCTGTCCCAGAATAGAGATTAAGTCTGTCGGCTATCTGTTCAATATCTGTTAATGCGACATCAATCGCAACAATACCTGCAAAAGTACCACTCATTTTAATCGGAAGAGAGACTGACGCCATTAAAACAGGTGGATCCTGCATGGTCTCAAGATATGGTTCAATGAGTTCTCCAGTTCCTGTTTTTTTCGGAATATCATAATAAGATCCAGGATTCTGGGTAGTTTCATCATACATCTTACGAACTAATTGTCCGTCGCCATCACGATACCAATACACCCGCATTCGTCCGGTTTTGTCATACCCTTCCTTGAGTTTATACTGTTCATCCAAGCTGTCAAAAGTCCCAGGTTCCCAGATAGTATAAATTCCATTATAGAGAGAATGTTCTTTCAAAATTCCTTGTAATAATGATATGACATCATCTCTCGGAAATTGGGAATTCTTCTCCCGGATACCTGAAAGACCTGAAGCAACGCTATATGCTGTATTATAGGGTTCTTCTAAAACCGTAGCAATGTACGCTGCCTCACGTTCGGATATACTGTCCATCTCATCCATTGCAGCATTAACTGCCTCACTATTTAGGGAGAATGCTGCATATACAATAATACAGGCAGCAACAAGCAGTAATGATAATCCCCCGAAAAACAGGATTTTATGTTTGATTGAACGAAAATCAAACCATGAATAATGCTTCATAGAAAACCACTGGAGATGTTGCGTTTGAGACAGAACTTTAGTTAATTGAGAATCTATTTATTGATTCTGATCGCTTGAATCTGATGCTTCTATTTTCGCATTAAAATAAAATTTGCGGGATTTATTAAGGATGACTTTTATTACACACATACACTAATACTAAAGATAGGGTGTAAAATGCAGATTGCAATTCATGGATTTTGGACTACCAAGGCTGGAGATGTTGATCCCCAAAAAGCTCTTACCACACCTGTGAGTGATTCGAGATTCTTTTATCAGATACGTCATGATTCAAAGAAAAGACAAAAAGTAATCACAAAAATTTTTGTTGATGAACAGGAAATATCCCTTGTTCACGAATGGCTGAGCAATGACGGAAAAGAAACGAATTTTTTTGATATTCCTCTTGAATATCGAAAACCTGGGGAACATGCACTCAAGTTCCAATTATATCCTGGATTCCCGAGGACACATAACGATAAACGCCCGTATTTTCTTTGAATTTTAGAATATTCTTTAAATCATCTAGCGACATCTTTATCTCGTTATGCGTATAACCATATACATAACGAGGACAATATCAGCATGGCGACAATTGTATACCAAACGGATAAGCGATCCGGGATCACGTACGCATATCAATCGATATCATTCTGGGACAAGGAAAAGAAACAGTCACGTGCCCGACGTACCTTAATCGGAAGATACAATAATGAAACAGGAGAAATCGTTCCAACAGACGGAAGAAACAAGAAAAGGGCTGAAGAAAAGGAGGCATTAAAACGCGGTAAAGCAATTATCAATAGTGCACATCGTTCCTTTTATGGAGCTACATATCTGCTGGATGCAATTGGTGAAAAATTGGGGATTACACAAGACCTCAAACAGTGTTTCCCTGACGAATATAAGCAGATCTTGTCTCTTGCATATTATTTGATACTCGAAGATAGCACCCCATTATATCGCTTTGAGAAATGGGGATCGCTCCACAAGCATCCGTATGGCAATAATATTACCTCGCAGCGCAGCAGTGAGCTTTTCGCCAGCATCACCGAAGAAAGTAAACAGCGTTTTTTTATTCTTCAGGGAAAAAGAAGAATAGAGCAGGAATTCTGGGCGTATGACACCACAACCATATCAAGTTACTCTGATATCCTAAAGCAAGTACAATACGGGCACAATAAAGAGCACGATAAATTGCCTCAATTGAAGTTAGCTCTTGTTTTCGGGGAAGATTCTAACCTACCTTTCTACTACCGAAAACTAGCTGGTAATATCCCAGACTCAAAAACAATCCGGCGATTTCTGGAGGAATTGGATATTCTGGGTTATTCAAAGGTTAAACTGATCATGGATAGAGGTTTTTTTAGTGAATATAACATCAATTCCCTATTCCAGAACCATATTAAGTTCCTTATGTCTGCTAAGATATCGTTGAATTTTATTCAGAACGAATTGGATGATATTTACGACTCTTTTCGCGATTTCGAACATTATAATGAGAATTATGCCCTTTATTATCGAACCATTCGAACTAATTGGAATTACACGCAAAATCGCCCTTATAAAGGAGATAAACTCAAGGAATCGCGTCGAATATACATTCATTTTTATTACAATATCGATCAGGCAGCTGATGACGAAAAAGACTTTGATCGTAGATTAATCGCATTAAAACAGGAATTAGAATCCGGTGAGCGCATTCCGCAACATGAAAAGTTATACCAGCAATATTTCACGTATAAGACAACACCAAAGAGAGGAACCCATGTCACAGTTATTGAGGAGAATGTTAACGCTGCAAAACGAAATTATGGCTTCTTTGCCTTAATCACTAATGAAAAGATGGATTCAATTACTGCCCTTGAACTTTACCGCAATAAAGATGTTGTTGAGAAGGCCTTTGGTAATCTCAAGGAACGCTTGAATATGCGTCGAAATCTGGTTTCTTCAGAGCAGAGTCTAGACGGGAAGTTGTTTATCCAGTTCGTCGCCCTGATCTATCTTTCTTATATCAAAAAACAGATGCAGGAGAAAGCGCTTTTCAAATCCTACACAATCCCGGGTCTATTGGACAAATTGGATGTAATCGAATGTTTCGAACAGCCAGGCAGAACACTTAAAGTGGGAGAGATCGTTGAAAAGCAAGAACAGTTGTATTATGATCTAGGGGTGGCACCGCCTGCCTCGTTATGAGTCGACGGGAATGCAGGTTATATGCTCCGGTATCAGAAGCAGCAGATGCAGGTCCTGGAGAATTATTGTTTGAAAGTGAAACATTTAAGTTAATATATACCTAGAAACCACGATTTTCTTTTTTTTTATTAATCTCCTGACATCTAAATTTCCATGTAATCTGTACTAATCATCTGATCATTGCATCGTCAACAGTTGCTTAGACAACATTATAAATTATTCAATCAAACAAGTACAGGTGACCTCTTCTCTTATTCCCACATCAATCCCACCAGGACCTCTTTTTTCAATTATTAACAGGGCCAGGGTGATTTTTCTCAATGAACGCTTAAAACCGTATGCATTATCTGCTGGGCAGTACCCTGTGTTTATGTGTCTACTTCATCATCCCAATATAATCCAAGAGTCCATGGCCAGATATTTTCACCTTGATAAAGGAACAATAGCCCGTACAGTTAAAAAAATGGAGGATGCCGGCTATGTTTCAAAAAATGTCGATCCAGATAATCGACGGGCATTTCGGTTATTTTTAACTGAAAAGGGATATCAGGTTGCTCCAGAAATCATAGCAATCGATAGGGAGTGGGAAAAACTGGTGACAAACTCAATATCAGACAAAGAACAGCAGGATATGCTTTTTCTTTTAAGAAAAGTCGCAGAATCCAGCATTTTAGCAATAAAAGATGTGGAAGGATAATCTTGATTTCAGAATCAATAACACCAGATAAGAATACCTCTGGTCCACGAAAAAAAGAGACAATAGGAGTTGCACTTCTTCTTGGTGAACCTGAGAAAGCTATCCGAAAATTATCCGGACCGATGATTATTGCAATGTTGTTATATTCAACGTACAACATTGTAAACGCAATATGGGTAGCTGGACTTGGATCAGATGCTCTCGCAGCAGTCGGTTTTATTTCACCATTATTCCTAGTCATCATTGGTCTTGGCAATGGTCTTGGAGCAGGAACAACATCTGCAATTGCCCGAAAAATTGGTGCCGGAGATCATGCAGGAGCGAATAACACAGCAGTCCATGCGATTCTTTTAACGGTTGCCATTTCCGCACTTGCTACAATTCCTCTGGTATTATGGACAGAAGAGATTGCCCTTCTCTTTGGTGCCGGAAAAACAGCTGGTCTTGCAGGGGAATACGGAAGAATTGTCTTTGCCAGTACCATTCTACTTCTTCTGACAAATGTCGGATCTGCTATATTACGAGCGGAAGGCGATACAAAACGAACTATGTATATAATGGCCGTTTCTGCGGTGATGAATATGATACTCGATCCCCTGCTTATTTATTCTGCAGGATTGGGTATTGCAGGAGCTGCCTGGGGTATGGTAATTTCTCAGGTTTTTGTGACACTTGTACTCATATACTGGTTTTTTGGAAAGAAAGACACCTTTGTTACCGTATCAAAAAAATCCTTTTATTACGAAAAGAAAACCATCCGGGATATACTTGGTGTTGGTGTTCCAGCAAGTTTTGAATTTTTCTTAATGTCGGTTCTTGCAATCATCATTAATGGACTGTTGGTTCGTGTTGCAGGAACTGATGCTGTTGCTGTATATGCAGCCGGATGGAGAGTTGTAATATTTGCTATAATTCCACTTGCAGCAATCGGAACTTCTGTGGTTTCTGTGGCCGGAGCAGCATTTGGGGGGAGAAGATATGAAAAGCTCCCGATAATTCTCAATTATTCGTTTAAATTAGGACTTATAGTTGCAATGGGTGTTTCTATTCTGACATGGTTCTTTTCATCACAGATCGCTTCAATTTTCACATATTCACCGGAGAGTATTCATCTGGCACCATCAATAGCGGCATTTCTAGCGACGATGTGCTTTTTTTATCCTTTTGTTTCACCGGGGATAATGTCATGTTCACTCTTTCAGGGCGTTGGGAAAGGGATAACCTCACTCACCCTGAATCTTTTCAGAAATCTGATATTTATCGCTGTATTTGCATATGTGTTTGGTATAACTCTTGGGTACGGAGAACATGGAATCTGGTGGGGAATTGTCGCAGGAGACATACTGGGAGGAATACTTGGATATGCATGGGCCAGATTGTATCTCTCACAACTCTTAAAATATCAATAATTTATAAGAATTCAGACATTTACTATCTTTTTTCATAATATTATGAAAACTGTATTCTAGAATCGGGATCCAAAGAATTGATTAAATCATGATAGAATTTAGGATCCCTGGTCTGATAGAGATTGTACCATGCTTTCAGGGTATCTTTATGCATTACATCAAGTCGTTGAAAAACATGCAAAGCAAAATCCACCGGAGCGAGCCCTGTTGCGGTAATGAGATTTCCATCGGTGACAGCAGGGTTTTCCATATACAATGACCTGCCTGAATAATCCGGGCATACCGCCTGTAATACTGACAGATCATTACTTGTGTGCTTATGATCATTCAGGATGCCAACGGAGGCAAGCCCAAAAGTCGCTCCACATATCGCAGCTATGACCAAATCAGTTTTCAATAAGTCCTTTACACATTGCAAAGCATCAACATGGGCAACATCCAGCCAGGTATCTCCTCCGGGAAGGATAAGCACATTACCCTTATCCGACTGAATGTCTTTTAGGCAAATTTTTGGTTGCAGGATGAAACCTCCCATAGTTCTAATCTTTTCTTTTGAATTACTACATAAGACTAGTTCGTAATTCACGTCTGATTTACAAAACCTTCCGGAGACCAATTCAGCCAGGATATATCCGTATTCCCAGTCTGCCATGGTGTCAAGAACATACAAGTAAAGATAATGAACCATCTTCTCATACTATGACCTGGTAGAATATAATTTTGAGGAATTTCATATTTCGAGAACTCAATTTCAGATAATCCTGATTATAACGAAAAAAAAGGATACTCAAATTACTTTCCAAGTTTGATGACCATTCAAATAACCATATCTTATTATTGACATAAGAAACAACCATTAAGAAGAAAATTGGACGCACTCTGAAGCAATAGAGCAAACTGCACATTACGTATGAAAAAAGAAGAGGAAATATTGGATACGGGAATTTTTTTAGTCAGAGATACAAACATCCCTTACAAAATCGTACTCAACAGAAGAAGAAAATCCCCCATGATTTTTATATATCATGACGGGAGGTTGGAAATTGAAGTTCCAGGTTTAACTCCAAAGAAAGAGATAATTGATCTTTTAGAATCAGAGAAAGATTGGATATACTGGGAATATTTCAAATCACGACCTGATTGTCCACCGGAAATTGAAGCTTGTACAGTTCAGATATACGATGCCGAAGTTCCGTACCTGATTCGAAGAAATACCAGGACAAAACGAATAACACTACGAATTCATGGTACAGGAAAACTTGAAGTATCAGCACCCTATGATACAAAAAAGGCAGACATCATTACCTTTATAAAAAGAGAGTCTGCATGGATTGCTCCAAGAATTGGAATACTACCTGCTCAGAAGAACAATTCACCAAATAATTCAATCACTCATTCTCCAATTGCAGGCGATGAAGGAGGAATGATAACATACTATGGCCAAATAGTTCCATATCAGATAAAACGATCCCATCGGGCAAAGCGGATTGTTATTAAAATAAATCGAAATAGAGAGGTGAGTGTCGTATCACCGACTCATGTTCCGATCGCAGAGCTCAAATCTTTTGCAGAAGCAAAAGCAGATTGGATCTATAAACATACAATTCAAAGTAATCGTCCTCTTCCATCCGAACGCCAGTATTGTGACGGAGAAACCATTCCATTTATGGGCGATTCGCTTATCATTCGGATTACCAAAGGACAAAAAGGTCATTATTTGATAAAAAACCAGGAACTGATTGTTACCATACCTATTGATTTTTTAGAATTTCATGAAAAAGAATTTGTGAAAAACGCATTATCTTCCATTTTCTCTGGTGCTTTAATCGAGTTTTCTCTGCCTCATGTAATCAGGTATGCACAGATCTTACAAATACCCGCCCCTCCGTTAAAAACCAGAGATCAAAAGACCAAATGGGGCACCTGCACTCCTCATAGTTTAGTCCTTAATATCAGACTATGTATGGCCCCTCCAGCCATTATCGAATATGTTATCGTTCATGAACTGGCTCACAAAGTTCAACCAAACCATTCTCCCCGATTCTGGAGTGTTGTTGAGAACCTGATGCCGGATTACAAAGAACGTCGGGATTACTTGAAGAAATATGGACATGAATGGATTCTATAAAAAACCACATCACATTTATTCTTCTCCTCCCCGCACAGTCCCACGGATGTATGAGGTGAAAATACCAAATATACCAAGAATAATAAAAATTATGAAAATAAACTCGGTACTTTGCTCAAGCTGATGATATACATCTGGTGTAATTTCCACGGTCCCGATGATAAAAGAAAAAACCATCATGGCTATCGCAAGACTGATGAGTTGCCCCATCGACCGCATCGTTGAGACCATGCTTGATGCCATTCCTAGATCCTGTGCATGAACAGAACTCATAATTGCGTTGGTATTTGGAGAAGAGAAAAGCCCATACCCAAGGCCCAACACTGCAAGTCCAATTAGGATAAAGATAAGGGAGAATGCCGGGAGGACAATGAGGAGAATACCAAGCCCTATTGTTGTAATAGCCATGCCAAGGGTTGCAATTACTGCAGGTTCTGTCGTATCTGATAATCTACCTGATATAGGTGATACGATCATCTGGACAAGCGGCTGGGCTAATAAAATCATTCCCGTTGTTGCTGGATCAAAACCACGGTTGTATTGCAGGGACAGGCTAACAAGAAAACCTACTGCAAATACGACAGCATAATTGATCATGGCAGAAATATTTGAGCATAAAAATGTCTGGTTTGTTCTGAATATCTGTAGATGAATGAGGGGTTTTTCCTGTTTTTTTTCCCATCGTGCGAAAAAAAATCCCCCGAGAATGCCACACACAATCCAGAGAATTCCTATGAGAGAGGGGAGCTGCGTCAGACCATACATGATCCCCAATACCATACAACCATACAGGATCGCTCCACCATAATCAAATCGGGTTTTTCCACAGTCAGTCCACTCCCCTTTGAGATATTTTAGAGATAAGATAACTACGATCAGGGCTAAAGGAACATTTATCAAAAATATTGAGGGCCACCCAAACAATTGAGTTAAAATACCCCCTAATACTGGTCCAAGTGACAATCCTGCATATACTGTGGCAGTAACAATTCCGATTGCTCTTCCTCGTTCTCCTGGAGGAAAGACAATTGTTACAAGTGCCATTGATGTAGAAAACACCATTGCTCCCCCAAGACCCTGTATCATTCTGGCCGCAATAATACTCGAACCAGACCAGGACATTGCAGCGATGAGAGAACCAAGCGCAAATATCAGGTTACCAACAATAAAAATCTGCTTTCTCCCATAGATATCGGCAATTCTGCCAAAAGGGAGCATACAGACTGCAGCTATAAGAAGATACGCTGTAGTGATCCAGCCGAGGGTAACAGCATCAAGACTAAAATCGGATCCTATAGCAGGAAGGGCCACATTCAGTGATGAAACGGTATATGGAACAAGAAATGACGCAAGAGAAGAAATGAGCAGGAGGATAGATTTTCCGGCCTGACTATACATGGGAAAGAAGGTTAGACAGGATATATCTTGAACCTGCTTACATTTTCATCCGAATTATTCCGGAGAGGTTCTTAATAGGACTCATAAAAAAATTCAATCCCAACTTCTTATTATCTCATGGATTGACATATGAGTATGGTACTAGGTCATACATTTACCTTTTCTGATCCAGAAGACGCTGAACAATTAGTAAAATTTTTCAGGAAAGAGGGGATTTCAGCAAGAATTGAACCTGTGTCTGAGACATCAATCTCCATTTTTATTAAAGGAACATATGATAACTTGTTTGCATATCTTGATCACCTGAAAAATGACCTACAAAAAGAAGCAGATATTCAGTCGGAAGAAGATATATCCTATGATGATGAGAACACAGATCTTGAAGAGGTTCAGGAAATAATAAAACTTATTCAGCTGCAACGTGAATACGCCATCGAAGGTCTTACAGGAAAAAATATCGGAGATATTGCATACAAAGCACCTGAATCAGAAGAAGACACAAGTGAACTATTCTCATCAATGGTTGCTTTCATGATGAAAAATAGAGTCCTGATAGATAATAACGTCGTAGAATACCAGGATGGGGCTCTTGTATATAAAGAAATAAAACCGGTTGAAGAGTTACTTTTTTCATCTGCTGTATCCAGCGGACTTATTCCAGAAGAAGAGGATCTTAAAACCTATAATATTTCAATAATTCACAAAATTCTTGCGGAAGTAGATTATAAAGTTAAAACTGGCCCTGAATTAATTGCACGGATTGATTTTGACCGGTTAAAAGAAGAACTTGAATGTTATGATGTTTCTGAAGACTTTATTTTACATGCTATAAACTCAATCATCATAAAGCAGGAGATGGTTGAGCATATCATGAATATCCTTCATGTTACAAAAGCAGGAACCATAGAAGAGTTATTAGAAGAAGTTGACAAGGCATCTACCGAGATTCAAAAAGAACAACAGATTTATATTTCCTACAAGATTTCTCCTGAGTTTACGAATCAGGTAATTGAAGATCTCAAAAAGATGGAAGTAATCAGGATTAAAGGAAATAAAATCAAATTAACCCGTTAATACAAATAATTTTTCATTTAAACCAATTTATTTATACCAAATATTACCTTTTTCCGATTATTGGGGTATGAAACACCGATTAGTTCAATACTAGTGCCAATGTGGTACAGCAGAATTGGTTTTTTATCTGGTTGTACATTCTCTAAGGAGTAACGATCGACTCAAAAAAGTTTTTTTGGTCGGGCTTATATTTTCAAACCAGATTCATACCCGAATGTCTTCTGGAAGTTCTTAATTCCACCGGATACCGAAGTCTTGTCTGACCATTGATTGGTTGCCGAAGGACTATCTGATGTACCGCGGGCCTCCATGATAGAACCAGCAAATTGTGTTTTTACCGTTCCATCTGCAAAGCCAGAATCAGAACCAGGTACCGGAGTAACAGCAATCTGGTAGAACAAACCAGCCGGAACATCGCTCGATGCAGCAACGGCACGAATTCCGCCCTTTGTCGAGACCTGCCCACTATTAAAGTTTATTAGTTCACTCTTTGCTTTTACAACATTACAGAAAGCCGGAATGACACTGTCCTGGGCAGATGCAAATACACACCGTATTGAATCATCCGTTTCAGCGTAGTTACCTGCAACATCCAGACTCCATTCTTCACTCCCCACAAGGAATGAACCATCAATGCTTTCATACGTGAGTACCTTCTCGACCTCAAGGTTGTTGAGTCCTTGGCCCTTATTCTGGGAGTCAAAGTCAAGTTGCTTGTTCAGCATAAGATGGCCACCATTTGTGCGGATGCTATCAGAAAACGTGACGATAGCGATTGATTCACCCGGAATTAGCCGGCTGTTATGAATACTGCCATATTCAGTATCCTGTGTCTTTGAATAGGAAGACGAATCAAGCAAGTTCATGATAGACTGCCATGTCTTACCCCACCAGGGATCATCTACAGCGATGTCTGGAAACGCCAGATCATCAAGCATGTAATCAGGCACGGTGAGTGAACTGAGGATTACCGAATTGTCATGTGTTCCGGTTGAATAGGTAAGTCCGGAAGTAGACGATTTGGCTGCGGCAAGAGCCTGAACCTGATTCGTATTCAATGGATATGCATCTGCTGCTGACCCACTACTTAATTGTGCAGTAGTCACAGGCGTTTCAGATGAATCAATTGTCCATGACATATATGAACTGTCAGAGACAAATCCGACCACATCAATAATCGTGGAAATGGAAATTTTCTGGTTTTCTGGTACCTGTGTGGGAAGTCTGTCACCAACAACAATCCCGGATAATATAACACATAAAAGCAAACCAGTCAGTAATAGTTTAGTTTTCAATATAACCTCCATTCTTACTCCCAGGACAAATATAATCGATTATTGAAAGCTAAGACATAGATCCAGCACTATTGATTCACAATGATTCTTTGTAGAGCGGATACCCTGTCAGCCTCTCAGTACCTCGGACCCCGTTTATTAATTAGTTTCCTCTGATATGAAGGAAACAAAAGAAAAACCACCTAATAAATTCAGATTTAAAAATTTTAAGAAGAATATAATATCTTCTCAATAATATTATGGAGTTATTGCCCATGCAGGTAAATCAAATGAAATGCCAAGGGCCCAAAGCACAAGGGTGTACATAAAACAAGTTATTATGAGAATCCCGACAATATTCAGTATAAAACCAGTTCTCATCAAATCCCGCATCGAAAGAAATCCGGTGCTGTATGCAACTGCATTTGGTGGGGTTGCAACTGGGAGCATGAACGCAAGAGATGAAGTAAGGGCAGCAGTAAGCATTAATAAAATTGGATTGATCATCAGGCTTACTGAGGTTACTGCTAAAATTGGCATCATTACTGATGCGATTGCAGTATTGGAGGTCACTTCTGTCAGGAATGATACCAATATTGCAACCAATAAGACAATGAATAAGACATCTAGAACAGATAAACCAGTCAGATGACGCACCAGTTCATCAGCCAGCCCGGACTTAATAAATGCCTTAGATAAACAGATTCCCCCACCAAACAGGATAAGAATACCCCAGGGAATTTTTAAAACCGACTCCCAGTTCATCGTATATTCACGGTTTTTTATGCTAACCGGAAGCAGAAAAAGCAGAATAGCTCCAAACATTGCTATTGTTGAATCATCTATTCCAGGAAAGATTATATCAAGACCAGGAATGGTTAAATCTCCAATTTTCTTCGTCCCTGAAAAAATCCACATGAGTGCTGTCATCACAAAAACGATAAGGGTCCATCGTTCTCCATGTGACATTGCCCCCAGTTTTTTCAGTTCTTCAATTATGATTTCCCTGCTATGAGGCAATTGTGCAGGGAGATGACGATATGGTCCATAGACAAGCCATATCCAGGTTAACGGAATAAAAAGAGCCACCAAAGGAATTCCAAACAGCATCCAGTCTACAAATCCAATTGTGGGTGCATCAGGAAATAAAGTCTTGAGTTGTGCAAGAAAAATTCCATTCGGAGGAGAACCGATAATTGTCCCTAGCCCGCCAATCGATGCAGCATATGCTATGGATATTACCAAAGCCTTTGCAAAATCAAGTCCTCCTTCGGCACCCTTAATTTCTCTAAATGCATCAATACCAATTGTCCCGATTATCGCAATCGCAATTGGTATCATCATCATTGCGGTGGCAGTGTTCGATATCCATAAAGAGATAAAAGCTGTTGCAATCATGAATCCCAGAATTATCCGTTTAGGACTTGTGCCGGTCAGAAGGATAATAGAGAGTGCAATCCTCCGGTGAAGATTCCATCTCTGCATAGATGCGGCGATGATGAATCCACCAAGAAAAAGGAATATTGTTTTATCTGCATATGGTGCCGATGCTTCAGCAGGAGTCAGAACTCCAAGCAGCGGGAACCCGACAAGAGGGATTAATGCTGTAGCAGGAATAGGAATTGCTTCAGTGATCCACCAGATGATCATGAGTGCCGTTACCGCTGCCGTAGCCTGAATTTCCCAGGATATGAAGACAGATTCGGGCATGACCATTATAAGGCCACTTATTACCAGACCCAGAACCAGATAAAAAAAATTCTTCATTTGTTATACATTTAGATCGAACAAATATAATCCGTCCGAATTATCTCTCATAATGGGTACTTAACTATGGACAGGAATGAAAGAAGACAGAAAACAGCTTATACAATCTATCCGTGGAAGGCGAACAAAGGGTGATGATGAATATGCAAGGCCCTTTTTCAAATGGGCTGGAGGAAAAAGCCAGTTACTCTATGAATTTGGTCCACGGTTTCCAGTAGAACTGCAAAATGGAAAATTAACAAGATATATTGAACCATTTGTCGGTGGAGGAGCAGTTTTTTTTTACATTGCCCAGTTATTTCCAATAAAAGAAGCAATAATCTGTGATATAAATGATGAATTGATACTAACCTGGCAAGTAATAAAGAAGGATGTTCACCCCCTCATTGAACGCTTGCAAATCCTGCAGAACAGATATGATACATGTGACAGTTCTGAACAGTCAGACATGTTTTACGAAATACGTAATGCTTTAAATAACGAAAAACAATCCTTTGACTATTCACAATATGGAGAAGCAACAATTAACCGGGCAACCCAGTTATTATTCCTTAATAAGACCTGCTTTAACGGCCTTTTCCGATTAAATTCAAAAGGGGAATTTAATGTCCCTTTTGGAAAATATAAAAACCCCTCAATTGTAAATGAGAAAAACCTATTGATGGTTTCCAACTTATTAACAAATACCACCATTATTCATGGCGATTTTCGCTCATGCATTGATTATATTGATACACGATCATTTGTGTATATTGACCCCCCGTACAGACCGTTAAATAAAACGTCTTCATTTACCGGGTACTCAAAAGAGGGATTTTCAGAGCAGGACCAGCTGCGTCTTTGTGACTTCTTTGAGACAGTTGATAAGGTTGGAGCCAAGGTTATGCTCAGCAATTCTGATCCCAGAAATGAAGATCCAGAAGATCATTTTTTTGATGATCTCTATCAGAATTATCTCATTGAACGGGTGCAGGCCAAACGGTTCATTAATTCTGTTGGAGAGAAGCGGGGCTCTATAAATGAACTCATCATCAGGAATTATCAATCATAAAAAAGTTATCCGGATATTTCGCCATTCCCAGCGCTATATAGCCAATATCCCTGAAATGGCCGGAGCATCCGATCATCATCCTGATCTCCCTGGCCTCCATTCATAATAGGAGTGTCATATTTTTGAAGAGATGAATCGTATCCGACAACATATTTCCAGATACTTTGGATTGAATTAAGAGCGGTTTTTGCGGCTATGGATTCTTTTGAGGGCAATCCATATGTATTCCATCCTGATTTTATGTATTTTCTGACAGGTTCAGGTGAATTCTTGTATTTTAAGGGCACAGTGTCGTCTTTTGTTGAATAAACCCAGTATCCAGTCATAATTGTGATGAGATCCGACCCTTTGAGAGGTTTCCATCCATCAGGATTGATATATTCCAACACAGAATGACCTCCTGAACTTACCTTTGCAAATATCATAGCGGTGTCACTTCCTGCTGCAAGGGGTCGTGGAACGGATACAAAATTCCATCCGGATTTGAGGACAATTTCATCCTTTTCCAAAAACAAATTCATGACTGCAGTAAGGTTTACTCTGCCATTGGCTGCAACCTTTCCGTTCAATGCAGGAATTTTGTCAGAATTTTCAATGAATAGGGTTCTGATGTTTTGAGGAGTAAGATCTGCATCCTTATCCAGGACAAGAGCGGACATTCCGGCAACAAGAGCGGTCGCTTGTGATGTACCATTCAGGTACGCATACCTGTTACCACCAGGTCGTGTAATCATTGTGCTGTAGATATGACCTCCCGGAGCTGCAAGATGAACACTTGTTCCATAATTTGAGGAGGGAAAGAGCGTGTCATCAGCGGCTGTAGAAGCAACCCCGATAATATTTGACAGCGTATAGGAAGCCGGATAATATGGTTTTTGATCATTATTCATCCCATTATTTCCCGCAGCACAAATAAAGAGAGCGTGCGAGCCAGATATTGCATCATACAAAGATTGTGAATAATCTCCTCCACCAAAAGAGCAACTTATAATATCGGCATGATTTGCCGCCGCATACTCGATCCCTTTGATTATATCTGAAATATACGCTTTTCCATTTGAACCAATAGCTTTTACAGCCATTATTTTCGTCTTCCAGGCTGCCCCGGTTATACCTATTCCATTATTTCCGGAAGCACCGATGATTCCTGCACAATGAGTTCCGTGCCCAAAATCATCCATGGGATCTGGTGTGTCCGTAATAACATTGTATCCATGTTCTCCGGAAGGACCAATCCACATATTTGGAGCAAGTTCAGGATGCGTATAGTCAACACCAGTATCAAGCACTGCAACTATAACATCTCCGGAACTGGTTGAGATGTCCCAGGCATTTAAAAATTTTCCATCAGAACCTGTAGTTCCTGGAGGAATTCCTTCCCGGTAGACTTGTCCGTTGTTTGAAAGGCCCCACTGCCTCCAAAATTCTGGATCATTAGGTGTGTTGTCTACTGACACGATATAATCCGGTTCTGCATAGAGTACTCCTGGAAGAGAAGACAGCGCTTTTATCGCTTCATCCTCATTTCTCCCCTTTGTCGAAAATAAAGCAAGACCAGGAAGTGCATCACCTAAATCCTGTTGTAATGCCACTCCCTCAATTTGTACATCCGCAAGGGCAGATACTTCAGAAGTATTATATCTGACCAGAATTCGTGCTTCCGTGGCTCCTTCTGTTTGAATAGTTCCCAGGGATTCAGAAGTAACAGAAGAACTCATATTCATTTCTGCGGCGTGTGATTGAGAAGGCGCTGCCTGAGGAACAATCGGAACAGATATATCCCCGGTATTCTGTCCGACTCCCGGAACGGTAAAGTAATCACGGGCAGATGGATGCCATCCCGATATTGGCTCTGCGCAGACGATACCACAAAACAAAAGAATTATTGTTCCTATAAGAACCCATCTGATGCACCGGTTCATATCATTCACAGCAGTTTCATTGCCTGCTAAGAAGATAAGGTTTCATACTTGATCATCCAGTAATGGTACGATACTGCAGGGTTGGTGTGTATGGTTTATTCAGTGTTGTTCATAGATGATGATCCGGAGATCTGTTCAATTGCGAAAGCATTTCTGGAAAAAACTTGTTCTTTTAAAGTAACTACATCTGAGTCTGTGAAAAATTCACAGCAACTCCTCAAGAAAACGCATTTTGATGCAATTATTTCAGATTATGCAATGCCAGGGTCAGACGGGCTTGCATTTCTTCGGTCTGTCAGATGTAAAGGAAACCGGATTCCTTTCGTGATTCTGACGGGAAAAGGAAAGGAACAGATTATCATAGATGCACTGAACAGCGGTGCAGACTTATATTTTGAAAAAAGTGATACACCAAAGGATTTGTTCCACCAAATATCAGAAAAACTGGTTCCTCTGATAAAATCCAAGCAGGCAGAAGTAATATTTCACGAAATATTTACCCAGTCACCAATTGCTATTGAAATATACAACTCCGAAGGAAAACTGCTACAAGTGAATAATGCCTGCCTGGATCTTTTTGGAATAGAAAGTCAAACCGAGATTTTTTTGTTTGATCTTTTTCAGGATCCAAATATTCCAAAAGAGGTTTTAAAAAGACTTAAAAACGGAGAAAAGATTGAATATACCAGATCATTTGATTTTGATCTGGTGAAAAAGAAGAAGCTCTACAACACATCTAAAACCGGGGAGATGTATATAAAGGTACAGATAACTCCTCTCGATCATTCAGATATAAACATTACCGGGGGATATCTGGTCCAGATACAGGACTTAACCGAACAGACGATCTCCGAATGTGCTTTAAAAACAAGTGAAGAAAAATATCGAAGTATTTTTTCAAATAATCACTCAGTGATGCTGATTATTGATCCAAATAACGGGCAGATAATGGATGCTAATCCCGCAGCGTGTGAATATTACGGATATACTCGTGAAGAATTAATTCAATTGAAAGTTACCAGCATTAATTGTCTGAGTGAAGAGGATATCTTCAATGAAATGGATAAGGCACGAAAAGAAGAACGCAATTTTTTTTATTTCAGACACCGTCTTGCTTCAGGCGAAATCAGGGAGGTTGAAGTCCACAGCGGGCCGATAAAAATTGAGAACAAACAACTTCTCTATTCGATAATTCATGACATTACTGATAAAAAAAGGGTGGAAGAAGCTCTCGTTACAGCAAACAAAAAACTCAATATGCTCTCTTCAATAACCAGGCATGATATTTTAAACGTACTTACAGCACTCACCGGATACCTGGAGTTTGCAGGGACTGAAACTTCCATAGAAGATGCTAGGATTTTCATACAAAAAGCACAGGTTGCAGCACGATCAATACGACATCATATAGAATTTACCAGAGACTACCAGGATCTTGGATCAAAAGAACCTCTTTGGCATGATATCAGGGCAATCGTTAAAAGTTCTGCAGCATTAATCAACACAAAACAGGTTAAGATTGAGTATGATACTGAATCCAGACTTCTTGTATTGGCAGATCCTCTTTTATTGAAAGTTATATACAATTTAATGGAGAATGCCATCAGGCATGGACAGACCGTCACCAGGATATCCAGTTATTGGGAAAAAAAATCTGATGGATGTGTTGATTGGATTATTGAGGATGATGGAATTGGAATTCCACTTTCACTAAAAAAATCAATTTTTTCTAGAGAAGTGGGAAAAAATACAGGATTGGGTCTTTTTCTAGCTCGTGAAATTCTGGCTATAACCGGAATAACTATACAGGAGGTTGGAGGTATGGGAGAAGGAGCAAGATTTTTAATGAAGATCCCTGATGGAAAATATAGAATTGAGTAGATTTAAAAATTTAATAGGTTATCGGACCGTCTGAGCAGTCCAATTCTCACCATCAGTTTTAAAGACGATCGAGCCGTTCACATCTGTTCTGTATACCTGTGAACCAATTTCCTGAATTGTTTCAAGAGTTGCAGAACGGGGATAACCAAATGGATTGCCTGAACCAAGTGAAATAATTGAAACCTGTGGTCTGACATTCATAAGCGGGCCAATTGCATCATCGGAGCCATGGTCTGGTAGCTTTAAAATTGTTGCCTTACTTCTGACTTCTGATGAATCTCCCGGGAGTATCAGTGAAATATTTCCGATAGAAACCTTTAGAACAAGGGAGTCTTCATCAGGGTGTCCCGTAAGCCGATATGGACCAATCACATCAATAATTGTATTATTCGTAAAAGGAATCTTCATTCCTGCGGTTACAATCATCCGAACAGCCTGATCAGATATCACTGCTGCAATTACTTTTTTGTAGAGATCAGATGAATGAACAACTCCATTATCAGCATATTTTTTCACATCAAATGCATCAAGAACATCAATCATCCCTCCAATGTGGTCATCATACGGGTGTGAAGCAATAACCATATCAAGAGTCGTGACATTTTGCTTTTTCAAATATTCAACAAGACGTTGACCAGAATTAACCGGTCCTGCATCAATGAGTAGATTTTTACCATCACTTTGAATAAGTGCTGCATCTCCCTGACTGACATCAATAAAATGAATCCGGGTTTCAGGTTTTAAAGGAGGCTGTGGCTTTAACTCAGGTATGACTGATTTTTGTTCTGGTTCCGGCTCTATGGAAATATTATCATGGGGTGTAGGAAGAGAAGGAGATGGCTCTATTGGTACCTCGGTTGAAGATATAACTCCTTCTTTTGGCAGAGGATATGGAATCATCCCGGATAGAGATAAATACGTGAGGCAAATGAGAACAATAAGAATCACTATACCAATGCCTGCAACCACACCCAACCTCCCCCTTTTATTCGGAGTAAGTTCATTCATTTTTGATAGTGTTCTCTTTGCCGGAGGGGTTTTTATTCTGGATAAATTGCGTTCATACACCTTATTTCCAGGATCAAGTAAAATTGCATGCTCAAAACAGTGTATTGCACGATCTTTTTGATTCGTCTGTGAGAGTGCTACCCCATACGCATTCCAAGCCCTATGATTCCGTTCGTCTTTTTCTACCAGGTCAGAAAAGATCTCAATTGCTCTATCTATCTTTCCGGCTTTTATGCACGATATCCCCTCATCGAACCGGTTATCATCCGGATTCACAGCCATATCTGCGTCCATGTTTCTCAGATAACAACATAAATCCTCCGATGGATAGTATATATATCGAAAATGGAAGTATTTCTAACAATATTCATTATACTAATACTCTGTGGACTGGTAGCGGGATTTCTTGCCGGTCTTTTTGGTATCGGAGGTGGCGTAATTATGGTTCCAGTCATGTTTTTTCTACTCTCTGACCTTGGGTATGCTGAATATGCAATGGCAATGTCTGTTGCAACGTCTGCAGCAGTAATTTTACCCACTGCACTTGCTGGAACGATCAAATATAATCGAGATGCCTGCTTTTCGTTTCAACCTGCAATCATTCTTGGGATAGGAGGGATTTTTGGATCAATGTTAGGTAGTACGATGTCAGTCCTCATCTCAAATCAGGCTCACGTAATTGCATTTTCATGTTTTCTTGTCTTTTTGGCTCTCTGGATGGCTATAAAACAGAGTAGTTTTTTTTTCAATTTCAAAATCAGAGAGTCCACCATTACTTTTATTATTCTCGGAGTTGGTGTTGGTATTGCTGCCGGACTTTTTGGAGTAGGAGGAGGAGTGATCCTGACACCTGTACTAACATCGCTCCTTGGAATGAACATTCATCGATCAATTGGTATCTCACTATCTTCCATGGTTCTTATCGCATCTGGAACCGTTCTTTCCTATATAATTCTTGGATTTGATGTTTCCAATCTCTTTCCTTATTCAATTGGATATGTAAACATCCTTTTCGCAGCAGTTTTAGTATGTGCCTCGATACCGTCAGTACAACTTGGGGTTAGAACCGGAAAAAAAATGGATGAAAGAAAACTCCTTATCCTTTTCATCAGCATGTTGATGATATTGGCAATCAGGATGATTTTCTCTGTATAAACTTGAAAAGAAGAGTATAATCTGATAATAGTTGTTTAATCCCGTTTCCCACTCCGGGTCATAGATATTGTAAACCGGATTGGTCCAGGCTGATTCGTGTGGGGACCAAGTTCTTCCTGATGAGGATGACCATGTGGATTATGCCAGGGACCAGGAGTAGAACGTTTTTTCCAGGCTTTTCGTTCAGGGTGAGGATACGGGATTTTCATCGGATGATGGCGGAGCGTCTCCAGATAACGCGCTCTATCCATGCTGATTCTACCACCTTTCTCCCGGTATCTCCGGGCAGGCACAGGATCAATAACCCGTGGAGACATGCTTTTATCCTTTTTTTAAAAGATTAATATCTTTGTGTCAGTTCTAAAAATATAACTGCATTTATTGGAAACAGATGAGAAGAGCACTTGATTATAATTTCTATAACACATATTTAGAAAACATCACGTCGATATTCAAATCCTTATTATAAAGATGTATCAGGACATATTATTGTAGTTATCAAAAAAAGAGAAAAGATGAGAAAATTCAAAAATATATCAGATATACTTATTTCGCCTCAGCCAGTCACGCTGAGGAGGAGTATACCGGTAAGAGATATCGCATTTTTCATCCTGAAAGGACCAGGGTGTGATAATAATTACATCCCCTTCACGAATCCAGGCACGCCGTTTCATTTTGCCTTTGATTCTTCCAAGACGGGTTATCCCATCTGAACATCTGACACGAATGTGAAATGAGCCGAGCATCAGTTCAGCATACGCAAACTGTTCTCCTTTCCTACTATTGGGGAGTCTGACTCTGATAGTTTCTACATCTGCAGGTTCCTGGGATTCAATCGTCGGTTCAACTCCTATTTCGGTACTTGTTTCAGTTATCTGACCATCTCCGGTAAAAAGTGCAAAGAAATCACGAAAAACCTGTCAAGAGTGAATAATCAAGATTATGGTAATTAGGTTCGCACTAGTTAATGTGACATAAATTCAAAGAATCCTGCCAGTGACTTTAATACATGTTCCCAAACTTAATGAAAGTATCGAACTTGACTCGTATATTGATACCACTAGGTTCAATGTATACAAGAGATATACAGTAGATGATTATGAAAAACCGTTCACTATCCATCAGCCTACTTCTCGTATTCTGTATTTTTATTCCACTAATAATTGGATTTATTGGATCATTTTTTACTATGACGAGTGTGACCGGGTGGTATCTTACACTAAACAAGCCTTGGTTTACTCCTCCAGGCTGGGTATTCGGTCCGGCATGGACGATACTTTACATCCTTATGGGTGTTGCATGGTGGTTTGTTCTTCGGAATGGAATTGATTCACCATCCGTAAAGACGGCAACAATGTGGTTTCTTGTACAGCTGGTAGTGAATCTGCTTTGGTCTCTTGTATTTTTTGGAATGCAATCCCTCCTTGGGGGAGTTATCATAATTTTGATACTTATTCTCTTAATTGTAATAACCATGCTCTCATTCAGTAAGGTATCACGTGAATCTGTCATTCTTCTCATCCCATATCTTTGCTGGACATTATTTGCTACAATCCTGAATATCTCGGTCTATCTGCTCAATTCTACAATGTAAATAAAAATATAAAAAACAGGAATCAGAAATCCCAAAAATAGGAGAACATAATGATTGAAATAAACCCAATTGGCATAATTCACTCCCCATTTAATAGGAAAGGACAAGCACCTCGTCAGGGACGATCCTGTGAAGAAAGAATGCAAATAGAGATCTATGAGCAATATATTTCAGGTTTGGGATCTATGGAAGGAATATCCCACATTTGGGTATTATACTGGATGGACAGGGCTGAACGGGATATTCTATTTGCAAAAAGACCAGACTGGGATGAGCCTAGACCTGTTTTTTCGATCCGATCACCTGCACGCCCGAACCCGATAGCTCTGTCGATAGGTAAAATTGAGGATATATCAGGAGGTAATATCATTGTTACCGGGCTTGAAGCACTGGATGGATCCCCTGTTATTGATATCAAACCTTATGTTTTTGAAATCGATTGTATATTTGAGGACGAAAATCCTTTGAATAAACCAAAAGGGAATGGAACCGGATTATAACCGGTTGACAATCTGAAGTGCAGCTGCTTCGCCAGAGAGCAACATCCCACCAAAAACCGGACCCATCCGATGACCCCCCAGAACTGCATTGGCTGCCATGCCACAGACATAGAGACCTGGAAATACTTCTTTCGTATGGGACACAACCGCAGTCTCGGCATTCTCAGCCCACATAGTTCCTTCTCCTTTGATCTCTGGTTTTCCACATTTTTTTGCAACCTGGTGAGAAATAACCGCATCATGCCCGGTAGCATCTACAGTTATTTTACATGCAAGGGTGAGAGGATCAACATGGAGACCTGTCGCTTCAACCGGCTGCCAGTTAATGACCAGTCCAGATAACACTCCATCTCCTTTTACCATCACATCTTCCACAGTTGTCAGGTTAAAAAATTCGACTCCCGCATCTGATGCAGCGGCGGTAAGTTTTGAAACAGCTTCAATCGATCTGGCAGTATAATATCCAGATGAGAACTCCGAATAATTTATGTGAAACCGATCAAGCAGACGTCTGGCTTCCTCTTGAACAACAATACGGGGAAACATCATGCCTCCTCCCCACATGCCCCCACCAATCGAGAGTTTCTTTTCAATGAGGCCGACCTTATATCCTTTTTCTGCAATCAGGGCGGAACACACAAGGCCGGATGGCCCACCTCCCACCACGGCAACATCCATCTCCATGTAATCAAGGAGGGTTTCCATGTGATCTGAAATAATTGCCCTGCTAATGGTAATTTCATCAAGAGTCATGTCCCTATTGCCTCTCTTTCGAACTATATCTAATTTTTGAACACGCTGTGAAATGATTTCCGAAATCTTCAATCCTGAGGATTGATAAGACGTACAAATTTTCTGGATGCTGCTGCGATATCAGGACTACATATAACAGCAGATATTACAGCAATACTGTCTGCCCCGGCTGCAAGCACATCTTTTGCGTTGGAGAGATTAATTCCCCCGATAGCAACAATGGGGACGCTGGTCTTTTCTCGTATACTTGATACAAGTGCAGTCCCTACCGCCGGACCTGCATCTGCTTTAGTTCCGGTAGGATACACTGGGCCAACACCCAGATAATCAGCTCCGCCCTTCTCTGCTATAACAGCTTCTTCGACTGTACCAACAGAAACACCAATGATAAACGGACGAGGAGCAAGAGCTCTTGCAGCAGATAACGGGAGATCATCCTGTCCAAGATGGACTCCGTCAGCAGACGTTGCAAGGGCGATATCAAGCCGGTCATTTACGATAAATTTCGCATTATTCTCAGTACATAATGACCGAATCACTTTCGCGATGGCAAACAATTCAGCCCCACTCCTTCGTTTATCCCGGAGTTGAACAATCTTAGCACCACCGGAAAGAGATTCTTTCGCGATCTGAATATGAGAACAACCAGGAGCAAGAACCTCATCGGTTATGATATAAAGACCACAATCCATGCTTCCACCTTAAGATGTATATATATTGTCCAGGATAGTTTTTTACTATGTTTCATGTGTAAATGATCATCATGGAGATAGAAAAAAGGAACAAGAAATGAGAGAAAAGGTTACAAAACCCTGAACATTTCTGATTTTAATGATGTTTTTCCCCGGCCTGCATCACGTGTTACCTGAAGATCATACCATCCTGGTTCTGTTCCATTCGGGAGACTCAGATAACCAGTAATCAGATCTCCTTTGTATGAGATCGCCCCTGCAACGGGAATAGTTGTGCTATTCATCGTAAGATTCAGGTTAAGGTATTCTCCATCTCCAAAATTTTTACCAGAAACTTCAATCTTGAGATCATCAGTTCCAACTGGTGCACGATCAGGCTTTATGGCAGTGATAACCGGAGTATTATTATATAAAATTTTAAATGCGTCTGGCTTTGAAAGAGTTTTACCGGATGGAGTTTTCATATTGAGATCCCAAAGATCCGGCATCGCTTCAGATGGTATGTGGAGCCAGGTTTTTAATTCATCAGGCTTTACAAGTTGTGCAGCTTCGCTTACAATTGGATCATCTCCTTCAGTCGTAAGAGTAATAACAGACCCATTCTCCAGATTATTACCAATTATTTTTGCAGAAAGGTATTGTCCTTGTTCACCAGTACCTGGTTCAATTCCAGCAAGAATCAAGGATGTACTACTATATATTGTAAAACCGGACCTGAGAATGTCACTTTTATTATATCTGCTGGTCACTACAACATCCCATGCACCAGGTTCAGCATCTTCAGGAATCGGAATTATGCAGGTTATCTGAGTATCAGATACTACAGAGATATTTTTTGCAGATATTATTTTTTCTGCCCGTTGTAATGAGACAGTATCACCATCCAAAAATGCCATACCCCTGATGGTGACGGTGCGTTGATTTCCCTGAATCCCCCATAGTGGTGCAATGTGCAGGCTGAATGGAGCATACGGCTCACCACTCATGTATGCATTCACCATGTGAGATGATTGGCCATCCGGGTTTGTAACAGACAAATCCCATAAACCATCATGATACTTCCCTGGAATCTGAACAGAACCAACAATTCTGCGAGAGTTATCCACTCTGACATCTGTTCCGGAAACTGTCAGATCTTTTCGGGATAATGTAAATGAGGCCCCCTGAAGGAAATTACTACCAGTAATTGCTACTAATACAGAGGTATCCATATCTCCCTGGTCAGGAGTTATTGCAATTATCTGTGGAGATGGCAGAGAGGTAACAGTAAATGCTACTGTATGGCCATTATATTGCCCATCAGGATTTATCACAGAAAGATTCCATATACCCGGTTTTGTATTCACCGGGAGGAGAAATGTTCCATCGATCGTGTCATATGTAACAGACTGATTAGTAAGGTTAACCTGTTGATCCCCATAATTCAGGAAAATTTGCCCTCCTGACCGGAAATATGCTCCAGATATCTGCACTGGCACCAGGGTTCCCGCCATTCCAACTGATGGAGATATATTTTCAATTTTAGGTGCTGCTGGTGGCTGAACATGGAAAACCTGGTTATACCGTTCAACGGTTCCATCCGGTGAGGCGATGCTCATCTGGTATAATCCTGGTTTCGCATCAAGAGGGATGATGATCCGGAACGTAAGAGCCGAGTCAGTTCGGGTCAGATTTGTCGTATTCAGCACTGAGTCATCAAGAGAAAAACCCACACTGTGATTCTCGGATAGATTGTTACCTGTGATAGATACAAGGTATGAATACCCGGCATATCCGGTATCTGGGGTGAGTGAAGGAATTTCGAAAACATCAGATGCGGCAAGAACTGATCCTGGCACTATCGTCAGAATACAGCAGAAAAAGCAAAAAAATTGCCACATTCCTGAATGAAAGAGAATTTTTTTATCATTCATATATTCAGAAAGCATAGAGATCTCCCTGGAACAACATATTCCAGTTAATGAACACAGTTCAATATTAGAAATAGAAGGAGAAAAACCTCTGTGAACATCAAAACAAAACGGGAATATTTCTGGCAATATCACGTATATTCGTATGTCAATTTATAGGAAGTAGCATTATGCACATCATCACACCATCCAGTATTTTACGTAAATGGTCATATGCAGATATTCCTTCCCTGGTGTTCCATGCCAATAATCCAGAAATTGCAAAATGGATGCGGGATGGATTTCCGTACCCCTATACCTACGGTGATGCAGACCGGTTTATCACAATGGCAACAAAGGAGGAAAACGGAATCATTCTTGCAATAGAAGTTGACGGAATGGCAGTTGGAGGGATTGGAACTCATCCGCTTTGTGATATTTATAGAAAAACCTCAGAAATCGGATACTGGCTTTCAAAGGAATATCAGGGCAAAGGAATCATTTCTGATGCAGTCTTGGCCTTGATTCCAGTCGCATTTGAACATCAGGATATTATCAGACTTCAGGCAGGCGTTTTTCATTCAAATCTGGCATCAAGAAGAGTTCTTGAAAAATGCGGCTTCGCTTTAGAGTCGATTCGGAAAAAAGCGATTTTTAAAAATGATGAATTTCTGGATGAATACATGTATGTGCTTTTCCGATCAGAATATGAAAGAAGAAAAGAACCTATCATCTAAAATATAAATACCATTATGCATATCTTTCGAATTCTCTCAATACTACTCATCGTAATTTCCTGCTTACTTACTTTAATCCTCTTCCCAAGCCTTCCAGATGAAATTCCAACCCATTGGAATATCCATGGTGATGTTGATGGAACAGCCCCTCTCATCCCAGGTCTCTTTCTTCTTCCCGCCCTTATGGTGGGTATCACACTTATGATGGCTCTTGTTCCCCGATATGATCCAAAAAAAGCACATTATAAAGAGTTTCAGGGAGCATATGATGGCTTAATTTTCCTCATTAATATCTTTTGCTTTATGTTATTTGTCATCACCATACTCTGGTCTCTCGGTATTGAGATTCCTATGAATCAATTTATTTCAGTTCTTTTTGCTATCCTGATGGGTGGAATTGCATTCTTTATTCGAGGAGTGAAACCGAACTGGTTTGCAGGAATCAGGACTCCATGGACAATGGAGAGTGAAACCGTATGGAATGAGACTCATCAACGTGGATTCAGAGTATTTCTTGTCATTGCACTTTTCTGTCTGCTTGGTGTCTTCATCCCTGAGTACGCATATCTCTTTATCCTTCTCCCGGTTATTATCGGGACAATATATCTAGTTGTGTATTCGTATATTGTCTGGAAAAAGGAGAAAACCGAATGAGAAAAATAACAGGAAATGTCAAAGGCATAATACCACTCATTCTTATCCTGACATTCCTGCAGGTGTGCTTTCCGGTTGTTGGAATCATGAGCCCGGAAGAATGGCGGATGACAACTCCGGGAAATTTTTCAACTCTCTCCGCCGAAGAAGTAGACCTGGTTGCAGAGCCTTTCGTCAATAATGGTACTTATCCCTGTCTGGTCATCATCCTGGAAGATCGCAACGGATCAGCACTTTATACGTACGGATTGTCAAACCGGACCACGAATGCAATCCCTGATAACCATACTACCTTCGAGATCGGATCGGTTTCAAAAACCTTCACCGGGCTGCTGCTCGCAGATGCAGAAATCCGGGGAATTCTAAATTTATCTGCGCCAATTCAGATCTATGTACCAAATGGAGTGACTGTTCCTACATGGCACGGAAGAGACATTACCCTGTCTGATCTTGCTACCCACACTTCAGCACTTCCCAATGTACCTGACGATTTTTTCCGATACCAGAATATATTTGATCCCATCGAAACACAGGCTGAATCCACTTTTAGGGGATATGAAGAAATATCTGCAGATGATGTATATACCTGGTTGTCAACCCTGACATTAGAGCGAGGCCCAGGTGAATCATGGGAGTACTCAAATGCCGGGACAGCAATTGCGGGGGATATCGTAGCAAGAACACAGAACAAATCCTTTTCAGAACTAGTAGATGAACGAATCCTTCGTCCACTGGGAATGAACAGTACTGCTGCCGGATGGAGAACGGATCTTTTGGAGCGCTCGGCTGCTGGATATCGTGGATATGCCCCTGATAATGATGAAGGTATGATCATCAGGTACAACGAGTTCTGGTCACCGACTGCCGGTATTATTTCAGATGCGGATGATATGGCTGTGTATCTGGCCCTTCAACTAGGTTTCATCGATACCCCGGATGGGCTTTTAAACGCAGTCAACAAGTCACATGAACCACGAACAATTCGGTCAACAGATGGAGTAAAACTCTGGCAATCGCTCTTCTGGGACACGTTTGAAACAGAGGATAATCCATGGACACACCTCAAAGCTGGAGAGACGAACCGTTTCATGGCAGATATTGCATTTGTGAGGGATAGGGGGATCGGTGTTGTCGTATTTTCCAATACTGCATATTTTTCAGATAATCATGTAGAATCCGATGTTGCTATTCCACTTATTAAATTAATGCTGGAGAAAAGATAACCAATAATAGGAAAATACTAAGAAGGGACAACTGATCCAAATTAAATAGATGAGGATTAATAAAGCAATACCTGAACAATCTGAATAATAAGAAAATAGAAAAAGAGGAACAAAACTCACTATGCAGTACTATCCAGCGCCAGAGGAGGTGATAAATATGAAAGATCTGATTTCTGCTGTTACCTCTGCGTTCAAGGATCACGGAGCAGGAGAGAGCATTATGCCTCCGAAAAGTTATGTTACTCTCCCCGGAGGAGATTTCAGAACAATGCCTTCGTATATCCCTTCATTGAATACCGCAGGAGTAAAAGTTGTAAATGTCCATCCTGAAAACAGGACAATCGGACTTCCAACTGTCATGGCACTCATGATACTCCTTGATCCTCCGACTGGAAAACCACTTGCGGTTATGAATGCAACTTCCCTGACTGATCTTCGAACCGGGGCATCTGCAGCAGTAGCTACGAGTGTTCTCACCAGAAAAAAAACCGGGACCCTCGGAATAATAGGATCAGGAAGGCAGGCAGAATCTGGGCTTTTGGCGTTGTCTCAGGTTTATGAACCAGAAGAGGTTCTGGTCTGGTCGCGGAATACACATCATGCAGATAAGTTTGCAGAAAGGCACTCAGATATTTCAATCAGGTCAACAGACATTAAAACCGCAGCAGGTGCAGATGTTCTGCTAACCGTGACACCATCAAAAACTCCGCTCATTCATGATGAATGGATTGCTGATGGAGCACATATCAATGCAATGGGAGCAGACGCTCCAGGTAAGCAGGAACTTGACCCGGATATTTTAAAGCGTGCCGAGGTCTTTGTTGATGATGTAAATCAGGCGGTTCATTCTGGTGAAATAAATGTACCTATTCGTGACGGAAAATATTATGCAGAGGAGATATCCGGAACCCTGGGTGAAATACTAAACGGAGTAGTCCACCGTTCATCTCCTGATGGTATCACTATATTTGATTCAACCGGAATAGCAATTACCGATCTTGCTGCGGCACATCTCGCTCTTGGAAAAGGAACAACCATACCATTGCCATTCCTGCATGAGCAGAATAGCCGGTTTTCATAGGAGAGAAAAGAATGCAAAAGGTTCATTGTCCTTCTTGTGGAAGAGAAATTCGTCCTGATTCAGATCTATGCGATTATTGTAAAAACCCGGTTACTGGTCAAAAGCAGACACCGGTAGTTGAGCCGATATCGCCCTATGATGACCTCTTTTCTGATGATGTTATACCAGAAAAGCCTAAGAAAGTAAAGCCACCGATAAAAGGTCCTGAGCTTCCTTCTGATTTGGATTTTTCTGAACCAGCATATAAGAAAGGGGGGAGTGTTCCTGTTCTGGCGAATAGAGAGATCTTATTTGTGGCAGGAATAGTTAGTATTGTTGTTATTCTCTTAATTGCTTTGTTTTTTTTACCTACTACACCACCATCAGATGTTCAGAGTAACATGACCCCGGTAGAAATAGCACCAGAGAACACGACAACAACAACAGAACCAATAACGCCTGTTCCCACACAAAAAAGTACATCTGAAGATGGATTCTCCGTATTTGATAATTTTTCAGATAAAGAAAGTGGGTGGGGATCTTACGAGAGTGATTCATTCCTGAGGTATTACTCATCAGGAGAATATCACATGATTCAGAAAGGTGAGGATCTTTCTGACCGGGTATTGTTTGGTAAGGATGTGGAAAATTTTGTCACTAATGTTGATGCCAGGCTGGATTCAGGACCACTCACCGGACAATATGGAATCATTTTCCGGTTTGATAATGGAAATTACTATTCCTTTGTAATCAATGGACGTGGATGGTATTCTGTTCGAAAACATATCGATGGAAAAATTTATGAACTCATCCCCTTGACAGAAACATATATTCTCAATAAGGGATATGAAACCAACAAATTAGGAGTGAAGGCTGAAGGAAATACTTTGAGTATGTATATAAATGGAAAAATGGTCAGGGCAATTGGCGATACCTCTATTTCTCATGGAGATGTCGGATTTTATGTATCAAGACTGGCTGAGCAGGGATTTGTTAAAGAACAGCCGGTTCATGTTGCGTTTGATAACTTTAAATATGGTGAGCTCAGCTCCTGAATTATCAGAAGACACACCCCAAAGTATCATTTTTATTATTGAAATATTCCGAATAAACCAAATTAAAAAGTTCCGTTCCCTTTTTAGAAGCAGATATGAAAACTTACACAGCCATTATTATTGGAGGAGGGCCTTCCGGACTATTTTGTTCATTCTTTCTGGCAAAAGAGGGAGCAAAGGTACTTTTATTAGAGAAGATGCAAAATTGTGGAAGAAAACTTCTTATCTCTGGATCTGGCCAGTGCAATCTGACTCATACTGGCACAGTATCTGATTTTTTAACTCATTATGGTGATAATGGGAAATTTATAAAACCTGCTCTCATGAATTTTTCAAATGTTGCCCTTTTACAGTTTTTTGAAGAAAGAAAAGTTCATTTTTGTGAAGATGGAAATGGAAAATATTTTCCAAAGTCCGGAAAATCCCGGGATATTTTAGATACCTTGTTATTTGAAGCAAAACAGGCTGGAGTTGTCATTCATACGCATGAGCCAGCCCTGAATATCTGTTATGGATCATCAGGATTTATGATCACATCAAGCATAGAATCCTATCATAGTTCACATGTCGTCCTTGCAACCGGCGGGTATACATATCCGGTAACGGGATCTACAGGGGACGGATATCAATTAGCAAAAAACCTTGGACATACAATTGAGGAGACAGGCCCCGCCCTGACTCCAATTTACATTCACCACTTTCCTCTTTCAGATCTTGCAGGAATATCATTTCCTACAGTCCCCCTTTCATTATATAGAAATAATAAAAAAATCAGGGAGATTCAAGGAGATTTACTCATCACCCATCAGGGTTTTTCAGGTCCGGGGATTCTTGATCTCTCCCGTCATATTCGGGATGGAGACGAACTCAGAATTTCATTTATTCAATACCAGAATATCAATTCTGCACGTGATGATTTAATCAACCTCTTCTCAACCGGGGGGTCCAAAAAGGTAAAAAAAATACTTACCGACCTTCATTTACCTGATCGGTTTGTAAAAAAAATACTAGAGATTGCATTGATATCAACCGAAACAACCTGCGCCCAATTTTCAAAACAACTCAGAACACGAGTCATTTCAATGCTTTTAGAGTATCCATTTGCCTCATTCACTCTGGGGGGCCAGGATGAAGCTATGGTAACAAGGGGCGGAGTTTCACTTAAAGATATAAAGAAAGACACAATGGAATCAGTGCACATTCCAGGATTGTATTGCATTGGTGAGGTTTTAGATATAGATGGTGATTGTGGAGGATATAATTTGCAGGCGGCATTTTCAACAGGTGCTCTTGCTGCAGACAGTATTCTCAAAAAAATGAGAAAAAAAGAGAGAGTTCAAGACTGAACAACTCCGCCAGCCTCCCGAATAAGGCCACTCATGTCAATCCAGATAACCAGATCTTTCCTGCTCTCTCCCTTCTCTCCGACATCTTTCTTTATTACTCCAAGAATGTGTGAATCATCACCTGCACCATGTGAATGCTGATCTATATCAGCAACATTTACCGTCAGAACTGATGTGACCTCATCTACAACAACTCCGGTTTTTCCATCTGTAACAGATTCATCAAGCACGATAAACCGGAGATCTTCTGTGTCGGCTGAGTTTCCTTTAGTAATTCTGAGCAACTGCCTTAGATCTACAATTGTTGTAATTTCACCCCTAAGATCGATAATCCCCCTGATATATGGAGGTGCATGAGGAAGTGGAGTAATCTTCGATGCTTCAACGATCTCTTTTACATCAAAGAGGTTTACTGCAAATTTATCGTCACCAATTATGAATTCTACTACCTGAACTTCTTCATTCCCATGCTCATTTGTAGTAATCCCGGACTGTTCTTTCATTGCCAGAACCATTTATTCCTCACCCGAATCGTAATATAATACATTCTCCCCCTAAAGCGCTGTATTTCTACCCATATTCCTGCCAGGTATATGGTCATCAAGTTTCTTTTTAGAGAGATTTCAGATGATACCATTCAATAATCCACCTGAAGACGAATGTTTCCAACAAATATCTACTTGTTCATGATCCTATTTAACCTCCTGTTTTTAAACAGTTCTACATACCGGATAATTGGGAGGGTTAATTTCGCACTAAAAACAATAAGGTGGAAAAATGGGCCTTCAAGTCTTGCAGAAACATCTTTGAGTCGTTCCGGAATTACGATACCTTGAGGACATGAAGACATGCAGGAGCCACATTCAGTACAAACAGATGCATGAGCAATCCCACTCATTACTCCCCCCAATCGTGCTGCATACACAGCATTTGTTCTCCATGTGTCCCCAAACATATACACATTGTTATACATCTCAAAACACGACGGGATATTTACCCCAAATGGACAAGGCATGCAATACTGACAACCAGTACAGGGAATTTTCATAAGTGATCTCCAGGTTTCGGAAACTTTTGTTATCAGATCCTGCTCATCCTGAGTCAGACTGCCAGGATAGGCCACATTTGCTATAGAACAATTCTCATCTACCTGTGAGATATCATTCATTCCAGAAAGGACCATGGTGACCTCCGGCTGATCCCAAAGCCATCGAAGAGCCCATTCTGCAGGGGTTCTTTCTACAGGTGCTTCTTCGAGAATTTTTGTAATATCAGGGGGAGGTATCTGTGCAAGTTTTCCTCCCCTGAGTGGTTCCATGATAAAAACTGCCAGATCCTTTTGAGTTGCATAGTACAGGCCATCCCTTCCTGCCTGGCTCAATTCGTCAAGAATATTATATTGAATCAGGCAACATTCCCAATTGTAATCATCAACGATTTTTTTAAATGTCCGGGTATCTTCATGAAATGAAAAGCCAGTATTCCTGATCCGACCATCCCTTTTAGCCAGATCTAGAAATTCAAGGATTCCAAGTTTTTTCATTCGCTCCCAGCTTTCCTGTCCGATAGAATGAATGAGATAATAGTCAATGTGATTAGTATTCAAACGGGATAGTTGGAGATTCAAAAAGGTGTCCATATCTTCGCGGGTTTTTACCAACCAATGAGGGAGTTTTGTAGCCAGTTGCACTTTTTCCCGATATCCGTCTGAAAGTGCCTTCCCCAGAAAGGTTTCCGACTGACCATGATGATAAGGCCAGGCGGTATCAAGGTAAGTTACTCCTTTATCAATAGCATATCTCAGTAGGTATATGGAACGTTCTTCATCTATTACACCGTTTTTTTCAGGAAACCGCATACACCCAAATCCAAGTATGGGCACTTTCTCCTGTGTCCGGGGTACAGTTCGATAAAGCATAGGTATCATCTGGACATAATTCAGACTGGAATAGTCAGGTTATCTGGATTCAGATATGAGAAAAAGATACCTCATTCTGACGATGACGAATAAGTGCTTCCCTTGTTTGGTGAAGAGACACAACCTGCCGGATATTTTGACAAATTTCAGAAAAAAGAAGATCCGGATCTCCTGATTTCATAATGTAAAAATTCCCACCAGACTCCAGAAACTGTTTTTGAATATTCTCACTTTTACTTTCGGTGAAGAGGATGAAAGGTGTCGTGTTACCTTGAGAACGAATATATTTGAATACCTCGATCCCATCCATTTCAGGCATCTGGTAATCAGAAATGATAACATCAAAGGGACAGTGTTGAAGAATTTTAAGAGAATCCTTACCGGATACTGAAGAGGTAACCTGAAAGCAGCCATCCTGATTTAAATAATGGAGAACCGATGATCTCCATTTTTGATGATCATCTATATGAAGTACCCGGATTAATATACCAGACATTGCAATAGGGATCCTATGCAAGAAACGGTATATACATTATTCTTTTGCGAGAGGCATGTTCCACATATGCATGGCATACCTGGATTGCGTTGCTGTATAGCAGTTCAGGAAGCAGGAGTGTTTTGCAGTCCTGAATTGCGTTATTGGTTGGCAAATCCTTAATTTTTCACCCGTTCTATTCTCATTCACCCTTAGAAGAGAGTTACATATCTGGCTGACATAACAGGTCAGTGCGGACAGTGATCATGAGAGAAAGAACCGGGCTTTCAGTATAATCCGGGCATGATAAAAACTCCAATCTGCGGGATTAAATCCTGAATTTCAGGATTAAAGGAGAGATGAAAGATGGTAACCGAAGTACAACCAACAAGCGACCGGATAATGTCCAGACTTGATCCAAACATTGAATGTGCTCTCCGTGATGCACAAAATTGTAAAATGGCAGGGGATTATCAGCTTGCCCTGAATCTATATAATAAGATTATTGAGAATGATCCATCAAATGCACGTGCCTTACTTCATAAGGCAAACGTTCTTGATCTAATGGGTAATTACTCAGATGCTATCAGATGCTATAGTTCTGCACTTGAATGTGATCCTCACAATGCAGAGGTTTGGTATAACAAGGGTATGACTCTGAGAAAAACAGGACGACATGAAGAGGGTCTGGAACACATCAGAAAAGGAATTTCACTTGCAATGGGCGATCTCTGATAATCTCATTACTTTTTTAAAATCCATTTAATTATTTGACTTACTGCAATGTGATATTGAATATTTCACTTTCACACTGCACCCCAGAAATTTATATAGTCGCTATTATGACCAACAAGGTATGATGCCTGTATCCTCACCTCTACTAACAATCACTCCATGGACATTTTCTGTTTATGTAGCGGATAGAGACACTATACAAACCGCTTTACCACATGCTACAGAACCGTTCCGATCGGTTGTATATCTCCATGGTTATACAGGAACCAGACTATTGAAACTTCATGCTCATCGTGCGATTAAATTTTTGCAGGCGTCCGGGTATGAAGATCTTATTACCCACATTTCAAATACCAAGGGAGACTTGCTTCTGATTGAATATTGCGAGGAGTGGTTTTTGGATAATCCACATAGAATTGCCCGATTTGGTGAAGAATGTAAAGAATATTCACGAAAAAAAGGTACAATTGTGCTCCTTTCAGTTCGATTAAACTATGTTATCCGGGCACTGGAGCCATTCATCGGACCTGTCATACCGCTTCATCAGGTTCAGATCCCATCTCAACATGTTCTACCACAGACACCTCTTTTTGTGAATGAAAACATGAAAATATTATCGTATGGACAACAGACCCTTCAGTTGTAAAAAAGATATGAAGCACTCATTTAATACTATAATTCAATACTATAATATCCGGCTTTTTAAAATGAACGGTTTTTTTCTGATATTATCTATTTTGGTGCAGAACGCAGGGTTGGAGGTTTCTTTCTCTCGGTATAAAGATACCAGGAGAATAATAGTACGAGTCAAGAGATCTAAATATGCGTTATTTGTGATTTAATCCTCTAAAGAATTAAAATAATAAGATATGAAATTTTTCATAGATGACCATAGTGAAGGGGAAGTTATATCGTCTCTGTGATATATTATTCGATAAGTAAAATACTCGGGTGTTCTATGGTGGGAGATACTTTGTCTCTGCAATTTTCCAAGGGGGAAGAGGAGATTGCAGATTTATTCTGGGACATCGGGCTAAAGAGGAATACTGCCCGGGTTCTGGTTTTGTTGATCAGAGATGTGGATCTGACATCACGCGATATGGAACGGGCATGTGATCTTCGACAACCAGAAGTAAGTATTGCCCTAACTGACCTGATGAAACGTAAATGGGTGAAGGATGTCAGACATGTCAGAGAAGGAAAAGGAAGACCAATAATGATTTATCACCTGATTAAGACTCTTGATGACATTCTTGATGAATTAAAAAGTACGATCGTTGGGGATTATGAAGAGAAAATAATTGAGATCGAAAAGGTCAGGGAATTACTTAAAGTAAGAAATACAGAGATTGTTTGATAATCTAATATTCCGTGTATGTATGGATAACTCCACACTATTTTTTGTTGATGACGGGCTCTTTGCCATGAAAGATCCGGCCCTCGTTCCAACCGCTACTCCAAGAAGAAAATCTTTTTTTGCGCCATTTATGAATATTTGGTGATCGTAATGTGAATCTTTTATATTGGTTCGGTGGTAATCCATTACTAATGATGGAACAGACCAGTGATGAGGTGATGAGTTTTGAGGTTCTTCGTGTACTTCTTGACCAGAACCCTGTTGCAATGGCCCAATTCGATGTAAATTTTAATTTTTTATATGTAAATCAGGCTTTCTGTGATCTTTCCGGAATGTCATTTGAAAAATTAACACATAGCCGGATTGCTGACTTAAAAATTCTTAAGTTAGAGGGAGAGGGATCGAAAGCCGCAATAGAATACAAAAGAAGGGGGAAAGCAAGAATTGAGGTAGAATTCCCAACAGGATATAAAATCCTGAATGCATACACAATCCCCATTCTTGATTCCAATCAGCGGGTTACCTCTGCTTTAGGGGTGTATACAGATATTACTGCTGAAGAACGGGAAAGATTGAAAACGAATCAGATAATTGATAACAATCCAATTCCGTTTCTCATCCTTAAACCAGATCTTACCATTGAAGGCTCAAACCTGGCTTTTTTTACGCTTTCAGGATATTCAAAAGATCAACTGTTCAAGATGAATCTTGGAGACTTTAAAATTTTAAAAATAGAGGGAACATCATCCAAAGAATGCGTAACCACTAAAAAAGAAGCGATAAGTGAATCACTCATTGATTTTCCTTCTGGGAAAAAACATATCCGAATCTATTCTATCCCCATTTTAGATGAAAATAATGACGTAGCATCAGTTCTTATCACCTGCGTTGACTTGACTGCTCAAAAACATCTGGCAGATTATCTCCAGACAGAAGTAATTCGTCTCTCAAAAAATCTGGAGAATTTAGCTGAAGGTAACCTTGAATTTGATCTTAGAACAGGAGAACCTGATGAATATACGAAAAATGCACATAATCAGTTTACTACCATTCAGAATAATCTGAAAGGGGCTGGTGAGAATCTTGTGAAAGTCACCGAAGAGATGGAATATTTTATCCAGGCCATTGTGGGAGGTGATCTAAAAATAAGGGGAGATGCAGAGCAGTTTGCAGGAACATATAGGGATATCATAAGTGGTCTAAACCGCGTAATGGAATCTGTTCAAAACCCAATATCAGCATCAATCGCCCTTTCCGGTGAATATGCAAAAGGAAATTTTTCGGCTGAACCACCGAATATCAGTGTCCAGGGAGATTTCCTGATCTTAAAGAATGCATTGATGAATATCGGGGTTCAGGTCTCTGCAGTACTAAACGAGATAGACCGGGAGATGGAAGAACTTACGAGCCGTGCCGAGGAAGCAAATGCCGGAGTAAAGGACGTTGCAGAAGGATCAGCGATGGTTGCTAAGAATGCTGCAGACGTTGGCAACCAGAGTGAACGGGGAAAAGAAAACATTGATCAGGTTCTCCGGGCCATGATGGATCTCTCGGCAAATGTGGAAGAAGTTGCATCAAGCACCGAATCAGTCAGTAAAGTCACCCATGACACCGATGAACTCTCCAAGAAAGGGGTTGAACTTGCCCACAATGCAGAAAATGGAATGAAAGGGATAATGGCATCATCCGGTGAGGTAGAACGGATCATCATAGAAATTAAAGGCGAAATGGCACAGATAGGAAAGATTGTGAATGTCATTACGGACATTGCAAGCCAGACCAACCTTCTTGCCCTGAATGCTGCCATTGAAGCAGCACGTGCCGGCGAAGCAGGGAGAGGATTTGCCGTAGTTGCGAGTGAAGTCAAAGCCCTGGCACTTGAGTCCCGGAGATCTGCAGAAAACATTGCCGAGATGATTACCAGCCTGCAGAAAAAGTCTGATGAAGCCTCAAAAGCCATGGACCAGGCAGATGTGGCAGTATCACAAGGAAATAGCGCTGTCCTTGAAACTTTACAGATTTTTAACCAGATCGTTGAATCTGTCGGCCAAATTGCCCGGAACATGGAGGATGTTTCAAAGACCACCGAACAGCAGGCAGCATCTGTTGAAGAGATTACAGCAAGTGCTCATGAAGTTAATAATCTGGTCGGTGAAATCGCAACCGAAGCAATATCTGCAGCATCCGCAGCAGAACAAAGCTCTGCAGGAACTAGTCAAATTGTTACGGTTATTGAAGATCTGAATAAAATAATAACTGAAGTTTCCAGAGCAATTGGGAAATTCCATTACAGATAAATAATTTCTTCTTTCCAGAGATAGTTACCCTTACCTAAAAAAACCAACAAAAATAAGTCAATTATTGACTTTATCTTATTAAAAAGCATAAAAACACACAAATTCCAATATTACTTATTACCTCTTCTCTAACTAATTTGAGAGATGTGTACCGAAGAAATTGTCACATTGAGTGTAAGGCCAGGTGAATAGAATATGAAGATCCTCCATACCTCGGACTGGCACCTGGGAAACCAGATCTGCGGGCTCAAACGGTACGATGAACACGAACAATTCCTCTCATGGCTGTTATCCCTCATCAACCAGGAAGGAGTTGATATCCTCATCGTTGCAGGGGATATATTCGATACAACCACCCCGCCGAACCGTTCCCTGGAACAATATTACCAGTTCCTTGCAAGAGCTGCCGGATCCTCCTGCAGGCATATCGTCATTACCGCCGGAAATCATGACTCACCCTCCCTTATTGCAGCACCACGAGAACTCTGTAAATACCTGAATATCACCATCGTCGGCCATGTTCCGGATTACCCTGAGGAACTTGTTACCATACTAAAAGACCGGGACGGAATGCCTGAACTCATCATCTGTCCGGTCCCGTACCTTCGTGACCGGGACGTGCGAACCATGCAGGCGGGGGAGAGTGCCGGAGAGAAGGCGGCAAACCTGGTTGCAGGGATAAAAGCCCGATACCATGCAATTGGTTCATGTGCAGAAACAATGCGGGAGGAGATCGATAATTCCATCCCGATTATTGCAACCGGACATTTGTTTGCTGCAGGAGGTATAACCAGGGAGGATGACGGATGTCGTGACCTGTACCTGGGAACGCTCGCCTGTGTCGGGGCTGATGCATTTCCCTCCTGCATTGATTACCTGGCACTTGGCCACCTCCACCTCCCCCAGAGAGTCTGTGGAAATGACCGGATGCGATACAGTGGTGCACCCCTGCCTATGGGATTTGGGGAGACCGGGCAGACAAAATCAGTCCTGATGCTTGATGTTCAGGATTCACGAAATATGTCGGTGAAAGAGATCGCAGTCCCGGTCTTTCAAAGTATGTACAGAATATCCGGAACGTTCGATGAGGTAATAGAGGAACTGTGCAGACTGAAGATGGAGTACTCCCCGGCCCTTGTTGAAGTAATGCTTGAAGATCCCCGTATCATTCCGGATGCATCTGAGAGGATCCGAACCACCATTCAGGGATCGCCCATTGAAGTTTTGAGGGTGAAAGCTCAGCGGGTATCTGCACAGGCATTGCAACCGGGCAGTGATGAAGAGTCGCTTGCCGGGCTCTCTCCTGAAGAGGTATTTAAAAGACGACTTGATGCTGCAGAAATTTCCGGTAAGGACCGTCAGGAACTTCTTGAATCATTCCGTGAGATCTACACAGAACTGCAGGAAGAGGACAATAATTCGGAGTAACAGAGATGAAGATCCTGAAATTGAAATTTTCCAACCTGAATTCTCTTGCCGGAACCTGGGATATTGATTTCACGAATCCCGCATTCACCTCTTCAGGAATTTTTGTGATCACCGGCCCGACCGGATCAGGGAAAACAACCGTTCTAGATGCCATCTCTCTGGCACTTTATGGCAGAACTCCCCGGCTTGGGAAAGTCACCAAGTCAAGCAACCATATTATGACCAGGCATACCGGTGAATGCTCAGCTGAAGTCGTCTTTGAATCACAAAAAGGGAGATTTATCTGTCACTGGAACCAGCGAAGGGCAAGAAATAAACCGGACGGAGAGCTGCAGCCCCCACAGCATGAGATCAGCAGGGCCGATACCAAAGAGATTCTGGCATCAAAGATAAACCAGGTCCAGGAGATAGTGGAAGAAGTAACCGGCATGGACTATGACCAGTTCACGAGATCTATTCTTCTTGCCCAGGGTGGATTTGCCGCATTTCTTCAGGCCGGAGCAGATGAACGGGCACCAATCCTGGAGCAGATAACCGGTACAGCCATCTATTCGAAGTTGTCACAAAAGACTCATGAGCGATATACCAGTGAGCGTGAAAAACTTGACCAGATAACCCGGGAATGTGATCTGATAGCAGTCCTCTCTCATGAAGAAAAGGAGCACATAGAGCAGCAGATAGAGGAGCTCCGGAAGGCTGCGACAGGTAAGGATGGGGAGATTGCACAAATTACTGAAGCAATCCGGTGGATAGAGACGGTTGAAAAACTCCAGTCTGAAATTGATGGCCTTGAAACTGATGCACAGCACCTTGGAGAGAAAAAGGCTGCATTTGAACCTTCCAGACAGACTCTTGTAGCAGGACAGAAAGCGGCATCATTCCAGGGATTATATGCTCCCCTTATACTGAAACGGGAGACACTTCAAAAGGATACCGGGCAGCAGAAACAGACAATCAGTATGAGAGATTCCCTCCGTACTACTCTTCCGGATATTGAGAATTCAGTTCTTATTGCAAAAACCGCAATGGAACAGGCGGAACGGGAACGGGATGAAGGAAATAGACTCATTCAGAGTATCCGAATCCTTGATAAGGATATACATGAGAAAAATGCTGAAGTTCTCAAAAGGAAAGAAGAATTAACAGGGCTTAAAAACCTCCTTGCAAAGTATAAAAGTGAGCAGGAACTGACACAGAAGAGACAGCAGGAAATTCAGAATGAAAAGAGCAATGCTGCCAGGTATATTGAACAAAACGCCAGGGATGCAATAATCAGGGATATCTATTCAGGAATAGAAGAAAAGATTCATCAGATCCATGAAGAACTGAAGGCCCAACAGAAGGAAGAAGCAGATTGCACCGAACAGAAAAGACTGATTCAGGTAAAGGAACAGGAACTGGCAGTTCTCCATAAGAAACGGGAGATTCTGCAAAAGTCGGTGCAAGAACTGGAGGAGCAGCAAAAAAACAGAGAGGAAGATCTCGAAAGACTCCTCTCCGGCACCACTCTGTCAGATCTGCGACAGAGTCGTGATAGGAAAAAGGTCAGAATAGAACATCTGAACCGGTTGAGTGAGATATTGGCCGGGATAAAGGACATCTATGCAAAAAAAGAAGCATTAACCCAGAAACAGGACGACCTCATCCATTACCTGCAGACATCCGGATATGAAAAAGAACGCAAAGAATCAGATCTTAAACATCATGAAGAGCTTCTTGCAACAAAACGGACGGCCGCATTCCTTGCTGCGAAAGTCAGGGATCTGACCGAAGAGCGAAACCAGCTCACAGACGGGGAGCCCTGTCCACTCTGTGGCTCCGTTCATCATCCGTTTGTAACAGAACAGGATATAAAGCCTGACGATATCATCAGTGATTTCGTCGAAGAAGAGAAGATAATCAAGGATCTCACCAGGAAACTAACCCCCCTTACGGCAACAACTGCAGAAAAAGAGGGTGAACTCAGAAGATGCACTGAGGATATCACCGAATGTGAAGCGAAACTGAATGAACTGAACCTGGCATGGAGAGATGGAACTGACGCCCTGGGCATTGATCCTGAAATTGATGATGCAACCCTTATATCTTATAAAAATGCCACTGCATCAGAACTGGGAGCCTTGGAGATAACAATCCGTACTGCAGAAGGAAACGAGGAGAAGATCAAAAAAGCAGCTCCCCTTTTTACTAACGGCCAAAAAACCCTGACCTCCCTTGAGAAAGAATGCAGGGAAAAGGAGTTTGAGGTTACAACAGGGAAAAGCAAAGTTGAGCAATACCAGGAACGTATCAAATCAGGTGAATTAAAAATAAAGACCTGTTTTGATGAACTAAAACCAACCCTTGCCGATCTCGGCTGCTCCATCAATCGGGAAACCAACCTTGTAGCCTTCCTCCTTACCCTGAAAAATCGCCAGAAAAAATACCAGGAACAGGAAGATCGGATAAAGGCCTGTGAAGAGCAGCTTCGGGCAGTAGATAAAGACATAAGCGGCATCCAGGGGAAGATATCTGAAAAAATAGATGAAGTATCCAGAAAGTTCGGAGAGATCAGGGAGAAGGAATCTACTTTGCAGACTCTGGAAAACGAGCGAAAGGGCCGGTTTGGAGAGAAGGATACAGAGAGTGAAGAGAAACGCCTGACCGAAGCGGTTAAAAAAGCCAGCGAGATCTTCGAGACCAGACAGAAGGAGAAAAATGATCTCCTTACCAGGATCCAGTCACTTGAAGACCTTCTTTCAGACCTTGAGAAACGAATTTCAGGAGCTCACCATGACATCCGTTCATGTCTTGAAGAATTTCTCACACTCATTCGGCAGGCAGGGTTTGCAGACGAAGAGACCTATACAGCTGCTCTGATGAAACAGGAAGAGATCCTCCGGCTTGAAAAGGTATGGGAAGATATCAGAACAGAAGAGACCAGAATCGGTGAACGGAAAACGTCTGCACAAACCAGGTATGAGGAAGAGCAAAAGAAAAACCTCACAACCAAACCGGTCCAGGAACTGAAAGAAGTACTCGACTTATTCCAAAAACAAAAGGACCAGTTCAAGGAAGATATAGGAAAAAACCAGGAGAAACTTATCCGGCATGAAGAGATGGTGAGGGAGCAGAGTGAGAGGATTGCCATCCGGGATGCACATCAGCGTGAGGTGGATAAATGGCACCGACTCTATGACCTTATTGGCTCAGCAGATGGGAAAAAATTTAGGGTATTTGCCCAGGGACTCACGTTCTGCATCCTTCTCAGCCATGCGAACCAACACTTAAAACGTATTACCGACCGGTACATCCTTGTCCAGGACAAGGATCTCCCCCTTGACATGCAGGTGATCGATACCTGGCAAGGCGGTGTGATACGGTCTGTTAAGAACCTATCCGGCGGGGAGATATTCATGGTCAGTCTTGCCCTGGCTCTTGGGCTTTCACACATGGCAAGTCAGAATGTCAGAGTTGATTCACTCTTCCTAGATGAAGGATTTGGAACCCTTGACGATGATGCTCTTGAAACCGCTCTTTCAACGTTATCTGGTCTTGAACAGGAGGGAAAACTCATCGGAGTGATTTCTCACGTTTCAGCACTCAAAGAGAGGATTCCTGTTCGGATATCTATAGAGAAAGGGACAAACGGGAGGAGTAAAATTTTATTGCCCTGAGTCTGGAAGAATACTATCAATAAAATTTATTTTTGATTTGCATAAGTACTAGATTCACCTCCTGTTCACCCAATTCATACAGGTTTTTCCTTCTTGATACCATATATCTAATTTTAGAGAAAATTTTGTGTATATTATTACAAAGTGATCGTTCTTCTCAATTGTTAACATAAGTATATTATTTGTGTTACAAAACAAGATAGATAATAATGAAATGGCATGAGCACTGCCACTATATGGAACTCCCCCGTGAATACCCCGTTACGGAACTTGCCAGATTTCATGGACATCTGGGCCCGTTTATTGTTATCGGATACCGGATGGGGAGATATGCGTTGCAAAACTTAGGTGACAATCCTTTTGCAATCAAAGCCAGTGTATACTGTTCAGGCACTACCCCACAGTCATGCCTTGCTGATGGTATTCAGCTTGGAAGCGGGTGCACCCTTGGAAAAGGCAATATCGAGATCGTGAAATCTGATGTCGTATACAGCGAGTTCTCATCTGACGGTGTAAAAATTCGTCTGAAACCACTTGGATTAAAACAGTTACCCCAGGATACACCGGATTATGAGCTTGAGATCGAGAAATATGCTGCTGACTTGTATACCCTCCCTGATGACCAGCTCTTCTCGGTTGAGGTACTCTCATGACCAGGGGAACAGACGATATCATTCAATTAGAGAATGTCTGGACGACCTATGAGGGCGCAGACCTACCAGTTATTAAAGACGTCACGCTCGAAATCAAACATGGTGAATTTGTAGTGATTGGAGGACCAAACGGTGCGGGAAAAACGACCTTGTTAGAGACCATTGCAGGACTGCTTCCCATCGTTGATGGGAGTGTTCAGGTCTGCGGTCATGATGTTGTGAAGGACGGGTGTGCTGCACGAAAGAAGATCGGATATGTCATCCAGAATTTTGATTTTCACCCATATACTCCCTTCACCGTTGAGGAAGTTGTTCTCATGGGGCGGTTTGGAAAGATCGGATGGCTGAAACGTCATTCCAGTAGGGACATGGACAAGGTCACGTCGGCCATTCACCAGCTGGGCCTTACTCTCATGCAGAAGAACCAGATTGGAAAACTCTCCGGAGGTCAGCAGCAAAAGGTGCTTATTGCACAAAACCTTGCAAAAGAGCCGGAAGTCCTCCTGCTTGACGAGCCGTTCAGCAACCTTGACATGATAACCAGGGAAGAGGTCAGCAAACTCCTCTGTCAGATTGCGGATGGAGGCATTCCGGTCCTGATCGTCTCTCATGCATTTGATGCCCTGCCTGACCGGGAGATCAGGGTCGTTGTCATGCAACATGGGGAAATCATCCTTAATCAGCTCTCACATCCATCTGAAGTAGGAAACCTGGTTCGATCTGCTTCGGTGGCAGCCTGATGCTGGAATTTCTTATCCCAAATAATGTTATGTGCCATGCAGTGGAGGCGATGCTGTTTGCCTCCCTGGGCTGTGCTCTTTTAAGTGTTCTGATCACCCAGATGAACATCTCATCCATCGGATTTACTATGTCTCATGCTGCTTTTGCAGGAGGATCAGTCGGGGCATTTTTTGGGTATGCTGTACTTCCATCGGCAGTTATTGTAAGCATTCTTACCGCTTTTCTGATGGGACCACTTAGTGACCGGACCAGGATGCATACCGATACTACCCTCGGGGTGCTCTTTGGGACTATGATGGCTGTAGCGATTTTTTTTATTGCACTCATGCAGGGAACCGGTAAAGGATTTGATGCAAGTTCACTGCTTTATGGGAATGTCATCTCCCTCTATCGGGAGGAGATCTATGCCCTGGCACTCATGTCTTTGATAATCGTCATTTTTCTTTTCGCATTTTACAAAGAGGTAACGGCAATTGTTTTTCACAAACGTCTTGCAGAAATTGCAGGTATAAAAGTGAAACCAGTATACTACGGAATCCTGTTTCTCATTTCTGTTATGGTAGCTCTTAGTATTCCAATTGTCGGTGGATTACTCCTGTATGTCTGGCTGGTAACACCTGCAGCGATTGCCTACCAGTTCTGTAATACTATGCAGAATATGTTCATCATGGCACCACTTATTGCAATAATAATCAGTGTGGCTGGCGCAGTATGTGGGATTGTATATTCTCTTCCAGTTGGGCCATTAACAGCAGTTATTTTTAGCGGTGTTTTTATTTTTGCTGTAGCAATATCACCAAAAAGAAAAATAATATTTCACAAGCATTAATACGAAAACTGCAGAAGTAATAATTATGAAGCATTCAGGATTATTACTTATTCTGGGGATCATCATTGCTCTTATTCCAGGGGCAATGGCCCTGAACGTTGTTACAACGACAAGTGTTCTTTGGGATCCTGTGCAGGAGATTGGAGGAGAGGATGTAAATGTGGTGTACATCGCTGATCCAACCGTCTGCCCGCACCTGCAGGGAGATATTCTGCCCGGCCTGATTCAGAAGAATGCAGAAAATCTTGAGAAAGCAGACCTGTTTTTGGCACATAATGCAAGCATGGATATTGCTACCATGCAGGCGATTGAAAAATTCCGTGATTCCAATGGATATGGAAAGACCACCTGGAAGGTATTAAAACCCGATACAGTCTGGAATACTCCTGATACCGCCGTGGAACTCGCCGATACCGTCCTTGGATGGCTGAAAGCAGCAGATACAACCAAAGCCAACGCATTTGAGGAACGTGCACAGGCATACAAAGAGAAGATTATGGCGGCTGGAAACCTGACCGATGAAGAAAAGGGTCTGCTTACAAAGAAGTATGCCGTTGCCATTGCCTGGCAGAGAGATTCGGTTGAGAACTGGCTTGGAATAAACGTTATCGATGTATTTGCCCCGGAGTTTGCACTCGGTGGAAATAAGACCCCTGCAAAGATTGTTGATGCCTTAAAAGCTGACCCGCAGAAACTTTATGCACTTGACCTCCTGCCAGGTGGCGGAAAGATCTACGTTATTGAAAATATGCAATCCGGGGAGATGGCTAAAGGAATTGCAGAAGCACTAGAGGACATGGCAATTTATTCGAACAGGGTCATTTTTACCAATTTCCCAAAGTCAGTGGAAGGAGTAAATTCTATTCCGGATGTACTGAAATACAACAAAAACCTGATCCTTCAGTAACCCCTTTTTTCTCTCAATGAACTATAGAGAAAATTTTCATATATGTTGTTACCAAATAGAGGATAGTATTACTGTGATGACCTTCAGATCCTGCGTGGAAAATATATACATCATATGATACACAACCGATCAACCGTTTCATCAAAAAATGCCCCATAAAAAACACCCGGGCAAGTTCTGCCAGATAATCTGGTTATCACAGTATTACGAGTTATAGGATACAATACAGAATATTGTAGAAAAACTGTTTTTATATCCAAATTCGTCTCAAAATGCTGAATAAGGGACAGGGATTATTATACATGCCTGACGTTTTTAAAAATCAAGTAAAATTCAAGCTGATTGAATTCCTTCTGATCAGAATACTCCTTCCAAATGAAACAACGAGATAAAAAGCCACTCCAAGGAGAATTATTGTTGAACCAGATGGCACATCATACAACCATGAGAGCATGATGCCTGTAGTGGTAAGAACCATACTGGTACATGTTGCCAGGATCATCATTCCTTTCAGGGTTTTAGAAAATGGACGCGCTATTGCTGCCGGAAGAGTCAGAAGAGCAATAACAAGAATAATGCCAACCACCTGGATCAAAACAACAACAGAGATTGCAATAAGGATAAGAATTAACAAGTGAAGCCACCTGGTTGGAAGACCAGATATCTGTGCATATTCTGAATCAAAGGCAACTGCCTGCATTACCGGATATAACACGAGGAACAGAAAAAAAACCAGACACCCAAGTACTGCAATTATGGTTAAATGTTCAGGTGGAACAAGCAGGATATTACCAAAGAGATAACTGAACAAATCAGGAGTGTATCCGGGTGTCAGGGAGAGGCACAATATACCAAAAGCCATACCCCCAGCCCAAAATGCCCCAATAAGAGTATCAATATGCTCTTTTGCTCGTTCTACAAGTACCCATATAAGAGATGCTATTCCTAGGGTGAACCAAAAAGCTCCCACGAGTGGATCGATGCCTATCAGATATCCAAGCCCAATTCCACCGAATGCTGCATGTGAAATTCCTCCTGCAACTGAAATCATGTGTTTGACAACAACGTAACTGCCAATAATACCACAGATAACGGATGCAAGGAGTCCTGCTACCAAAGCAGAACGAAAAAATTCAAACCCGAGTGCCTCTATCATGATTCATCACCATGCTTTTCTAGTACCCGGTGAGGAATATCCCCATGGGTGATAAGATCAACAGGACAACCATATGTTTTCGAGATCATGTCAGATGATATCTGATCACTCTCATGTTGGTACAGGCGTCTGTTCAGACAGGCCACCCTGTTTACATGTCTTGATACAACCCCGATATCATGAGTTATCATAAGAATTGTGATTTCTTGAGAAAGTGCGGTAAGAAGATTATAAAAATGTTCTTCAGTCGGTGTGTCTACAAATACCGTCGGTTCATCAAGAATGAGTATTTCCGGTTCTCCGGCAAGTGCACGAGCTATCAGGATCCGTTGTCTCTCTCCGCCTGAAAGATCATGGATCGGACGATTTTTTAGATTTTCAGCAGAAATACGTGAAAGTGCCTGTGATGCAGCATCATAATCCTCACGAGAGTACCTTTTTATAAAACCAGGTTTTTTTCCAAGTCTTCCGGTCATTACCATTTCATGTACGGTAATGGGGAAGGAAAAGTCAAAAGGATGATGCTGTGGCACATAACCTATCCGTGTCCGGGTAGTTTTATCTGCAGGTTTTCCAAACAGAAAAATTTCACCTGATTCATAAGGGATGAGACCGAGCATAGCACGGAGAAGAGTTGTTTTTCCAGCACCATTTGGCCCGATAATAGCAAAAAAATCCCCTTTGAATACAGAAAGGGAAACTGAATCAAGTATGCATTGTTTCCCATTGGAAATGCATATATTTCTGACTTCGATAATCGGGTCCTGTCTCATAAGGTACCTGAAATTTTTTGAGCAACACGATGCATATTTTCAAGATAATCTGATGCCAGGGGACTTATAAGTATTATGGTTCCATTGATTTCCCGTGCAAGGGTCTCAGCTTCCCGGGTTGAGCTTTCTGGTTCAGTAAAAACATATTCAATACCCTCTTCTTTTGCTCGGGTAACGATTTCAGCAAGTTTTTGTGCTGATGGCTCTTGTCCGTTTTCTTCGACAGCAAGTTGAGTAAGATTATAATCCCTACATAAATATCCAAATGCCGGATGATAGACCAAAATGGTCTGTGAAGATCGATCTTTCAGAGACTGAAGTATTGTATTATCCAAATCAGATAACTTACGCAGATATACATCCCGGTTTATTTCAAACGAATTCTTCATTTCAGGCCTAATTCCAGAGATGGCACCACAAGATTCGTTTATGATAAGAGCCGCATTTCGTAAAGATACCCAGACATGAGGATCATTACGCTCTGTATTCCCGTTCTCATGTATCAAATCAGTCATATCTTGAGCATCATGGCTATCATGAGATGCAGGTAAGAAATGAACATTTTTTGATGTATTCACAATTGGAAGTTTTGGGTACTGGTTTTGAATTCTGGATAGCCATCTGTTTTCAAATTCTATTCCAGATCCCAATGACAGATAGAGATCAGCTTTTTCCAGTGCTGCAATTTGTGATGGTGTTGGTTCAAATGTGTGTGGGCTTGCACCTTGTGGAACCATAACTAGTACCGACACCTCCTCATTACCGGTGATCGCCCGAATAAATTCTTCCTGGGGTGGAATGGTGCAGGCAATAATGAAATCTGATTGTGGTCCATTTTGGAGGTCAGTTCCAAGACAGCCCCCGGATAGAATTATAAAAATCGTAACAATCAAAAGAGAAATAAAAATTTTTAGAGAGTTATTAGGATCTCTCACCATTGTTGATACAGGAGAAAGACTTGATTTTAGCTTTAAGCTTACTTTTTTCATATAAAATCTCCACAACAGGCCGGATCACGCTCAATAATACCACAAGCGGCTTTCCTTGGATGTCCAAGTGACCGGCATATCTGATCAACATGCTCTTTTGGTACCAGATGCTCGATTTTTTCGGCCTGTTCACATGCATCATGCTCAGAAAGGCCCGCTCTATTAAACATCAGAGAAAGAATCCGATGTCTCCTCTGAATAAAACGAGTTATATTCTCCCCTTCGGTAGTAAGTACCACTTTCTGATAGGGATCATACCTGATATACCCGGCCTCCCCAAGTTCATGCAGAGAACGGGTGACAGTAGATGTCCGGATCCCAAATTTCCCTGCAATATCTCCGGACTTTACCCCATCTTTTTGTGAATAAATAAACTTTAAAAACCGGATTTTTTGTGGTGTATCGATCCGGATTGCCATAGATGATAATGGATATGATTCGCAATAAAGCTATCAGCTAAAAAACAGATTTTCATTCAATGTCAAAAATCAAAATCAAAAAAATGAAGATTTCTCTAATATTGACGATCAAGACTGTGATCCATATCAGGATCCTGCCATTTTTTTAAGGTCTTTTGAACTGATTTTTTTCCAAAAAGATGATCTCGAAAGATAGGATCAGGTCGGATGCCACGTTCCTCAAAAATTGAAAAAACGCAGACATCTCTCACTGGACATGCCCTGCATTTTGGTCCGGGTCCACACCAGGAAGAACCTATCAGATAAAGAGGACGATCTAATACCCACGGATCAACTGGTGCAATCATCCTGGCAAGACGACGGGCCTTCATAGGAGTGATGCTGCTTCCATCACCACATATCATCCGGCCCAGGACCCGGGAATCAACAATATCCCCAACGATATCAAATGGGCCCTGAATATAGCCCTTGTCCTTTAATATCCCAACAATGAGACAGGCAATTGAACGAGGAATTTGGAGCATCAATAGTCGTTTGTATACTGACTCAGGATCCTGCTCATACCCCATCCAGATCTGCCGACCATCGCCTGCATAAAACCTAACGATTAAATTTGCGATATGATAAATCCGGGCATGTACCTTCTCATCCGGATGGAGATTATAATCAAAAAAACGTTCATTCCACCCCTCTTCAGTATGATCAAGAATGGATTGCCAGAGATTTTCAGGATCGTCCAGAACCTCTTCGGCAAAAAACTCAACATTATCCCATATATCAGTATTCCCGGATCTTATCTCAAGGAAACAGGCACAAAGAAATGCATTCGCCTCTTTTCTTCCCATTGGAACAGTTGACGCTTCACCCAAGATTGAGCAGTCAGATTCCCCAAACCGGGGATTATTTTCCCGCAATCTCATTAACGCAGAGGCAACAACTCTAACCAGATCATATGTGACCTTTTTAATCATTTCAGGATCATGTGATGGTGGTTGAGCCATCAAGGCAATCAATTCTGAAATCCGGTTTTCTCCATCTGAAGATAAATGTTTACGAATCATATCATCATATACGTGGATCTTTTTCAGAACGATTTTCCTATATTGATTGCATCACATAAGGAGAAATTCTCTGCATGGCGTCAGACAAATATTGTACAGCAATAAGTGGATCTTTTGCAGATAATGCCACATACACCGGAAAATTGTCGGTATCAGACCATTTTTGAACTCGAATCCGAATACTAGTGATATGTGATTTAGCTAAAAAATCTTTTTCAACCTCTGCACAAAAATCCACGGTATTTTTATAATCTGTTGTATATCCTGACCATGTCAGGATATTATCATCAGGGTGCTGAACTCGCATCTCATTTACAAGACCGGGGAGTGTATACCAATCATCAAACTGATCGAGAACGGATAAAACCTGTGGAATCTCTGGACTTTTTAATAGGAACGAACAATCCAAATCTCCAATAAGAATCTTTTGAAATGGTCTGCTCTTAAAACCTTCAATAACTGCATATTGAACACCTGCATCGGAAAGAAAATTCAGGGTGTCGTCAAGGTTTACACTGTGAAAACAGGCAGATGTTTTTTCTTCATCAATCCCAATTGCAGGATCAGCTCCAGACTGGAAGTGCAGTGTTGTATCCTTTCCAACCGGTAGTTTACTGTGATGACTTCCAATATGTTTAATAGTCGCTGTTCTCCCAAGTAAAACAAGGTGTGAACAGAGCTGAAGAATATATGTTGTTTTCCCAGAGCCTGACCACCCGGCTATATGAAGGATTTTCATTCAGAAGATGATACCTCCGGACAATATACGATCCTATAGGTAATCACTTTTTTTTTAATAAGGTGATATAATCCGTGGAGAATAATTAATCAATAAAGAAAATAGAACAAAGCGCTCCATATTATATCTTTATGTTCAGATTCTTTTCAGAGGAGTTATTAAGTAATTCAATCCCCAACTCCAATTCTAAGAATAATCCATACAGGAGTAACAATCATTGATTTTTTCTACTTTTTCACGAAGACTTGCAGGTCTGATTCTAATTTTACTCCTTTTTTCATTGATAGCCCTTGTTTTTCTCTGGTATGCCGGTTCATTAGATATAATTGATGATGAATTCCATAATCGTCAGAACCTGACTGATCAGATCCTGATGCAATCAATAATATGGATCGACCGTGGGATATCCCTCTATGAACTACAATATATCCCCTCACTCGAAAAGGCGATGAAATTATATCAGGATGCATACCTAAAATCCGGCGGAAATATTACTGATCTTGATCTTGAACTATTAAAACAACAGGCTGAGAGAGAGCTTGGAGACAGTTGGGACTTTTATCTTGTCGACGAAAATGGAATTGTCCTGAAAAGCACGTTCAAAAATGATATAGGACTTGACTTTAAAATCTGGCCTTCATTTTATGAACTTGTGAGTCAAATCAGGACAAATGGCACTTTTGTTCCTGACCGGATGGTGAAAGGCTATGCGCAAAATGCACCATATCGGAAATTCGCATATATGGGAACTCCTGATGGGCGGTATTTATTAGAAGTGAGCAGGAATTTTCAGCATCTCCTTCCAAAGGCATCAGGGGCATCGTATAAGGAACTGATCCATAACCTTCCTCAACTAAATCCGGATATAATCTCCCTTGAGTTGTACAATTCTAAATATGAAGTTGTATCTAGATTTACATCAGACAACACACCCAAAAATCCGACAACCAATACACTTCAGCAGATCATCCGTACATTCTCAGAAAGAAAAAATTCTGAGGAAACGGATATAGAAAGTGGAAACATTGTTCGATACACGCATCTCGCAATAAATGATACTGACTCTCCATCAGCTTCTGAAATGTTCCTGGTTGCACGGACTGAATACTCAACAGAGAACCGGGATCAGAAAAAAGTTGCACTGACAATCATTTTGGGTGGATTTTTACTGCTCACCGGGTTTGTTGCATCCGGAGTCGCAATTGCAGGTTCACGGTATCTTTCCAAACCAATTAACCGGATTGTGGAGGATATTCAATATATCGCAGATGGAGATCTTGACCACAAAATACGAGAATCAGGTTCTTCAGAATTTCTGGTCATTGAAAAAGCGATTACCCAGCTTGTAACCAGCCTCAAACAAACAATTGCCAGTTTGAAGAAGAGAGAAGAAGAACTGATGGATGAACTCAGCAAGAGATGGAGGGCTGAACAAAATTATCGAAGACTCTTTGAATCTGCCCATGAGGCTATCTTCATACTAAAGGGGACAACAATTGAGAGTTGTAATAATGCTGCAACTAATCTTGTGGGTAGAAATCTCAAAGACGTGATTGGGAAAGAGATTTACGAATTATCCCCACCTATCCAGCAGGATGGTTCTGTATCAAGCACTGCTTGTGCACAGATTATGAATAAGGTCATACAAGGTGAGATTTCTAAAATCGAATGGGATTTAGAGAGAAAAGATGGCACTATTATTGAGACAGAAGCACAGTGTAGTGCTGTCTTGTCAGGCGACGATATTATGGTTATGGCATTATTCCGGGATGTCACTGAACTAAAAGAGATGCGAAAAAGAGAAATAAAGGCAATAATTCAGATTGAAGATAATCTTGTAAACCTGGCGGCAATTAATGATCAGATCAGAAATCCCCTCACAGCAATTTCTATCTTAAACGAAATGCAGGACGGGGAATTTAAAATAAAAATACAGGAGCAAGTAAAAGCTATCGATGAACTAATCAATGAAGTTGACAAACATTTTATTAATACTGATAAAGTTCGTCTTTTCCTTATAAAGCATTATGGAATCCACCAGAAGAGTGAGTACAAAAAAGAACAAAAGGATTAAAATCTCACGATTTCTCATGGAAAAATTTCACATTCTGGCAATCATTTTAATCCTGTTTATTCTATTTGAGTGTTGTTTCGCAGATGAGCAATCCCCAAGTTTTGCAGCTTTTGGACAAATTTCATTCTCCGAAGATGTCACTGATGAGAGTGTTCCAATTGGTCCTGTATCAGAATACCAATATGGAACGACCAAGATCAGTGCAATTTTCCCTTACATGTTTATGGAAGATGGGATAACTGTCGATGTTCTATGGCTCTATAATGGTGAATGGTTTTATTCAACAGAAGAAGAATGGGATGAAGGAGAAGAAGGGATTACCCATCGAACCATTTCCTGGGAAGATGACAGGGTCCTAGATTCGGGAACTTATACACTCCAGCTTTTAATTAATGATCAACTTGCAAGATCTGCAGAAATTGAAGTTTTGCAACCAGAAGAAGAGGTAACTACTGAGCCCTCCAGAAACCTGGAAGACTTAATTGATCCTGATCTCATGCAAGCATGGGAGATACTTGCCTATTCAAATAATGACCTCCTCGAAGATCTAGCAGGGCTTGTAACAGATTATGGAATTGAGCTTGTACTCACTGAAGAGATTGATTCAAATGGGCAGTATGTTTATGTTCATGAAAAAAAGGAACCCGGGAAGGTATACATAGCCTGGGATTATTGGAAAAGAAAATCCTGGGAAGAAGTCAGTGGGACCCTCGCACACGAACTAACACATGCAGTACAGCACCTCACTAGTGATGAAAAGACCTTTGGATGCACTATTGAACGAGAATATGAGGCATATATGGCAGAATTTTATGTCCTCATGGAAACGGGCAGAGAAGATATTCTAATGGACTCATGGTCAGCAATCTATAATCCGAAGACTGGAAAGATATGGAAAAGTGAGCTTTGGAAAGCTCTGAAAGAAACATATTCGTCATGCCCAGAATACTAAATTTTCCTCATATGAGGAAAATAATGACTCAACTCGCAGAACATACCTGTAATTCCTGCCCATTTTTTCCTCATACGGGTATATCATCACAGATCACAACCTTTAATCTCTACCCGGACGAAGCGTACGTTACATTACCGGCATGATTACTTCGTTCCTTCAGATTGCCTTTGCGGCCCTCTGCTGCTGGGTTCTCTTTATCACTATTGATATAATTTGGGCACTGCCCCGTGAAGGGGGGGTTGTCGGAGCTAAAGCAATTGCAACGGCAGTCGAAAAAGCTGGAGGTGACATCAGAGGAGGAACTATGATGGGTAATATCGTATCCTCCCCTGATGCATCTGCAGGTACTCTCCTGGCTGCTTGTGGAGTGTACTGTTTTGGAATTCCAGGTGGTTTGATGGTAACTATCCTGGTATATATCGGCAACCGGATCTGCTATGATCCAGGCTATGCCGGAACAACAGGATGTTTTTTTGCTACTTTTATGGTATATCTTGGAACCCTTGGCGGAATACCCGCAGAATATTTTATCGCCGGGATGGTCATCGCTATTCTGACAATTCAGGGGATTTCACATAAACACGCAAGCAGGCTTCTTGGAGCATTATGGAGGATCCGGAGATGAGCATCAGTGGATCAGAAGAACTGCTCAACATGGTTTCCGGGCCATTTTCTACCTCACAGATTAGCCCCCCATCTGAAAGTGCAGAACTTGCTGCATTAATCTGTGGGCTGATTGCTCTCTATGCAGTCATCAGAATTATTCTAGAACAGGATGTCATGCGAAAACTGCCATTCCTGAATGTATTTAGTTTTGCAATTGCAGGGATAATGGCCCTTCTTATTCCTCACCCGCTTGGAATTATTGCCGCTGCAGCCTACTTCGTCGGCTCAACATTTGAATCAAATGCTATAGCAAGCACATGGGCCGGAGGGGTAGAGGAATGAACATCCTGTTGATCCTATTATTTTGTATCATTATCCTAATCGGAGGGATATATGCAGGATTCGCACGGGATCCCTATGCAAAACTTATCGCAATCGGAATTATTGGAGGAGGTATAATGCCCCTCATTGTTGCACGTGGGTATGTGGATGTGGCAGCAGCCCTTGCAGTGATAATACCACTTTCAACAATTTTCGTTCTTCAGCTCTGTAAAAAGGGGGCTGAATGAGCCCTGAGTTTTTTATAGGTCTGATTCTGCTCATCATCGGAACGTGGGTAAGTGCCTTTCCCCGTGACCGGGAGTACCTGACCCGTCTTATCAACCTGGAGATTCCGGCATTCGGACTGCTCCTCGTTGCATTGTCATTTGATGAAACGCTGGCATTATTGACATTCATCGCAGTATCAACCCTGACTACCTTTGTTCTCGTGTTGTTGATTGAAAGGAGGGCAAAAGAATGATACGGTGGATAGGACGTGGCTTTCGGATATTCTCGAACTGGATGTCCACCTATGAAAACCTCGTTGCAGTGTACGCTGCATTAGGCATTGTAGTTGCCATATGCGGGGTAATTATGGTTCCGATGTTAAGTTATCATGAGGACCAGATCTATTCAAAAACAATTAACCGGGATTCAACACTTGATCCCTATGACCGGGGAGGAATTCCGTTTACCAGAGTCGATATTAAATCACAGTACCCGGATAACTCCCCTACAGCCGGGTACGTGACAACATACCTGACACCTTTCTCCTGGTTCCTGGCAAATAATACGCATTTCCTCGGAACTACAATTGTTGCACATCCAGGAGGAATCCTTGATGAAATCCTCTATAACACACGGGGCCTTGATACCGTGGTAGAGACGAGCATTCTTTTTACTGCATTTGCCATTGCATCATTTCTGTTCAGGAGGAAAGACTGATGGATTTTTATCAGATCGGATTATTAGGCACCCTGAGTTGCGTTGCCATATCATTCATTGCTCTTTTCTTCGAACGGGATGATATCCATAAAATTCTGGTTGTGGACCTGATAGAAACCACAGGTCTTGTTCTCATCTGCCTTGTTGCAACTGATCTTGCAGAAGCCCTGATCCTCCCGGGGCTTGTAGTCGGTATATCTGAACTGTTGATGCTCACTGAGTTGTATATCCGGAAAGAGAAACTCCCTCTTCCGACATTTCAACCAATCCGGATTGAGGTCATGCGGACAGCACCACCCATTATTACCTTTGCCCTGGTAGTGTATGGAATAATCCTTTCAGGTTTTTCAGGTGGTGCAGTTGCAGGAATAGGGCTTGTATTCTACTTCCTGTGCAAGGGATATGAAGAACGGTTTGTGCTGCTTGAGACGATATCCGGGTACGCATGGGCACTCTGGATTGTGGCATTCTTTATTTTCATGATACTGCCACAGGCATGGATGATTGCCGTGATGCTCTCCGGAGGAGCGATCCTCGTAAAAGTAACCACCAAAATGGCACTCATCGGCACCATGCGGGAGGGACGAAATGTTTGATCTGCCTATCGAAGGAGAGGAACTCTTTGTCCTGGAGTTTGGAGACATAGTCAACTATTTCAGTCTGTATACCACGACATTGTTTTTGTTTGCGACAGCCTTTATCATCATCGCCATAATTGCACGACCAGAAAGACAGACTGATATCGTATTTGGAACCGATGCTATCTATACAAAAGAAATAAACCCAGAGAACCTCAGGTTCCAAAGGTTCATGGCAATTGCCTGTGGTCTTGCTACTCTTGGTGCAGTAAGTTCCGGCGATCTTTTTAATTTTTCTCTCTTTACCGCACTAATCGGTATTACCAATATTGGAATCGTTGCCGGAGTCAATAACCGGTATGTCCTGAATGCTGCGTATAATTATGGGATAGTGGCCATGGTTGCTACAACATTTCTCTTTGGTGGTGCAGCAACAGCCCTTGGAACCTGTGGAACACTGTCTATTTGGGAGCTTGCCGGTATGGGGATGGTTCCCCTGGCTGCAAAAATGTTTTTGGTTCTTGGTGTAATGGGAGAAGGGATGGCTCCCTTTTACATTGCAAAAGCAGAAATTACACGAGCTCCAGGAGCTCCGTACGTTCTTATGATCCATGTTAGTTCACTGCTCATCTTCCTTCGGGTCATCGAAATTATTCTGACGGTGTAATAATGAAAAAAGAGTCATATCTGATAGTAACAATCATCACGGCAATAATTCTTGGACTTGCATCATATGCCGTTTCTATCGGAATTGAACCGGGATGGCTTGCAGTTATAATAATTGTACTTACCTTTCCGCTCTTCATCCTGGCACTCTTTCTCTGGTGGAATGCATCGAATACAGATGGGGATGTCCCCTTTACCGGGTATTAACATGATAACACTGATAATTCCAGCAGTTTTTATCGGCCTTCTCTTTCATGGCATACATCGGAAAGTAATCGCCAGAATACAGGGACGACCCGGACCGCCGATTTGGCAGGAAATATTACACACACTAAAATTTTCGTTTAAACAGACATGGATACCAAAAACAGCGAGTATGCCAATGTTCGTTTTCATAGTGGCAGTATCCATCGCAATCTGGACCGGGGCATTCTATATTGTATTTAGTGGTGGGAGCCTTCTTCTCCTCTTTGCTGTATTTATGCTTCACAAAATTACTGAACATGGGCTTGGACTCTCATCTGGATCCCCATATGGTAAATTCGGGGCTATCCGATCAGTCATGTCGGCAGCATCAGAGATCCCCCTATTTGCAACAATTGCTGGAATTTATGTAGTTACCGGATCGCTTATGATCAGTGACATCATTGCATACCAGCAGGTACATGGGCCATTATTAATCGGGGCATTTCCTATCGCCATCGCTCTTTATATCGTTATTCTATCAAAAATGCATTACGGACCATTTTCGATTATTGAAGCGAAGGAGATTGTTTCAGGAAACCGGACAGAACACTTCGGTGTCTGGAGGGCAGGGCTAGAGGTTGCCTATGCTCTCAAAACATTTGTTTTACTATCAGTGTTCGTTCTGCTCTTTATCGGAGGGCTTCCCTGGTATCTGATGCTGCTCGCAATGCTGGTTCTCCTTGTCTCCCTCTCATTCGTTTGTGCTTTTACTCCCATGCTCTCACCATTTGATGCCGTAGCCCTGCAAACAGTCATTACAGGAATTCTTGCAATATACATCATATTCACAGGAGTGATGGGATGAACCAGATTCAGATAACCCTCCTGGGAGGAGCAATTGTTTATGGATTGCTATTTGCCATGGAACTCATTCAGGGGCATGTTTTGTGGCAGGCAATTATTGGAATTGCCCTTCTGGCTTTTCTTGCAGTTCTCCCATATACAAAGGAAGATCACATGCTTCATACGGGTGAAATGATCGCAATATGGATATGTATTCTCCTTTTCGGGCTGTACGCGATTTTAAAATCCGGAGGACTGGTATGACAGAAGTATACGAACGTGACCTGTATGAGATGAAATATGCTATTCTCAAAAGTCCATATCATAAAAAAGTGATCACAGCCTGTGCAGATCTGCTTGAAATCCCTCCTATGAAGATGCGACGGCTCCTTATAGAAAACCTTGATATGATGATGCTTGAATCTCTTGGAGCAAGATTTGACAGCTGGATGAATCAGGTAGATCGAAATGAAGGTGTCAGACGAGAAATCGGGTATGATCTTTTTACCAGATTTATCCCCGTTATATCCCAGGCGGATTTGGACAAATCACTCAGGGAAGTCACAGATAACCCCGATGATCCTGAAAACGTTCGGGTAATCCTTCGAAGATTACTATTTGGGGAGATTTCATCATGACATTGCTTCAGTCAGTAAAAAATGCTGTCAGACAACGATCCATTCATGTTTGTTATGTAGATACTGGTTCTTGTAACGGGTGTGATATCGAAGTCCTGGCATGTCTGTCTCCCCGTTATGATCTTGAACAATACGGTATCTATGTCCATAATAATCCCCGTGAAGCGGATGTACTTCTGGTTATCGGGGGCGTGACGCCCCAGTGGGAAGACAAATTGAAGATGGTATGGGATAAAATCCCTGAACCCAAAGTAGCGGTGTCCATTGGAAACTGCCCGATATCGGGATGTGTCTTTTCAAGGCCACAGACACTCACAAAAGCTCCTGCTAAGAGTTATATCCCGATTGCTGCAGAGGTTCCCGGCTGTCCTCCACGACCTACAGAGATCATTCAGGCAATCCTATCAGTAGCTCCTCTGATTTTCAAAGACTGGGAGATCCGGAGATGAGAAAAACAGTTGATGTATCAATTCCGCTCGGACCAGTACATCCCATCTTCAAGGAACCATGCCGGATAAAGTGTGAGACATTCGGTGAACAGATCCTTGCAGCAGAAGTAGAGCTTGGATACATGAAGAAAGGAATAGAACGGATAATGGTCGGCAGACCCTGGCAGGAAGTCATGTTCCTTGCTGAACGGGTGTGTGGAATCTGTTCAGTCATCCATAACTTTGTGTTTATCGAGACGATGGAGAAGATATCAGGAGTCATGGTTCCAGATCGGGCAGCATACCTCCGGGTGTTGGCAAATGAGCTAGACCGGATGCAAAGTCACCTCATCGCAAACTTCTCGTACTGTTATACCATCGAACATGAGACCATCGGGATGTATCTCCTCAATATCCGTGAGACGGTCATGGACATGCTCGAATATCTTACCGGTGCCAGGGTCACCTGTGCGTATATTATTCCGGGAGGAGTACGGTTTGACCCTGATAGCGAAGACCTTACGCGGATTATGAATGCCATGGATGATGTTGAGCGTGAAACCCGCCGGTACATGAGCATGTTTGAATCCGGACCACTTATCGGACTTCGAAGTAAGGGAATCGGAGTGATGACACGGGAGCAGGCAGAGCTCATCCACGCAGTCGGGCCCACTGCACGGGCCTGTGGTATTACAACCGACTGCAGGTCAGATCACCCGACATACCAGAGACTGAACTTCTCGCCTCTCGTACGGACTGAAGGGGATAACTATGCCAGGGTTATGCTTCGTTTCCAGGAAATATTACAGAGTGTGGATCTGATTAGAACAGTTATCCGTACCCTGCCAGAGGGAAAAATACGGGGAGGAGGTACTATTGGAAGAGGAGAGACCACTCATCAGGGTGAGGCACCCCGGGGAGAACTAACCTACCGGATAAAATCAGACACCCATGGAAGAATCCAGGAGATATCTATCCAGACCCCGTCTATTATGAACATCGAAGCATGTGCACGATACATGATTCCGGGTGTAACATCGGTTGCAGATGTCACTGCGGCATATATCAGCTCTGACCCGTGTATTGCCTGTACTGAGAGGTAACCCATGAGATCCATCCTATCATATATTCAACATATGGCCAGGCCGGAGTGGATTAAAACATTTTTCCTCGCGAAAACCGCCCCTCTGACAACTCCACCCCATTTCAGGGAATTCCCTCATCTGACTGGAAGAGAGTGTACGCATTGTTTTCAATGTATGATGGTGTGCCCGGCTCCTGGAGCAATTGAAGTAATCAGAACTGAGAAGCCTGGAGAGTGGAAACCGGTGATACACCTTGGGCATTGCATCAGGTGTGGCCTGTGTGTTGAGATTTGCCCGGAGCTGGTCCTTGATGCTGGACGGGTTCATACGAAAAATGCTCAGGATGGCACCTACATGCAGTTCCAGTTCCACATCACTGTAAACCCGGTTACCTGCATGGGTTGTGGAAGTTGCACTGTTGCTTGCCCGGTCAACAAAGAGATTGATCCCCAACTGGCTGCTAAAGGGACTAGCACCTCAGATGAGGTCATTATGAGGGTATACAAAGGGATCAACACAGTGTTTCATGAGGACAAATGTACCGGATGTAAGACCTGTGAAGAGCAATGTCCTACCCGGTCAATTCTCGTAGCACGGGTTCTTGAACCTCTCCAGATTGAGGAGGAGTCATGAAAATCCGAATAAATACTGGCAGAACTGTTGTGCAGGGTTCTCACGTAGATCGGAAAAATTCATCAGAATATTACCGGGAGGCATCTACAATACGACTCAATCCTGTAGATATGATGGAGATGGGAGTCGATGATGGTGAACGGGTCATGGTTACAGTAACAGATGGATCAGTTGTACTCCGGGCTGTCTCTGATGAAACTATAAAAAGAGGAACAGGATTTCTACCACTCGGACCATATGCAAATTACCTTGTCGGAGGAACCACTCATAGCACAGGGATGCCTGATTTTAAAGAGGCAGAAGGAGAGATAGAGGGGACTGCGGACAAAATTCCGAGTGTTGGTGAACTGATGCGAAAACTGGGTGGTGTCCCATATGGTAGATAATGTCAGACATGTTGTCTGCCCGTATTGTGGTTGTCTTTGTGATGATATTCTCATAGAATTAACCGACGGAAAGATATCCGGCGTTGAGAATGCCTGTACATTAGGTGCCCACAAATTTTTAGATGATGCAGGAAACCGCCTAAAAGGGCCGATTATGCGAAAAGGGGATCAATGGATAGATGTCTCCTATGAAGAAGCAATCGATTACGCTGTACAAATACTATCAGAAGCAGATCGCCCCCTTCTGTATGGATGGTCCGGATGTGTGACAGAAACTCAGGCAATCGGTGCTCATCTGGCGGAACTTATCGGAGGTGTCGTTGATAGTACAACATCAGTGTGTCATGGACCCTCTATTCTGGCGATTCAAGAAGTAGGTCATCCGGGATGCACACTCGGACAGGTAAAGAACCGGGCGGATACCATAATTTATTGGGGTTCCAATCCAATCGAGGCCCACCCGAGGCATCTAAGCAGGTATACAAATTACGCAGATGCATATTTTTTTCATAACGCATTTCGTGAACGTAAGGTTATCGTAGTTGATGTCAGGAAAACTGCAACCGCAGAGATCGCAACTGAGTATGTCCAGTTAGAACAGGGTGGTGATTATCACGTCCTTTCAGCTCTTCGAACAATAATCAGGGGAAGAGCAGACATTATCCCGGATATGGTTGCAGGGGTTCCAAAAAGTCAGCTTATCAGGGTTGCAGATATCTGTAAACAAGCAAAATTTGGGGCCCTTTTCTTTGGGGTCGGTGTTACGATGACCGGGGGTAAATACAAAAATATTCGGAATGCAATCGAATTTGTTGATGAATTAAATCGTCATACGAAATGGACCATATCCCCGATGCGAGGACATTCAAATGTATACGGATCAAACGAAGTCTTCACCTGGATAAGTGGGTATCCATTTGCTGTAGATTATTCACGAGGAATCGCATTTTATAATCCTGGTGAGACAACCGCGGTGGATATCCTGGCTCGTGGAGAAGCTGATGCAGCCCTGATTATGGCAAGTGATCCTGGTGCTCATTTTCCTCGTGTGTGTTCAGAACATCTTGCAAAGATACCCACCATTCTCTTTGATCCATATCCAAGTGCAACAACCCACCTTTGTACCCTCCAGATACCATCAGCAGTCAATGGCATTGATGCAGAAGGAACAGCATACCGTATGGATGGCATTCCAATCAGAACCCGGAAATTCCTTGACAACGGCTATCCAACCGATACCTCCCTATTAGAACAGATATATAACAGAATTAAGGAGTTGAAAGGAAATGCGTGAACTCCTGATAAAAAATGCCTTTGTTATTGATCCTCTTCAGGGAATCCATGGTGATATTATGGATATTCCCATCCGTGATGGCCGGATTGTCGACAAAGTCTCTGGAACCAGTCAGGTCATTGACGCTGGAAAAAATCTCACTCTTCCGGGTGGAATTGATTCACATACCCATGTTTGTGGAACAAAAGTGAATTTTGGCAGATATATGAGCCCTGAAGATATGAGGGCCGGAAGAACTCCACGACGTGGGCCTATGTATCCTACATCAGGATATACTGTACCGACTACGTATGGGAACAGTTACCGGTACAGCAAAATGGGGTACACAACGCTCCTTGAAGGGGCAATGGCACCTATGGAAGCCCGCCACACCCATGAGGAGTTTGCTGCAACTCCCATGCAGGATATGCTTGCAAATACTCTTTTTGATGGAAATTGGAGTCTTTTTGAAGCAGTGGGTGACAATGATATCAGACAAGCGGCGGCTGTTATCGGATGGACACTTTCTGCAGTCAAGGGTTTTGGTATTAAATTAACGAATCCGGGAGGAACTGAAGCTTGGGGATTTGGTGATGATCTTTCAGGAATTGATGAGGTGGTTCCAAACTGGGATATTACCCCCAGACAGATCATTGATGTTACGATAAAAGCCTGCGAATACCTGCACCTTCCCCACTCGGTTCACCTCCACTGCAATAACCTTGGGATGCCGGGAAATTATCGAACGACACTACAGACCCTTGACATTCCATCTGACCTGAATTCGGACCGACAGACATTGTATCTCACCCATGTTCAGTTCCATTCCTATGGGGGGAATACTTGGGGAGACATTCGTTCTGAAGCTGAAAAGATCGCTGGATCAGTAAATATCAAACCACAGGTTGTTATTGATATGGGCCAGGTCATGTTTGGCCGCACGATGACGATGACAGCCGACGGTCCGATGGAATTCCGGCTCTATACCCTCCATCGTAACAAATGGAGCAATCATGATGTTGAGCTTGAGACCGGGTCAGGAGTTATTCCCGTTTATTATAGCCGAAAGAGTTTAGTGAACAGTATCATGTGGGCAATTGGTCTTGAACTTGCCCTTCTTATCAAAAACCCCTGGCAGTGTATGCTCACGACAGATAATCCAAATGGGGCCCCATTTGTTAAATATCCGGAGATAATTGGCCTTTTGATGTCCAATAAATATCGGGAAAAAGAACTTGGACAGGTTCATAAACTGACAACTGAACGAACATCACTCGGAACCATCGATCGCGAGCTGAGCTATGAAGATATCGCGGTAATGACTCGTTCAGGACAGGCAAAAGCTCTTGGTCTTATCGAGCAGGGAAAGGGGCACTTCAGAGAAGGATCTCTTGCAGATATTGCAATTTATCCATTAAAACCAGATCAAACAGATCCTTCCCTACAATATGAAGAGGTTATTGGAGCATTTCAGCAGACTTTGTATACATTAAAAGACGGGATTGTAGTAAGTAAGGATGGAGAGGTTATTCGGGGTGTTGCAAATCGAACATTCTGGGTACATTCTGATTTGCCTGACGACATGGATATCATGAAAAGTCCCCGGTTTGTTGAAAAATTTTCACGGTTTTACTCGGTGGATCTTGAGAATTACTTAGTGCAGGATGAATATGTCAAACGGGGTGTCGCGATAAAGACGGGTGTTGACAAATGATGCAGGTCACCCTTACCATGAAATCAAGGGCAAAGCCATTCATACCCATAGAGGCTGAAATGATCATTCCAATGAATTTTATTGGTAATCGGGAGCTTTTTGTATGGGAAGGTAACAAAAAACGCCGTCTTGAAGATATTTTTACTGTCAGAAAGGAAGGGAACGTCAACTCCCCGGAGAATATCGTTGTAGTCTTAAGGGGAGATACAAGCCGGGTTAAAAGGGTTGGTGAGTATATGTCCTCCGGAACGATCACCATCGAAGGTGATATCGGAATGCATTGCGGTAATTTCATGCGAGGTGGAAATATTGCGATTCACGGGAATGCTGATGGCTGGCTTGGCCGTGAAATGCGGGCCGGATCAATAGTATGTCATGGGAATGCCGGGGATTATTGTGGATCCGGGTACCGTGGTGAAAAAAGAGGTATGCGAGGTGGTAAGATAGAAGTGTTTGGAAACGCTGGAGACTATCTTGGAGAATACCTGACCGGAGGAGAGATTCATGTGCATGGAAATGCAGGAATGTTTGCCGGGGCCGAAATGCGTGGAGGCTCGTTAATCATTGATGGAGATGTCTGGATTCCCGGAGCGAATATGGCAAAAGGGACGTTAGTAATCCGGGGAAAGGTATATAATATGCTCCCATCATTTGAGAAGATAGAGGAGAAGGAGGGTATGATGGTATACCACGGGGATGTTGCAAACAAAGGGAAGGGGGAGATGATAATTAAAATGTCAACTGAAGATAGCTCATGATTATGAAAAATCTACGGATGGCATGATTTGAAATAACGAGGAACACCCCACAAAGAAAGTATTTAAGAGTTGAGAACAAGCCCTGATAAAAAAGGAGAGATTTATTCCTTCAGATGAAATACTTCTTCATTGAAAACTGTTTTGAAATTGCGGATGCCGCAGATAATATCTACCAGATAAATCCAGATTTATAGAGGATAAAAATCGATTAAATAAAGATTAACCTAATGGTCTCAAAATCTATAATTCATGCGTATGGATACCCGGGCAAAATTAAAAACTGCTATCATTGAGTGGTAGGAGAACTATTTGCTGGTAATAAAGCACATAAATTACCAGATACAGACTTATCTTCCTTATATTTATGATATCATCGTGATTCGTAGATGCGGAAAGACATACCTTGATGTATCAGCCTGAACTCCGGTTGAGATAGGGATCATACTCTCTTTTTCTGACCCAATTTTAAGTGTGTTTTCAAAAGAAAAGACATTTTGAAACTTATTGTCAAAAAGAGAGACAGTATGCTATTTAAAAAGGAGTTCGATTCATGTTTTTATAAAGGGGTTTTATGCCACTATCTTTTTCATGCCATGATATTATGTGGATCTATTATCGTGAGAATAGCAGGCCTTGAGAAGTGAGGTAAAAATGAGTTTTAGGTAAAAATGAGAATTATGCAAATAGATTTATAGAAGAAAGATTTCCCATATGATCTAAATGTACAAATCAGCCTTAAAATAAGAAAAATCGGAGATTTCGAGTGTTTTATATCGTGACAAATACCTGACAATAAGTGCACCCAAAGTTAAAATATATTAATTAATTTAATGATGACAGGGAGATGATGCCAATTAATAAACAGAAAATAAATCATCTCTCCACAACTTACTTTGCTTAACAAATAATAGGTACTCTTAGCAATGGTTACATTAAAAGAATATATTCACCAATTGCATTATTTTGTCCAGGGATATGAATATTATCTTATTTTTCTATTTACAATTGCAGTAATAATTGGAATAATAGATGCAGCAAGTATCGCACTCTTTTATCCGATGATTTCTGAAGGATTTAATATCCAGGCCGATAAAATACCATTATATAACATTATTGAGAGTGTGAGTTCTCTCATTCCCATTGGATCAACTTTCGTCCATATTGGATTACTATTTGTCATATTAACGGCTACTTCTCTATGCCTTCAACTTGGATATTGGAAAATTGCATTCATATTCCAACGAGAAATTATTATTAAAACGAAAACGGCGATTTTTTCAAAAATAGAATCAAATGATTATAAATTTTTTGTTGATTCGAAACAGGGTGATTTGATAAACCTGTTTAACCAGAGTCCGCTCTATGTGCAACTTTCTTATGATCGTCTTCTTTCGTTATGTGCTGATTTAATGACTTCAATTATTGTTATCCTAATGCTTTTTATAATATCACCAGGAGGATTAATCCTTGTAATAATTGCAGGTGGATTTTTTTACTTGATTATTAATTCAATTGGGAAAAACATCTCTGAAAAATTAGGTAACCTCCAGATTGCATCAGGAAGATCAGAAAATAAAGTAATAAATGAATATATTTCTGGAATAAAACCAATAAAGGCAACACATACATCTGAACACTGGAGAACACAATATATCAGGGCACTTAATGTGTATTGGGACCATTTTGCAGATTACATGTTTATTCAACGAATTCCGATTATTGCAATCAATTCACTTTTCTACATAACAATTGGAGTTATCGTTCTCCTGCTGTACATTTTCTATGCAGACAACTTTTTAATGGTAATTCCAATACTGGGAACTTTTGCGGCAGGTATGATGAAAATCCTACCAAAAGCTATGAGCATGGGTACATACAAACTTGAGCTGAAAAACTATCTACCTCATGTAGAAACAGTTTATTCTACTCTCATGAATGAAAAATATGATGAAATTCAGAATGGAACTATCCCATGCGGTGAAATTAATTCAGACATTATTTTTGAAAATGTTAATTTTTCCTATGGACACACAAAAATTCTCGACGAGATAACGATGTGTATTAAAAAAGGGAAAATGACTGCACTTGTGGGTCCTTCTGGATCTGGAAAGTCCACGATAGTCAATCTGTTACTCAGACTCTATGATCCTTCATCCGGGAGGATTATTTTAAATGGAAAAGATATGAGGGAATATGATGTCAACTCCTATCGGGATATCATAGGCTATGTAAGTCAGGATCCATTTATTTTTAATGGAACAATTAGAGAGAATATTATTTTTGGAAAATTTTTTTCAGATACAGAAATGATGGAAGCTGCAAAACTTGCCCATGCTCATGAATTCATCATGAATTTTCCAGAAGGATATGATACTATCGTTGGGGACCAAGGGATCACCCTTTCAGGCGGAGAAAAACAGCGAATTGTAATTTCCAGGGCAATGATCCGAAGACCAGAACTTCTGATATTGGATGAGGCAACGAGTGCTTTGGATAACATATCAGAAGCTGCTGTGCAGGAGGCAATCGACCAAGTATCGAAGGAATGCACGACGTTGGTTATTGCTCACAGATTGACAACTATTCAGAATGCTGATAATATAATAGTTATAGAGAAAGGAAGAAATATTGAAGAAGGAACACATGAGAAATTATTAGAGATAAGAGGAACATATTGGTGGATGTCTACCTCGAAATTTGAAGCCATATAGGAAATAATCAACGGTTATTTATCGAATGTAACATTTATCGAAAAAATGGATATCATATATAATAGAAGGACTTCTCTTGAGGTTATTATTACCTGAACCAATCTTTTTTATCAAAAGAGCTTTTAGGTTTGCTCATCGAATTATCGCGAATGAGTTGTACAATATCATCAATATTGGAATAAATTTTTTACAATTAGCATCTAATAAATAAGGATGAATAATTCTTCATATTGGGAAAACCGGTATCAGGAAGGAGGTACGAGTGGAGAAGGATCTATTGGTGATAAACGGGAATGGAAATGGAAAATTATTTCCCAATATTGCTCTTCAATTAATCACGTAATTGATGTTGGATGTGGTGACAATTGTTTTTGGGAAGGAAAAGACTGTGAACATTATACCGGTATTGATATATCATCAACAATTATTGAGAGAAATAAACAAAAAAGACCAAAATGGAATTATATTATTTGTCCTGCGGAAGAAAATTTAAACATATCTGCGCCAATAGTATTTTGTTTTGATGTGTTGTTTCATATTTTAGACGATGAGAAATATGAAAAGATATTGAGAAATCTTGCCTCATATACAGAAGATAAACTTTTTATCTATACCTGGATAAATAATCCATTTAATCACAACGAAACAAAAAAATATGTACGAAAAAATTATTTTCTGAAGAAAGGTAAACTATTTTCATATATTAATTCATTTATTAATGATATCGATAATGACCAAAATTATCAAAAATATCGATATTTTCCAAACTACTTCTCAATTTTTAATAAATCTAATTTAGAATTAATTGGAAATCACAAATATCCTCACGATGAGATTGGTTCACTATTTGTATTTAAAAAAAGTGAGTACCTCTAAAATGTCAAATTAAACTCGGATAATATGATATTTAGAATTAGGAAAGATAATTATTAATTAGAGAAAAAACCTGATAATTGATTCACGATTATAAAAAAAAAATAAAATAAACATTTTGAAATTTAAGAAAAATGACGAACAAGATCAGAGTAAAACCAAAGAAAATAATTTTAGAAAAAAATAACCCTAAAAATCGCCTTAAGGTTCTATTTTTAGCAAGTTGGTACCCGAATGATAAAAATCCAATATCAGGAATTTTTATTAAAAGACACGCTGAAGCGGTATCAAAATTTTGTGATGTGGTGGTTTTATTTGTAATTCATGATTTATCATTAAAATGTACCAAAATTACAAAAAATTGGGAAAATGGAGTAATGGTATATCGATTATATATACCAGTTGATCTTTCATCATTTGTGATTATTCGAAATTTTAAAAACAGGATATTACACAATTTCTATATACAAGTTTTTAAAGTTTTTAGAAACATTGTAAAAAATTTCGGGTATCCAAATATTGTACAAGTAAACGTGATGTTTACAGATATGACTGAACTTGGTATCTTTGCAATATTGATTCAACATTTGTTTCATATCCCATACATTATTGTTGAACATTCAACGACGTTTTTATCCAATAACAATAATTTTCGGGAAAAATTAAAAATCAGGATTTTATTAAAATTATCAAGAAAAGTTATGCCAGTATCTAATGTATTAAAAATTTCTTTAGAATCAATCCAAGAAGCAAATTTTTTTATAATTAATAACGTTGTTGACACGGATTTTTTTAAACCGCCTTCAAAAAAAGCGAATAATCGAGTTAACCAAATTATTCACGTTTCTCTCTTGAGAGATTCGCATAAAAATATTAGTGGGATAATCCAGGCAGTAGGTTTTTTAAGAAAAGTTAGAACTGATTTTGAACTACACATAGTTGGTGAAGGATTGGATAAAGAAACTCTAATTCAACTATCAAATCAAATTCAAGGTATTGAAAAATACATTTTTTTTCATGGAAAAGTTACAGACGAAACCTTGTTATCAATATATCAAAACGCAGATTTATTTATCCTAAATAGTAATTTTGAAACCTTTGGATGCGTGCTCATTGAGGCTATTTCATGCGGCGTTCCTGTTATATCAACCCGATGTGGAGGACCTGACGGGATCGTAACCCAAGAAACAGGTGTATTAATAAACATCGGGGATATGGAACAGTTAGTTGAAGCAATTAATAATATTCTTGATAATAAGGATAAATATAATTCAAATATTATGCACTCGTATGCTGTTGATAATTATGGATATATAAACGTTGGAAAAACATTTATGAATATTTATGAAGAGATTTTAAAAAATTATGATGAATGAACTGAAATATTTTGTCAATGTTTAGTAATTAATTAAGTATCACCCATGAGACGCTTTATAGTCCGCCCAATACAAATTTTATGAAAAGAGATAAAGCATGATGATCTTTGAAAAAGTCTTTTCGTTAAAAGCAATTTACAAATTAATTGAGGTGAATTTTTGAGCCGAAAAAAAATACTAATTACATGTTTAGCAGATCCAAGAGGAGATCCACGTCCAAATAGAATGATCTCTTGGTTAAAAGATGATTATGATGTCACAGTATTGAGTCAAACCGATGAACCTATTGATGGAGTTATTACTTATTCGTATATAAAAGAATTAAAACCTGATCCAATAAAGCATAATTCTTTTCTGAAAAAAACTCAAAACATTATTGAAAAGATTAAAATTGGATATTTTGTCGATGAATCGCAATATTTTTATAAGATCTTGAACGGTAACAATGACTTGATTGATTCATTAAAAAAACAAAATTTTGATTTGATTATTACTCATGATTGTACATTAATCCCGATTGTTTTTTCAATTAAATCGCAAAAAACTAAAATTTTATTTGATGCAAGAGAATTCTATCCCAGACAATATGAGGATATCTTTTTTTGGAGACTGTATGATCAACCACTTGCAAAGCGAATAATCAAAAAATATATTAAAAATTTTGATAAAATCATTGCTCCCAGTACTGGATGTGCGAATGAATATAATCGAGTATATGGTGTGAATGTAGAAGTTATGTTAAGTTTGCCTGATTTTTTTGATCTAAAACCTACTCCAGTCAACTCAAAAAATATAAAAATAATTCATCATGGAATAGTTGGACCATCAAGAAAAATCGAGAAGATGATTGAGATGATGGATTATTTAGATGAGAATTATCACTTAGATCTAATGTTAATTCCAAACGGAACAGAATATTGGAATTTTCTGCTGAATATGGTGAATGCAAGGGATAATGTATCAGTTATCCCACCTGTAAAAATGAAAGAAATTATTCCCCATACCAATAAATATGATATTGGATTATTCCTATTAAATCCAACAAATTTTAATTTAAAAACTGCAATGCCAAATAAATTGTTTGAATTTATTCAAGCTCGACTGATGGTAGCTATAGGACCAAATCCATGTATGAGTCAATTAGTTAGGGAATATGATTGCGGTTTAATTTCTAATGACTATTCTCCTAAAAAAATTGCAGAACAGATTAAAAGTTTATCCATTGAAGATATTATGAGATACAAATTAAAGTCACATATTGCCGCTAATAATTTACATGCTGGGATCAATCAAAAAAGAATTCTTGAAATCGTGGAAGGATTGTGTCAGAACTAATCCATCTTATCTTTCTTCCACCCATAATTAATTTTTGAAAAGAACACACATCATTAATCAATAGGATTTATAATGACGAGAATATACTTATCAGGAGATTTGAATCCTACTTTTTATTTTAATTCAGAGTAACTATTCAGCAGGTTGATTCATATACTGTTGACGTATTGGGTACCAAAGAGGGGCTCATCTCAAATTTTGTCAACCATGGTGTATTTTCAAACGCCAGTATCACACCCTCAATAACATTAATTCCATTCTTTCGAATCGTTGAGATGTAACTTCTAATAAGTGCTATCGCTCTTCCTGTTAAAAAGTTCCTAATTCCTCCAGAAATCTTCATTTTAACCTTCATCATCCGGAGATCCCGTTCGGTGAGATTATTATCAAATAGAACGATAGGTTTGTCAATAAACCTGATAATACCTTTTTTCCAGATTTCCAGTCATCTACAAGGCAAATTTCGGTGTTTTCACAGTGGAATTGCCTCTTTCAATAGTATCAGCCAGCATGGGATGGAAGAACAGGTATTGGAGTGATTTCAATAATTCTTCTAAAACGCTTTTCTCAGTCCAATATTCTCGTAAATGTTGAAAAGAGTTAATCTGATGGTCAGATTGAGAAGGATAATTAAGATAATCTGATATCAGAATAAGATAAGAAGATCACTTCATTCAAAGCAAAAATAATGAGCAGGAGTCCTGAGTATCATAATTTAAAGAATAAACTGACAACTTAATTGAAGGTTTTTATTGATATGCCCCTCATTTTCCGGGTTTTAGGTAGTGGATGTCCATAGGAGTCTCTTTTTTCCAAAAATTTTTCCTGTGGTGACTTCCTTAGAAGTGCTACAAGAGCTGCATGAGCTGCCCTTTGTTATCTCATCATCGTAATTATTTCATGATGTAGATAACTAGAACCCCTCGTCTCTTTATTTTGAAAGGAATTACCAAAGATCCGATAAGAGATTTAAGTGACGAAGAGCACCAGGTGAAAGACCATATGGAGAGATGAAAAGAGTCTTCCATGTGGGTCATGTTATGGTGACAACAGTTGAGAGAGTTCATGTAAAAACCTGTTTACATGGTTTTTTTACAATTTATACCGAATGAAAGGAATAAACGAGTAATGCAAGTATAGCGTAAGCTATTGTAAATTAAAGCGAAAAGCCTAAAAAATCTGAATTTCTAACATTTTTTCATCAATTTTTGCTTTGAGATGGACATAGTAAAAAAATTTTCAAAAAAATGTGGGGATAATCGCGATTCTCCTGCCTGCCAGGAGGAAGATACCATATCTGGTGCAGGCGTCTGTCCCGGCTTCTCTGCTATCGATATGAATGCAGAGCTCACGAGGGAACATGAGGGAGTTCGAGCAGTGGATTCTGAATCTTACCGGAATACTCAACGGTTATCGTGACTCCTCTGTTCCTTTATCCTCTCGTTTTCAAACCTGCTATATGCAGCATAGATATCACCGATTGATCCCATCCTTACCTGGGCGTGGCCTCTCTGCATTGATTCCCTGTTGGTTTCCGATTCGCTGCTCGTCCTGCGCAATTCCCTCAGGGGAGAGAGCACCCGGTTCGGGTGGTTGGTTCTCTCAGTCTTTACCGGAGTAAGTATTGCGTTCAATGTCGCGGTGAGTCCGGACACCTGGATAAGCCGGGCCGCCTATGCTATCCCGCCGATAACGCTTATGGTGTCGGTTGAGATCTTGCTTTCGATTGTTCGATCTGATCTCTCTGCCGTACTACCAGTTCCTGAAAAAAGACAAGAGAATAAACCTGAAACCCGATCTATTCCCTCGGATGTAACTTCGCAGCAGGTATTACAGCTCTACTAGGAAAACATCAAGCCAGTTATGCCACTGCCACGTCACATCTGAACATTGCTCGGAAGAAAGTTATAAGCAGATAAATGCAAATATCTTTCAAGAATCAAAAAAAAGAGCAAATAAGAAATTATTTTCATTCTTATGCAATAGAGTCCGCATTATCGTATTGGAATGCCTATTTTTATCAGTAATTTGATTTGTGTAATCATCCACTACAAGCAATATAGCACATAATAATGAATCCAATTATAATTAACCAAATAGTTTCAAAGTATGCTCCAGCAATGAAAAAGATCAAAAAAATTCCCACTGCCGGACCCCCATTAGGGGGACCCCATTTATCATATATTCGAAATCCCACCTTCGATATTACTCCATTTCTCTCCACATATAAGAAATTACTATGAATATCTCACCTTTCATAATGATAGATAGTGTTGGTTCAATGAATCCATTTACGAGATTTATTATCTTTAGGTTTTGCATTGCGAGATCTTTTTTTTCTGCTTATGATTCTAAATAATTATGAAGCAAAAAGTGATAAAATAATGGCCCGATATGAGGATATTCAAAGTTGGGTAAAAGAAAAATATGGATTTTCAGTTAAAACGTGTTGGATAGCACATATGAAAGAAAAACATGGATTAAGCCCTCGTAAATCGTGGAATAGAAAAAACTCAGATTTTCGGTTAAATCCATGTCCTGAAAAAGTGGAAGAAGCAATTACAGAGGCAATGTATCATTTTAAAATGATATGACGCAATGCTCTCCAAATTTCATTCGATAATCCTATTAAGAAGATGCAAACCACTTTTTGTTATCAAAAGTTCTTTATCCATTTAGGAGTGTTCGCATTTTAATGTAAACTTCTTCACTAATCTCTCCAGATGAATATCTCCGGTTTAGTAATTTTAGGGGATTGTCCAAATTGGAAGTATCCTTTTTTTCTCCCATCTCGTCACTAATCTTTTTAATGGTTTCCCAAAAAATTTGTTTCTCATTTAGACACTCTGCACAATCGCCATCTGCTTCAGGATTTGGTGGAATAAACCACATTGGACATTCTTCGCGTCTACAAAATTGTGACAAGTCTTTATGGCAATATATGTTGTGGACTTTCCCTTCTGACATAAACCTCAGCTCAATTACTGTAATCTGACAGTTTTATCATACTATCTCGATATAGATATAACTTCTGACTTACTTCGATAAAAAATTCGATTTCGATGAGGTTAGATTTAGATAGCAATTTACGTAATAGAAAACTGGCAAAACGGTCAAAAAATGATGGACACAATATATAGACTTTATATCGAAACAGGAGAGTTCCTCATTGATCTCCGGTGATCTTTGGTAAGGATGGGGAGACATGCAAAGATAATTTTCATCTTTCGAAGAGATTTAGGTAGATATTAGGCGAAATAATCTTCATGAGATATGTGTGAAGTATATTTGTAATAATGAAATATTCCAATTGGATTTTTTTCTCCCTAAGTTCTACAGATCGCTTTTAATCGAGGGAGATATTTCATAATCAGTGGCAACATTCAAAAGGGTATTATAGTCACCGGTTACTCTCATTGGGAATTTTTCGTAATTAATTTTTTCAGACGTTTTTCTATCTATGATAACAATTAAGCCGACTTCTCGTTTTTCATTTCCATATTTATCTTCGAGAGGAATTTCCGTTTCTAAAATCAATCTTTCGATCTGTGGGTTTTTAAACATATTATATGCAATTCTTGTATCCATGCTACATGCAACAGTCATGAAATGTTTTGCATCCCAGATTTTTTCTAATAAATAGCGTATCTTAACCGTCTTTTTGTCCGTAGTCCCCCCATTTTTTTCAAATGATTCTATTTGAATCAGTAGAGGTTCTTTCTTATCTTCAAATTCATTTGTTACCGAAAATTGCAATCTTTCCATATTCATATATTTATTTCTGACTGAGTTTTCAGTTACTTCTTGTGTTTCAAATTGTGGAGTAATAGTTGGAACCGGAGTGGAAATTGGGGTATTAGGAAGTGTAGGAGTTACTACCACTGTGGGGCTTGAATGATTTATGAATGTGTGATTATTAACATAAATTAATAAGATTGCGAAAAAAACTGCTGAAAAAATTTTGATTACTGAAGGATCTATAGAAAAGGGGGCTTTCGATTCCCCTGATTTTGGATTAATATCCCTATTAACATCTACTTCCAATAATCGTAATTCTACTTTTTCTAAGTTCTTTTGATATGTCGTATTTATCGAATCTAATTTTATTGCCTCTTCAAGAGCGTTTTTAGCTTCATCATATCTTTTTAAAGAGGATAATGCAATAGCCTTTAAGTTAAGAAGTTTAGGATTTTGAGGATTTAGATTTAATGAATGGTCACAGAATTTAATGCATTCTGAATATTTTTTTTCTTTAAATTTTTTAATAGCACCTTTCTGATATTCATCGGCGCTAGTCATTAATACTAATTTAATATTAATTTGTTTAATATTTTCGAAGCTATCCACACATACACGGCATCAAATCCCGAAATTGAAAACAAATTCTCCCCCGTGCATCATTCGTTTTTAGATATTTACGTGCCACAACCAAATGTTTTTATGCAGGATTATTCCGGATGGAGGAAAATATGGCATACTTTGTTGCAAAAAGCACCGTAAAAAGATCGGTGCGGAAGCTCACCGCTCCGCTGGAAAGCATGACGGTGTTTCAGAATCTCATCACGGACATTATCACCAACAACCCCTGGGGTTGTGTGGATTATATCTCAAACGGGCAACCGTTGATGGTTGTCTGAAAGGAACTGAGCGGTATGCCGGGAAAGTGGTCTATGAAAATGCTCTGGCTAAGACGGTCGGACAGATCAGTGTCACGGTTAATACCTCGGCAGGATATCACTGATATCAGTACCATTCTCGGGACCGCTGCCCTGAACACGGCAATGGGGGGTACTCCATCCCATGACAGTTCAGAGGATGGGTTCAGCGTTCAGATCAAGAGCAAACACCTGAGTGGGGAGAAATATACCGTTACGGATATGTGATTCAATCATCGTCTCCAGTTACGAAGCAGATGCAATCGTCACGGCTATCGAAACCTGGGCCGATGTCTGACAACGGCGGTATTCTCGCATAATCCCCTTTCATTTTTCAGAGCCGAGGCGGGAAAATGAATTGGAAATATGTTGTTTCCGGGGGTTTGCTCCTGATTCTCGCCAGTCTGTTCGGTGCTGCTGATTATGTCTCTCCTATTCACCACCGATGGATCGTTCCTGCTAGCGATTTCAGGGCAGACTGACAACACAATATATGCCTCTCGGGTAATGGCTGCGGATGCTTCAGAGATCACGCAGGTATTGACGAAAGATGATTCTCTTGCTGCCGATATCTCTGTAACGAGTTCCGGTCCGTTCCTGGTTTCTGATTATGCTTCCGGAAGGGGGGTTACTGCTCATCCTGACACCATCGGCTGTGTGTTCGCGAAGTATGTTCTGAACCGGAAGCCGGAATCTGAACTCTACTCAATGGGGATACTGAGCAAGGGACGATATGCAACATCGCGGGTGACCGGTCCCGGTCTTAACGGTGGTATGGATGTTTATGGTACGGGTATGATGTCCTTTGGATCTCATGTGGTTGGAAACAGCACGATGAGATCTTCAGGGTTCGTATCCGGGAACATGACGATTCACGACTTTGTGAAGTACGGGGGGAAAATATGATCTGGGAGATCGTAAGCGGATTTCTTGGTGGTGCCACAGTGATCAATGGGATAGCCGCTATCCTGGTGTACCGGCAGTACCTGAAACTCGCTTCTGAATCTATGGAGTTCGCTGCCCTTGTGGTAACATCTATTCATGAGCAGGAAGATGGGTCGGTTACGATTGATCCGCTTGCTCTGGCGGCAACCTCGATGGATCATTTCAGCCAGTTATCCGGGCTGCTCAAGTGGGTTCGGCTGTAAAAGGGTATTGAGTCTCGGCAATATCCACAATAGAATTTACTTGGTTAGATTATAAAAAGGATTAATTGGTAATCTAATAATTTTTTGTCTTAAGATGGGGAATAGATATTTTGCCATTTATTCTTCATTTTGAGATTTTTTATCCTTTTTTGTATCTTTTAATGATTTATGATGAACAGTAACCCATTCCTTTGGGGTTGAAAAATCGCTAAATTGAATTTGATGTGAAGGAAAATCATATTGATCAGGGGATGCAGTTGCGAAAGATGATGATGCAGGGCCGGTTACCCCCTCAATCATATTGAATAATTGAATGCCTTTGTCGATTTTTTCAGTAATTAATTTTTTATCAGTTGATTCAATTATTTCGATAGAATCTCCTCCTGATTCTGATAGTTTTAAAATGTCTTTAAGATCCGAAAATATCTGTGATCCCATATCTGAGTATATTCTAACATACGCTAACTGCTGACTTATATTCGATAAATGGTCAAATATTTTAAGGTAAAAAGAATCACTCTGTTTTGTTGCCATATGATAAAACTGAGCTGAAAGAAATATTGAAAATAATGCAAGGACTAAAGTGATTAAAGTGACCATATCAATACTTGGTAATTTTTCTGTCTTTTCAATATTAGATGCCACAGCATTTGATAAGATATATGTAAAATATATGAAACAGATTCCGAGTATAACGATCACTATAAATAAGGTAATCTGATTAAATGTAGGATTTTTCCAATTAGGTGATCCTTCTGAGTTCATGAGATCTAATATATCGCTTTATTTCATAAATAAGATTCTTTTTTTTAAAAATCTTAGATATTTTGATAAATTGAAGATAATAAGGTAATCATCTGGCTATCCTGGTAGATACATAATGTAGTTTTTTAAGAAGTTTTGTAACTATTCAGTCGGTTTAAGCCAATACAAGATTGTGAGAGAGAAGTGTCTCTCTACACACATCTCTGCCCTTATATGGTGTCCACGGCAGATTATGGAATGCTGAAATAATTCCTTCAATAACATTAATGCTATTTTTTCGAATCGTTGAGATGTAACTTCTGATGAGAGCTATTGCCCTAGCGGTATCAGAACTTCTAAACCCGCCAGAAATTTTCATTTTAACCTTCATCATACGAATATCTCGCTCAGCCTGATTATTGTCAAATGGAACAAGAGGGTCATCTATAAATCTCAACACACTCATTTTCCACTCCTTTAACCTTTCGAGTAAGTTTCGTACAAATCCCTTTTTCTTCCTACCTCTTTTTACTTCATCTACAATCGGTGGAGGATTTTCATCCAGTCCTATTTGAACCAATTCATCGTATGATTCTTTTAGACTGTTACATATAATTGGAGGAATTGGGACTCCAACCCCATGATATATCTCCTTGTTTTCTTTTGCCCCTAATAAGAACTCAATCATTTCATTTGACCATTTTTGAGAGGTTTCTTCTTCAACCCGAATGAGTTCTCGAATAATATGAGCACAACAAAAACTGTGCTCGCAGGGATAGGAGAGGTAAGGACCCCAGAAGTCATGAACGCTAGTCCCTTTAAAGTCTGTGAGGATTCCAATATTCTCAATTCCTTCTTTTCCTCTTTTTCTCTGAAGAGAATAATGAGTAAGGTAAGGGGTACAGGTTACGTGAAGCCAATGGAGTTTTCCTCCTACCCTGACTCCAGTTTCATCATTATGAATTACAGGCTCATTTTGAAGAACGCTTTTTATATCATCCTTAAACGATTGTAATTTGTTTGCTAGATTGTGAGTTAAATTCACTATCGTCCCAGGACTAACAGAAAAACGGAAAAGATCTGAACAGATTTCTGTTACTCGTTCATAAGGGATTAATTGATGATGAGAAAGATAGGTTAGATAAGATTTGATTCTGGATCCATATTGAACCGGATGTGTAACATCTTCTGGAAAATCCCCTGATGTTTTTAAACCACAATGAGGACAGCAGATAGAAAAAGATTGATGCTCTGTTATCTCAATTGTGGGAGGAGGAGGAAGATCGAAAACCTGTCTTTTTTCAACACCAATTATTTTTCCTAAAACAAGGCTATGTCCACAATTTGAGCACTCATGAGGCTTGTGATATTCGAAATAATGAGGATGAGGACTCTGTTTTAAGGTAGTTCCCTTATGGCCGGGTTGACCTCCTGGGTTTTTCTTTTGAGAATGTGGTTTATTTCGGATCTTTTTGGCATAACCATCAGAAGAGGGTGGTTTTCCACTGTTTCGACTATTGAGGTTTAGTCTGGATTCGAGTTCTTTAACTCTGGATTCTAATTGATCAATTCTTTCATGAAGATGGAGGATATATGCAATTACTTCTGGAGGACATTCAAGTATTTTGGATTTGAGTTCTTCTGGAAAGTCCATTTGATAATTTAACGTTAATACTCATTATTAAAAGATCTTTCGGTAAAAATGGATTTTTAGAGTAAGAGGGCTAATATTTGAGCATATTTTCTAGTGAACGGGATAAGGGCGCTGAGACCGGCTGAATAGTTACAATTCAGAAAAATTAAATCGGAATAATTTTTATCTTATGAAGATTTTTTTTTTAAATGTTTCAATGAGAAATCCATACGATTTTTCAATTTGCTATCTGAATACCATGTTAAACAAAAAGAAGTATGGTTATTAAAAAACCTGATGCCATATACATAATACTATTCACTAAAAAGACCGAGCATATAAACAAGACTACTGAATATCAATAAAAATGTCGCAATATAAAACTCAAACCACGATAATCGACTTTGGGATGGGTAATCTTGGCAGCATTGTTAACACTTTGCGGAGGATGAAGACCACTTCGAGGATTACCTCTGACAAAAAAGAGATCCAGGATGCAGAACGGATCATCATTCCCGGAGTAGGATCTTTTGCCAAGGGAATGCAAAATATGGAAGAGAAAGGTCTTATTGAACCCCTCTATGAGCAAATCGTGGATAACGGAATCCCCACTTTAGGGATCTGTCTTGGAATGCAGCTCTTCACAACCTTCAGCGAGGAAGGAAATGTACCTGGATTAGGGTGGATCCCGGGAGAAACGGTCAGATTCTCCATCTTTAAATCTGATCTTCCCTGTCGGATCCCGCATATGGGCTGGAACAACATCATCCCAGTGCGCTCAGATCCAATTCTTGAAGGAATCAAGAACAATGACAGGTTTTACTTCGTTCATTCGTACCATGTGTCCGGGATCCCATTAGAGAATGTCCTCGCTGAAACTACGTACAAGTATTCATTCATTTCAGTCATTAGAAAAGAAAACATCTGGGGGATCCAGTGTCACCCAGAAAGGAGTCATACCAGCGGGATTACGTTCCTTTCAAACTTTCTCAGGGTCTGATCATGTTTCGCCCAAGGATTATTCCGGCCCTTTTACTGAAGGAAAAGGGACTAGTCAAAACAATTGGTTTCTCTGATCCGAAATATATTGGAGATCCCGTAAATGCAGTCAGGATTTTCAACGAGAAGGAAGCCGATGAACTGGTTTTCCTTGACATTGAGATATCTCGGGAACCTGACGATACGGAAAGGGAAGCCAGAAAAACCATTGAATACGAGTTAGTTCAACAGATATCCGAAGAATGTCTGATGCCCCTCAGTTACGGAGGAGGAATCAAGTCTATCGATCAGATTACCCATCTTTTTCGGATCGGAGTTGAGAAGGTCATCATCAATACCCATGCATACGAGGAAACAGGGTTCATCAGGGAGGCGAGCGAGAGATTCGGTAGCCAGAGCATCATCGTTGCGATCGATGCGAAAAAAACCGAAGAGGGAAGATATCATCTTTTTACCCATGGTGGGACGAGGGATACCAAGGTCGAGGTCTCCTCGTATGCAAAACTGATGGAAGAAGAGGGAGCCGGTGAGATCCTGATCAACTCGATAGACCATGATGGCAAGATGAAGGGGTATGACATCGATCTAATTCGGGGGGTCACGGATGCGATTTCGATACCCGTTATCGCATGTGGGGGAGCAGGGTGCCTGACCCACCTACACGATGCCTACATACAGGGGAATGCAGCTGCGATTGCCGCAGGGAGTCTATTTGTGTACCACGGGAAATTCAGAGCAGTTTTGATCAACTATCCAAGCAGGAAGATGCTCGAAGAGACGTTCCGTGATAAAGTCTGACCTCATTTCGCGATCAGATGTGAGAAAGTCTCTTTATCATTGAATTTTTCAGAGCACCTGCCGCAATAACCATCCGCCTGGGAATCGTACGGTTATCCCGCTCATACGAAGGGTAGTCAAGAATGGTTTTTTTGGGCAGCTTCATGATCGATTCGAACTCCCCCTCTGTTATGCCAAGTTTCTTGATGACGTACCTCCGATCCTCTTCTTGGAGATCCTGCGGGTAAGGTTCATTCTCCATCTCATTAAGGGCATCATCACGAGTTATTTCTCCAGAGCAGATCAGGCTTGAGAGATGCCCACGTCGCTTGTCGTATCCAAATTTTTTCGGAAGGATGTATCCCTGGAAGAAACGGGTATAGATGGATTCGTAGTGTTTTCCCCCATAATACTCCCAACCCAGTTCGTCTTCAAGGATCTGGATCGCATCCTTCTTTACGTAATCGACATAGTTCAGGATATCCACCCATACCTGACTCTTCCGGTACCGTCGCTCCTCTGAGGGAGTACGGAACGGGTAAGTCGTCAGAGGTACGGTTCCAAACATCTCGTGGACGCTCTTGATGTACTTCCAGTCATGGTGGCCGTGCGACCAGGAAAGAGGAATATGAGTCTCTGTCCGGACATTCCGTCCGGTGATAACATACGATATCCCAAACTCCTCTGCCATCCTGTACATAATAGAGACGATTGCATGGTCAGACGGGATCTCCGAGTCCGGAGTCGATGCCTTCAGAAAAGCGAGCTGAAGATCTCGAAACTCATTCCAATTGATGACATGAGTCTTAAGGTCGATCCCAAGAATTTCAAGTTCTTTAAAGATATTGTTTACCGAGAGCTCGGAATCCCAACCATTATCCAAATGAACAGCAAGAGGTCGCAAGCCAAGTTTCTTGACCACGTACGCAACGTAAGAACTGTCAACTCCACCGGAAACCCCAATAAGGCAGTCGTAATCATTCCCTTTTCCCGACTCCCGGATACGAGAGACAAGTTGGGAGAGTTTTTCCTGGCCGGTATCACCTGTAAAGATCTCTTCTTGCACCATTCGATCATACTGATGGCAATGGTTACACACACCCTCGTGATCAAAGGAAATGTCTGGATCGCTGGTATCCATAATACATCGCGTACATATCCGATAGGATTTTTCAGTCATATTATCCTCAAATTTAACGTTGATTTCTAGTTATGATGATTTTTGTAGAATATGATCGATCTCACCACGATCAGGGTAATTTATAAGTACAGCTTTCTTTTTCCCAAAATAGACAAAGATACTTCCGGCTGCAGCAGCCTGAGCACCTCCATCTCGCAGGACAGAAACAAAGTCATTGTATGATCCAGCCCCCCCAAGAGCAATAACGGGAACATTCACACATTTTGATATTGCAGAGATAAGATCGATATCATAACCCCCCATTAATCCATCTCTATCGATCGAGTTAACCAGAATCTCTCCTACCCCCATATCCACCATTAACTGGGCAAATGAAACCGGATCATACTCGGATCGAAGACAACCGCCATGTGACCATACTTCATAATCACCCGCATCGTTCTTCTTTACATCAATCGCTACAACTATACTCTGCGAACCAAAGGTGGAAGAGGCATCCCGGATGAATTCAGGGCTTTTGACAGCTTCTGTGCAGATACAGACCTTTTCTATCCCGGACCTGAAGAGCTGTCGAATCTGGTCAATCGTTCTGATACCTCCACCGTAACAGACCGGCATACAGCTCTCGTCAGAGATCATAGAAATCAAATCAAAAGGGGTATCAAGAGCATGATCAGGATTATTCAGTAACATACGTGATGAGTCAATGTTTACAATAAGAAGTTCGTCGACCTCGTAATCATTGAAGATCTTGATCGCGTAGATAGGCTCTCCTATATGGCGTGGATTGCCAAACTGGATTGTTTTAACAATCATTCCACCACTCAAGAGGAGGCAGGGGATGATCCGTTTGTTAAGCATGATTATACTCTGCGAAGTTTTTTAGGATGGCAAGTCCCTGTTTATGACTCTTTTCAGGGTGAAACTGGACGCCAAAAATACTCCCCTTCTGAATTATCGTAGGAAAATTAACCCCATAATGGGAAATAGCAACGATGTTATCCTCATCATCACACCGTACGATATACGAGTGGACATGGTAAAACCGGGAGTTGTCCTTAATTTCTTTCATGAGTGGAGAGTCATGAATAATCGATACAGTGTTCCACCCCATGTGCGGGAGAATGAGGGGGTTATCTGAAGGTGAGGGAATCTTTACAGTGTTCCCTTCAATAAATGAAAAACCAGGGTAATCTCCCTCTTCACTCCAATCAGTTAACAATTGCATTCCAAGGCAGATCCCCAAAATTGGAATGCCCCCATCTACCATACTTCTTATCACAGGCACAAAACCAAGTTCTTCGAGGTTTTTCATACCTTGAGAGAAGTAACCAACTCCAGGAAGAACGATTTTTTCAGCCATTGAAAGTTCTGACGGATTGGAAATTATCCTGACTCGAAAGCCCATTTGGTCAAACTTGGCATAGATAGAACGAACATTACCAAGACCGTAATCGATGATTGCTATCATGGTAAATTCAAAGATGTCGGGGACCGAGAAGTCCATTACACACTTTCCGATACCACCAGGAATGATGCTGGTAATCAGAATTTGCCCGTGGTGGTGATGATAGAAACGTTTCCATCTCCGTATCACTGATCCCAAGTTTATTCATAATATATCTCCGGTCTTCTCTTTCCTGTTCAGGTGAGTATATTTCCTCATCCATCATATTCAAGGCCTGGTTACGGTCAATCTGACCTGAACGAATCATCACGGAGTAATCTGCCACTCTCTTATCAATGCCAAATTTTTTTGGAAGGTAGTATGCAAACGCCCATCGTGAGAAAATTGACTCAAAATGATGACCACCATACCACTTCCATCCTAATTCATTCTCCATGAATGGCATCATTTCATCATAACTCATTTCCAGGTAGTTTAATGGGGAAATAATGCGTAGACCATTCAAACGATATTTAATCAGCTCCTTTACTCCCCTCGATGGGTAATTATACAATTTTCTGGTACCAAACTGTTTATGAATATCTTGTATAAATGATTCATCAAAGCAGGTCCATTGGGGAGGAATAGGCCCTTCTCCCCTAAAATTATAACCTGAAAATATATTTTTAATATTGTTATCGATTGCGTAATTGTATAGAACAGTTACAAAGGCATGATCCATAGGAATATCAATAGAAGGGACCGAAGCCTTGAAAAATGACATTTGCAAATCCTTATATTCCTCCCAATCTACCACAAATGTATGGAGATCAACATCCAGTTTTTTACAGACTTTTTTAATATTTTCCGCTGCAATTTTTGAATTCATATTGTTGTCAAAATGAACCGCAACCGGATTGAGACCATATTCCTTCAGGAGATAAAGGCAGTATGTGCTGTCCCTTCCACCACTGACTCCCTGGATACAATCATACTCATTTCCTTCACCATCCCTTTTGACAATTTTTGTGATCTCCTCAAATCGCTTACGGTTTTTCTCTTTATCATGAAATCTGGCATCAGTTTTCTCGTAATTCTTACAATAATTACAGATACCATGATGATCAAAAGATATACCAGGAAAATTATCATCAAGTATACATCGTTTACATGTCTGTGTCATGAATCACCAGTAATAGGTAACAGTAATAAGCATTTTTTCATTAAACAATATCCTTAAAGCTTTTGTGCAAGTACAAATAGATGTTCTCTTAAAGGTGGTGGATTTAATTTCGCTAAAAGTGGATGTTTTGCCTCCAGAGAGGATGAAAAATATCCTTTTTGAACAATTACTAGGTGATTACTTTGAACAGCCCGAACCAGGTCTTGCATTGTCGGCTCTCTCGGGTGAGTCCGAAGATCAGCAGATGAAGTAAAATCAGGATTATTATTCAAGGGGAAATCCTCGCAGATATTTTCCCGTAAGAAAATCTTCAGATAATTCTCTAACCGATAAATATTCGGTACTGTGATGAGAATCATCCCTCCCTCCTTACACATTAATGCAATCCTTCCTACAGAAACAATGAGACTCGTGTGAAGATGCTCCAGAACCTCTGATGCGATCACTAAATCAAATCCCCTGACATCATCGCTTATTAGATCGTGTTCAATATTCAACGGATAAATAGGTACCCCCTCATCCATGAGAGTTTGCGAATAAGCGGGAATATTAACATCCAATTCAGCACCCTTTACTCGGTATCCGGCATTCTTTAAAGAGAGGAGAATGAAACCATATCCTGGCCCAACTTCTAATATTGATGATCCTTGTGAGAGATATGTGGAAACAAGATTATGTACCAGACAAAATCTTGGATAACTGACGAAATAATAATTTTCTATATATGATACCGATATTTCACTTCCCTTATAATCATGAATCACTTGTTTATGTCCCTCATAGGTACTAATAATTCTATGACAGGCAAGAGAGATATTATCGGGTTCATTTTTTCTTTTTGACGATATCATTTACTCCCTCATACCAGGTTCCCAAAGGACTTTCAAAAGCGATTCCAAAGTATCAAAATTCCTTTCACTATTAAGTTCATTCGCTGCGATATCTGCATTCATTTTTATTTGAAAAATTGATTCATCAGTTTGACAATTTAATAGTTCAGCCATGCTTTTTGGCGAAAAATCAGATGATATTAAGCCACACTGATATTTTTTTACAATTTCCTGCATTTCAGGACTGGGGCCTATGGCTACTGCTAATCTTGCCTGAATATATTCAAATAATTTATTTGGAAGAGTATACTTCAAATTAAAATTTGTTGGTGGAACAATAAAAACTCCAATATCATATTTCTTAATGGTGGGAATAATATCTTGCATCTGAACGGGGGGGATAATTCGAATATTATTTCTGGTACTTACCAGCTTCACCAGGTAATTCCAGTACGAATCATTACCCGGTAGAAGCATTAGATCAAGAGAAAACCGTTCATCCACGTAATCCATCATGAAAATCATAAGTTCAATCTGACGAGACCTGCTTGGCCATCCATGATGAATCATGCGTATTTTCCCCATAGGCATTTGAGGAACAATCGCAAATGAATCAGGCAGACTCATGAAAACTTCTGGTCTGATCCCCCAGCGTTGATGATACTTATCTGCAATACCCCTGCTCACCGTTAGAATACTATCACATCGATGCAGGTATTTCCTACAAAGCATCAGAAGGAAAGGTTTTTTCTCAAGCCTCCAAAACCACTGGTCCTGATAATTAAGGGGATGATATTCACGGGCATCCAGAATTATCCGGGTTTTAGGGTTTTTTATCTCAAAAGCAAGGGGTAATAAAGTTAAATCATGTGTGATAATAAGATCATAATCATTTTTTGCAACTTTTTTGATCAGAAGAGTTTTCTCCGGATAAAGAAATGAAAGACGACCAATGGAAAAACAAAAGATAAACCACCAAACTTGCATAATACCTATTGCAAGGCGAACAGGTTTTTTAATGAACTCAATATGAATAGTATCAGTCTTTGTATTGTTATTTGTGGACGAAGATTGTTTAAAAGAATATGATACTACTCCGGGCATCACAACAGGATAATCAGAAAGAACATGAACGGAGTTTTTTTTAGAGAAATGTTTGATGAATCGATTCGGCCTTGGATCTCTGGTTGGATCACCTTCAGACATAATGAGTATTTTTTTCATAAAAAAATCAGGAATTTTTAATGAAATTTACAATCTTTTGAACGATATTTTGCGATGCTGAACCATCTCCGTACCGCATAAAATGAACATCTCGAACTGAAGTGGAAAAATAATCAACCGCTGTATGTAGGGCTTCAATATCAGCATCAACAAGAATATTCCACCCATCTTGAACGGTTTCAATCCATTCGGTTGTATTCCGAAGGGTAACACAGGGGACTTTCAAAATATATGCTTCTTTCTGAATACCCCCGGAATCAGTGATTATTGCCTTCGCCGCCGACATAAAACAGACCATTGAACGATAAGACTGAGGTGAAATAAATTTAATATTCGGAAATTTTTCCACATCTATCCCTGATATTTTCATCAAATTTTTTGTCCTCGGATGAAGGGGGAGAACCACCGGGAAGGGGAGAGTATCAAGTCCTGAAAGGATTTTACCAAGTCGTTCTATCGAATCAGTATTAACAGGGCGATGAATTGTCGCGAGGAAAAAATTGCCCGGTTTTAATCCATGATTCTTTAAGAGAGGATCCACAGAAGTAATACCTGAACGAATAAACTGTAACGCATCTACCATCACATCGCCAGTAATTACCACATTTTGAAGGATACCTTCTTTTGCCAGGTTATTAACGGCCTGAACAGTAGGGCAGAAAAGAAGTGTAGAGAGGTGATCGGTCATCACGCGATTGATCTCTTCAGGCATGGAACGGTCGTAACTTCTTAGGCCAGCCTCTACATGTGCCACAGGGATATGGAGTTTAGCCGCTACCAAAGCACCAGCAAGAGTGGAGTTGGTGTCTCCGTAAACAAGAACAAGTCGAGGTTTTTGCTTCGTAAGGATTTCTTCAATCCCCATCAACATCTTCCCTGTCTGCTCCCCATGGCCTCCTGATCCAACCTGAAGATTAATATCTGGCTCAGGAATCCCCAGCTCCTGGAAAAAAACTGAGGACATATCCTGATCATAATGCTGCCCGGTATGGATTATGTACTCATAAAATTTTTCTCTTAATACCCTTGAAACGGGAGCACACTTGATAAACTGAGGGCGGGCTCCCACAACCGTTACAATATCAACCATAATTACTCATGGAGAGGGTGTTGGTTTTTATCTCCTCTGCCAATACCCTTGTAAATAAAACCAGATGTGATGAAAAGATCCGGATCAATGACATTTCTCCCATCAACTATTACAGGGTGAACGGCATTTGTCAAGGAACGGATTAACCGGGGATTTAGATCACCATACTCCCTATGTCCGGAAAATATCACAACAGCATCAGCATCCTCGAGCACTTTGTTCAAATCCGGGAGTATAGTAATTCCGGGATATTCCTTTACCCAGGGATCATGAACATGGATATCAACGCCAGCATGAACGCACCGTTCCCAAAACGGTTCAGCAGGGGTGTTCCTTGAATCATCAGTATTTGGGAGAAATGACCAGCCAAGAAGAGCGACTTTGGAACCCCTTACCTCTTTTCTGATACGCTCAAAACCACGTATCAGTAGATTAAACATATGTTCAGGCATGAAGTCATTTATCTTCCTTGCCAGAACAAACAATGAGTCATTACCTTCCGGATAATCCAGGGGTTCAAAATTGGTAATCTTCACTCCACGTTCGAGATGGTATGTATCTTTTGTGAGGCAATGTCCTCCAACACCAGCTCCAGGCCACAATATGGCTCGAGTGATACCATCACCCTTAAGAGAATCGATCCCCGTTCTCACATCATAAAAATTGATACCCATTGCTTCACAATACAAGGCAAGTTGATTTGCAGCGGATATTTGGAGATCACGAAAGGTATTTTCTGCAGTTTTCGTTACTTCCGCAGCTGTTGCAGACATTGGGATAATTTTCCCTTTCGTCAGAACAGGCGAATATAATTCCACTGCACGAATGGTACTCTCTTCATCAATACCTCCAACGATTCGATCATGTTCCTGGATGTTCTGAAGTAATCTCCCTACCATAACCCGTTCTGGTGCATGAGCAAGTGCAAAATCTTCTCCTGCCACAAGATCCGATTCTTCCTCGAGCAAACTCCGGCCCATACCAATGGTAGTACCCGGAGTGATCGTCGATTCCAATATCACCAGAGAACCTGGTGTAATATATTTCCCTGCAAGTCGAATCCCCTCTTCTAATGCAGAAAAGTCAGGAATAAGATCTTTCGGGTCTTTAAAAGGAGTCTGAATTGCAATGGTAACAGCATCGCAGTCGGTGATTTTTGAAAAATCAGAAGTACATTCAAATTTTTTCTCCTGAACCACTTTTGCTATTAGGTCATCAAGGCCAGGTTCCTCCCCTTTTAATGGATTATTACCCTGATTCAGATATGCAATTTTATACCCAGATGAGGAGGAATTCCGTTGAAATCCATATACTTTTTCAAAATGAGGTATGTCCGCAAAGAGAGCAGCAGCAGGAATTCCCACATAACCCATCCCGATAACCCCGATTTTTTTTATTGGGCCACGGTTTTGGATTATTTCTTTTAATTTTTCAGACATTGGAAAGACCTCTCACAATTTGTTCACAAATTTTTAAATTTTCAACACCCTGCTGTGGAGTAACAGGAAATTCACAACCTTTGCGAACAGCATCCAGAAATTGAACCAATTCTGAACGTAAAGGCTCCTTTTTCGCTACCTGAACCTTTTCCACGATATTTTCCTGAATATATCTCTCACTATCTACCGAATATTGCTCTGGCTTTTTATGCACATAAATTTCCTGTGTCATAAAATCACCCTCAATGGTCATATCTTCCTGTTCTATATGGATCATACGAATTTTTTTCGATGATTTTCTGCTCGCTGAAAAATAAACGGGAGTAGAGCCAAATTGACAGAGCGCTGTGGCCACATCCGTTGTTCCACGGGAAAAAATATCATATGTATCCCCAAGAAGACAATGGCGGACAATATCAATATCATGGATCATCAAATCTTCAACCACTGAGCTCCCGGTTATTCTCGATGAGGTCGGATTATGTCTTTTCAACTCAATATATAACGGGTTTGAGATCATTCGAGCTATTTCAGGCACAATAGGATTAAACCGTTCAATATGGCCCACTCCAACCACAGTATCGGAGGGTATCTTTTCAATCAGGTCAGAACCTTCCTGTGCAGTGAGGCAAATTGGTTTTTCAATAAGAACATTCATACCGTGGGACAGAACATCCAATGCCGCTTTATAATGATAAGGAGTGGGTATACAAAGGCTGACTGCATCTACTTTACTGAGTAAATCCTCCAATGAGATAGCACAATCAACCCCATATTGTTTTGCGACGTCCTCAGTCTGTTTTTCATTTAAATCAAAAATATGAACTGAAGAAACGGGTTTTAATTCTGAATAAACCCGGACATGGTTCCTTCCCATCTGGCCAGTACCAATTACGCCTACATCCATCTTAATTAACTCCGTTTATCGTTTCGACAATGAATTTACGTTCATCGGCCTGTAAATCAGGATAAATCGGTAAACTAAGTATTTCTTTTGATAATGATTCAGAAACAGGGCATCGTGAATCAGATGTGTTTCTATAGAGGGGTTGCTTATGGATTGGAATAGGGTAGTGGACAGCGGTTCCTATACCTTTTTCATGTAAGACTTTTGCAAAAGAGTCCCGATCCATCTCAGTGCGGTCAACACAAATCGCATATTGGTGAAAAACGTGATTTGATTTTGGATCAGTAAAGGGGAGAGTAATTCCATCATTTTTTATAGAGGAGTTATAATATGCTGCATTATCCTGTCTTTTTTTATTCATCCCGGATAGTTTTTTAAGCTGGACTCTCCCGATAGCGGCAGCAATATCTGTGAGCCTGAAATTATAACCTAACTCAGTATGCAGGTATTTTTCCTTTTGACCATGATTTATTAGCCGTCGAATTCTCTCTGAAAGTGAAGCATCCTGACAAGTAATCATACCTCCCTCTCCAGAGGTCATATTTTTTGTTGGATAAAATGAGAAACAACCACATGCCCCAAAACTACCCACCTTTTTACCATTGAATTCTGTTCCATGAGCCTGAGCACAATCTTCAATAAACTCAAGTTTATGATCTACACAAATATCATGTATTGCACGGACATCACAGGCTTGTCCAAATAAATGGACTCCGATTACGGCTTTTGTTTTTGGAGTGAGAATATCCACCACAGAATTTGGATCAATGCAATATGTTTTTTTGTCAACATCTGCCAAAACCGGTGTTGCTCCGGTCATACTGACTGATGTTGCCGTTGCGATAAAGGTGAATGAGGGAACAATGACTTCGTCACCTGGACCAATGTTATGAGCCAGAAGTGCTACATGCAATGCTGTTGTTCCATTACTACTAGCAATACCTTCTGAAACCCCGATATAAGAAGCGAATTCCTCTTCAAACATCCTGACTTCTTTCCCACTTGCAAGCATTCCGGACCGGATAACTGATGCAGCAGCCTCAGCTTCCTCATCACCAACGCATGGCTTCGCGATAGGAATCATGAATGAACTACTCCCACCGGTAACTCCTTTATTCGTGCGGGAGATCCAATTGCCAGAGTTTTTTCGGGAACATCCCTAGTAACCACTGAACCGGCAGCAACGAGTGAACCTCTCCCTATACAAACACCAGGGAGTATCGTAACATTAGCTCCAATTGCCGCATAGTCTGATATTGTTGGGCCGGATAAATTTTGACCACCATGGGGAGGATATTTATCATTCGTTAGAACAGCATTGGGTCCAATAAAAACATGATTTCCGATCTTACTGTTTGTGGGTATGTAAACCAGACTTTGCAAATTTACATTACTGCCAATCTCACAATTTCCTTCGATTATTACTCCAGTTCCAAGTGAGACATTATCCCCTATCACTGTTTTTTCACGAACCATGACATTATGACCTGTTGAAAAGGAATTTCCTGCTACCACGTCACAATACAATATGGTTCCGGAACGAATAACTGCATTATTACCAATAGTTACTCCATAATAATCTCTTTTCCCAATATTTTGTCGGGAAGGGAAACCAATGGTAACTGGATCAAATATTACAGCATTCTCACCAATCGTGTTTATTCCATATTCGATCATTAAAAAATTACCTCATATAATTAGTTATACAGGCGTATCTACCTTCCTCAGTATTTCCATTGTTAATTCTTCCCAATCCATGATATCAGAACGATCAATCCGGGAACGATCAAATATCAAAGCCGCATTTATTACATCACGGATAGATTCAGGATTGTCATAGTAATAGTTGAGAATATGGTTTCTAGAAGAGTTAATGCCAAAAGGAGCAATAATTGGTAATCGACACCAAGTATATTGAAGAATTTTCAAACTGTCTGATAAAGTCTCTAATCCAACCTCCATCCTTCGTATTTGCAATCCTACATCTGCATAAAAAATAAATGGGACCGTATCTACAAAGGGCATTTCCCCATGTAAGATAATATTCTCACAAGAAAAGTCAAGGCTTATCGGACCAATTAAATGGAATCCGATTTGGGGGAAAAGTTCAGAGGCAATTATTACAAAATTTTGATCTATGAATGAATTTCCGACAAATACGATATTTTTCTGAAATTTATCAAAAATAAGGGGCTTTTTATGGCTTTGAGAGAATGCCATTTTATTAATTCCATGATGTTGCAAGCTAGTATTCCCATCTGGAAATCGCAATAATAATGGTTTTGAGGGGACACTTATTAAATCAAAAGAAGGAGTAATTTCTCTTTCATATTCAATTACTGATGGATGAACTTTTAAAATATCTAAAGAATCAGAAACACGATAAACAAATTTTGCCTTTGGATTACTTTTTTTTATTGTATTGAATAGTAAAATTGCGGCAGTGCTTTCAAATATTATAATATCAGCACTATTCAGAAAATTTTGTATTTTTTTTGAGATTCGAGATTTATATATAGGAATAAAATGAGGTGATATTAAATCAATAATTTTATGGCCGGTTGTTGAAATCGGGGAGTAATGTGGCGCATAGGTGAAAATTGTTATGTTGCCATCTAATATTTTCGCATTATTGTAATCATCCCGAGTAATGTACTCCCATCTATGATCATGAATTAATCGAGAATATGGTGAAAGAGGAGCAGTAACAAAGATGACATGCCAACCTAAATTCACTAATGCTTGAGCAATCCAATGAAATCCTGCTTTTCTTTTTGATAAATAATGATGGAAAGAAATTAATGCCACGACTTTTTGCATTTTATAATATATTGTTCTGGATTTAGTAAAAAATACCGCAAGGTGAATGATTTTTTTAATGGTTACTATGATATAGCTTCTAATCTGCCAAAGTAAATAAAATTTGAAAAAGTAAACCTATTTTTTTGCTCGATACCATTTGTCATGAAAAACCCGGTCAACTAGATCGGGTTAACCAGTTTCTGGGTCTGG
>JABNAD010000020.1_pt1 | contig 190845 bp, 193 predicted proteins | sample 7240381 | NCBI WGS metagenome assembly JABNAD01 (sample SAMN11332834, study PRJNA596920) | anaerobic digester metagenome | biome: digested sludge; isolation source: digested sewage sludge-derived enrichment culture grown on H2/CO2 | place: Germany: Goettingen | reverse complement strand
GGGGGGAGTATTCCCCCCTCCCCTGTCCCCACCCCCCTCCGTGGCGATAGCCCTTGAAATCCGTATACCGGGATATTTCCTCGCTCTGGTCACTCAGTTTACCGCTCCTCAATTACGATCTCTGGAACCGAAACAGGATTACAACAGAGCATATCGAGTAAACCGCTTTTTCGAGTAGAGCCCTTTTATGGTATGTGAGAGGACCCGTCAATAACCGGACGTATGTAAACCCGGGGCACCGGAAATAGCCAATGCCCCGCAGCCCTACCCCCAACTCACCCCTGCGAGCCTGCGGGCCAGGTCAAGAAGTTCTTCCCGGTCGCGGAGCGCGGCGAGCCACGATGGGGGGATCGCCTCGAGTCCGTACCGTGCCCCGGCCAGCCCCCCGACGATCGCCCCGACGGTATCGGCATCGCCCCCGAGGTTGACCGCCGCGACCACCGCTTCGCGGAAGGACGGGGCATCCATGAAGACCCTGACGGCGCAGTGAGTGCAGAGAACGGCGTCGAGCGACGGTTCCGGTGGATACGCCCGGTAATCCTCGAGGAGCCCGCGGAGTTCCCGGTCTTCGCAGGCGGCAAGCGCCCGGCCGAAGGCTACGGGAACCTCTTCTCCCCGGCACATCCCGCTGACCATCCGGTTGACGAACGCCGAGGCTTCGCCGGCGGCGGAGTCAAAGTGCGTCACGCGGGATGCGGCGAGGCTTGCCTCCCGGACCTCATCGGGCGGGTAGAAGATGCCGACCGGGATGCCGCGCATGACGCTCCCGTTGCTCCGGCTCCCGCCCCGCTCCTCGTGCGCCATCCTTGCGGCGATGGTGGGCGCGATGCCCGCCTCGACAAGATCGAGGACGGCACCGGAGGTCGGCCCGAAGAACTCCGGGTGAGCGCGGTAGACCCGAACCAGGCGGCGAGCGAAGTCCGCCGGGTCGAACCCACCGCACTCGATGAGAGTCTGCGCCAGGGCCGACGCCTGGAGGGTGTCATCGGTATACTGGCCCGCAGAGACGTTGTGAATCCCGCCTCCCACCATCTCCGTTACGGTCAACGGGGCCGGCGGAAGGCCTTCCAGGGGCGCGCCCAGGGCATCGCCGATTGCAAGCCCTATGAACGCTCCGACCGCCCGCATCTTGTGCATATAAAAAGATCACCAACAAATTATATCTACCCGCGGACAGTAGTATTCTTCGAGGAAAGGTGATATCGTGCAAAAGGAAGAGCTGCTCCACTTACATATGCTATTAGTCCACATCAGAAAGTACTATGAAACCACAACAGGGGAGGATGTCCCTACCGACCAGTACAACGCTCTCCACATCTCACCCGTCCATATCCATAAGAATAAGATCACTCACAAAAAGGCAATTTTAACGCTTGGGGGCGAGATCGTCCACCACATCCGGGCCAACCACAATCCTTACATCGAGTATCACGCTGATTTTCAGTCCGAACGTATTGCAACCGAACATTAAACGATGAACGATACCGATACTCTCCGGGAGATCATCTCCCGCATCCTTTCTACCGGGCCGGGCACCGCCGACGTCCAGAAGATCAAACTCGAGGTCTGCCGTGAGCACGGTGCGAACATGCCGAAAAATTCCGCTATCCTCGCCGTCGCCGCCGACGATGAGCGCGAGCGGCTCCGGCCGATCCTCCAGGTGAAACCCACGCGGACGATCTCGGGAGTGGCGCCCGTTGCGGTGATGACCTCGCCCCACCCCTGCCCCCACGGCAAATGCCTCCCCTGCCCCGGCGGGCCGGAGCACCCCTTTGCCTCCCCCCAGAGTTACACCGGAGAGGAGCCCGCGGCGCTCCGGGCAAGAGAGCACGCCTTCGACCCCTACGCCCAGGTGCAGGCCCGCCTCGGGCAGTTCGAGGCGCTCGGCCACCACGTCGACAAGGCGGAGCTGATCGTGATGGGCGGGACGATGACCGCCCGCCCGCTCGATTACCAGGAGTGGTTCGTCGGGGCCGCCGTGCAGGCGATGAACGACTACCCGCGGGCCGGGGCTCCGCAGGAGAAGCCCGATCTCGAGGCGATCTTTGCCGCGAACGAGTCGGCACGGGTCCGGTGCGTCGCCGCCACCTTCGAGACGAGGCCGGACTGGTGCCGCAAGGAGCATATCGACCGGATGCTCTCGATGGGCGTGACCAAGGTGGAACTCGGCGTCCAGCACGTGGACGACCGGCTCCTCGACTACAACCGCCGCGGCCACGCGGTCGCGGACTCGGTCGCGGCGAACTGCCTTCTGCGGGACGCCGGACTGAAGGTCGGGTTCCACATGATGCCGAACCTCCCCGCGGCGAGCATTGAGGACGACCGGCGGATGTTTCGGGAACTCTTCGCTGATCCGCGGTTCCGGCCGGACTTCCTGAAGATCTACCCGACCCTGGTGACGCCGGGCTCAGAGATCGAGGCGCTCTGGGAACGGGGAGAGTATCTGCCCTACACCGAGGAAGTACTGATCGACCTCGTCGCCTACGCGAAGTCTCTCCTCCCGGAGTACGTCCGTCTCCAGCGGATCCAGCGGGATATCCCGGCAAAGCTGATCGTCGCGGGTTCACGGCATAGCAACTTCCGCCAGCTTGCCGAGGCGCGGCTCCATGAGCAGGGGCTTCGCTGCCGGTGCATCCGCTGCCGCGAGGTGGGCAGATCGCCCGAACCGGAGGAGGTGGCGATCTCGACCCTGGTTTACCAGGCGTGCGGCGGAGAGGAGAGGTTCATTCAGGCGGGCTCCGAGGACGCCCTCGTCGGGTTCGCCCGGCTCCGGTTCCCGCACAACCCCTTCCGCGACGAACTCGCGGGCGCCGCGCTCCTGCGCGAGCTCCATGTCTACGGGAGCGTGGTGCCGATCAGCACTCCGGCATCCGCCGACGAGTGGCAGCACCGCAGTTTCGGTAGCGTTCTCCTCTCCGCGGCCGAAGAGGAGGCACGCGATCACGGCTACCGGCGCCTCGCGGTGATGAGTGGTGTCGGGGTGCGGCCCTACTACAGGAAACAGGGATATGAACGAGTGGGCCCATATATGATCAAGACGTTCCCATGAAACCCGCGACGCTCGAGTTTGTGAAGCAGAGGTTCGCCGAGTACTACCAGAGGCAGAATCTCACCGTTCCGTCCTCCCTCGAGCAGCGCGAATGGGGATTCATCTTCTTCGACGCCGCGGCCGAGGTTCGGATGCGGCGGCACATGGCGTTTGCCGACCGCGAGGAACTCGGGGCATACGTGAAAAGCCTGGTTCCCGCCCACGTCTACTACTCGACGGCCTATTACCAGACGCCGTCGGCGCCGACGATGAACGAGAAACACTGGGCGGGCGCCGACCTCATCTTCGATCTCGATGCCGACCATATCGTCCGCGGGCCCTACGCGATGATGCTTGCCCGGGTCAAGGAGGAGACCGAGAAACTGCTCGGGATGCTGACCGACGAGCTCGGTTTTGCCAGGAACCAGATCAGGATCGCCTTCTCCGGGGGGCGCGGCTACCATATCCACGTCACCGAGATCGCCGTCCGGGGCTGGAGCAGCCAGGAGCGGCGGGAGATCGTCGATTACGTCTGCGGCATCGGACTCGACCCGGCCGCGATGCTCACGCCGGGGGGCGGCGAGACCGAGTCAGACCTTCGGTCTGACCGGGCGGGCGCCGAAGGTGCCCGCACCGGGTGGCGGCGGCGCTACGTGGAGACGCTCCGCGCCCACCTCCTGGGTCTTGCCGCTCGCGACCCGGCGGAAGCGACGGCTTACCTCTCCGGGCTCGACGGTATCGGGAAGCGAACGGCCGCGGAGTTCCTTGTGGATATCGACAGCCTCGCGGCCAATGCCCCCGAGGAACTCCTCAAGAACCGGGTCGTCCGGGCGATCACGGCCGCACCCGACTTCGAGGAGAGGCTCCGGGACGCGGGGGCGCGGGCGGACGAACCGGTCACGACCGATATCAAGCGGCTGATCCGGACACCGGGGTCGCTGCACGGCGGCAGCGGCATGCGAGTCGTGCCGCTCGAGATCCGGGACTTCGCGGAGTTCGATCCGCTCGTGGACGCGGTGGTCTTCGGCGACCGCGACGTGCGGATCGACCTGAAAGTAAACTTCAGCACCTCCCTGCTCGGGAACACCTACTCGCTCAACGCAGGTGTCCAGAACGTCCCAGAAGCGCTCGCGATCTTCCTCTGCTGCCGGGGCGTGGCGGAGATAGCCGGGGGTGCATGATGACCGCCGATCTTTTAGAGAAACTCCGGCAGATGCTGCTCGATATGCAGCACTCGGGACGGCTCTCGCATATCGAGCCCGGCCTCTACGACGACGCCCGGGCGTACATCGAGAAGCGCAAGACGGACTACTACGACCTTAAAAACCCCCTGGAGAGCAGGATGGGGAGCCTGCTCATCGAGGAGATCGGCAGCGTCACCGAGACCGTCCAGGAGATCTTCTCGGTCAGGACCCGGCAGATCCTCGATCTTGCGTTCCAGCAGATGGAGGGACAGTACTTCGACAAGGATGAGGGGCGCAAGATGCTCCCGGAGGAGCGGGCGATGTACGAGCAGATCATCACCGCCATCAGGGAGTGCCGGGAGGCACTCGTCCGCGGCGGGGCCTCGCCGTTCGGCAGCGACAATGCGGCCGCCGTAGAGCGGATCGACGAGGGCGAAGGTCTTTCAGAACCCCGGAGAACGTCTGCGGTTCCCGCTCCCCGTCCCATCCAGTCTCCCTACGCCCTCGTGCATATCCGCTCCGATGTGGAGTCGTTCATGGGGATGGACGGCAGGACGTATGTCCTGGAGATGGGGGATATCGTCACCCTGCCGGAAAACAATGCAGACGTGCTCTGCGAGCACGACATAGCCTTAAATATTAGGCTTAACAAGTAATATAGGTACTCGAATCTATTGAATAGAGGTTACTATCATGAAAATGCCGTCAAAATTCAAGACATACTGCCCGTTCTGCAGGAACCACCAGGTTCACGAAGTCGTGAAGGTAAAGAGGGGCAAAGTGCGCCACTTCAACTGGATCGACCGCCAGAAGGCGCGCAGGAGCACGGTGGGCAACATGGGCAAGTTCAACAAGGTGCCCGGCGGCGACAAGCCGACGAAGAAGATCAACGTCAGATACCGGTGCACGGTCTGCGGCAAGGCCCATCTCAGGCCGGGATTCCGGATCGGTAAATTCGAGCTTACGGAGTGAGTTGGTATGGTCCGGGTAAACAGAGAGAACAGGAGCACATTCCTCCGGGTAAAGTGCCCCGACTGTGAGAACGAACAGGTAGTCTTCGAGAGAGCGAGTACCGTCGTAGAGTGCACCGTCTGCGGACGTATCCTTGCGGAGCCCCACGGCGGGAAAGCTGATATAAAAGCTGAGATAATGGCAGTACTTGAGTGATTATTACATGAACGAGAGAGAGTGGCCCGAGGAAGGAGAGCTCGTTGTCTGCACGGTCGCGGATGTCAAGGACTTTGCGGCGTTCGTGACCCTGGACGAGTACAACGAGCGGAGAGGGCTCATACCGATATCCGAGATAGCGCGGGGCTGGATCAAGTACATCCGGGACTTCGTAAGAGAAGGACAGAAGGTCGTCTGCAAAGTCCTGAACGTCGACCCCGATCGCGGCCACATCGATCTCTCGTTAAAAGATGTAAACGAGCACCAGCGGCGCGAAAAGGTTCACGAGTGGAAGAACGAGCAGAAGGCCTCGAAGTGGATCGGGTTCGCCTCCGAGGCGTCGGGGGTAGACAGGAAGATCATCGAGGAGGCATTCTTCCGTGAATACGGTCAGCTGTACCCGGCCTTCGAGGATATCGTCACCACCGGCGGCGAGGCAGCGGATAAACTGAACCTTGATGAGCCGGTCAAAGCGGCGCTCATCACCGTCGCGAACGAGAACGTGAAGGTCTCGAGGGTGACGATCACCGGGCACCTCGTCCTGACATCGTCGCGGCCCGACGGCGTCAACGTGATCCGCCGGGCGCTCCGGAGTGCGCAGCCGAAGGTCGAGAACGTGGATATCGACCTGATCTACGTCGGAGCCCCGAAATACCGGATAAAAGTGACCGCGCCCGATTATAAAGAGGCCGAGAAGGCGATCGAGAAGGCGGCGAGCGCCGCCGTCGGCGTGGTCGAGCGGGCCGGCGGCTCCGGCAAGTTTATCCGGAAGCAGAAGGCCGGATAAGACCATATGAGCAGCCGCATTCGCCGCTGTCCGCACGACCGGCGATACACGCTCTCGGATCTCTGCCCGGTCTGCGGCCTGCCGTCCCGGCCGGCCCACCCGGCACGTTTTTCGCCCGAGGACAGGTACGGTAGATACAGGAGGGCCGTACGCAGATGGAACACGTCAGAGTAACCTTTCTACGGGACGACAATATCGATGCCCCGGTCCTGATCGAGGGTCTGCCCGGCATAGGACACGTCGGGAAACTCGTTGCCGATCACCTGATCCACGAACTCGGGGCCGAGAAGATAGGGGAGATCTCCTCCCTCCACTTCCCGCCGCAGGTGATCGTCGACGAGCAGGGCATCACCCACCTCGTCAAGAACGAGATCTACCGCTACGAGACGGACGGCAGAGCAGCCCTCTTTCTCGTGGGCGACTTCCAGAGCAACTCGGCCGAAGGGCACTACATCCTCGCGGAGCACTACCTCGATATCGCCGAAGACCTCGGTGTCAAGCGAGTCTACGCACTCGGCGGCTACGGTGTCGGGCACCTGGTCGAGAACCCGAGGGTGCTCTCGGCGGTCAACATGGAGCACCTCCGCTCCGAGGTGGAAGCGGCCGGCGGCTCGTTTGAGAACGCCGGGAGCGGCGGGACGATCGTGGGAGCATCCGGGCTCCTGCTCGGCCTCGGCGAGGCGCGGGGCATCGAGGGGATCTGCCTGATGGGGGAGACGAGCGGCTACATCGTCGACCCGAAGAGTGCCGAAGGTCTTCTTACGGTGCTCTCCCGCCTGACCGGGATCGAGGTCGACCATACCTCCCTGCAGCAGCGTGCCGAGGATATGGAGCAGTTCATAGCTAAGATCCAGGAAGCCGAAGAAGCCAAAGGCCGCGAAGAACTGAGTTATATCGGATAACCTCCTTTTTAATTCCGGGCCCGGAGAGAGGCCGTCGTGGTGTCCGACGCGGCCATCGGCGACCCGTCAACCACCGATCCACCCGAACCGTTAAGAACCACAGGGATCGACAGATCATCGATATGGTCACCCTCTACATCGCCAGGTGGGAGACCCGTTTCTGGGCCTGGCTCATCGACTTCATCCTGGTAGGACTGCCCGCCTGGGCGATCTCCGACCGGCTGCCGCCCTCCTGGCAGTTCAGCATAGATCCCGGGCTCATATCGATCAGCCTCTCCTCGGTCGTCTTCTTCCTCTACTGGACGCTGTTCGAGGGATATCGCGGCCAGTCGATCGGCAAGATGGCGCTCGGGATCCGGGTCACCGGTCGCGCCGGTGAAGATATCGGATTTTTTGCCGCAGCAATCCAGAGTTTCGGTAAAGCGTTTCTCCTCGTCCCCGACTGCCTTATCGGGTGGCTTGCCATGCCGGGCTCGAAGCAGCGGCTCTTCAATAGGATATCGGGAACCGTCGTGATAGAGTCCCGCGAAACGGAGGAGCCGGAGGGCGTCACCTACGTGAAGCAGAAGGAGTAAAGGCGGCCCGGTGACGGCACTCTGCTTCGCAATCCCATCGAGAACCCGGTTTTAACCGATCACGGGGAGCCCGGCCGCCTTCCAGGCGCTCATGCCGCCCTCGATCTCGTAGACCTCGCGGAATCCGGCATCGCGCATCATCTCCCGGACACCGGCGCTCCGACCGGCCCGCTGGCAGTAGATGAGGTAGGTTGCCCCGGAGTCGAGGTCATCAAGGTGCTCTGAGAAGTGTGCCGAGTCGATGTTGATCGCACCCGGGATGTGTCCGGCAGCGAACTCGTCGGGTCTCCGGACATCGATGATGACAAAACCCAGTTCGCCTCCCCCCCCTTCGATCAGGGTGGACGCTTCGAGCGGTGTGATCGTCCGGACGACCTGAGCGTCGGGCGCAGGGCTGCCTTCGAGACACCCCACGACGAGCACAAACGCAACAGCGAGCAGGAACGCGGGCAGGAGAGGGTGATGAACGGTCATGCTTCCATGTCACGGCCGCAACGATAAAGCGGTTTCGATCGTCCCGGCTGCTCCTGTCGCCGGGTTCGCCAGGGTGCAACGACCCGGGACGCTCAAGCAGGGTTGTCGAACTCGATCGGCGTCTCGTCGAGGGCCATCACCTTACGGAAGGTCTCCGGCGTGTCCAGGGCAACGACCTCACCGCGGTCCACCACCGCAACCCGGGTACAGATCGCCTCCGCCTCTTCCACATCGTGCGTCGTAAAGATGATCGTCGCGCTCCGCTCGCGGTTCAGCCGCCGGAGCAGGTTCCAGGTCTCCCGGCGCCCGGCATCGTCCAGACCGGCCGTCGGTTCGGCAAGGAAGATGACCGACGGGTGCGTCAGGTATGCCCGGGCGATCTCAAGGTGCTGCAGCATGACGGGAGAGTAGGTCTCGACAGGAGCATCGGCGCTTCCGGCGATGCCGAAGAGGTCTACGACATCGGGGATCCTCCTCCTCCTGAGATCATCGCCCAGGCCGTGCAGCCGGGCTTGGAAGTCCAGGTTCTCCCTGCCGGTCAGCGCAGGGTCGAGCACCGGCTCCCGGAGAACGATGCCCATGCTTCTGCGCACGTCCCCGAGGTTGCCGAGAATCGCAAGCGGTGAACGCTCGGCAAATCCCGGAACCGGAAAGAGCATCGTCATGAGAATGTCAATCAGGGTCTGCCGGTCCTGACCGCAGGGACAGAGGATACCAAAGATCTCTCCGCTCTTGACGTCGAATGGGATTGGGCCCCTTGCCTGAAGTTGCTCCAGATGCCGGATCAGGTCTTCAACGGTAAAAGCAGTCATGCTCCTCTGCAGAGATACAATCGGCCGGAACGGAGTTGTTCCCGACCACCCACCATCCCCGAAATCTGCACAGGATTCGTACCGATCGGAAACCTCTCTGAGCGAGGGCGGCCGGCGATTGTTATCCGGTGCCTGTTACCGGATTCGGGGAAGGAACTATTGGATTAACACTATTTTTGGTTACGCATATATGAATATATCTATTTCAAAATGAATATAAAATACGCAATTTAGGATTTCTATTTTATATTGACTCCCCCTTTTACGTTATCATCGGTGATCTTCAACATTCACAGGATGCTAAAGCAGGCCGGGTTGGGCGGCGCCGATCGGTTCAGATGACCGTCAGGTCGACGTCGTGCGGGAACCGTCCCACGGCACGTCTCCGGGGGGCTCGCCGGGGAACGGCCCGTGAAACTATTTATGGCATGAACCCCGGTATACCCGGCCAATGGAGACCGAACTGCCCGCAATCGCGATTCTTCCGGTTCCTCTCAGCCCGGAGCAGATCGTCATTGCGTTGGCGGTTCTCATACCGGCCCTGGTTATATTCAACCTCTTCCTCATCAGCGAGGGGATCTTCGAATTGATCGGGCTCCGGTTCTACCAGGCGCTGCTGGTGACCGCAGGGGCGCTGCTCGGGAGCCTGATCGATATCCCGCTCCTTTCATTAGGGGAGGACATCATCGCGGTCAACGTGGGCGGGGCCGTCATCCCTCTCTTCGTAACGCTCGAGATGGTCGGGCGGGGCCGGGTCTCGCGGCTGAAGTCCCTTGCCGCCGTTCTTCTGGTCTCGCTCGTCGCCTACGCCGCTGCAACGCCCGTTCCCGGCCTCGGGATCACGATGCCGTTCTACGTCGCACCCCTCGCAGGAGCCATGACGGGGCTCCTTCTCGCCCGCGGCTGCCGGGCCGCTCCCGGCCTCGCCTACGCGGGCGGAACCATGGGCACCCTGCTCGGGGCCGATATCCTCAACCTCGCGAATCCCGACGTGCTTTCGGCGCTCACCGCAAGCGGGCCGACCGTCCTCTCCATCGGGGGCGCGGGGATCTTCGACGGCATCTTCGTCACCGGCGTCCTCTCCGTCCTGCTCGCAGTTTATGCGGGGAGGGGGCTCCGGGAGAAGGGAGGGGTCTGCCCGCAGGAGGGAGGGGAGTGAGGGGGAGAACTCCGGGATGCAGAGCGAACTCACCAAAAATACGGTACATTGCGCAAACCTAGTGCACACGAGTTCTCAAAGATTGTAAGTACCCAACACTTGAAACGAGGAAAAAACCCGGTGCAGTGGACCGTGGGGATATCGCGTCTGGGGGAGGGCGACTGGCCGAAGGGCAGGAGCACGAGAAGAACGAAGTTCTTCGAGGGGCTGACGGGGAGTGCGATGGTTCGTAGAACCGGAGCTCGACCACCGTCAGGTGGGGAGGGGGGAGTATTCCCCCCTCGAAACCCTTCGGGTTTCTCAAGCTTGCTGCGCTCGCACTCCGCACCCTTCGGGTGCTCGAGCTCCGGGCGTGCCGCCCATCGCACTCCCCATTGTCCCCACCCCCCTCTCGGCGATATCCCCTTGAAATCCGTGTATGGAGTATGCAACCGAAAGGGAAGTATGAACCGCTTGAAGGGCACTGCTCAAAATTCAACTGCTCCATCGGCATTCTCCGCCTCAAACGCCCGGAGCCACATCTCCGCGCAGGCTATCCGCCAGAACTCGGTAGAATAAGGACTCTTCCCCTCGAGGAACGCCCGGTAGTTTTCGAGCACCTGCTCCGCGTCCCAGTAGGGCCGCTCTGCGAATTCGGGCGTCGAGAAGAGGTCGAGGATACGCGGCGCAAGTTCGCCCTTCATCCAGACCTCCTCGGGGGTGACGAACCCCATCTTGTCCATCCTGCACCGGACGGCGTCCGGGACCAGCCCCCGGATCGCCCGCCGGAGGACGTACTTCGTGACGCCGCCGCGGATCTTCTGGTCGAGCGGGAGCGATCCGAGGTACTCCACGAGCCGATAATCGAGGAACGGAACCCGCGCCTCGATCGAGAAGGCCATCGAGTTCCTGTCCTCCCAGTGGAGCAGGAGAGGGAGGTTCGACGCCGTGACCTCTCGTTTCAGCACCTCCTCAAGCGACCCCGCATACCGGAGGATCTCCGGCGGCGATCCCCGGAGGAGTTCACGGCGCTGCGACCGTACCCGGGATTGAGCAGCCGCCCACGAGAAGAACGACCGGTGGTGCCGTACACTCCCGATCCCCTCCCGGAGAGCAGCAAGGAACTTGCGCCGCCGGAGGAGACCGCGGATATAAGGCGCCTGGTAGGCGATGTAGCCGCCGAGCTGCTCGTCGGCGCCCTGCCCGTCGAGAACCACCTTCACCTCGTTCTGTGCGAGCCGCATCACGCAATACTGGGCGTAGATCGAGAGGGATGCAAACGGCTCGTCCTGCATGTAGAGCAACCTCTCGATATCCTCCCAGAGCCCCTCCGTGCCCGGCGTCGTCCGGCGGTTCGCGACGCCGGTCGCCGCGACCACCGTCTCGATATGCCGGCTCTCGTCGAATCTCGGATCATCGAAACAGACCGAGAACGTCTTCTGCCGCTCGCCGACGCTCTCCGGGCTCTCCGCCTGCAGGAGAACGTTGATCAGGGCGGTGACCGTCGAGGAGTCGATGCCGCCGGAGAGGCAGGTTCCGACCGGGACGTCGCTCCGGAGCCGGAGCCGGACGGCGTCGGTCAGGAGATCGCGGACGTCCCGCACAGCGGCTTCGTCGTCGGCCCCGCCCGGAGCGCCGTTCATCGCGAAGTCCCAGTAGCGTTCCGGCTCCCCGACGCCTTCCGCGGAGACGAGGAGCGTATGGGCCGGCGGGAGCTGGAAGACACCGTCGTACATCGTCTCGGCGGTGTGATCCGCAACCCCCCATGCAAGGAACGTCGAGAGCATCCGATCGTTCGGCCGCCGGCCGACCCCGGGATGCACCCGGAGCGCCTTGATCTCCGAGGCAAAGAGGAACGATCCCCCGGCCAGAGTGTAATAGAACGGCTTGACGCCCAGGCGGTCGCGGGCGCAGAAGAGTTCGCGGCGGCGCCCGTCCCAGAGGGCGAACGCCCACATCCCGTTGAACCGGGCGAGGCAGTCCCTCCCCCACTCCTCGTAGGCGTGCAGGATCACCTCCGTATCGGATGCGGACGCGAAACGGTGGCCGGCGGCCGAGAGTTCCTCCCGGATCTCGCGGTAGTTGTAGATCTCGCCGTTGAAGACGATCTGAAGCGACCCGTCCTCGTTTCCCATCGGCTGGCGGCCTTCGTCGGAGAGGTCGATGATCGCAAGGCGGCGATGGGCAAGGCCGACCGACCCGGAGAAGAACGTTCCTTCGCCGTCAGGGCCGCGATGAGCCAGCCGCCGGGCCATCTCCCCGACGAGAGCCGCATCCGCATCCTCCCCGTTCAGGGCAAACTGCCCGGCAATACCGCACATACTCAGGAGACCAGAAACAGGTTATTTGTCCGAGCAGGTCTTATCGAGACCTGTCCCGTTGATGTCGCAGGAGGGGCAGGGGGCCGAGCCGTTCACCACCCGGTAGGCATCCGCGAGGACGGCGGAGTTCGCGAGCATCCCCGCGATCAGGATCACCTCGAGGATCTCGGCCCGGGTCGCGCCCTTCGCCATCGCGGACTGCATGTGGTACTCCACGCAGTGGCTGCACTTGAGCGCGGCGCCCACCGCGAGGCTGATCAGCTCGATCGTCTTCGGTTCGAGCTGGCTTGTCTCGACGACGGCGCCCTTGTAGAGGAGGTGCGAGATGAGGATCTCGGGCCGTTCCGCCATCCGCTCAAAGATCAGGGGAACTCTCCCGTACTCGTTCTCGATCTCCCGGAGGAGATCCTCCGCGAAGACATCCGACCCCCGTTCCATAACCCGCGTGAGTACCTTCTCGAAGTCCATGGCAACTACACCAGTATCCTCGTTTCCGAGAAAGGTTTTATCCGAATCAATATGTAGTTGCGCATCCGTGACGGCGTGACGTCGGCGATATCGCCGACCGTCACCCCTTCGGCGACCGGAAGCGACCGCACGTCGTCGGCATACGAGTCGTAGGGGAGCTTCACCCGGAGCCCCTCCATCTGGGCGGTCACCGGCGTCGGGTGCGTGAGCAGGCTGATCTCGTGGATCTGCTCCTCGATGATCGCCATCAGGCGGGGCGGAAAGACGGAGAGCGGGTCTTTTGCGAGAGCATCCCGGCGGGCATCCAGGACACGGGAGACCTCGTCCACCAGTTCATCGAGTTTCCCGAGTTCCTCGGGGCGCTTGAACCGGTGCATGATCCTGCCGATTCCCCCGACGTAGCCTTCGACGGGCGGGTCGATCGCCCGCATCAGGGTCTCGCGGTCGGGCGCGCCGGTCACCACGATCGGCACGTGGATCTCACGGCGGATCGCCGGGAACTTCTGCCGGATACACTCCTCGAAGTTGCCGAGCGCGTAGACGGCGAGATCGTGCTCGTTGATGACGTCCCGCTCCTCGTCGTTCAAGTTCGCAATCCGTTTCCCGAATCCTCTCGATAGCCCGACCATGTTGGTCTTCGCGCCCGACCGCCTGAGATACTCGGCGATATCGCAGGCGACGTGGGGAAGGTGATGGATCTCCAGACTCGGGCTCACGACGGCGATCTCGGTTCCGACGAGGGGCGCCTCGATCACCTCGCCGGCGAGCGGTTTTGCGATCCGGCGTATCATCTCGATATCGTCACGCGGCACGAACGACTGGAGCACGACATCCTGGGCCATGACGTGCTTCTGGACGATGTAGCCCCCGAGGTCGTCGATCAGATCCATGATCTCGTCGTGCCGGTAGACGCCTCCCTTGTAGGTCACCGGCACCAGTGTCGTCATAGCGTCACCCCCATCTTCTCAAAGAGCGGCACGACCGCCGTCTCCACGATATCGGTCGGCAGGGTATCCTCGCTCGCCACGTAGTAAAACTTCCCATCCCGGATGTACTGGCGGCGGACCTTGAACCCCTCGGGGGCGATGTACTGGAGCGCGTAGATGATGTCCATATAAAGGGTCTCGCTCGGATCGGCTACCACCAGCTGGTCGAGATCGTCCTCCCCGGCCACTCCCGCCGGGAGGACGACGGTGAACCGGTCGGGCTGATCGACGTTCTCCTTGCCGTAGATCGTCCAGAGTTTCTGGAGAAGCGGCGCAAGGTAGGTTTCGTCGCCGATATCGAGGACGATCTCCTTCTCGCCGCGGTTGACGTTGGCGAAGTCGGCGATACGGATCGCACGCGGCATATGCCGCAGAAGCCCGACGGCGACGAAGATCGGCACTTTCGGGTCGACGGAGATGTGCAGCCGGTCGATCACCTTGATGAGATCGAGGTCCTGGAGGACATCGGCTGCGACCCGCTCGTAGGCCACTCTCCCGACCTCATCCGGCGACTCGACCACGAAGTAGTTCAACGGGGGCATCTACTCTCCCTTGATGAATCCGGACGCGAGCAGGGCAGATCCGACCGCACCGATATACTGCGAGTGGTGCGGGACGACGATCTCCGTCTGCAGGAGCTGGCCCATCGCGTAGACCAGCCCCTCGATCAGCGAGGTGCCGCCGACCATGATCACCGGCTCCTTGATGTCGATCTCCTGCAGCTGCTGCTCGAAGACCTGTTCGGCGACGCTGTGGCAGGCCGCGGCCGCGACGTCCTCGCGCGAGGAGCCGGCGGCGAGCGCGTTCACCAGGCTCTGCGTCCCGAAGACGATGCAGTAACTGTTCATCGGAACGTTCACGCCCATGCCCTTCATGGCGAGAGGGCCGAGTTCGGTGATATCCACGCCGAGCCGTTTTGCGGTCATCTCGAGGAACCTGCCGCTCGCCCCGGCGCAGATCCCCCCCATCGTGAAGGTTCCGGGGATGCCGTCGATGACGCTGATCGCCTTGTTGTCCATCCCGCCGATATCGATGACAGTCGCGGAGCCCCGCTGGTGGCCGGCGAGGTAGACGGCTCCTTTCGAGTTCACCGTCAGTTCTTCCTGGATGAGATCCGCCCCGAGATGCTTGCCGATCAAGAACCTGCCGTATCCGGTGGTGCCGATCGCCTGGATATCCTCGCGCGAGAGTCCGGCCATCTCGAGCGCGTCCGCGACGGCGCTCTCGGCGCTCTTGATCACCTCGGTCGTCGGGTGCCACCCGGTGCCGACGATCTCGTTCTCCTTCATCACGACGGCCTTCGTCGTGCTCGATCCTGAGTCGACGCCCATCGTGATCCCGGTCTGCTCCTCACGGGCAAGGAGCGCTCTCCGGCGGGCGATGGTGGTCAGGGCCTCCATCCTGGTGAGGAGGGTCCCTGAGGTCGTCCGCTCGGTGAAGGAGTAACTCACCACCGGCAGACGGGAGTTCTCGTGGATGTATCGCCGGAGTTCGTTTCGGACGATCGCCGCCTCGGCGCACCTGAAGCAGGTGCCGATGAAGACCCCGTCCGCATCGACCTTCCCCTCTACGAGGGCCATCGCCCGGGCGATCATCAGTTTCAGGTCGGCGCTCCGGACGTCGAGGCCGAACGCTTTGACGCCCCGCTCGACGTCGGCGAGAGCGATGTCGGGGAAGAAGACTTCCGCATCCACCGACTCGGCGGCCTCGTAGATCTCTTTCTGGACGCCGCTGTACTCCGGCCCGCAGGAGAGCTGGGCAATCCGCACCTTGCGGCTCATGCTTCGTCCTCCCCGGGGAGACCGTCGAGGAACTTCCTGACGGCAGCAACGAACTGTATCCCTTCCTCTTCATCCGTCGGATACTTCAGTTCCAGGATGGGTATCCCGCTCTGGCGGAGAGTGAAGACGATCAGTTCGTCGGTGCGGGCGCAGCCCATGCAGCCGAACGCAAGGTCGGCGTCCGTGACGATGATTGCGGCTTCTGCCTCCTCGATGAGGGGGCCGTAGATCGCCATCCGCCCCCTGACACCGGACGGCACCTCGACGGCCGCGTACTTCAGGCCGCGTTTGGGTTCTTCGGGGGTGATCTGCAGGGGCGGGGAGTCTACCCCGGCGGTCTGTATCCTCTCCCGGATACCAAGGGCTGCACCGAGCGGTTTATGACCGAACCGGGCCACCAGGTCGGAGAGGATGAGGCTCGTTGCAGGATAGATAAACACCTTTGCCATTGTATTCAGGACTCCTCTGTATCTATCAGTTCTTGTAGTCGCTTGATATCAAGTAACGGTCGTTTCTCAAGTGCGGGCGGTGCCGGTTCCGCCTCACCTTCTTCACGCCGGTCGAGCTCCTCGAGCCCGCGGGTGATGTAGCGCAGAAGGCGGAACTCCCGTTCGTGACCGAGGTACCCCGGCCTCGCTCCGCCGAGGTTCGCCCGGCAACGTCTCGGATCTCCGGGAGGAAAACCCCGGTCCTTGACGAAGATATGAGTCGGGTCGAACGAACGGATCTCCTCGATGAGGCGGTCGACGGACTCCGGTTCGCCCGTCACCTGCAGCCCGAAGCACGTCTCCTTGATGAGGACGCCCTCGGAGGCCTCGTAGGCCCTGAGCGCGAGCTCGCCGGGGGTCATCGTCGGAGACTCGACGAAGACATACTTGGTCACCGTGCCCACATAGTCAGGAGTATATTCGGCCATCACTTCACCTCTTTCACGTATACCGTGGCCCCTTCGCTCATCCCGGCAAGGTTCCCCGCATCCAGCACCTTCCCGATGACATTCGTACCGGTGAGCGGCTCGGACGTCGGGCCGAACTCGGCGTTCGGTGTCGTGCGGAGCCCGACCATGCCCGCGCCCCGCCGGGAGTCATTCGTCATCGCGAGGGTGTAGGCCGGCACCTCGCCGTCGGGAGTGTTCTCCGGGATGATCCCGACGCCCTTGCCGATCTTCGGCTTGAAGAGGAAGACGTCCTCGAAGACGAAGACGAGCGGCATCTTCCCGACGCTATGGTGCTTGAGCCCGGTCACTTCACGGAAGATCGTGACCGACCGGGGCGCGGCCGCCTCGTCGAGGGTGATGCTGACGACATGGTCGGCAGGCACCGTCTCGATCCGGACCTCGCCACCGGCCAGCGCCTCGAGCGTCGTCGCCGGGGTCTGGGCGACCACGACGCGGTCGCCTTCGGCCGCATCGGCGGCGAGGGAGATGCCCCGCCGGGCGGCGACCGCTTCCGCATCGGCGAGCGAAAGGCCGACGAGATCGAACTGCTCCGGTTCCGCACGGATGGCGAGGAGGTCGCCCTCTCCGGCAAACCTGAGGAGTTCGATGCCGTGGACGACCCGTCCTACAACGGTGTGCGCCGGGCTTGCCGAGACGCCCTGGGTGTAGATGTAGACTCCTCCCGAGGACTTCCCGGCGGTCCTGACGGTGACGGTGCCTTCAAGCCTCGGACCGGAGAACTCCGCCGGGACCCGGGTCGGAACCAGGTGCGTATCGGCGACGTAGGTGCTGGTCGAGCGGTCCACCCTGAATCTGCCGCCCTGCACGGAGAGAAGAAAGTGCTCGACGCTCCGGGCGGTTCCGGTATCGATCCCGTCTTCTCCGAAGCCCTGCACATCCGCTTCCACGTAGGAGACGACCTGCATCCCGTCTTCGAGCGGGAAGTCGGAGTCGCGGATGACGACGACGTTCGAGCGGTCGACACGCCGGAAGACCCGCTCGACGCCGGTGATCCGGTCGCCGTCGGCGAGCCGGTCGAGCAGCCCGCGGCCGGTGACGACCTTGCCGATGACGCCGCCGTCCTCCGGGGCGCCGTAGTCGGCGGTATGCCTCATGCGTGCGAAGATCAGGTAGGACTGGGAGGGATCGTAACCCCCGCACCCGAGGATCACGTCGCCGCGCTCGTACCGGCCCGGACGGCGTGCCGGGCGGATGTCGGTCTCGAACGTCCCGAAGGCGGCGGCGTACCGGTCCTGCCAGTGCAGGCGGAGCCGTTCTGCATATTCCGGCTGAAGGAGACGGGAGACTGCTGCGGGCTTCGCCACCTCGACGACCAGGTCGCCCGCCGGGGTGGCGAACCTGACCCCCTGCGACTCGCCTTCATCTTCGACGAGCGCCGGGCGGATGATGGCGACGCTGTACCGTTCGTCCCGTTCGGGGAGGAGATCCCCGAGCCGGGAATCTTCCGGAACCAAAGTGTGTTTGCCGTCCAGGTGGATCTCCATTACGTGCACCTCAGGGGGTTCCGCCGGCCCCCATCACCGTTCGTTCGTCCTCGGTGAGGTGGGCGAGCACCTCCTCCGTCGGGCCCATCTGGATGATCTTGCCTCCCCGCATGAGGGCGACACGATCGCAGATATCTCTCACGAACTCCATATCGTGCGAAACCACGATAAATGTCTCGTCCATCTCTTCGCGGGCGTGGAGGATCGAGTGCTTCACGTCGATCTTCGTGATCGGGTCCATGGTGCCGGTCGGCTCGTCGAGGACGACGAGCAGGGGCTCGCGGATGAGCACCTGGGCGAGCGCCACCCGGTGCTTCTCACCTTCGGAGAGCTGGCCCGGATAGCGGTCCAGGATCTCCTTGCTCTTCTCGGGGGTGAACCCGGCCATCCCGAGGGTGATGATTGCCTTCCTCATCGCAAGTTCCTTCGGGAACTCGAGCCCGATGGCGTCGGTGAGGTTGTCGAGCACCGTTCTGTGCGGGTAGAGGTCGTACTCCTGGTGGAGGAGCCCGATGTATCCCTTCGCCCGGCCGCGGTTCTCGATGCCGGGTTTCGTCATATCGATCCAGTCGTCGCCGATCCGGATGTTCATCTCGCCGCTGGTGGGCTCGAGGATCCCGGATATGATCCGGGAGAGGGTCGTCTTGCCCGCCCCGCTCTTGCCGATGATCCCGAAGATCTCTTTCTCGCCGACCTCGAACGAGACGGTGTTGACCGCCCGGACGACGCCCCGGTCGACCGAGAGGTAGCGCTTGACCACGTCACGAGCGACCAGGATCTTCTCGCCGACCGCCCCGGCCTGGTGCTGCTCGACGTCGCTGTAGTTCTCCATGAACCGGCCGATGACCTCTCCCGGGACACCGATCCCCTTGATCTCCCCGTTCTCAAGGAGGATAGCCCGGTCGGCCACGTCCTCGATGACTTTTGAGAAGTGGGACGTGACGATCATGCCCATGTCGTTTGCCCGGGCACTCTCGATGAGCATCCGGTGAACGAGCGTGGCGGTCTCCGGGTCGAGCGTCCCGGTCGGTTCGTCCGCAAAGAGCATGAACGGGTTCTTCGCGAGCTGCCGGGCGAGCACCACCCGCTGCTTCTCGCCGCCGGAGAGGTCGCGGGCGATATGCATCATCCGGTGGGAGAGCCTGACCTGGTCGATGAGGTCGGCGGCCCTGCTGACGGCCTTCTCGCCCGGGTAGCCGACGTCGTCGAGCGCTCGCAGGACGTTCTCGATCACCCGGTCGTCACCGTAGAGTGCGAACGTCCGCTGGAACATAATGGCGGTTCTCCGCATGATCCGCCGTTTCATCGGGGCGCTCTCCTCGGCCCAGAGATCGATATCCGCCGGTTCGAGGTTGCCCCCGCAGGCAGGACACGGTTTTCCTACCTCGCTCGGGACACCGATGTAGTCGCATTTGCCGCAGATGCCGACGTGATAGATGATTGCACCCTTTGTCGGAGGCTGGTCGACACCCCGCATAAGGTGCATGAGAACGGTCTTGCCGGCACCGCTTCTGCCGATGATGCCGACAGTCTCTCCCTCCGCCACCTCAAAATTGATGTTTTTAAGCACGGTAGTCCCGTTAAACTCCATGCAAAGGTCTTTCACCGTAATAAGTGGGGTCATCTTGAGATCCTCGTTAAACTAATCTTCTTCTGGTATCATATTAGGGTTTATATTGTTGCACTTTTCCCGGTCGCCGCGGTATCCGTGAGGAGTTCTGCCACGATACCGGGCACCTCGCTGACGTTGAGGATCACCCGATCCACGCTCGCATAAAGGACGGCCGGTTTCCGATCCGACTGCTGTTCGGTGAGCACTGCAAGATCAGCCTTCCGAAAGGCGTTCAGGTCGTTGATGGCATCTCCAACCATAACAACTTTATCGTACTGCTCTTTGAGATCCTCTACGATCCGGGCCTTCATCGAGGGGGTTGCGACACCGTAGACCCTCTCCCGGGGGATTCCGAGGTAGTCGCCCATCCGTTCGAGCTTTGCGACGCGATCGCCGGATGCTATGTATGCGGGAACACCCATCCGGTGCAGTTCGCTGATGGCCTCTTTTGCACCCTCAAACGGCCTCCCGCCGGTCGTCACCGTGAACTCGATGCCGGGGATCTCCATGTTCAGGATCACGCCGCTGTTCATGGTGACGATCGACTCTTTCTTGCAGCAGCTCCAGACCTGCCGGATACATGCCTGCAGGTCGCCGATGCGGGCATGTTCGTCGTTGTAGAGGAGGTTCCCGACCTCTTCGGCGGGGATGACCCGGCGGGAACAGGCCACGCCGAACCCGATCGACTGCTCCAGGAAGAACTCGGAGAGGCACTGATCCTCCGGCGCCTCCATGACGTCCCGGGAATGGAGGTGGAGAACGACGAGCACCCGGGCGTCCGAACCGAAGGTGATGGTCGTGGTCTCGACCTCGGTCAGCATCTCGTCGTGGAGGATGTCGCGTGCTACCCGGTAGGTCCGCAGAAGTGTGCCCGCACTATCAAAAACAACGGCTACCGACATATTCTCACGTCAATAAGTCTATTTAGTCTCTTGTCCTCTCTTGAATGAGGACGTATGTTACTGAGTGAGACGGCAGCAAGCATAAAGAGTATGGAGATCCGGGGCGCCGGCAGGATCGCCCGGGCGGCGGTGGAGGCACTGGCCGATTATGCCGAAAATCTCGATGTATCCGATCCCGGGGCCTTCAAGCAGGAGATGCAGAAGGCGGCCGATACCCTCACCGCGACCCGGCCGACCGCCGTCTCGCTCCCGAACGCGGTGCGAAGCGTGATGCGGGCGCTCGACTCGTTCGACTCGGTGGAAGCCGCACGGGACGCGGTTCTTGCCCGGGCGGCGGAGTTCGTCGAGCATTCGGAGCACGCGGTCGAGCGGATAGCGGCAATCGGGGCACGCCATATCTCCGACGGCGACGTCCTCCTGACCCACTGCAACTCCGAGGCGGCGCTCGGGTGCATCCTGGAGGCCCACCGGCAGGGGAAGGATATCGAGGTCTACGCGACGGAGGTGCGGCCCCGGGGCCAGGGGCTCATCACCATCAGGACCTTAAACGACGCCGGTATCCGGACGAACTACATCGTCGACTCGGCGGTCCGCTACTTCATCAACGACGTCGACCTGGTCGTCGTCGGGGCCGACGCGATCGCGGTGAACGGCGCGGTGGTGAACAAGATCGGGACCGCCCAGATCGCGCATGCCGCACACGAAGCCCGGACGAACGTCATCGTGGCGGCCGAGACCTACAAGTTCGCGCCGAGGACGATCCTCGGGGAACTGATCGAGATCGAGGAGCGGGACACAGCCGAGGTGCTCCCCCGGGCGGAGGCGGAGAAACTCCCCTTCGTGCGCGTCAGGAACCCGGCCTTCGACGTGACGCCCGCGGAGTATGTCGACCTGATCGTCACCGAGCAGGGGGCGATCCCGCCGGGGCTCGCGTTCACGGTGATAAGGGATTACCTGGGGTGGAGGATCGAGGAACTGCGGTGAATACGGTGTTCGATGAGGAACCGCTCGATGAGGAGACGCTCCGGAAGATCGAGCGGTCGCTTGAGGACCTCAGGGCAGGGCGGACCTATACCCTGGAGGAGGTCATGGCGGAATTAAAGGGGGGTGAGCGACGTGGTCGCCGCGGCGACGGCCCCCGACGACACAGAGAGCGTCTCGCGGCTCGTAGCGGTGCAGGGAGGCGAGGAGCCTGCACCGCTTGCCGGCGAAACGTCCGGATGAGAGGTCTTATGCCTCCGGGGGAGTCTCAGGGATATACGACGGGTACGTCTTGTAGACGGAGTAGACCATGCATGACTCGTTGACCTGGACGACAATCATCGAGGCGGTCATGCGGTCGTCGGGGTCCGGGTCCCCGAGGCGAAAGAGAATCTGGGTGTAGTTCACATTCCTCTCAGGATAGGAGCCCTTTGAAAATGCGATCGTATCGATGCACTTATTGCCCAGCAGCCCGACGACCTCCGGGTCATGGAGCGCCGCGGTCAACGCATCGAGCGACGCGATCCTGTCCGGGCATGCAGCACCTGCCGTGGCGGGCTCGCCCTGCGCTGAAAGGAGATAGCCAACCCCGGTTCCAGCGATGAAAGCCAGGATTACGAGACCGGCAATTAACGGTTTTACGCTATTCATAATCTGATACACCTTTGATTATCCTGTCGCGGGGACCGGAACACGACGCCAATCGAGAGACCCGGCCCCTGCGGGATACTGCATGGGGTATCCCCGATGGAGAGTACATTGCCCATCTTTATACCGTTTCTGTGTCGATCATCGAAACATCGGGGCAGTCGAAGGCTTCAGATCGGAAAGGGGGGCCTGCCGGCAGCGGAGCCTGGTTCCCCTGCATCCTCTCCAGATGCCAACTATAGACAGAGTGTGCGCATCCGCCCGTTGCACGTGTGTACCCTGGGACCGCTTCTATCGTCATCGCAGATCCATCCGCATAAAACGGGTGTATGCCGCTCCGAAGAAGATCGCCGGAAGCGCAAGCATCGCGACGATCGGCTGCCAGATGAGAGCGATCAGGCCGGGTAGATCGGGAAGCGGATCTTCCCCGGGGTGGGGTGTTCTCAGGGCGAAGGGGTCCGGATTGATCCACATCGAGAACCGTGGATTGGTGATCGCTACCGAGAGTTCCTGGTAATTCCTTTGTGGCGAGAGGAGGCGGACGGTCGCTCCGATACGCTCCTGGTGTTCGAGGTAGGCTCGCTCCTCCTCCCGGTACTGCAGCCACTCCTCCTCGGTGGGATGCGGGTCGCCCATAAGATCCACCACATCCGGGGGCGTTCCGGCAGTCGCATCGGTAAGGATGCCACCGGCCATCGGTACGACGGAGGAGAAGACGAAGATAGCGACCAGCGACCAGACAAGAGCGTTCCCGCTCTCGGCAACGACCGCCGAGGCGAGGAGAGCGGCCGAGAAGAACGTGAAGAGGTAAACCAGCGAAACGAACCAGAAGGCCAGGATCGCACCAAGTTCGGCTGGTGAGGGGACGATTGCAAAGAGCAGGAGGAGCGCGAGCGCGATGAGAACCGCGATGCTCATCGCCAGCGTCAGGGCGGCGAACCCGCCGAGCGCCTTGCCGGTGATCACCTCGTCGCGGAAAACCGGACGGGAGAGGAGGGTTTTGAGCGAACCCGACCAGCGTTCCCGCGTGATCAGATCGAACCCGGTCGCGATCGCAAGCAGCGGGCCGTAGCTCAGGACCTGCGTGGAGAGGTTGAGGAAGACTACGAGGAGGGAGGGCTTCTCCGGCATCCAGCCGGGGTAACCCAGAAACTTCGGCACCGGCGCGGTACCGTCGGAGTATGCCGCGAGTTTCTTACTGTAGTTCTCGACGCCCTCGTAGAGGGAGACGGAGCAGAGGATCAGGAAGAGGAGGAGGACAAGGGTGAACCGCCGGCTCGCGAGGTGGTCGGCAAACTCTTTCCCTGCCACGAGGAGCGTGCGGCTCGGATCGGATACCCGGTCTGCCATTCTCCCGCCTTCCACGAATCCGTTACCATCCCGGGTTGTAATTTGCAGAAAGAACCTCTCCCGAATGGGCGTTCATCCATATTTCGGCCGCCCTCGGCGGATCCTGCGAGCGGTGCCGCTCGTCGTCGAACGTGATGTGCCAGGCAAGAGGCACCGCGACCGGTTCCGTTGATGGGCGTTGCCGTGCGTTCAGGTCGTACCACCGCAGCTCTGTCGACCGGATGGCGAACTCGCCGGGATCCTTGCCGTAGGTATCGTTGAGGTACGCCAGAACCCGTTCCTGTACAGCGTCTTCCGGGATCGAGGGGTCAGGATCGGCCATGGTGTCGTTATTCGATACTTTCCAGAACTTAGAAAAAGAGACGACACGGCCGTTGACTGAATCGATCGCAAGGATGAACCCGTCATACAGGCAGAGGACGCCGTCGATCGAGCGCCGATACACGAAATGGTACGGGCCGTTTCGCGAACCCAGCGGTGTATCTACCATAGAGAGTGCGGCGTCGGTCTTCACGACGTCCGAACGCTCGTTTCGGTCCCGGAGATATGCATCGGCAATCTCTTCCGCCGCATCGATCGTGATTACGGGATCGACAGGCCGGAAATAGTCACGGCCATCCTGGAAATGCACCATCTCCCCGTCGACAGCATCGATCCATACGATGATATCGTCTGCAGGATCGCGGTCGTCTACCGCTTTCACCCGGAACCGCCAGACGTCGCCGTAGGTCTGCACGTCGTATGGCTCGGCAGTCATCCGTTCAATCCGGATCCCGGGGATCTCCCGTCCCAGTGCGGCCGCGGCAAGCGAACGCGCTTCCTCCTCGCCGATCAGGCCGCCCGGCGACGGTTGAGCCGTTGTCACCCCGGGCGACACCGTCGCCTCCGGCGACGTCGGTGCAGCCGGCCCGTTTTCACTCGCATCCGTCCCGACACACCCCGCCAACGCTGCCAAACAGGCAAGGAAGAGGACTGCTGCGAGTGTGTAACCGATTTTGTTGATAGGTTTCATGGTTCTATCCTCATTTCACGCATGCCCCGGGAGGCCGCGGAACCGCAAGGGCTATCCCTGTTCACGGCCTCCAGGCACACCGCGGGGGCCGGAAAACGACGCCAATCGAGATCCGCGGACTCCCGCGGGATACCGCATGCGGCATCGTCAATCGAGACGTTGTTGCCCGTCTTTATACCTTTTCTGTGCCACTCATCAATTCTACCGGGTATTCGAAGGCCCCGGACCGGGGACAGGAACCGTTCTGCAGCTGCAGGAACCTGATACTCCGGCACAATCCGGGAATACCGGCAACAGGCCGATCGCGCACGTCTGCGCGGCCCCGGCGGGGACCGGAGATGTGCCGGACTGAAGGTGGAAAGAGCCTTCATCCGCGAGACAGACTCACCCGGTATGTTCCGCAGGAACCTGTGCGGGTTCGGGACTGCGGTCATGCACATACTCCGTCATCAGCATTCGAGCGTAGTTGTCGGTGAGAGTATACCGCACATACCGCCCCTCCCTCTCGGACATTACAATTCCCTGGTGTTCCAGATATTTTACGTGCGTATAGACTGTGGCTTTGGACAGACCCGACTCTTCGGCGAGCTCTTCGGTGTGTGCACCCCCATTCAGGAAGATCTGTGTTATAATCCCCCGCCGGGCGTCATTGTTCATAGTAATGATAAGAGTCTCATTTTCAGCCGAATACGGCGAACCGGGGGCAAAATAGTGGATTCTCCCCCTGCTCCTGATCGCCTTCAACAGACCTGCGGACTCCAGTCTCTCCAGATGGTAGCCAAGTGTTCCTCTCGTCAGGGACATCTCCTGCAACAATTTCCTGAAATGCAACCCCGGGTTTGCCTTGATGAAATTCAGGATCTCAAGCCTCCGTGGGCTGTCCAGAACATTCTTTCTGGAGATTCGTTTGTACCCGAGGTAGCCGAAGGCCTTCAGGGGGAGAAGGACCTCGATCGGGGCCGCCGTCAACTGGGGAAACACGCACAGCAGCAGGACGAGCCAGAGCGGGATCGGGTCGATCTCCCGCACCGTCTCGCCCGATACAGAGGCGCCGGGCTCTTGCCCGACATTTCTCGAGGGCCGAACCGTGTATTCGGTGGCATCGGCAACCGATATCAGCAGAACCGAAAATAGGATCGAGAGGGTGAGTAACCGGAGAAGTCTGCCCGCTCCGGCGCCGGTAGAGGTTGAGGACGTACGATCTCCGGAACGACACCTGTTCGCCGTATACATAGAATCTCCCGGGGCCATGAATTTTCTCTTAACTGATACCTCAATATGGCTTTCCGTATTTTATGAGTTTTATAGCACAAAAATCAATTTTATCTCGTCTCTGCCCGCTTCGTCTCCAGGAGACGAACGTACCTGAGGACCATCACGACCGTATCGTGCCCGCCGGAGTTGCCATATCCGAAAAACAGGTGCAATGCTGACGTGCCGGGACGGCCTGCGCGCAATGCACGGCGAGAGCGCCCTCCACCGGATCTGCTGAAAGACTTCGTTATACCCCGAGAGGCGCACGGGTAGATAGAGCGCCTTCCGCCGGCCTACTCCCAGCAGAACGTCTCCATATCGTATCCGGCGTGCGGCATATCCGGCGGAACCATGTGGCTCATGTGGACGCACCGGTAGTCCCTCGCCCCGACGTCGCGGGCGAACCGGACGGCCTCGGCGTAGTTCATGTGCTTGGTGATATTGTAGCTCTCGGGAGCGATGGCGTCGAGGAAGAGGAGGTCGATATCGGTATTTTTGAGGAGAGCCATGCTCGCTTCCGGGATATCCTCCCGCGTGTCGGCGGTGTAGGCGACCGCAACATCGTCGTGCTCGATCAGGAGCCCGCAGGTGTAGACCGGCGGGTGGTTCACCTCGAAGAACGTGAAGGTCACGCCGAAGAGGTCGAACGGTTCGTAGACCGGAACCGGGTGCTTCTCGAGCGGCAGGAAGTGGAGGTACCTGGAGCAGTAGTCCATCACCTGCGGCGGCGCGTAGGCCGGAGGCATCTTCTGCACCCGGTAGAACTCCCCGAACCCGATGAAGTGGTCGTAATGACCGTGCGACCAGAGGACGGCGTCGATATGAGGGGAGCAGGCCCGGAGGAGCTGCTGGCGGAGGTCCGGGGATGACTCGATGAGGATGTGTCTCCCATCCGTCTCGATGAGGAGGGAGGTCCGGAGCCTCGACCGCCCCGCCGCGACCATCGCCCGGCAGTTCACGCAGTCGCACCCCACCTTCGGCGTCCCGATGGCGTCCCCGGTCCCGAGCAGCGTGATCCGCATCTCAGCGTCCTGTCCGGATGACGTTCCTCTCCTCCGCCCGGAGGAGACCCTGCTCGATGTCCACCGGGCCGATCCGGTGCCGGTCCTCCATCAGCGCCGACATCACGGCCTCTTTCATCATCATCCGGAGATCAGAGCCCGAGAACCCTTCCGTCCGGGCGGCAAGGTCCGCGAAGTCGCATTCGCACTCGATCGTGGCGGCGACCTTTTCGAGGATCGCCTGCCGCATATCCCGGTCGGGGAGCGGGAACTCCACGACCTCATCGAACCGCCGCCAGGCAGCCTCGTCGAGGATCCTGGGGTGGTTCGTCGCCCCGATGAGGAGGACGCCGTTCTTGATGAAACTGATCTGGTCGATGTTTTTTAAGAGCATGTTCACCGCGCGCTTCATCGCGCCGTGGTCGTCGCTGACCCGGGTCTTCGCGACGAAGTCGAACTCGTCGATGAAGAGGATGCAGGGGGAGAGTTTCTTCGCGAGATCGAAGATCCGGTCGATGTTCTTCGAGGTCTCGCCCAGGTACTGGGAGGTGACCATCGCGAGACGGACCTCGAGCACCGGCATGTGGAGCGCCCGCGACATCGCGAGCGCAAGCGAGGTCTTCCCGGTTCCGGGCGGGCCGACGAAGAGGAGCCGGCCGAACTCGTAGATGCCGTGCTGTTTTAAGAAGTCGCGGTGCCCGAGGGCAACGCCGATCTTCTTGATGGTCTCCTCCTGCCGGGGTGTGCAGACCAGTTTCTCGACGGTGAACTCGACCTCGTTCGGTGCGCTGATGATGATGAGGTCGCGCGCTTCCCGCATCTCCTCGCTCTCTCCGATGATCCGGGAGAGCCTCGCCTCCACGTACTCCTTCGTATCCTCGAACCGGCGGTTTTTCGCCCGGACGTCGCGGTACCTGACCCCGACGCCGTCTTTCCCGTCGAAGAAGTACGCGAGAACGGGATTCTCCCCGACCCTCTCCTCCCCGCCTTTCTTCAGGAACCATCCCGCCGCCGTGTCGAGCGAAGGCAGGTTCAGCCGCTGCCCGAACTCGTCGTATCCGACGAACGGGTTTGCGCGAACAGCCTGGCAGACGGCGTCAGGGGTGCTGAAAACCTTCCTGATCGCTCCCTCGCTCACGATCAGGGGACGTTTCACCTCGGGATTTCCGCTGCTCCCGGCACCGAAGAACTCCCGGCAGCGCGGGCTGAGGTCATTGATGTCGAGTTCCTCGTTCCGGTTGAATATCTCCGCGGTGAGCAGGAGTTCCACGATGGCGAGGACGTCACGTGTACCAGTGTCGCCGGTCATTCTATGAGCAGACATATTTGTGCGCGGCATCAATAAGCGTAACTCACCGGGTGGTGACCTCGCACCCCTCTTCGGTGACGATCATGGTGTGCTCCGCCTGCGAGACGAACGAGCCCGGGACGTCGTGCAGCATCGGGAAGGGATGAAGGATCCCGTTCCGCACAAGGGTGGATAACCCGATCTCGATCTTGTCCCCCTGAACCCAGCGGCGGGAGAACGGTAACCCCCTGCGCGGCCGGGCGGCTTCGAGGATCCGTCTTGCCGACGGGAGGCGTGCGGGCCGGGCTGCGATCTGCTTGTAGATCTCCACGCGCGCCGCCTCGGTGACCTTCCCCGACCCCGTTGTGGCGAAGGGCTCGATCGCAAAGACCATCCCCTCTTCGATGACGGTGCCGCCGCTCATCGCGACGTTCGGGATCGTGGGCTTTCCGTGGAGGTCGTAGCGGTCGAGGCCGTGCCCGGTGAGGTTTCCGACCGGCTTGTAGCCGTGCTCCTCGATCGACGCCTGGATGATCGTCCCGAGCTCCCCGGTGACGATGCCCGGCCGGACAACTCCGATCGCCGCCTCGAGGGCCGCCCGGGACGCCTCGACGAGCGCCCCGTGGTCGCCGAGGTCGACGGTCATGGCGGTGTCGGCGATGTAGCCGTCGACGTGTATCCCGAGATCGACCTTGATGAGGTCGCCCCGGGCAAACACCCGCTCGTCTCCGGGCATGGCGGTGTCATGCGCCGCGGCCTCGTTGAAGGAGACGTTCAAGGGGAAGGCGAGCAGCGCTCCCTCCTCGGCCACCATATTCTCCGTCTCTTCGACCATATCGAGGAGGAACGCCCCCTCCTTCACGAGCCCCGCACCACGCCGGAGCACCTTCCTTGCCAGCGCCCCTGCTTCCCGGTAGGCATCGTAAACTTCGTTATCCATGATCATAGCGTGAGCTCCTCTCTGTATTGGGTGAACCGGTCAAACCCGGTCTCAGTCACCGCGCCCATATCCTCCAGTCGGACGCCGCCGGTTCCGGGATAGTAGAGCCCCGGTTCGATCGTGACGACGTTTCCGGGGACGAGTTCCCCGCCCTGCGGCCCGAGCGACGGCTCTTCGTGCACCTCGAACCCGACGCCGTGGCCGAGGCTGTGGGTGAATCCCTGCGTGTTGCTCTCGTAGCCGCGGTCGCGGAAGAACTCGACCGTCGCGCGGTAGAGATCGGCGCCGACGGCACCGGCACGGACCATCGATGCTGCGTTGGCTTTTGCGTCCCGCACAGCCTCGTACATCTCCCGGATTGCAGGAGAGGGCTCGCCTTTCACGACCGTCCGGGTCATGTCGGCGTGGTAGCCGGTAAATTCGTCCTGCGGGTAGATGTCGATGACGATCGGTTCGTTCTCCCGGAGCGGCCCTGCACCGGGGCTGTGCGGGAGAGCGGTGTCGGGACCGCAGGAGACGATGGTGTCGACCCCGCGGTAGCCGTTGGCGAGAAGGCAAGCGTGCATCTCGGCGCGGACGGTCTCAGAGGTGAGGGGCGCGCCGTTCCGGTGAAGGACGCCCCCTTTCGGGACGGACGAGCGGATGAGCGCCAGCCCGTGCTCAATCGCGGCCTCGGTAGCCCGCTGAACCGAGCGAATCCACTCGATCTCCTCCGGCGTCTTGACCGCCCGCATCGCCTCGACCGCCCCCCGCTCGTCGAGGACGACCGGCTGGAACGATTCGAGTTCTCTCGCGAGCGCAAGCGGGAAGTTCGCGGGGACGAGAACCGGGCCACCGGCGAGGTCGGCGATCATGTGGGCGGTCGCACGCCAGCGCGGCTCTCCGGCCTTGATGTACTCGAGGTACCCGGCATCGGCACGGGTGGCGACCGCCGCCGTCGATTCGCGGACGGCACGTTCGTGCTCCATCTGCGGGACGACGATCATCCCGCGCTCGCCCGGTTTCTGGACGTAGACCACGGGGTCGGTGGTGCGGAACCGGGTCAGGTAGCGCACGTTGGCATCTATAGACGAGCCGTAGGCCGCGTATGCCGCTGCATCCGTGTCCCGGATAACCGAATCCAGTCCATTCATTCTACCAACTCTTCCGTTGAAACCACAAGTACTTTTACCCGCGCGTTCAAGTATGAATAATGGATGAGGCAACCAAACAGGTCTTCAAGGCAAAGTTCGTCGTGCTGACGGTCATGCTCAACGTCATCGTCCTCTGCTTCGCCATGGGTGTCTTCGTCCTCTTCCGGTTCGCGCCTGAAGGGACCACCGGCCTTGCGATCGGTCTTCTCCTCCTTGCGGTAGGGGCGATCGTCTCCCTATCGTTCCGGACGCAGTATGCCCGGGCGAAGGTCTGGCTGCACGAACAACCATAATGGTGCGCGTGACACGTGCGCGGAAAAACCCATGCTGGCAAAGATCAAATCCGAAATTGAACTCGTCTCAAGACACCTGGAGGTGATCCGGGCGGTCGTGGAGCACCAGCCCATCGGCATCATGAAACTCGCCGAGATCCTGGACCTCCCCTACCACCGGGTCCGCTACTCGCTACGCATCCTGGAGCAGGAGGGATACATCCGCGCCTCGCCGGCCGGCGCGGTGGCGACACCCCTTGCAGGCGACCTTCTTTCCACCCTGGACACCGAGGTCGACGAACTGATCGATCTTCTTCGGGTTATCCGGAAGGAGAATTCCCGTAACGTTTAATACGATTCAGTCGAGACATTATAGAGCACTTGTGTGCCGCCATAACTCAGTTGGTAGAGTGGCTGGCTGTTAACCAGCATGTCACAGGTTCGAGTCCTGTTGGCGGCGTATCCGTCTCCTGTCTTTTCAGCAGAATCGCGCCTTATTGCACCCCGTATTTTCATTCCCGCGATCTCTCCCCTGAGCGCCCGAAGACCTATACAACACATTGTCCCGATCGTTTTGGTTCTGCAAAAAAGAATTCCCGTGATGTCTGATACGATTCAGTCGGCGTCTTTCCGAATCCTCGTTACCCCTCGCGAAGGCCGCAAGAACTATGTCGACCGGGTCGGGATACGCCTCCGCACCGAAGTCTCCGCTCTACGACGATGAACGCCGTTTTGCACCGCTACGCACAGAACATCATGACGAGACGGGTTCTCTCGGGCAGGGTTACTTGCTCCAGGGCGATTGACCCGAGACCAGGAGTTTCTCCGGCCGGTGCCCGTCCACCCCGGCGTCCTGCTTTGCCGCCGCCTCCAGGCATTCCGCGCTGCAGTAGGGTACGCTTTCGCCTGCGGCTCGCTCCTTCAGCGAGAACTCCCGTCCGCAGTATCCACAATAGGCTAATTTTGGCATCCGAACTCACCTGAAGATAGAAAAGGTATGTCAGAGGATAAACTTTCCCCCAGGTTCCGAAAGATCGCCATCGGTCGATCCAGAATTGTCCGTTCGATGAACCGGAGACGTCCGGCGGATGGCCTCGTGCATGGGAGTGCCGCCTCCTTTTACCGGCGCCGGCAAGGCGATGCTAAGGGCACACCTTTACGCGGCCCGCTTCAGCGTGAACCGGAACGCCGCCCCCGCATCCGGGGCGCCGGGCACCCGGTCTTCAACCCGGATCCACCCCCCATACCGTTCGACAAGCATCCGGCAGATGAAGAGTCCGAGCCCCTCTCCGCTTCCCCGTCCCATGCCCCGCTCGAACCTGGCAAAGAGCCTTTGCTTTATCTCGTCCGGTATACCCGGACCGGTGTCCTCGACCGAAACCAGCACCTCCCTGTCCTGCACCTCTACCCGGATGGTGATCCTAACATCGGGACCGCCGAACTTCACGGCGTTGCCGATCAGGTTGATAAAGACGGTCGGGAGGAGGCCGTCCGCCAGCACCTCGATCTGCGGGTCAGGGTAGTCGATCGATGCCTCGGGGAACCTGCCGATCTCGTTTCGGATAACCGCGTCGAGGTTCACCGGCACAAGGCCGGTCTCTTCTTCGTGTATCCGCCGGACGGTGGCGACGCTCCTGAGGATATCATTGCTTCGCTCGATGCTGCCCTGCAGCTTCTCCGCATAGGTCTTCAGGTCGCCGTCGGCGAGCTCGGTCAGGAGGTCGGCATACATGCCCGAGACGTTGTTCGCGTTCCGCACATCGTGGGTCAGGATGTCGAGGTACATATGCGCCTCGTCGCGTGCTGCTTCCACCTCCGCGCTCTTCCGGGCGAGGTCTTCGGCGCGGCGCCGGAGTGCTTCTTCCGCTCGCTTGCGGTCGGTGATATCCCGGACGATCATCGTCGTTCTGGCGTTTCCGTCTCTGTCCGTGTAGAGTGCGGACGATATCTCGACGGGGAAGACGGCCCCGTCTTTGCGCCGGAATCGGAGTTCCCCCCTGAACTGCCCTTTCCTGGCTCTCTCCTCAAGGCAGGATCGGAGGCGCGGGTCCGATGGATCCATGACGCCGTCCCTCCCTGCACGGATGAGTTCCTCTTCGGTCATGCCGAAGATCCGGCAGGCTTCACGATTTGCGGCATAGATTGAGCCGTCGGGAGCGGTGAGAAGGACTGCGTCGATGCTGTTCTCGACGAGGTTCCGGTACTGATCCTCGTTCTCGCGGAGGGCTTCTTCTGCTCGCTTGCGGTCGGTGATGTTACGTGCATTCACCACGAAACCCCGGACAGCCGGCTCTTTTACAAGATTGATACCGATTACGTCGAAGTTCAACCACTCTCCTGATTTGTGCCGAAGCCGAACTTCGAGGGTGACCCGGTCCTCCGGATGGGCGGCAACAGTGGAGAGGGCATTCGTCACCAGCGACAGATCGTCGGGATGCGTCAGTTCGATGGCATTTCGCCCGATGAGTTCTTCGGGCGCATATCCCCCGACCTGCCGCACCGATGGGCTTGCATACGAGATGGTTCCGCCTGCATCGAGAACGACGACGATATCGGAGGCGTTCTCGGTGAGGAGCCTGAATCGTTCTTCACTCTGCCGTAACGCGTCCTCGACCTTTTTGCGCTGGGTGATATCTTTTCCGTATACGTTCACGTAGTGCAGATCCCTTAACGGAACAAATGTGAGGAGGTAGGTCTCTGCACCTACGCGGTGCTCCACCTCCTGCCGGACACCGGACGCCAGGGCTGTTTCTGCTATCGCGGCAATATTTTCGGGGACATCCGTGCCGGGGCCGGCGAACGCCTCTGCAAATGCCGCCCGGGCTGCGCTGTTGGCATAGATGATGGTGCGCCCGTTGTCAAGCCGCAGGGTTGGATTAGGATTTTCGGCAGGGAACCGGGCAATGGACTGGAGTTCCTCCTGTGCCCGCTTGCGCTCCTTGATCTCGCTCTGGAGCCGGATGTTGGCACGTTCGAGTTCGGCAGAGCCGCGACCTTAAAGAGGCACGGAACGAGGCGAACCTGTACCTCGATATCCTGACCCACGATATCGGGAACACCGAGAACGTCGCGAACCTCTATGCCGACCTGCTCCTCGGCACGCTCTCGGGGGATGCTGCCATATATATCAAGAAACTCAAGCGCAGCATCGATAAGAGCATCGAGATCCTCGGAACCGTCTCCACCATCCGCCGGATCCATTCCGGGTCGCCGGAGATCAAGGCGATGGATCTGGATGCGGTCATCAACGAAGAGATCAGCCACTACCCCGGGAGCAGCATCCGCTACGAAAATGCCCCTGGACTGATTCTTGCCGACGACCTCCTCCGGGAAGTCTTCGCAAACCTGATCGGCAATGCCGTCAAACACGGTGGTCCCGATGTCGAGATCACGATCCGGACGGAAGATGCGGGGGGGGTTGTCCGCGTCTCGGTCGAGGATACCGGCCCGGGCGTGCCGGACGACCAGAAGGAGGCGATCTTTCATCGATACGAGCAGCAGAAGCGGGGTGTCGGGGAAGGGCTGGGGCTCTACCTGGTGCAGATCCTGATCGACCGCTACGGGGGGAAGGTCTGGGTCGATGACCGGGTGCCCGGCCGGCCAGATGGGGGGGCGGCGTTCGTCTTCACGCTCCAGAAGGCTTCACCCGTCCCCGGGTAGGATCGCGACCCGTCCGCCCGTCTCCTCGAGACGGGGGCCTACGGGCTCACCTGAGCCACCCAATCTTGTAAAAGATCCAGCCGACCCCGAGCATGGCGATCACCGTCCAGACGGTCACCTGCCAGAGGTAGAGGCTGAAGGGGACATCAAGGGTGTTCATCCCGAGCATCTGGCCGACCAGCGTCGGGATCAATACGAGGGCGGAGAGGACGGCGATCACCCGCATCGCCCGGTTCATCTCGTAGGAGACGGTGTTGATGTGGACGTCGATCAGGGTGAGGAGCCCTTCCCGGATGTTCCCGGCGGTCTCGTGCAGGTAGTCCGTCTCGCTCGCGAGGGCGTCGAAGATACTCTTCTGCCCCGCCCATGACCCCGAAACGGAGATGCTCCGCGCGAGGACCGTTGTCACCTCCCGCTCGTGAAAGAGGCTCGAAGCAAGAGCGCTGCTTATCCGCTTGAGGTGGAAGACGGAATCGAGGAAGTTCTTCGGCATCTCGTTGCTCGGGGTGCCCTCGAGGCGCAGCAGCTCGGCTTCCAGTTCCACGAGGATCGCGGCGTAGTTCTCGTTGATCCGGTCGAGGGCTCCGTAAAGGACCCGGGAATGCAGGGGAACCCCGGGAAGGGCGTTCGCACCGAGACCTGCCTGGACCTGCTCGAAGAAGTGGTCGCGTGCCTTCGCGACGGTGGCGATCGTTTCACCTCGGTTCACGACGATGAGCCCGATCTTCGTCACGCCCGGAACCGGGGCACCTTTGCGAACGCGGCTGATCTGTTCCGGCTCCTGCACGAAGATGAGCCGGGTTGCCCCGGCGGAGGTTATCCCCGGGTGGGACGGTCGCATCAGCCGGCTCTCGAAGTAGACGGCGGGAACCCCGAGGAGTTCGGCGAGGATGGGAAAGTCCGGCCGGGAGACCCCGGAGAAGTCGAGCCAGACCCCGGCCGGGGCGCTCTCGAGGTACCGCTTCGCCTCCTCGGAGGTGAGGTCGAGCACGTCTCCGGTCCCCCCCGCCATTCCGCGGATCCGCATCGTCGAGAACGGTGGCGGTGCAGGCTCCAGGGCAGTGACCTCCGGCTCGATCCGCCGCTCCACTGACCGCCCGCCGGCCGCCGCCACCCGAACCACCCGGAGGAGCCGGAGCGCGGGGGACGACCGGGCAAGGGTCGAACCGGCCACCGGAAGCACCTCGAGAGCCGGGAGCGTGATGATGACGAGGTCGAGGAGGTGCCAGCGGTCCAGGAAGTGGCTCACCCGGTTCTCCGCAAGGCCCAGTTTGAGAAAGTACTCGATGACGAAGATGGCGATGATCAGGGTGTCGGCGAGGTTGAAGAACTCGATGACCGGTTCCGGGAGGGCAAAGAGGAGGGGCAGGATGACGATCGGGGCCATCACCAGGCCGAGGAAGATCATCAGGCCGTCGGAGAGGATGCGGTAGACGAGATCCCGTGCGGCCGCCTTTCTCCCCTTCTCCCCCGAAGACCGGAGCCCCTGCATATCGTTCCTCTCCTGATGACCGGACAAGAGCCGCGGATGAGGTGAAGGGGTTTCGTCGTGTATATATACCCTGGGTTGCGGGCCGCTGGAGACTGCCCTGGTGAGCGCAAGAGTTATCCCTTCCGTCTCCAGCAGTCGTTGCATGCCGATAGACGCTTTTCGCATCGACACTCCCGGGCAGGTCCTGGACGACCTCCGGGTTCGGCTCCGGGAGACCCGTCTCCCCGACGAGGTCGAGGGTTCGGGCTGGGACTACGGCACGAACCTCGGTTACATGGAAGAACTGGTCGACTACTGGCTGAACCGGTTCGACTGGCGGGCTCGCGCTCCCCCCGAAGGATATCGACCCGATTCCGCCGCGGGAGTATGCGGAGCGCAACCTGAAGGATATCCGGCGCTGGACGGTGCTTGAACACGGCGGCCACTTCGTGGCGATGGAGTTCCCGGATCTCATGGCCCGGGAGATCCGGGAGTTCTTCCGGCCGCTCTGTGCGACCCGGAGGGAGGCGATCCCGAAAGGAAATCTTCGTAACCCCTGAAGTCGAGCTCCATGCATCGATGGGGAGAACGAGATGCCGAGGCTGGTGCTGATCGATACGGCGACGGGGACGCGGATCCGCCACCGCATCAGGAGCCTGAAGCAGGCTCTGAAGCAGCAGGAGTGGTACGAGACGAAACTCGGGCGGCGGGTGCGGATCGAGAAGGTCTTCGGACGGTAGCACCGCTCCGGGCGGCGGGAAAGAATGATAGTCCTGCCGGACGTACCTGACAATCATGCACGGCGATGCGGCGGAACCGGTCTCGCTTGCGGACGCTATAGCGGCGGCGGAGGTCTCCCGCCGGGAGAAGAAGAAATACCCGGCGATTGCGGCAGGGCTTTCGCTCCTCTTCAACGGCCTCGGCCAGGCCTACAACGGACAGTTCGCACGGGGCGTCCTGGTGCTGCTCGGAAGCCTCCTCGGCCTCTTTGTCATGATCGTTCCGGGGGTGGCGATCTGGGCCTGGGGCGTCTACGACGCCTGGGCCACGGCCCAGCGGATGAACGAGGGGCTCGTCCCCTACCGGGAGACGAGTCCGCTCGAGATCGTCGCGTTCGTGGTCGTCTGGGCGGTGACGATCTTCCTGCTCTCGGCGGCGTCGGCGATGCTGCTCGTCGCGCTGGGGCAGCAGGGGATGCTGTAGGCGATGAGACGAAAGGATAAGGAGATAGCCGACCCTGCGCTGCTCGCCGCGGTTCTTCGCGAAGCGTTCGTCTGCAGGCTCGGGCTTGCCGACGGGAACCTGCCCTACGTGGTGCCGGTGAACTTCGTCCACTCCGGCGGATGCCTCTACCTCCATTCCGCGAGCGAGGGACGAAAGATAGAGATCCTGAAACGGAACAGCCGGGTCTGCTTCGAGACGGAGACCGGCGTGGAACTCGTGCGCTCGGAGAGGGCGTGCGACTTCGGCGCCCGGTACGTCTCCGTCATCGGCACCGGCACTGCGTCGTTCGTCACGGACTCTGCCGGGAAGAGCCGGGTCTTCGACCTCTTCATGGAGAAGTACGCCCGATCCGGGAGCGGGTCATACCCCGAGGCGGCGCTCCGTGCAGTGACCGTGATCCGCATCGACGTCGAGACGCTGACCGGGAAAGCGTCCGACTATACCGAAGAGGAGGTGCGCCGCCTTCTTGCCGGTGAAGCGGCAGGTTCGTGAATCGGGGGAGGCGAACGGCCGGTTATCTCCCGAGGAGCGCGATGCCTTCTCAAATGGGCCGGATTACAGACACCCGGTTGTCGGCGTTGCGGTTACGTAACATTTATATCCCCTTCTGCATTGTATGTATATAGTGAGTAAGTCCTTCCCGAAACGGATGAGGCTACCTTGAGGTAGGTGGGACAAAGTAGGGAAGGGTTCACCATTCTACTTCTGGCGACCCTTAAAAAAATCGAGCGCAATTGTCGTTTTAGGTTCGATAATGCTGTAGTAGGTTTCATCATCATCCCGATACCGCTGGTGGACTGCACCTGCTGCAAAGTCTGCAGCCTGTATGCAGGGTTCTGTTCGAGAATCAACGTGTTCGATGACGAGCTGGTCAAGTGGTGTCGCACAGGGAACGCCGTTGTCGAACATACGGTACGCGAGATAGTCGTCAAAATGGTCACGTTGAAGGCTGTACATCGATTTGTCCATACAGACGTAAATACATCCTTCGATCGTGTACTGGTTGGCAATACTGGATATGAGGGATCCGGTGAGATAATTATAGACGATCTGCTGCTTATCCCTCAACCTGCCGTACACCTGATCCTTCCGGAGCACCGCGTAGGCAATGTCAAGATCACAATCGGCTATGCACTGTAAAATACGGTCCTTAATCAACCCTTTTGTGTTGTTATACTTGAACTCAGGGAGATCTCTGAGTGATTTCTTGAGTTTTCTCTGGCGGATCTTTTTAAAACAGCGCCGAATCGTCTGCTCATCACGGACTACAAGGGCCGCAAGGACAAAATAACGAGACGCCCTTTGTCCAAATCCGAGATCTCCAGATTCATCGACGTATATCTTCACGCAATAGATAATTGGGGGTACTCTTCATAAAGACTGTGAGGATTCACGCACCCTCCCGCCTCACACCGGTGTGTCCTGCGATGCACCTCTCCACCAGGGCCGTCATCACGATATACTTCTGAACACCCGATCTTCAGACTTGTTAGCACAATGAGAAACATTCATATTACCTGATCGACAAACGAGAACCCATGATAGGTCTCCCGGCAAACCGCCTTTTCTGCCTCCTTCTCCTGTCGCTGCTCATCCCGGCCGTGGTCTGCGGCGCACCGGTCACCCGGACGCTCTCGACCGCGGAGCCCGGGGCGGGGGAGGTCGTTACCGTCTCGCTCGCGATCGACGGCATCGACCTCGGCGGAGTGGTCGAGACGCTGCCGGCAGGCTACGCCTTCGCGGGAACCGATCACCCGGACGACCGCGTCCTCGTCCGGGGGCAGAAGATCGGGTTTGTGGTGATGAACGAGACCCGCATAACCTACTCCGTCACCGCCCCCGCCTCCGGGAGCGGGGATATCACCGGGACGTGGGAGGACTTCCTCGGTGAGTCGGACGGGGAGGTAGCCGCCTCGCACGTCGCGGTGGACGGGATCGAGACGGCACCGGAGAGCGGCGGCGAGAAGCCCGCCGCACAGGAAGCCGCATCGCCGTTCGCTGTCATTGCGGCGGTTGCCGCCCTCCTCATCGCCGTGCGGGGTGGCCGGCGATGAAGCGGCTCCTTCTCGTTCTCCTCCTGCTCCTCGCCGTCCCGGCATCGGCGGCAGACGGGATCCCCGGGGACGGCGACGGCGACGGGGTGCTTGCCTCCGGTGAATACGCCTCGGCGGCCCTCGCCTACCTCGACACCGCCTATATGGGCGGGGCGGGAGACCTCGACCGGGACGAGATCCAGGACGCCGCCTGGGTCTACGCCCGCTGGGACGGGAAGCCCCGGGAGGTCGTCGATTCGTCGGGGCAGACCGTGACGCTCTACCGCCCCCTTCGCCGGGTCGTGACCTTCAGCGGCGAGTCCCTCGAGACCCTCCGGTCGCTCGGGTTTGATATGGACAGGGTCGTCGCCGTAGACAAGTACAGCCACGAGAAGAAGACCTTCTTTCCCGAGTGCCAAATGAAGGCGAACGTCGGGTCGATCTGGTCGCCCGACATGGAGAAGGTTCTCTCTGTCCGGCCGGACGCAGTCATCCTCTACGCGACGATCAGCACCGCGGCCTGCGACGACATCCAGAAGAGGCTCGAGGCGAGCAGCCCCGGTATCCGGGTCTTCCGGTTCGACTGCTTCAAACCTGCAACTTATGCGGACGAGATCCGCACGCTCGCCTCGATCGTCGACGAGACCGAGCGGGGAGAGGAGTTTGCATCATTTTACGAATCGACGATGAACCAGATCCGGAACGGCACGGCGGGGATCCCGGAGGACGAGAAGACCCGGGTTTACTTCGAGTACTGGTTCGACTACACGACCGTCGCCGCCAGTGCGGGCTACAACGAGAAGACCGAACTCGCCGGCGGGAAGAATCCCTTCGCCGTCGGAACCGCGGAGTACCCCGTCGTCGACCCCGAGGCGATCCTCGTCGCGGACCCAGAGGTCATCGTGAAACTGGCCGGGCAGGGCCTGGCCGTCGGCGGCTACGCAGGCCACGACCCTGAAGCGCTCGACGCGATACGGTCGGCGCTGCTCGACCGGCCCGGATGGTCGAGGATCTCCGCGGTGAAGGACGGCCGCGTCCACGTCATCCACTCCGACATCCTCGGCGGCGCCCAGCACTTCATCGGGACGGCCTACCTCGCGAAGTGGTTCTACCCCGACCGGTTCGCCGGCCTCGATCCGCACGCCGTCCACCAGCGCTACCTCACCGGGTTCCAGGGGATTGACTTCGACCTCGCGTCCGAAGGGACGTTCGTCTACCCGTGACCGGTGCCGCCATGGAACAGAGCGTCGTCATCCAGGAAGGGTATGCCCGGCTGAAGAAGACCCGTGCCCTCTTCGTCGGGGGACTCCTCGCCGCCCTCGCCATCCTCGTCGGCGTCGCGGTCACGCTCGGGTCGGCCGACTTCACCGTGGCCGAGTCCTACCTCGCGATCCTTGCCGGGCTCTTCCCCGGCACGTTCACCGCCCCGGAGATGGCCGGGATCATCGTCTGGGACTACCGGCTCCACCGGGTGCTCTTCGCAGTCTCGGCCGGGTTCGGGCTCGCGGTGGCGGGCTGTGTCATGCAGGGGATCCTCAGAAACCCGCTCGCGAGCCCCTTCACCCTCGGGATCGCCTCGGCGGCCACCACCGGGGCCTCGATCGCGATCGTCCTCGGCGCCGGGGTCGTCGGCGGGGAGTACCTCGTCATCGGCAACGCCTTCCTCTTCGCTTTGCTCGCGGCGCTCGCCATCTACGGGATGGCACGCTACCGGGGGATCGGGTCAGAGACGATGGTGCTCGCCGGTATCGCCATCATGTACCTCTTCTCCGCGGTGACGTCGCTCTTGCAGTACGTCGGCAGCGCCGAACAGCTCCGTGCGGTGGTCTTCTGGACGTTCGGGTCGGTCGACAAGTCCACCTGGCCCAAACTCGCCGTCGTCAGCCTCGTCCTCGCCTGCACCATACCCTACCTCCTCTACCGCGCCTGGGATCTGAACGCCCTCGCGGAAGGAGACGAGGTGGCGGCCGGTCTCGGGGTGCCCGTGGAGCGCTCGATGATCGTCTTCATGGCGATCGCCTCTCTCATCACCGCGGTGATCATCTGCTTCACCGGGACGATCGGGTTCATCGGGCTCGTCGCCCCGCACATCACCCGGATGGCGATAGGAGGGGATTTCCGCACGCTCCTCCCCGCCTCCGGCCTGGTGGGGGCGCTCCTCCTCCTTGGTGCGGACAGCATCGCCCGGAGCGTCCTTGCGCCGCAGGTTCTCCCCGTCGGGATCGTGACCGCGTTCCTCGGCGTGCCGTTCTTCATCTACCTCTTCATGCACCGGAGGGACGCCTGATGCCCCGGATCTCGGTAAACGGCCTCTCGTTTGCCTACCGCGACCGCCGGGTGCTTCACGGGGTCACCTTCTCGGTCGGCGCGGGCGAGGTTCTCGGGCTCGTGGGGCCGAACGGGTGCGGGAAGACGACGCTGATCAGGTGCATCGACGGGATGCTCTCCCCCGGCGGGGGAACGGTGACGCTCGATGGGCGGGAGCTTCGCACGATGCATCGGCGGGAGGTCGCGCAGGCGATGGCCTACGTGCCGCAGTCGGCCGGGAACCGGACAGGGGCGACGGTCTTCGAGACCGTCCTGATGGGGAGGCGGCCCTACCTGAACTGGACGGTGAACAGAACCGACGAGGAGAAGGTGGTTGCCGCGCTCGACGCCCTCGACCTCGGGGATCTCGCGCTCCGTAACGTCGGCGAACTCTCCGGCGGGGAGCGCCAGCGGGTGATGATCGCCCGGGCGCTCGTCCAGGAGACCGGGGCGATCCTCCTCGACGAACCGACGAGCAACCTGGACGTCTGCCACCAGATGGGGGTCATGGAGGTTCTCCGCGGGCTGGCCGGGGAGAAGGGCCTCTCGATCGTCATCGCGCTCCACGACCTGAATCTCGCCGCCACCTACTGCCACCGCCTCATGGTGATGAAGGCCGGGGCGGTCTACGGCTACGGGGCTCCGGAAGAGGTCCTCACCGAGGAGATGCTCAGGGCGGTCTACGGCATCGAAGCGGTGGTGAAACGGGATCTTGCGGCGCCCTATATGGTTCCGGTCAGGCCGGGCGGCCTCAGGGGAGGGGTGTAGAACCCCTACCTCCCCAGATGCTTCAGCGCCTCCTTCGCCTCCATGACCGGGTGCATCTCGGTATAGCCGAGATCGCCCCAGGGATAACCTGCTTTCAGGAGGGCTGCGGAATCTTCCACCTCGGCCAGCCGGAAGACCGTGTTGCTGCCGAGATCGAGCCACTCGTTGATCACGACCATCCCGTCCGGAGCTTTCTCCGCGGCCCGCATCTCCATGACCTCGCCGGTTCTCCCGGGCTCCCAGGTGAAGATATTCATGAACTGCATGCCAAACCACCCATTCCGTCTCCCGCCCGGCACGCCGGGTGGAGTAAACCGGCGTCAACGGGCTCCAGGTATAAATACCTGGTGCAGGGCGGAGCCATCCATTACGCAGACCGCCTCTTAACGGCGGCAGCGATGACCATGGCGGTGACGGCGGAGATGACAAGGAGGACGACCGTGTACTGGTCGGCCGTCCCCACGACCGCGACCAGGAGGATGGAGGTCAGGGGCGCCCCGAGGGCGAGAGTGAGGGCCGCAACCTCGATGCAGAGGACGAAGATGCCGACCGGGATGCCGGGGAAGACGAGGTTCAAAGCGAGCCCGATCAGCGTCGACGAGAAGATGATCGGAAAGAGGGGGCCGCCGATGTACCCGCTCTTGAACGAGAGCGCGAGCAGGAGGACCTTTAAGATTGCTACCCCAAGCAGCATCCCGACCCCGAGCCGGGCCGGGTCGGCGATGATCCCGTGCAACTGGGCCTCCCCGGAGAAGAGCACCTCCGGGACGAAGTAGCCGGCACACGCGATGACCGCCCCGGCGGCGAGGACGCGGGTGATGACCGCCTCCCCGAAGACCCGATCCATCACCGTCCCGGCGGCCTGCATGGCGACTCCTGCAAAAACCGCGAGGAGCGATCCGAAGATACCGAGGGCGATCGCACAGAGGATGTAGCCGGGATGCAGCCCGCCGATCGGCTCGAACGGGATGCTCCGCGCGAAGGAGGGGAACCCGAGGAGCAGGTAGAAGAGGTAGCCGACGGTGCCGGCGAGCAGGTTCCAGGTGAGGAACCGGAAGGCGTTCCTGTTCCCGCCGACCTGGAACTCGGTGGCGAAGACCCCGGTAAAGAGCACGCTGCCGACGATCCCGTTGAACGCCGATGCCAGGGCGGCGACGTCGAACCCGAGCGCGGCCCCGGGCGACTCGATCCCGAGCCGGTCGCGGACGTACGAGGAGACGTAGCCGACAAGAACGGTGATGGTTCCTTCCGGCCCGACGCTTGCCCCGGAGAGGAGCGAGAAAAGCGACGAGAGGAGGGCGCCGGGAAACGTCCGGTAGTCGGGTCTCTCGCCTCCGCCTCGGAGCGATTCGGTGAACCCGCCGTGGATCACATCGGGTGCGTGCAGGTACCTGCGGCAGAGGCCGACGAGCAGCGAAAACAGCAGCACCCCGGCCGGAACCGCCCAGGGGGTGTCATGCATGAAGCCGTCCTCGGACCAGACGGCGTTCTCGAGCAGCCCGTAGAGACCCAGGTAGGCGGCCGTAAAGACGATCGCGACTACGGCGATGAGGACGATCTGCCAGAGGGCCGGGGTTCGTCCCCGTTCGTCGGGCAGCGCTCCCGAACCGTCTCCAGTGACGGGCATAGCAGGCACGGCATCACCGTTTGGGGTAGTTGTGCGGCCGGCTCCACCCGCCCACCGAAAAAAAGCAGCCGTTCCCCGGACTGCCGTCCGGGGTTACCTCCGCCGGGGCCGCGTCTCGACCCGCTCGGTCGTCACGACATCGGGCGGCGGGGTCTCCGTCCGCTTCATGGCTTCCGCCTCCTCGCGGGTCGGCGGGGTCATGGTTCCGGCCGACTGGATGAGGCTGTAATCAGCTTCCCGTGGCCAGTTATCCTCTTCGAAGCCCGGCAGGTCGTCCAGCCGCTGCTTGTCGATGTTCACGACGAAGTTGTCGTCGCCGGGGCGGTAGATCACGGCTTCCGGCGGGACAGCAAACCTCTTTGCCGCCATCCCGAGCACGCCGCCGTACCTGAGCACCAGGTAATCCACCTTGCCCTCGGGGAACCCAATCCGCATATCCGAGATCTCCCCGAGGTCATCTCCCTCCTGGTTGATCACGTTCTTGTCCAGGATGTCGTCGGCCGACATGAACCACTCCTCGCCGGCCGTTCGCGTCCTGCGTTCGAGGATTACCTCCGATCTCTCCTGCATCTTCTTCAACTCCATCGCCCCCATATCCAGGGGAAACATCCCACAGCGGGGGCGTGCACTGAGTGCCGGGAGTCCTTAAAATGATTTGCACACCGTGCCCGGGGGGCAGCCCGACCTCGCGGGAGGGGCGACCCCTGCCAAAATGGGCACAGGAAAATCCCATGTACCAAAAAATAAGCCACATACGAAGCCTGAATGAAATGGATGAAGTTATTACCGGGTGCGTCAATCCCCTCTTCATGGGGCCTACTGTCAAACTGGATCTCACCACAATCCTTCAGGCAACAGGCGAGTTGCAGCATTTTCTTGACCTCGGGGCGGCCCGCCTGCGAGCGGAAGGGCCGTTGCCGGAAGAGGCATCCGAGGAGCTGATATTTACCATGGCCGATGAACTTGAGGATCACCTGCGGGCGATGCGAGACCGGCGGGGGTCCGCGAGCATCAACGATCTCCAGGGCTGGACGCAAGCCTGGATAGACGAGCAGCAGGAAGCGCTCGCCCGAAAACCGTCGCAGGGCGGCGATCGGGGGTAACCGCCCGGCGGCTTCGCCGGGGCTGCCCCCGGAGAGACCCCATGATTTATCAGCACGCGCACCCATGCGCACCCGATGCCTCACTTCGACCTCTTCTTCAAGACCGAGGATCTGCGGCGGAGGCTTGAGCCGCACCTCCGGCTCATCCCGCCGTACTTCCAGTTCACCGTCCGGACGGGCACCCCGGAGGTCCGCTACTTCGACCAGAAGGATCCTATGTGGAAGGGCTTCCCGTTTCCGGTCCCTGACGGAACCGTCTACGTCTTCGACGACGATATTCCCGCCCGAGCGCTCGGGGGCGGGATGCAGAACCGGGCGAGCATCCGGGTCGCACGCGAGGACACGGACGACGAAGCGCTCATCCTCCGCATCTGGCACGAGGTTCTCCACGCGGTCGGGCAGCCGGCGGACGATCTGGTCAGGCGGGCGGGCGAGTGGCAGAGCCTCTCCGACCGGCTCATGTGGGCGGCCTGGCAGTCGCTCTCCCGGCCGATCGACGTGCCGTTCTGGCACCGGAAGTTCTACGCGTGGCTGACGGAGCGGGCGGCGAGCGGAGCGGGGGGAAGGTAAAACCACGGCCGGGATGCGCCCCATGCGGCAATCAGGAACTATGCCTGCCGACAAATTATATCAACAGGCGAAACGAATCTGTGAGGATGAGATCTCTCGCGATTTCACTCACAGTCCTGCTTGTTCTCGGCCTGTCTCTGCTCTCGGCCGGTTGCATGCAGAGTGATTCCAGTGCCGCTGTCCTGACACCAGAGATTACCACCGTACCAGAGGCAGAGTACACCTCGAACGAGACGCTCGTCGCCTTCGTCGAGAGCGCGGGTGCCTATGTGCAAGAAAACGGCAAGGAGGCCGCCCTTGCCGAGTTCAACGACCCGAACGGAAGGTTCGTCCAGGGTGAACTCTATATCTACGCGTATGACTTCAACGGCACCACCCTCGCCCACCCGGTGAACCCCGAGAAGGTCGGCGTCAACCGCCTGAATGAGACCGAGGGGAATGTGGGGGCGTTCCTCCGGGAGATGAACGATGCTGTCAGGAACGGGGACGGTTTCGGCCGGATTGCCTACATCAACCCCACGCGTGACCGGACGCTCGAGTCGAAACTGGCGTACGGGGTGCAGGTGGACGAGGATTGGTGGCTCGGCTCCGGGATCTACACAGGGTCCGTCGATCTGCCCGAGGCAGCAAACCCGACGGTCCGGGCCGATTACCCCGGGATGGTCGGCGTCTGGAGAGCGGACGACGGCGTTGTGTACTTCCTGAATGACACGATCGACGAGGTGCTTGCCGGAGAGAACAGATGGGTGGTCACCGCGCAGGACGACCGGGTCATCAGCGGGTTCAAGGTCTTCTCCCTGCCGGATGGAACGGTGGAGAACCAGACGTTTGTAGGCATATTCGATCCCAACAAAGAGACCATATCGTTCATCGACCAGCCGGGAGGATGGGCGACGGGAACCCTGGCCGATCAGGACACCCTCTACATCGCCTGGACGAACCCGGGCGGTGATACGGCAACGGTGGCGGGCGCTCTGACCCTGCACCGGGATACCACAGCGTGAACGACCCCTCCGCTTCCAGAGAGGGCCTTCCCGCGCGTGCCGCCGGGCCGTGCGGGGATACATTCCTTCCCATTTTGATGCGGGCCGGACGACCGGGGACATCCTCGCCTTCAATCCGGAATACTCCCGCCGCACCTGCATTTTTATGAATAACCCCGGAGAAATTATGATCGATGAGAATGCCGTACGGGAACCGGTCCGGGAAGGATAACGAGGCAGGAGTCACGGCGATCTCGCCGGACGAGTTCTCGCAGAGGCTCGAATACACCCGGGCCGAGGCGGAGAAGATCCTCAATGCGGCAGAGAACGACCTCGCCACCCTTACCGGGGTGAAGTGGAGTCTTGAGTACACCTCGCCCATCCTCGGAGCGGCGATCCTGATCAACCTGGGGCTTTTACTCGCATACACCGGGGAGTACTACCTCTACTGGATCATGGCGTCCTTCATATTCCTGATGATAAACCCCTTTCTCCTCCTGCTTCCGACCGATACGGGGGATCTGAAGTCCTTCATCAGGTATTTCTACGATCTCAAGAATCGCGAGCGAAAGAGCCTCGAGGAGATCATCTCGTGGGAGAGTCTCGAAAAGAGCGCCGCCGTCCCGGCCGAGGCGATAGAGGCGGTCAGACGGCTCACGCAACAGAGGAATTCCCTCTACGAACTCGGCTGGAACCTCTTCTTCATCAACTGCCAGCCGCTCGCCCCGGGCTTCCTGGTGCTCTTCACCCTCTCCTCGGTCTTCGCACTTGCAGGCTGGCTCTTGAACGGCGCGTTCGAACCGCACTCCGCCGTGATCGTCGTCATCCAGTCCGCCGCAATCGTCGTCTTCTATGTCGCGATCGTGTATGTGCAGCCGTACTCGCGGGGCTTCTTTGCGGGGATACTCGGGATGCAGTCCCGCATCAAAGAACGGTATAACGAGGCCTGGATCCAGGGGCTGAAGTATGCCCTCACCGCCACCGTCGTGACGACCGTCGCCGGCATCATCTCCATCGCGGCGATCGTCCTCCCGGGGGTGACCTACAACAGTTTCACCGCCGTCGAAGCCGATATCGAGCTCGGGGCCGGCATCTTCGCTCTCATCTTTCTGACGCAGATGATCGTCGTGCGGCACCTGCAGGGCGGTTACAGCCGCACGCTCGTCCACTCCCTCCTCTCATCCCGGATCGAGATGATCCGCGGGAAGGTGCTCCCGGCCGTCGAAGACCTCGCCCGGGCATCGCAGAACGACACCGTGACCCCGCAGACGGCGCAAGACCTCGAGAGGATAACCCTCGACCTGACCCGGTGCCGGGCGCTCAAGATCGACTACGCATCGCTCTTCGGCTACTTCCCGGTCGCTATGGTGACGCCGGACGTCGGTGTCCTCATGCGTGTTGCCGGAACGGTGGGCGGCGGGCGCGGAAGAGCCCGGGCCGACGAGGCAGCCGCGTAGCCGGGTGCCTGCAGGGTTCCCGACAATTCCCGGTAAATTCAAGGCCGGACGATCCTCATCAACGTCCGCGATGCCGCCCCACGCATAACCGGCCCCGGCTGTTTGGACGAAGGATATCCGCCCGTCTACGCGCCCGTTCCGGTATCGCCACCCTCTCCCGGATTCGAGAGTCCGCCTGATTTTCCGCTCGGTCGTATACCTGCAGGAAATCATCATCTCCAGGGCCTTATTTCTGAAACAACCGCTTGATACCGGATGGAAATAGGAACGCCGCCCTCATTACAGGGGGGTATGTATATGAAGGAAAACGATGAATAGAACCAGTCAAAGAAGGAGCAGAGTAATCGTATGCCGACGAGCAAGAAACAGATGGAGAAACTGAACCGGGCAAAGAAGGCCAAGGCAGAAGGACTCGCGCAGCAGGCGGCCGAGGGCAGCGAGGCCGCCAAGAAGAAACTCAAGAAACTCCAGAAGAAGATCAAGTGAGCCGCCCGGGATAGCCACTTTTTTACCGTCGTCTACGGTCAATTCGACGGACAGAGCGCCCGGTCGAGACCGCGATCATCCTTGATGGCGTATCGGGGCGGCGAGGTTCCGGCCCGACACCCCGGAACCCTGTACGACGCCGATTGGCGCGAAGCACAACTCTTATTCCCGCGAAAAAATCACACTCCTTGTGAAGCACGTTCTTCTGACCCTTCTCCTGATCGCCGTTCTCGCCTGCGCGGGGTGCTCCGCCCCGTCCGGGACGGCGACCCTCGATCCCGTATCGCAGCCGCCCGAAAGCGAGTTCGTCCTCAACGAATCCGTCCATCCGGGCGACGACTTCTACGCTTACGTGAACGATCCGTGGATAGCGGAGCACCCTATCCCGGCCGACAAGCAGTATTACACGACACTCACCGCGATGCACGATGATGTGGACGACGATCTTCATACCCTCTTCGAGGAGGCTGCAGCGGCTCCGCCGGGGAGTGTTGATCGGAATACCACCCTCCTTGGAACATTCTACCGGTCGGGCATGGATACCGATGCGATCGACCGGGAGGGACTCTCCGGGATCTCCGATCTCCTCGCGGCGATCGATGCGATCGACTCCCGTGCCGACCTGACCGCGACCACGGTCGTCCTCCTGGAGCAGGGCTTCCTCCCGGTCTACTTCTACGGGGCCGGAACCAACCCCGAGAACAGCAGCGAGATGATTCCGTACCTCTACCAGGGCGGGCTCGGGCTGCCGCAACGGGACTACTACCTCCGAAACGACAGCGAGAGCGTGGAGCTCCAGGACGCCTACCGGGAGCACATCGCCCGGGTGCTGGTGCTCGCCGGCGAGTCCTCAGAGCAGGCCGCCGCCGGCGCAGAGGCCGTATACGCCATGGAGAAGGCCCTTGCCGCCGCCCACCTCAGCTCCGAGGAGGGCCGCGACCCGCAGAAGATCACGAACATCCACACCCTCGCCGAACTGGAGGAACGGTACCCCGCGGTCGGGTGGGAGACCCTCGCCGCCATCCCGGGGTCCGGGCCGGTCGAGGAGGTGCACGTCTACCAGCCGGGCTACGTGGAGGAACTCGATTCCCTGCTCGTGACCGCGCCGCTCGAAGACTGGAAGGTCTACCTGCGCTACCGGCTGATCGACCAGGCGTCTCCCTACCTCGGGACGCCGTTCGAGGAGGAGCACTTCGCCTTCTACGAGACGACGCTCTACGGGGTTCCCGAGATGAAGCCCCGGTGGCAGCGTGTCGTAGCGGCGGAGAGCGAGCTCCTCGGCGACCTGGTGGGCCGGGAGTATGTCGCCCGGTACGTCGATCCCCGGACACGCGATATGGTATCGGAGATGGTCGTTGCCATCCGCGAGACCTTTGATGAACGGATAACCGATCTTACCTGGATGAGCGAGCCGACGAAGGCCGCGGCCCACGAGAAACTTGCCGCCATGGGGGAGAAGATCGCGTATCCCGACCAGTGGACGGACTACTCCGGGCTGAACCTCTCGGACTCATACGTGGCGAACGTCCGTGCCGCAAAGGCCCATTCCTTCATCCACGGTCCCGAAGGGCTTGAGAAGGTCGGCGGGCCGGTCGACCCGGGCACCTGGTTCATGCCCCCGCAGACGGTGAACGCCTTCTACGACCCGACCAGGAACGAGATGGTCTTCCCCGCGGCCGTCCTCCAGCCGCCGCTCTTCGACCCCGATGCGGATCCCGCCTTCAACTACGCGGCGCTCGGCTGGATTGTCGGGCACGAGATGACGCACGGTTTCGACGACCAGGGAAGGCAGTACGACAAAGACGGAAACCTGAAGGACTGGTGGACGGAGGAGGACGCCGCGAACTTCAACGACCGGACGGCCCTGCTCGTCGCCGAGTACAACGCGTTCGAGGCGCTTCCCGGCCTTTACGTCAACGGCAACCTCACCCTCGGGGAGAACATCGCCGACCTCGGCGGCCTGACCATGGCCTATCACGCCTGGAAGAAGGCGGAGAACGTCTCGGCCGACTCCGCCGCGGACCGGCGGTTCTTCCTCGCGGCCCCCCGCCTCTGGAGGGCGAACGACCGGGAGGATTCGCTCCGGAACCTGGTGCTGACCGACCCCCATTCCCCGGAGAAGTTCCGGGTGAACGGCGCTCTCTTCAACATCCCGGAGTTCTACGAGGCGTTCCCGGAGATCCAGCCCGGCGACGCCCTCTACCGGGAGGTCGAGGAGAGGCCCGTCATCTGGTGACGGGCTCTGTATACTTTTTTGTCCCCCTGCACCAGCCGTGTCACGGGCGAAACGTTTAGGATAGGTTATATACATCGAAACCAATGATATAATATTTTCCATTGGGAAATGTCGTTGATTCTGCGATATCGCAGATTCCGGAGGAGATTGGCCAAATATTTCCAAATTGGAAGGCTTTTCAGGGGTGTTGAACAGTAATGGCAGACAGTGACAAAGTGAACGAAATTTTTGGCAGGTGCAAAGAGGTCGCATCCGTTGCCGCCGATAAGGCAACCGTGGCGATCGACTCTGCATCGGCCAGCGTTTCAGCGGGTATCAAGGAGATGCGCGAAGAATCTGCGGCATCTCCGCGTACAGACGACGGCAGCTATGCCCGGGACGGCGAGGGCCGTGCAGCGGCTGAGGCAGGCGAGTGCGTCCTCTCCGGCGAACTCGCCATCTCCGGTGCTGCGGACGATGCAGCGGGCATACCGGTCAGGCATACCGCGGGCGAGGTCATGAAAGGATGCGTGCTACAGAGGATCAACGGCTTCAAGAGCGGTTTGCAGAATAAAAAACTCCTGATCACCGCGGGAACCATGGCCCTGGTCTGGTTTGCCCTGACCATCCTTCCGGCCCTGGGGTTCAACCCGGCTCCCGTGCAGTCCCTCTCCTTCCTGACCTTCGCGCGGGGCGGGCTCTCCGGCGGCGTGCCGGGGCTCATTGGCGGCCTCATCGGGAAAGGGCTGATCGCCTACTTCGCGACGCTGCTCATCGTCGGCGGGATATCCGGTGAGAGCATCGTAGCAAACGTTCGCTCTCTTGCTGCAAGGTTCTCCGGGCAGAAATGGGACGCCGCATCGATCTCTCCTCTTCTCATCGGCGGCGGCGCGGCCCTCTTCGTCTACAACTTCCTTGCGGGAACGTCGTCGATCATGAACTGCATGGTGGGGGTCGTGGCGTTCCTCATCGCGGCCCGTGCACTGGCGAACCGGGCGGGCTGCGTGCGGCAGGTCTTTGCCGCAGTCTTTGCGAGAGAGGGCAGGGCCGACTCCGGGCTGGTCACGCACGTGATGGCGGGATGGGCCGGAGGGTTCGGTCTCGGCGTCGTCCTCTCCGTCTTCGGGGGATACACCTGTTACATCGCCGGGTTCCTCCTTCTGGCGGCCGGTGCCGTCCTCATGGTTACGGTTCAGAAGCAGGCAGGAGGTGTCCCGGCATGAGGCCGATGGCGAGACTGCTGCTTGTCCTCCTTGCAGCCTTCTTCCTCTCCGGAACCGCGGCTGCAAGCTACTCGCTCACCGATACCAACAGTTACGACTACAAACTGGCGAGCAAGTACATCCACAGCATGGAAGACGAGGGGTTCGTCGTCGAGATGCCGATCGGCGTCTACAAGAAAGGGACGGACGAACTTCTTGCGACCGAGAACACGCTGCTGATCATCGGCAACCTCGGAAAGATTGACCCCGAGGCTGAACGGCTTGTCCTGACCGAGATCCCGACAGACGTCTACAGTTACACCTATCAGGGCGACGCAGGCGGCGGCGAGATCAGGACGAGTACGGGAGAAGTCACCTGCGGCCGCTACATGTTCACCGAGTTCGGCCTCACCACGAAGTACAAGACGGTGAGCGAGTATGCCAGCTACTTGAAGACCGAACTCGAAAAATCGGTCGCAACTTCCAGCGCAAGGATCGAGTACGTGGATACGACCATAAACGGACACCGCGTCGTCGGCGTGCGCGAGTTGACGGACGACTCCAACTGGGCGGCCGGCGGCGGCTCCATGGACAACCACCTGGAGAACACGTTCACCTACTACGTGATCCGTGAGGACTTCTACCCGGCGGGCTCGGGGCTCGCCCACATCAGGTTGCGCGGTCATGTCGGCCTCGAACATGACAACGGCCGGTCATTGACGTATGATCCGTATCCCTCGGAGAACCAGGTAGCTATAGCACTCTCCGAGATGAAAAGGGCGTACGAGGATGCGAACAAGGTCATGGACTCGATCATCGCCGATGCGGCGAACGCAAAGGGAACGCTCATCGTCGGGAACTACGAAGAGGTCTTCGGCGGCTACGGCGGCGGCAGCTTCTCCATCGATACCCCGGGCGGGGGTGCCGGTGAGAGCGATTACGGCATACCGCTCGCGGTTATAACCGGGATCGGTGCCGCGGGAGCCGCGGTTGCGGGCGCTGCAGCGGCGGCCGGCGGCGGTGGCGGCAACGGCGGCAGCGAGACGGAGCGCACCAGCACCTACCGGATGAGGATCCGCAAAGACTTCGAGGATTATATCGTCTGCGGAAAGAGCCCCGAGACCATCTACGCCCAGATGATCGAGATCACCGCGGAAGGCCAGACGATCGAGCGTGACGACCTCACCGCGACGCTCTCGATAACCTCCGGCGGCGGGCTCCGGGTCGAGGATCAGACGCTCGCCGGCAGTTACATGGGAGCGTTCGTGTCTGCGGACGAGAACGAACTCGCGGAGGAAGGCATCGTCAGGGTGGCCTACACCGGAAAGGGCGGGTCGTTCACGAACAACATCCACTTCCGGATCATCGGCGAGCCGAGGATCAAGTTCCCCGAGCAGGGGGCGGCGATGGACATGCGGCTGAACGTCCTCTACGGCGACGGGCTGACCTACGACGTCGAGGTCGAACTCGTCGACTTCATCGAGCCCCCCAAGGAGGTCACGATCACCCAACTCGACGAGGCGCCGTTCACGAGCTCGCTAGAGAAGATCGACGATACGCATTACATCGCAAAGATCGCCAACACGAGCGCGCTGCCCGAGAAGGGAGCGCCGGTGACGAGATACGGTGCGAGAGTCATCGCCACCTGCGAGGATGACGAGATCGTCGAAGAAGCGTTCACGGTGATCTTCTACCCCGAGGGCATCAGCGTCACCGACGTCGTCTACGACGACGAGGGGCACGCCCAGTTTGCGGCCTACGACGATCTCGACACGGAAGAAGACGACGTTGCAGCGACCGGATTCATCGTGAACCTCGCCGTCAGGGTGACCGAGAACGAGAAGGAAGTGGTGAAACTCCTGGACGGGACGGAGTACGCGCCCGAGTTCGGCGAGCTCAAGGGAACCGACCAGAGGACGGAGGTCCTTGCCTCGAGGTTCAAGTACACCATCGAGAAGAAGCCGGACAACACCAACAAGGCCTACAAGTTCACCCCCGCCCAGCAGATCGGCGAGGACGAGAGGAACCCCTACTTCCTGGAACTCCCGATCACCTGCGAGTACGGCGACGAGACCTACGAACTCGATCTCCCCATCCGCCTCATCGGCGACAAACTCGGGGTGCGCAAGGATCGCGAGACCGAACTTGCGAACTTAAAGAAGAGGATCCAGAAGTTCGGCATCAACCCGGACACCGCCCGGTTCCTGCGGGAGAACGTGCAGAACTTCAATGCCGCCGAGCTCCGCCTGATGAGCAAGAAGATCGTCTACGACTCGATCGTCTACTACACCCAGGAGTCGGCGGACTTCATGGAGACCGCCGACACCATGGACGACTGGATCACCTTCCTCTCCGTCGTGAAGTGGTTCGGCGATCAGGCGTTCTCGTACCTCATGACCATCTACACGGGGCCCGCGGGAGAGGCGATCCTCACCCCGACGAAGGAGCTTACGGTCGAACTGATCGGCGAGATGTCGGCCGACCTCTTCATGGGTAACGGGGTGAACTGGGACGAGATCAAGGTCGGTGTGCACATCTCCGAGATGATCGAGAACTACACCAAGTCGTGCTTCGAGGATCTGGCGACAGCGAACCCGAAGAAACTCGCCCAGGTGATCGCGGGGCTCTGCGTCTTCAACCTGGTGCGCCACTACACTTTCGATCTCGACGAGAACGGCAAACGCAGCCTGTATAACGCGATCATCTCGTCGTTCTCCGACATCTCGCTCGAGTTCTTCAAGAACAAGTTCGGCAGTTTCCTCAAGGGCAAGGTCAACGACCCGAATTCGAGCCTCTCCAAGCTCCTGAACTCGTCGGCGGCCAAGATGCTCGAGGACATGATGCCGGAGGGCAAACTCGCGGTTCCGGGCGTGAACACCCTCACGGAGGACGTAGCGGTAGGCCCCATCCTCCAGAAGTACGTGGAGGAGATCTTCGGCTTCGGCGCGTCCTATGTGACGCAGGAGTTAGGAACGGCGGCTGCCGAGACTCTCTATGTGAAGGTGAAGGTCGGCGTCCCCAATTCGGACCGGGAGATCGACTGGTATGTCTTCATAGACCCGATCAAAGCGGCCGACAAACTCCTGGACTACATCTTCACGTCGCTCTTCGAGAAGTTCCCGTTCCCGACCGCGGAACTGGGAGAAGCCTCCAAACCTCGCGACCCGCTCTACATGGATCCGAAGACCAACCAGCGGATCGGATAATCCTCTTTTTTTGAGTGGTTGCCCGGCACTCTCGGGCAGCAGGGAACCGTCTCGCGAAGGGGTGTCGCGGGCGGCGCCACGCAGATTTCGCGAGACTATATGATCATTGCGGGTACCGTGTTCTTTACCGCTGTTTGTGATATTATTTTTCCTTAAATCCCAGAATCCGCCAATATTATTCACACCCGGCGGTTTTCTTTACTAATATTTTTTATACAAGATATTTCATTCACTATTATGCAATCCCTATCGAACTGTTGTCGTCTCCTTCTCATCTTCGGGCTCCTCATGCTCTGCGTTCCGCCGGCAGCGGCGCAGGCCGGCTCGCATACCACACTGCAGGTCTACACGGATGAGACTGTTCTCGGTCGAATCGTCTCGATCACCCCGGCTTCGGATGTCGGTGCGTATTCCATCACCATCACGCGCGGCACGAGCGTTCAGCCTGCCGGCGTGGGCGACACACTCCGCCATAAAGATATCATCACCCTGCAGCGCGGCTCGTTTGCAGACATCCAGCTCGTCGACAGGAGCGATACGACGATGCTCGGCGGAGGCACCGGGGGAACCGCGATCCTGATCGAACGGGCAGGCGGCAGCTCCGGACAGGCGGCGGCTCCCGAGGTGACGGAAACCCCGTCGGGCAGCGGGATAATTTACGTGGATTACGGACAAACTGAAGCAGGAACGGTGACATCTATTCAGGGCAGAGCGGAGATCCTTAGAAATGCCCGGATCTTTCCTGTATATAGAGGAGATAGCCTGCTTGTCGGCGATACCCTGTTTATCAGAGAGGGTGTGGTGACCGTTGAGATCTGGGACTCCGGGACAAGGACGATCTATGAGGGAGGGATACTCAGCGTTGAACAAAGAGCGAAACCCCAGGAACTGCTCGAACCGGTCTTCACCTTCTTCAACGATCTAAAGAATTCCCTTGAACGCGCTCTGGGATTTGAAGTCAGGGTCCCAACCGACACAGCCGGGGTCCGGGGATAACGGGATACGGGGGAGGAGCCCTCCTCCGGCTATTTTTATCGCTACGACCGAACCGGTCAGCGCTTCGTGCGGCGGTCGAGGTCTTCAGCCGCCGCCCTGAACTCTTTTAGGCGGTCTTCAACCGATCCGTCGGCGTCGCGAAGGGTCACAAGCCTGCCGCAGCCGCCGCAGACGATCGGTCTGTTCTCTTGCAGGTGCTCGACCGTAACCTGAAGCGGAAGATTGCAGTCCGGGCAGCGTATCGTTGGTATGGGGTGGGTTCCGGGGTTCATATTCAGGATTGCGGACGTTGATGGAATAATCTTTTCATACGCAGTTTCTTACCGCTCTAATCCTGTCAAACCGGATTACGATGCGCTCTCCCCACCTCCGCCACGGGGATCTTCGCGGATTCCGCGGGGGATCGCCAACCGCAAGCCGACGGGATTGCATACACTCCGCTCTCACCCCTGCTCATCCGGTCTCGAGTGGAACAACGACGAATCATCGATCACGGCAATCTGCTACTGTATTCAGGTGCACTTCCTTCATGTCGCATTACGGACAACTGAATAAGGCATGGTTACACCGTTCAGACCAACGAGATGGACGCTGCTTTTCCTCCTGCTTGCAGCCATGATGGTTCTCATGGGAGGAGCTGCAGTCGCGCCGGCTCTACCGTTGATCAGCGAAGCATTTCCCGATGAACCAGAAGCCACGATCTCCATGATCATTACACTTCCCGCGCTTGCGATAGCCCTCACCGGCTTTTTCGTCGGAGAACTCTCGGACAGGATCGGTAAAATACCGGTCCTTGCCGTCTCTGTTGCTATCTTCTCCATCGCGGGATGCTCCGGATATTTCCTCACCTCCTTACCCGCAATACTGGCCGGGAGGTTCATCCTCGGGATCGGCATCGCCGGGATCATCTGCACGACGTCCGCCCTGATCGTCTGTTATTACGATGGGATCTCCCGCACCAGGGTGCTCGGATACCAGGCGGCCGCAATGGGCATGGGAGTGGTGGTCCTCGAGACCAGCGGCGGTTATCTCGCAGGGATATCCTGGCGTGCGGCGTTTCTCATCTATCTGGTCGGTGTCGTCATTCTCGCGGGCGTTCTCCTGACGATGAGGGAACCCGCTCGCGTGAACGTCGAGAAGACGGCGGGAGCACCCGAAGAGACCTTCCCGGCCTCCCTCCTCCTCCCTGCATATGCAACCGTGTTCCTCGGGAACCTGCTCTTCTTCCTGGTGCCCACGAAGTTCCCCTATCTGATTGCGAATCTGGATGCAGCGCGGATCCTGGGCGAAAACTTCGCGCTTACCGCCGGGATATTCCTCGGAGCCATGGGCTGCGCCTCCTCGCTCGTGGGACTCGTTTACGGGAGAGTTGCCTGGAGGTTCCACCGGTATACCCTGCTCACCCTCTGCTTTGCCTGCTTCGGAACCGGTCTGTGCGGCCTCGGGTTTGCCACGTCGCTTCCCGCCGTCGGGGTCTCCGTGATCCTCGTCGGTCTGGCCCAGGGCATCCTGATGCCGACGATCCTGAGCTGGATCGCCGCGATCACGCCGAAACCGTTCATCGGCAGGGCAAGCGGCGGGTTCTCGGTGGCCATGAACCTCGGCCTGTTCGTCTCCACGCTTGCCATGGTGCCGGTCATCGCGGTTGTCGCGACCTACGGCAACCTCTTCCTGGCGTTCGGGTCTGCGGCGTTTGCGCTCGCTCTGCCGTATCTTTTCTCGATGGTGAAACGGCAGTTTGCCCCGCCGGGGGTTGCCGTCGACATGAAGCCCGGGGCGGAGTGAAACCTTTTTTTGCGGGTTCCGTAGTTCAGGTTGTGCTGCGAACGGGGTCTGGTTGAGCCGGAGAGCGTTGTCATCACCCTCCGCCGGGCGCACCTCTGCGATCACGGGAAGGGCGTCTCGAACCCCCCTCCTGTATCGCTGCCCGGCTCATCATACCACCGGCGCATGGCGGGGCCGGACAGTTATGCAACCTTTTTTCAATAGACGGCGTATCGAGAGTCCGCACGAACATCGCAACCATTATCTCCCCTGTTACGTGATCCTTCTACGATCCACCGTGAAACCCGGCAGAACCCTGATAACCACGATCACCCTTTTCATCGCAATCCTCTCCGTCGTCTTCGCGGGCTGCAGCGCGACGGGCGAGCAGTCGCCAGTATCGCCTCCCGCCACGCCGGTTGCCGCACAGGCCTCCGACTGCCCGGCGCTCGTGTTTACGGATCGGGAGTTTGCGTTCGAACTCCAGCGGACACTCGGCGCCTCGTATTCGGGAGAGGCCGATATCGGCGAGTGCCTTGCCACTGCGTCCAGGATCAGGGAAGGGGACTTCGAGAGCTGGTATGGCGAGTGGAAAGCGACCGCAGACAACTTCAGGGCGGCGGGCGACGAGAGTCTCGCCGCCGGGCACAGGGTCACCGCAATGGAAGCGTACTACCGGGCCGCGACGTATTACCGCACGGCCGAGTTCTTCCTGCACGGCAACGCCACCGACCCCCGCATCGTGGAGACGTGGGGGATGAGCCGGGAAACGTTCCGCAACGCGCTCGCGCTCGACGCCGTCCCCTACGAGATCGTCGCCATCCCGTACGAGAATACCACGCTGCCGGGCTACTTCTATGCGGTCGACGACTCCGGCGAACCCCGGCCGCTGCTCATCGTCCAGACCGGCTTCGACGGCTGCCAGGAGGAACTCCACCCGTACGCGATGGAGGGGATCCGGCGCGGATACAACGTCCTGACGTTCGAAGGGCCGGGCCAGGGCGAAGTGATACGGGTTCAGCAGATCCCGTTCCGCCACGACTGGGAGAAGGTGATCGGGCCCGTCGTGGACTACGCGGTGAGCCGGCCCGACGTCGACGAAGGTCGGATTGCGCTCTGGGGGATCTCGCTCGGGGGCTACCTCGCTCCCCGCGGTGCCGCATACGAGCCCCGGATCGCGGCGCTGGTCGCGGACGGGGGCACCTACGATGTCGGACAGACGCTCCTCGCGAACCTGGAGGCCGGCGGGGCAGGGAACCTGACGGAAGACGAACTCCGGGAGTGGCTGCAGACGGATCCGGTCGAGTTCAACGACGCCATCCGCGACGTCATGGCCCACGATACCGGCACCCGATGGCTGAACGAGAACGGGATGTTCGTCTTTGATGTCGGGTCGCCGGCGGAGTTCTGGGCGAAGTGGATGGAATTTTCGCTCGCCGGGGTTGCCGAAGAGATACGCTGCCCCACGCTGGTCTGTGCCGGTGCGGCCGACCACTTCGACCCGGACGGGGTGCAGGCGAAGGCGCTCTACGACCACCTCACCTGCGAGCGGGAACTTATGGTCTTCTCCGACGACTACGGTGCCGGGTCGCACTGCCAGCTCGGGGCGTTCGCGCAATCGTTCGGCGCCAAGTTCGACTGGCTCGACGATAGGATGGGGATGGCGGGGACTTCTCCCGGCGATCACGGGGAAGGCGTCTCGAACCCCTCTCCTGCAAGATAACCGGAGACTATCTCGAAGATCTCCCCGGCATCGTGCACGGTTCCGTTTGCGGAGGCTTCACCGTACGTCAGACCATAGTCGGCGGCCTCCCGTGCGGTCTTCGCCCTCCGGAGGTCGGAGACAACTGCAGCAGGGAGCACACCTTTTTCGACGAATAGCTCTTCGATGGCGGCTATAAGGCACTCGTGGCTTTTCTCGACGTAACCGGCGCTAAAGAGCAGCGATTTGCAGGTGTGGAACATAGAATAGTATGCCTTGATGATCGTCCACTTGAAGTCCGAGTCACAGAAAGAGTTCTTCGCCGAATCGAGATCTCGTTTCGCTTCGACTAACTCCTTCTCGACCATCGCCCTGCTTGCGGGGCGTTTGACCACACCCCGGCGGTTCACGCAGTCCTGAAACCTGTATGACATTCTTCACCCGCTTAGAACAATCCCCTGTCGGATACTATCGAAGAATGGGGCATCCCCAGTCTTTAATCGATAGGTTTCGTCCGGGGTATGGACGACCGGGGAGAGTTCCCGCGAGAGAGCGGCCCGGTGCCGTTCCAGCACCTCCCGGACGGGTTCTTTTTCGGCGGTCTCGATATAGAGGTCGATATCGCTCGAAGACGTATCCTCCCCTCGTGCACAACTGCCGTAGAGGACGACGCTCGTCGTCACGTCCTGCAGGTCGCGGACGAGGGGCTGCAGTTCCAGGAGTGTGAACCAGATCTTCATCTGCCGGAGGAGAACGCTCTCCATCCTCGCCTGGTAAAAGGCGAGGTTTCCCACGTCATCACGGGTGACCAGACCCATCGCCTCCAGGTCTTTGAGGTTTCTGCTGACGAGCGAGACGTCGCGCCCCACCATCCGCGAGAGATCCCGGACGTGAAACTGTTTCGTGTATTCCCTTCCGAGGACGACGAGGAGGATCAGCGACGACTTCCGGAGGAGCGAGCCGTAATCGTCCAGGAAGTCCCAGGGGTGGAGGTCCCCGGCCGGGGTGGGCTCCGGGGTCTTGTTGTGCGGGGGTTGCCGGGTGGGGTTATCCATTTGTTGAGTTACATTCAACACATGTTGATCCCTTGTCATCATTTGTTGAGTATATGTCAACTGAGATACATAAAGGCATCTGTGGGGAATTGTCATCTGCACAGGCGTACCCGAGCAACCTCTCTATCCCCTCATCTACAACATCTATCAATTTGTTACATTTTGATAGATAATGATAATAAGGATCGAAGCAATAGATGAAATTAAACCATGAAACCCCCTCGCACTCCCGAATACTCTCCGGCAGATGTAAAGAAGGCCTGGGAGCATGCGGATACCAGAGATGTGATCGACGCGGTCTTCAACTACAACAAACGGTACCTGCACTGGGAGGAACTCAAATGGCGCGATCTCCCGGTAGACCCCCTTTACGTCTGGATACTGATGAAGGCCTTCAGAGAGAGGGATATGAAATATGTCTCGTTCGACGATCTTCGGCTGAAATATAACCTTCTTGATGATTTTCTCGAAAACCTTCATTTTCTCGACAGATCGGCAGCGGAGATCATCTCATCGGGCCTCGATTCGCGGCCCCAGGATCGGAACCGGTTCATCACCAACTCCCTGATGGAAGAGGCGATTGCATCGAGCCAGATTGAAGGAGCCGCAGTCACGAGGACGATTGCAAAAAAGATGCTCCGTGAACAGAGGAAGCCCGCCACGAAAGACGAGAGGATGATCCTGAATAACTACATCACGATGAAGAGGATCACGCAGGTAAAAGACGAAGATCTGACCCCGGAGTTGATCTTAGAGATCCACAAGACCATCACCCGGGATACGCTCGAAGATCCGAACGACGAAGGGAGATTCAGGGACAACAACGAGATCAGGGTCTTTGATATGCGGGGCAATGTCCTGCACACGCCTCCCGATTTCGCGTTGATCGAAGGACTCATCGAGGAACTCTGCGCCTTTGCAAACAACGACGACGGGCAGTTCATCCATCCGGTGATCAAAGGCATCATCCTGCACTTCCTGATAGGATACATACATCCGTTCAATGACGGAAATGGTCGGACTGCACGGAGTATCTTTTACTGGTATATGCTGCGGAAGGACTACTGGCTGTTCGAATATATGGCGGTATCGAGAGCGATAAAAGACGCGGAGGGGCAGTACAAACTCGCATACCTCTACACCGAGAGCGACGAAAACGACCTCACGTATTTCATCCGCTACAATCTCGCGGCAGTAAAGACCGCGGTCGACAATATCCGGAAGTACATCGAGAAGAAGCAGGGAGAGAGCAAACAGACGTTGACCATTCTTCAAAAGAACGAGGGGCTGAGCCTTCGCCAGGCAGAGATCATCAAATCCCTTATCAAACATCCGGATAAGCCGATCACGATCAAGGAGATCGTCGAGACATACCGTGTGGCCTATGGAACGGCAAGAAGCGATCTCTTCCGACTCGAAGAGCTGGGATACCTGGCGAAGCGGAAGTCGGGCAAGGAGTATATCTTCATATTCAGGGGTTTGAAGGAGTGAACTCCTGATGTCGTTCAGGTACCTATTATTATTGAAGTTGCTCTTTCTCGGCCAGCCGGATTGCAACCTGCAACATCTCACGCCCGCGTTGCGGCAGCTCCTCATGGCCTTCCATATACCGGTGAAAACGCAGCGCATCTTCTCCAGTCAGTTCCAGCCCGGTTTCCAGTGGCTTCGCCATGGTTTCACAATCGTCGTTCGGTGAGATATTATTATCGGAATCAGTAGTCCGGATCCTTTGGCATTCCCTCTCATTAGGGCCGATTTGGGGAGTTGCCCATATCATTCCCAATATCTGGATTCTTTGGGATGAGTTTGGGAAGCCGGCGGGTGTGAGAACACGGTCCGGGTGGACGGGGATCCAGACAATGACAGCAGTTTTCAGCAGAGTGACAGCAACTGCTGTCAACGCCCGCCAGATTAATGGAAGATTATCAGTATACTCATACTGGAAGGAGTTCGATCCGATCACAGCAGAGGACGAAGCAGGTGCAATCCATCAAATGGTCCAGCGGATGGCGGCCGCGGTAACAAAGGGAGATCTCGGATTGCTCCTCGCCGAAGAAGTCAGTCGTTACTCGCTCATGGATCTTCAGATCATCGGGGGGCGGCTGCACGCGGAGATTATCCGGCTGCCCGAACCCTACCGGAAACAGGTGCACCCCTTCATCACCGAGCAGTTATTCGGCGCTCACCACCAGCTTCTCGCCATGCACCGGTCGGGCCGGTTCCGGTCCATGACCGAACCGATCACTGATCGTGCAACGTTCGTTGAGTTCTGCAATATGATTCCCGATGGATGCTTCCGGCGGGATGAATCTCCGGAACGGATCCCGTTTCGGAATACACCCCGACATCGGGCCTTTTATTACCTGGTCTCGGCATTTACGATCTTCGTGCTCGACCGCCCGGGTCACCCGGTGGGAATGCCGTTCCCGGGAGGGTTCCGGGTCGAAGAGCACAATGGGTCTTTTTATTGTCTCATCCGTGACCGCGAAAAGGATGTCCCGTTCTCGATCTGCAACTTCTGCCCCGCACTGCAGACCGAGGACGGGTGATCCCGGATCTCCTGTCCGGATGCAATCACCGCGTCTCCGGCTCCGGGGCCGGGGAGATCTCCCTAAAAAAGAATGACTTCTACTAAAATGAGTATTTTCACAGATCGTTGTCGATCGCTTCCAGGATATCGAGGAGCCGTTCGTTCCCGTCCCTCATAACGGCACTGCCTCGTTGAATATCCGCTTTTTGTAGCGTTCCTTGAGTGCCGTCTCCGTCACCACGTCCACCCGGCAATCAAGGTCTTCCTCCAGGTCCTGGATGAGCGCGATGTGATCGAGGAGGCTCCTGCCCGGCTCCAGTTCCACCAGGAGGTCGAGGTCGCTCTCCGGCCCGGTCTCTCCCCGGGCGACCGATCCGAAGACCCGCAGGTTTGTTGCCCCGTGCCGCCCGGCTATTGCGAGAATCCTGGACCGCTTTTTCCGGATCTGATCGAGCGTGACGGGCATAGGTGTTCAATGCATTCTATCGGGAGCAGGGGATATGAATTTGCCTCACCGGGGTGTATTGTAGAAAAGAACCGGCTGCCGGAATCCGGATGGTTATGTGGTGTCAACAGCGCCAGAGGTACGGTTGGGCGAGCTCCGGGTGATCCCTTCGGGAAAATAAGGCCCTCTCCTGTTCACCGATCTTCTTTTTGACCAGTCTCGATGATCCGCTGATAGTCCTCTTCCGGGATCTCCCGCATCGCCTGCCCCCGGATATGTCCCGACCACATCGTCTTATTGGTGATGAATTTGAGATCAGGGATCAGTGGCTTGAACTCGATTGGAGGGTTGAAGATCTTGATGGGCTTGAGGTGGATCCGGAGCGGGAAGATCTCGTTGCCGAGTTTCTCCGGTGCGGTAAATATCCGGGATGTGTCCTCGTACATCTTCGAAGTTACCTCAAAGGCCCCGGTAATTGCGGGAGGAAGCAGATCTCTGTCAACCACCTTCTGCCCCACGTAGACCAGAACCGTATCGCCGGGTACCACCCGGCTGATGGTGTTGATATACCGCTTCGGCACTCCCCAGATATGCTTCTTGATGACGATCTCCGAATTCTCTCTATTCGATATCGCAAGCCAGCGAGTCATTGCAGGAGCAATGCTTTTCTGAATCATAAAAGGTATCGGATCCTGTCGTGGAAACACAAGACCAGATTAACAAAACCTTTCTGTGGTTGCCCGGATTATACTATTCACGGATGAGGGCGCTCGATGGCACAGCAGACACTGAACGGTGGAAAAATTACGAATAATGGTGCAACACTCGGGTTCGAATCGAAACTCTGGGAGGCTGCGGACAAACTCCGCTCCAATATGGACGCAGCGGAGTACAAGCACGTCGTCCTGGGCCTGATCTTTCTCAAATACATCTCCGATTCGTTCGAGGAGCATTTCAAGCACCTGAACGCCGAGGTCAGCAACCCAGAGAGCGAGTGGTATGTCGCCGAGCCGGAGCAGCGGTACGCCGTTCTGGAAGACCCCGACGAATACCTCGCCGAAAACGTCTTCTGGGTGCCGAAAGAGGCGCGGTGGTCACATCTTCAGGCAAATGCAAAATCACCGAAGGTCGGTGTATTGATCGATGAAGCGATGGTCGCGATCGAGAAGTCCAATCCCATTCTGAGGGGCGTTCTCCCGAAAGACTTCGGACGTGCGAGCCTGGACAAGCAGCGTCTCGGCGAGCTCGTGGACCTCATCGGGAGCGTGGCTGTCGGTGATCGCGATAGCCGTTCGAAGGATATCCTCGGCCGGGTCTATGAGTATTTCCTCTCGCAGTTCGCGAGCGCGGAGGGGAAGAAGGGCGGTCAGTTCTACACGCCCCGCTGTGTTGTCCGGACGCTGGTGGCGATGCTGACGCCCTACCAGGGCAGGGTATACGATCCCGCCTGCGGGTCGGGCGGGATGTTCGTCCAGAGCGAGGAGTTCACGGAGGCCCACGGCGGGAGGCGCAACGACATCAGCGTCTACGGGCAGGAGTCGAACCCGACCACCTGGAAACTTGCTAAAATGAACCTCGCCATCCGGGGGATCGAGGGGAACCTCGGCGACCATGCTGCGGACAGTTTCACCGACGACCTCCACAAGGACCTCAAGGCCGACTACATCCTGGTCAACCCACCCTTCAACATGAAGGACTGGGGCGCCGAGAAGCTCCGGCAGGACGTGCGGTGGAAGTACGGCACCCCCCCGAGGAACAACGCGAACTTCGCGTGGATGCAGCACTTCATCCACCACCTCGCCCCCACCGGGCAGGCGGGGGTCGTGCTCGCGAACGGGAGCATGTCGTCGAACTCCTCCGGGGAGGGTGACATCCGCACGAGGATCGTCGAGGACGACCTGGTGGACTGCATGGTGGCGCTCCCGGGGCAGCTCTTCTACTCGACCCAGATCCCGGCGTGCCTCTGGTTTCTCTCCCGCGACAAAAGGAACAACCGGTTCCGGGACCGCCGCCGCCAGATCCTCTTCATCGACGCCCGGAAACTCGGGGCGATGGTCGACCGCACCCACCGGGAGCTGACCGACGAGGACATCGACCGGATTGCGGGGACCTACCACGCCTGGCGGGGCGACCCGGATGCCGGGGAGTACGAGGACGTGCCGGGGTTCTGCCGGAGCGTGGCCTTCGAGGAGGTCGCGGAGCACGGCTACGTGCTGACGCCGGGGCGGTACGTGGGGGCCGAGGAGGTCGAGGATGACGGGGAGCCGTTTGCGGAGAAGATGGAGCAGTTGACGGAGGAACTTGCGGAGCAGTTTAGAGAGTCAGAGCGGCTGGAGGGGAAGATCCGGGAGAATCTGACGGGGCTGGGGTATTGGGGTTGACACGCTCTAAAAACCTAGGTTGTGTGATTTTTAAGTAAAAAGTCGCAGAGGATATTGAGGCGATAGGATATGGATTATCTGACTAAGAAGGGAACGATGATGCAGAACCAGAACAATTTTTCTGTGTTCGTCAGCTATAGCACTAAAGATGTTGAGACAATTAAACCGATTGTGCAGCAGATGCAATCAATCCCAGGACTAACAGTATTCTTCGCGGATCGTAGCCTTAATCCTGGAGATTTCATCAGCCAGCGAATCATTCAAAACATTAAGGCCGCCGATCTTTTCATCGTTTATTATAGTGAGGCAGCTTCAAAGTCAACTTATGTCCAACAGGAGATCGGTGTTGCAAGGGGAAATAATAAGATAATTCTCCCTATCCTGTTGGATCAGACAAAACCATCGGCAATGCTCAATGATGTTCACTATCTCGATCTACATGATGAATCTAAGCGAGAGATAGAATTAGGACGGCTATTCCAGTTTCTTAATCAGAGCATCCAGTGTAAAAATCAACGACAACTTGCGCAGTTTCTCGCCCTGTTAGGCATAGGCTATCTTCTCTTTAAGGGCGAAAGTTCCGATGAGGCTGATTACTACTAATTGTAAGATAATACTGAGTTTCGGCGAAAGAAAGTCCCTCTCTATTTGAACTAAGGGCAAATGGTGTGCATCAGATGGTTGAGTCAATATATGGGGATTTGCCAACGGGCTGGTCAATAGTATCTATTGCCGACCTTATAAAACAAGAACAAGCCGATCTACAAACGGGGCCTTTTGGAACAATGCTTCATGCATCTGCCTATAAGCCTAATGGAACCCCTGTGGTTGCAGTAAAAAATATAGCCAATAATCGATTGGATCACACAGATATTCCTTGCATCGATGCAACAACTGTTAACCGATTATCTAGATATCAACTGATAACAGGAGACATTTTGTTCGGCAGAAAAGGGGCTGTTGAAAGACGAGCTCTCGTGCGGATGAATGAAACTGGATGGGTACAAGGGAGCGACTGTATTCGATTGCGCTTTTTAACGCCTGACATCGACTCTCTTTTTGTATCTTACGTATTAGGGTCGCCGCAGTACCGATCGTGGATCATTCGGAACGCCCACGGCGCCACAATGCCCTCTCTCAATCAGGATATTATTGGTCGAATCCCACTGCCCCTCCCCCCTCTCCCCGAACAACGCGCCATCGCCCGCATCCTCGGCTCCCTCGACGATAGGATTGAACTCAACCGCCGGATGAACGCCACCCTCGAAGCGATGGCGCAGGCGACCTTCAGGTCCTGGTTCGTGGACTTCGACCCGGTGCGGGCGAAGATGGAGGGCAGGGAGCCGGCCGGGATGGATGCGGAGACGGCGGCGCTGTTTCCGGACGGGTTTGAGGTGGTTGATGGAAGGGAGGTGCCGGTGGGGTGGGAAGTATCAACTATAGGTGTAGAAGTTCAGGTCGTTGGGGGATCAACTCCCAGTACCAAAAATCCAGCATTCTGGAATGAGGGATCTATTCCTTTCGCCACCCCTAAAGACATGTCTCAGCTTACATCACCTGTGCTACTGGAAACAGAACGGTACATCACGGAAGCCGGACTAAACACGATTAGCTCGGGTCTCCTTCCCAAAGGGACTGTATTGCTTTCATCTCGGGCACCTATTGGCTACCTGGCGATCGCTGAAGTTCCTGTTGCAGTAAATCAGGGGTTCATTGCTATGGTATGCAACAAAACCTTGTCAAATTACTATGTTCTCCATTGGACACAGGAGAATATGGAGAAGATTAAGGCAAACGCCAACGGCTCAACATTTCAGGAGATTAGCAAGAAAAATTTCCGCCCAATAGAGGTAGTGGTTCCATCATCGAGGGTATTAGAGAGATATGATGGGCTGATACGTCCAATCTATGAGCAAATCACAAATAATGTTCGGCAATCCCGCACCCTCGCCACCCTCCGCGACACCCTCCTCCCGAAGCTCATCTCCGGCGAAATCCGGGTGCCGGTGAACGACATTCATTAAGACATTTTGGAGACGAAAATGTTGATCTCAACTAATAGAATTATACTCCAGAAAACACCGTCATTCTATTTGGAGTATGGTACGTATTTCTCTTTGATAATTGCAATTACGTCGCTATTTTGGTGCTTTTTAGATTACAGTAGGTTTATTGGTTTGATTTGTGCTATATCATTTTATCTGGTCATTGTCTCCGTCATCATCGTTTCGATCCTTTCAGAAGGATCGAGGTACTATGTGAACTCCACAATCAATCAGCAGTATCCCGAAAATCTCGATTACACCAAGATCATTCACGATGCTATAATTTTCATTTATCCGGTTGGGAGCCGTGAAAGTACTGCTGGCGTTGACAATTTGATATGCGCTTTTAAGGCCCGAAAATACCCGTTTAAAATGTATTACTGCTATAGCCCGGATGATTTTAAGGCGATTTTGGCCAATGAAAACGCAAAATATCTCTGGATATTTGGCCACGGATGGCGTGGCGGAATTACCTTCAAATGGGGCTTGTCCATCAACGACATCGTTCATCTCAGGTTTAAGAGACAAACAAATCTACGATATTGTGACTTAATTGATGATGACAAAATAGTCTATCCTTCGAAAAGTTTCATCGCGCAACTTCACTGCAACCATATTGCGAAGAAAGACCCCTCTAAGATAACGCTTCCTGAAGTCCTCATGAATGGAAATATCACTCCGGAGATGTATCACATTTCTGATTATTGCCATAATAATTGTTCAATTTGGTTCACAACGAGGAAACTAGTAAGTAATCTGGAAAGAACTCCCCTCGAAACACCTGAGCCGGTCGATAAAGAATGAATCGCCGTTCTTACGTATCGCAGGCTCAGGGTCGTGAATTACTAACGAACTACTAGTAAATTTAAAATTAGTATTTTCAAGGCTTCCCGGATCGAAACACACATATGACGCAAAATGTCAAACGTCATGTATTAGCACAGTAAGCCTTGTACTTTAGAGAAAGAACGGTTTTGTTTGGGCAAAAGGTTTGATCATGAGGATATTGAGTCCTGAATTGTATGTTGCAAATCGAGAACGCTATGATTACAATGCTCCGACCTGTTGTTTTTCACTCGAACAAACCGGAAATCTGACATATTCGGGACATTTTAAGGGTATTTTTGCGCAGGAAGTTCCGTCTGGGTGCCAAAACGGAATTAATCTCAGAATATTTGAATTAATGTGCCAAGAGATATTCAAAGATACCCTTGATGCGGTCAGATCGAATGAATTTCATAATGTACATCTTCAGAATATGAAGAATCTCTCATCAGGTATTGTACAGTGGAAGATGGCAAGCCAGGGTGGGCGGGCTGTTCTAAAATCACAAAATATGCTCAAGAAGTGGAAAGACACAACCCATATCCAACTTCTCCAGGCATATTGCTCGAAAGATCTCTCGATTTTTCGGATTGGTGGAGTAAGAACTCCAACAGCCACGGCATTTATTCGTTTCCTCTATCCAGATGAGTTCGGGATTATGGACTCAAGGGTCGTGGGAAAATTCACTCAGGAACATGGTATTACAACGTTAAATGTTCGAAGAGAGGATAATTACATCAACGATACTAAAGAGAACATCGGAAAATATTATGGAGAGTATATTCCTTTCCTTCGCAAGGAAGCGCAATTGCTCAATGAAAATGGGTATACATTTTGTGATATAGATCAATCCGGAGATGAGATTATTTCGCTCTTCAGACCATGCGACGTCGAAATGGCGCTCTTTTTATGATCAACATTCTGTGTCCGAACTTGTTACTCTCTCACTAGGTGAATCATATCTGGTGCAAGGAGGGTGAAACGACTTCCCACCGGATATCGCCACTCGGGGAAGGGACCGGGAGGGGGCACCTCCTCCCGGCAGAGGTGCTTTGGGACAAATTCACAGCGAGAACTTGGAGTAAAACAAGTGAGATGCAACAAATACTTTACTTTCACTTTACTTTCTGGAAACGAATTGATGCAAATAAGAAAACTACTTGTTTATAAAAGTCGAATCAGATTTTTAGGATGTTCTCCGGAGGAAAATGCATGACCCACCTTGAACGACTTGGAAACGCCGTAGAAATATCTCTGAATACAGATGAACAGGGATATTTGGGAAGAGAATGTCCAAACCCAGAGTGCAAGGGATATTTCAAAATTGTTCCGGGAACAAGTATTCAAGAGGGGACTGATTGCTACTGCCCCTACTGTGGATATCATGGGATACATAACGAGTTCTTTACAACAGATCAAATTGAGTATGCGAAGTCGATGGTCCTCCGCAAAGTGGAAAATGCCTTAGTGAAGGATTGGAAAGAACTTGAGTTTGAAAACAAATCCCGAGGATCTTTTGGTATCGGCGTAAGTTTCAAGGTAAACTCAGGGCGTCCTCACCCGATCCATTATTATCGAGAGAAAGATCTTGAAACCCACATTGAATGTCCACAGTGCACACTGAAATACGCTGTATATGGTTTATTTGCATTCTGTCCGGATTGTGGTCAGCATAATTCTTTACAGATCCTCAAGAAAAATCTCGAAATTGCTACCAGGATGGTAGGCATGGCAGACACGGTGGAAAGAGATGTGGCGGAAAAATTGGTTGAAAACGCTTTGGAAGACTGTGTTTCCGCATTTGATGGGTTCGGTCGTGAAATCTGCCGCATTAATGCAGCAAAATCTTCATCTCCAGAAAGAGTTTATAAAATCAGTTTTCAGAGTTTAGATTCCGCAAAAGACAACATGCACACGCATTTCGGCTTTGATATCGCACAAGGTGCGACTCCTGAAGAGTGGACTTGCGCCAATATCAGTTTCCAAAAACGCCATCTCATCGCTCATAAGATGAGCGTTATCGATGACGACTATGTTAGAAGAAGCGGGGACAGTGCAGCAACTATAGGACACAAAGTAATCGTCACCCCGAATGATGTAGTGGCACTGGTTCCTGTAATTGAAAAGTTCGCGGAGTATATCGTTGAATCAATGAAAACAGTTGCACTCAATTAAATAGCAGGGCTGAAATCTTCGAGTAAAATGCTTTGGTGAAACAGGAACTGCGTTATTTTTGTCCTTCTCGGATTCCACGCCCGGAGAATCATGTCGTAACACATATATGACTGCTAGCATAGGCTTTGTATAAATATCATCAGATGCCCCATGATTGAGATACACCCGAACCTGTACATCGGCGGCGAGCATGATTACGAATCAAAAGTCCGGCACGAACCGGGATGGTGCGTGGTCCATGCCTGCAAAGAGCCATACCACCGTCAGGCGCTGGGCTACACGGGCAGGGCTGCCCCGAAAAGCCACCCGGAATACCTCATCGCGCGAAGGGGAAACCGGCTCATCTTGAACCTCGTGGATGCCCCGGACCCGGCCTACATCCCCTGGGAGATCATCGATACAGCGCTGAAATTCATCGACGCCAGCCTGAAGGGCGGCAACCGGGTTCTTGTCCACTGCAACGAAGGATGCTCACGATCGGCCGCAATAGGGTTATTATATCTCGCAAAATACACTGACCGACTTCTAGGAGATGACTTCATCGGCGCTGAACATGCGTTCCGTTCGTTATACCCTCCATATAACCCGAAGAGTGGCATGAGGGGTTACATGGCGATGAATTGGGGTAGATACTCTGACCACATCTCATCCGGCGTGGACTGATAGATATGAGTGATATCACCGTTGATCAGGAGACAGCAGACGCGCTTATTGCCGTTTCCAAAATCCGGGCAAATGATGAAGTGTCTTACTACCCCGGGGCGGGAGGACACCTTACGTTGCCTCTCCTCTCCAGTGATGGGCGGGAATCATTTCATCTTGATATCCGAAGAGGTGGTATCGATCTTCTGAAAGGGACATACCAGAACCGCGCGAGGCAGGTTATAGTACTGGTCCGGCTGGACTTTGGCGGCGCCCCTCACAGAAATCCTGATGGCAGTGAAGTCCCCTCACCCCATTTGCATATATACCGGGAGGGATATGGTGATAAATGGGCATTCGAAATACCATTAGACAAGTTCCCACAAGTTGAGGACCCCTGGCAGACGTTACAGGACTTTATGCGGTTCTGTAACATTGTAGATCCTCCAAATATTCAGCAGGGTATCCAATGATCAACGAAATCCAGAGCTTGGTAGACGAGTACACCCGCTGGCTCAAGGAAAAGACTCAGTTGAGGCAGGTAGACGAGTGGGTGGAGATCACAACCCCCTACCTTGACCGGCACAACGACTATCTCCAGATCTACGCCAGACGCCGGAATGGCGATTATGTTCTCACCGATGCCGGATACATCCTCCAGGATCTGGAGTTGTCCGGCTGCAAACTTGACAGCCCGAAGAGAAGAGCGCTGCTGATGATGACGCTCAACGGGTTCGGCGTGAAACTCAACAGCGATAGGCTCGAAGTGTATACGTCTGCTACAAGTTTTGCACCCAGCAAGCACAACCTGATACAGGCGATGCTCGCCGTCAACGATCTCTTCGGTCTTGCAACACCAATGACCGCTAGCCTGTTCTACGAGGACGTGATCGCCTGGCTTGAGGCACACGATATCCGGTACACGTCGAATGTCAAGTTCACCGGCCAGAGCGGGTTCGACCACCTCTTCGACTTCATCATCCCCAAATCCCATGATCAGCCGGAACGCATCCTTAAGACCATCAGCAGCCCGAACAGAAATACAGCACAGGCTGTTGCATTCGCCTGGATTGATATAAAGGAAGCCCGTCCTCCTGAATCGAAAGCCTATGCCATCCTGAATGACATTGATCACCCAGTTCCGGGAAACGTTCTGGATGCACTGAACAACTATAGCGTGAAGCCGGTGTTATGGAGTGACCGGGAAACCGTTGCGGGAGAGTTAGGTGCATGAATCGCCATGCTCTCATCTCCTGAGAGATCCGGGTGCCCACGGCCGGCACGGAACGAGAAGAGGGCATTACCGTATGAGGTCGTCCTGGGACAACCTCCCCATCACCTCGTTTACAATATCTATCAAAATGTAACAAACTGATAGATAATGATAATAAGGATTGAAACAAAAGATGAAATTTAAGCATGAAACTCCCCCGCACGCCGGAATACTCTCCAGCAGATCTCAAAAAAGCCTGGGAGTATGCGGATACTAACGATGTAATCAACGCGGTCTTCAAATACAACAAAACGTACCTGCACTGGGAAGAGCTGAAATGGCGCGAACTCCCGGTAGACCCGCTCTATGTCTGGATACTGATGAAGACCCTCAGAAAGAAGGACATGAAGTATGTACCGTTCGACGATCTTCAGCTGAAATACAATCTTCTAGATGATTTCCTCGAAAAACTTCATTTCCTTGACAAATCGGCAGCGGGAAGCATCTCATCCGGCCTCGATTCGCTGCCCCACGATCGGGACCAGTTTATTATCAATTCCCTGATGGAGGAGGCGATTGCATCGAGCCAGCTCGAGGGAGCTGCAGTCACCAGAACAATCGCAAAAAAGATGCTCCGTGAAAAGAGGAAACCCATCACGAAAGACGAGAGGATGATCCTGAATAACTACATCACGATGAAGAGGATCACTCAGGTAAAAGACGAAGATTTGACCCCGGAACTGATTCTACAGATTCATAAGACCATTACCGGCGGTACACTCGAAGATCCGAACGACGAAGGGAGATTCAGGGATAACAACGAGATCAGAGTCTTTGATATGCGGGGCAATGTCCTGCACACACCTCCCGATTTCACGTCGATCGAAGGACTCATCGAGGAACTCTGTGCATTTGCAAATAATGACGACGGGCAATTCATCCATCCCGTAATCAAAGGCATCATCCTGCATTTCCTGTTAGGATACATACATCCGTTCAATGACGGAAACGGTCGGACTGCACGGAGTATCTTTTACTGGTACATGCTTCGGAAGGACTACTGGCTGTTCGAATATATGGCGGTATCCAGAGCGATAAAAGACACGAAGGGGCAATATAAACTCGCATACCAGTATACCGAGAGTGATGAGAACGATCTCACGTATTTCATCCGCTACAATCTCGCGGCAGTAAAAACCGCGGTCGACAATATCCAGAAATATATCGAGAAGAAGCAGAGAGAGAGCAGACAGGCGCTAAACATTCTCCAGAAGAGCGAAGGACTGAGTCTTCGTCAGGCAGAGATCATTAAATCTCTCATCAAAAAGCCTGATAAGCCGATCACGATCAAAGAGATCGTCGAGACATACCGTGTGGCGTATGGAACGGCGAGAAACGATCTCTTCCATCTCGAAAAGCTGGGATATCTGGCGAAGCAGAAATCGGGCAAGGAGTACATCTTCATATTCAGGGGTTTGAGAGAATGACCCCCTACACATTCACCGAATCGGAAGTCGAAGAGGCCGCACTTGCGTGGTTCGCCGGCCTCGGCTACCTGATCCTCTCCGGGCCGGAGATCGCCCCCGGCGAAGCGGGCGAGGAGCGCACCGACTATCGCCAGCCGTTCCTCCTCCAGAGGGTCTGCGACGCGCTCCGCCGGATCAACCCCGGTCTTCCCGAAAGCGCCGTCGATGAGGCCGTCCGCAAACTCACCGCCCCCTCCTCCGCATCGCTCGTCGAGAACAACCATACCTTCCACCGCTATCTGACCGACGGCATCCCGGTCGAGTACCGGGAGAACGGAGCGATTCGACACGGCCTCGCGAAGGTCATCGACCTCGAAGATCCCCAAAAGAACGACCTCGTCGCCGTCAACCAGTACACCATGGTCGAGGGCGACCACACCCGGCGGCCCGACATCGTCGTCTTTGCTAACGGCATCCCCGTGGGCGTCATCGAACTCAAGAACCCGGCCGACGAGAACGCCACCATCTGGTCGGCCTACAACCAGCTCCAGACCTACAAGCAGCAGATCCCCTCCCTCTTCTACACCAACGAAATCATGATCGTCTCTGACGGCGTCCAGGCACGGGTCGGCTCGCTGACCGCCGATGAGGATAGGTTCATGCACTGGCGGACAATCGACGGCGAAGAGACTGCACCGGCCGTCGTCCCGGAACTCGAAGTTCTCCTCAAAGGTCTCTTCCAGAGAGAGCGGTTCCTCGAATACCTCGCCGACTACATCCTCTTTGAGGACGACGGTAAGGCACTCGCCAAGAAGATCGCCGCGTATCACCAGTTTCACGCCGTCAGGGCCGCGGTGGAGAGCACCGTCACGGCCTCCGCACCCGAAGGCGACAGGAAAGGCGGCGTCATCTGGCATACCCAGGGCTCCGGAAAGAGCCTCTCCATGGTCTTTTACGCACGAAAGATCATCCTTGCGCCCGGGATGGAGAACCCGACCCTCGTCGTTCTCACCGACCAGAACGACCTCGACGGCCAGCTCTTCGACACCTTTGCACGGTGCAGCGAACATATCCGGCAGACCCCGGTCCAGGCCGAGAGCCGGGCACATCTCCGTGAACTGCTGCAACGGGAGTCCGGCGGCGTAATCTTCTCCACCGTTCAGAAGTTCTTCCCCGAACGAGAGGAGGAGAGTCACCCTGTCCTTTCGGAGCGGCGCAACATCGTCTTCATCGCCGACGAGGCGCACCGCAGCCACTACGGATTCCGGCCTCATGTCGATAAGGCGACGGGGTATATCCGCTACGGGTTTGCCGAATACATCCGGCAGGCCCTCCCCAACGCCTCCTCTATCGGGTTTACCGGAACCCCGATCTCGCTCAAAGACAGGGACACCCGGGCGGTCTTCGGTGACTACATCAGCATCTATGATGTCGTCCAGGCGAATGAAGACGGCGTCACCGTACCCATCTACTACGAGGGCCGCCACGTCAAACTCGACCTTGCCGAGGAAGAGAAGCCTGTGCTCGACGAAGGCTTCGAGGAGGTCACCGAGAACGAAGAGGAGAGCGTCCGGGAGAGACTGCGGTCGAAATGGGCGCAACTGGAGGCGGTCATCGGCGCCGAGCATCGCATAGACGTGATCACCAGAGACCTCGTCGGCCACTTCGAGAAACGCCTTGAGACGCTCGAAGGCAAGGCGATGATCGTCTGCATGAGCAGGCGTATCTGCGTCGAGATGTACAACGCCATCACCCGCCTCCGGCCCGAGTGGCACAGCGACGACGACATGTCGGGTGCCGTCAAGGTCGTGATGTCGGGTTCCGCGTCCGAAAAACCGGAATGGCAGATGCACTTCCGGACGAAGGCGCAGCGGAACAAGATCCGGAACCGCTTCGTCGACCCCGACGATCCCCTGAAGATCGTCATCGTCCGCGACATGTGGATCACCGGGTTCGACGCTCCCTGCCTGCACACGATGTACGTGGACAAACCTATGCAGGGGCATACGCTCATGCAGACCATCGCACGCGTCAACCGCGTCTTCCGGGACAAACCGGGGGGCCTCATCGTCGACTATCTGGGAATCGCGCCGAAACTCAAAGAAGCCCTTGCCGAGTTCACCGACGAGAGAAAGAAGCACAAAGGTCTGAGTGTCGAAGAGCAGGAAGAGGCGGTCTTCGTCATGCTGGAAAAGTACGAACTCTGCTGCGATATGCTCCACGGATTCGACTGGTCGGCGTGGAACACAGGCGATCCCGGCAAGCGTCTCTCGCTCATTCCTGCCGCCATGGAGCACGTCCTGTCGCAACAGGACGGGAAGTCGCGGTTCCTCGATGCCGTGACGCAACTCTCGACGGCATTCTCCCTCTGCGTTCCTCACGAAGAGACCGACCGGATACGAACCGATGTGGCGCTCTTCCAGACCATCAAAGCGTCGATCGTGAAGACAACCGCACGGACGGCAAAATCCCAGGCCGAGCTCGACCATGCCGTCCAGCAACTCGTCTCGGAAGCCATCACCCCCGAAGGCATCATCGATATCTTCCAGGCGGCCGGGTTGAAGAAACCGGATATCTCCGTTCTCTCCGACGACTTCCTCGCCGAGGTCCGGGATCTCCAGCAGAAGAACGTGGCAGTCGAACTGTTGCGGAAGTTGATCGAGGACGAGATACGAACCAGACTGAGGCGCAACGTCGTCCAATCCCGGAAGTTCTCGGAGATGCTCGACGCGTCGGTGAAGAAGTACCAGAACCGTTCGGTTGAGACCGCCATCATCCTTGAGGAACTCATCAGGACGGCCAGGGATGTCCGCGACACCGTGCAGCGGGGAGAAGACCTGGGTCTTTCCGACGCCGAGATCGCTTTCTACGACGCACTTGCCGAGAACGAGAGTGCGCGGGAAGTGATGCAGGACGATCTTCTGCGGCAGATCGCCTCCGAACTCGTCGTAGCCATCCGTAAGAACGTGGCGATAGACTGGGCCGCGAAAGAGAGCGTCCGGGCAAAGATGCGGGTGATGATCAAGAGGATCCTGAGAAAATACGGCTATCCGCCGGACATGCAGGAGCAGGCGACGAAAACCGTTCTGGAGCAGGCCGAGAGGATTTGTGGCGCAGTTGCAGCCTGATTGCCTGCAACCTCATGGGTGATATCGATGGGTTTTACACGCAGGATGAACTGTGAAAGGTGCGGGAGGGAAGTCGAGACCGACTGTCTTGGAGTGCGCGAATTTGCGTATTGTGAGAGTATAAAGTTCGATAGGACGTCGTTAATTTCCCTCGAAGAACAGTTTAATCTCAATTTCCAGAAGGTCCTTCAATCGGATCTTAAACCTGTTGTCAAGGCGCTATATATGTTCGGCAGTTATGCCATGGAAAGATCTCAGTGCGGTGACATTGATTACCTCATTATTATCGACGAAGAAGGACTAAAGAGACAGGTAGAAGGTGAGATTGACATATTTCGCAGTCAATTTGATCTTCTTATCAGTGGCGGTCTGGAACAATCAAGATCTGAACCTGTTACGGATGACAACTTTTGGGACTATCAGACCTGTAGCGAGTATCCCGATTGCTTAGACTGTCATGAAACCGGGTGGTGTAAACTTCCCGAAGAGGACTACTACACTGCACCACTACAAACCTTCTGTCTCGAAAGATGTGATAACGGGGATCCCTTCCCTGTATGCCTGGGTGCAGACTGTTATTTCCTCAATGAGGAAGTCAAAAATCATATTTTTAAAAGACTACTTCTGATGTTAACAGCGGGAGATATTGAGTATAGGGAATATGCACCGGGCCAAAAGGTGAAAGTGATTGACATTGTTAAAAAGAACTCTGTCAAGGAGCTTATTGAGGAGTTTCAGCATATGGACCCCGAAAGGGAATTAAAGATCGTCGAGATATGGAAGAAATAGATCCTATTCTGTTACACTCCTGATTACAGGTGTATCAAGAATAAGTATTCATACCCCTTTGCCATAGGAGCGACTGCGCAAGAATCAGAATGCGAGTGGCAGGATTCGAACCTGCGAACTCCTTCGAGAATCGATCTTGAGTCGATCACCTTTGGCCGCTCGGTAACACTCGCGCCTGTACCTCTTGAACCTCAAAAGTAATGAGCTTGATGGCGGGCGGCCCCGGCGGGCGGAGACGCGATCCCGGCACGCCCTCCGGCGCCCTCCGGCCCCTCTACATAAAATCCGCGAGCCCCAGTTGCTTCTCCGGGGGCTCGCCGAAGGTCGACTCGATCTGCATGAAGAGCACCTCCACCCGCTGCTTCGTGTAGTCCGATATCGCGTAGGTCGCACAGATGTTGCGCGACATCTCCAGGTACTTCTTCACCGAGCCCTCGTGGACGGTCGGGATGACGTTGCCGCCGCAGCGGGTGCACTTCCCCGCAAGCGGCATCCGCCGGTACTTCGCGTTGCACTTCATGCACCGGACTTTCTGTTTGGAGAACGCGTTCAGGTTCCCCTGGAGGTCGCGGATGAAGTGGGTGTTCAAGACCCGTTCGGCAACATCGTCCTCGTCAACCGCCCGGATCTTCTTCGCGAGGTCGAGCTCCGCCTCGAGTTTGTCGAGCATCGACCCGAGCCTCGTGTAGGTGGACTCGAGCGGCCCCGCCGAGATGTTCGATGTCTGGTGGGTGAAAGAGAACCCCTCGCACTGCGCCGGGGTCCCGAGCCGCCGCTCCACCCGGTCGACGAACGCATCGAGGTCTTTGGGGTGGGCGTAGGCGAGACAGCCGTTGTAGACCTCGATCGGGTAGTGGTCGCAGACGTCGACGTTGTGGCTCTCCTTGTCGACCTCCGCCGGGTCGATCCGGGTCGTCAGGACGAGCGGTGCGTCCATCGTCCCGCCCCGGGTCTCGGGGAGGTAGGCACGGGAGAAGTTGATCAGGCCGTCGAGGAGGAGCATCACGCAGTCCTCGTCACCGTCGCACTGCCCGCAGAAGATCCCGTTCGCGACGAGCGTGTGGGTCTCGGCAACCGTCAGGCAGTAGACCCGGTCGTCGAGCGCCTGCACCGTCTCGCGGGAGACGACCTCGTCCGCCACGACGAGCCCGCCCTCCTCCACCGGGACGCGGTCGCCGACCGCGACCTCGAGCGCCTTGACCTTCCGGAGATAATCCGTGTCCCAGACCAGCATCGCGTGGTCGGGCGTCACCGTGAGGATCTTCCCCCGGCCTGTCGCGAACCGGACGAGGTGCGCCGGGGCGCGGTGGACGGAGACGGACGTCACCTTTTTGACGCTCGTCTTCCCCTGCGAATCGATGCTCCTGACGTAGAACGGCTGGCGGGGATCGGAGTAGAACGTTCCCACGTGGTCAAGCCCCGGCTTCGAGAGATCGAAGCTCTCCGTCACGAACTGCCGGATCGGCATCGTCGTCCACCCCCGGCCGTCGGAGACGGTGATCTCCGTATCGCCTGCGAAACAGTTCCGCCGTTTCGCCGCGTGGAAGAACGGGTGGCCGTAGCCGACCGGGGCCTTCGAGAACCCGATCAACCGGACGAGAACCCCGGCGCTCGTGTGCGGGGCAAGCCCCATCAGGAGGTGGCCGACCAGGTCGAGCGGCTTCTCCGCCTTATAGAACGGTTCGAGCCCGTACAGCCGCACCAGGAGATCGTCGACGAACTTCGCCACCCGGACGAGCCACTCGCCGCAGTCCTGCGAGACCAGGATGTCCTGGTGGCGAAGTTCCAGCACCTGGTCGTCCGAGACGAGTTCCCGGCCGTAGGTGTCGTGGGTGTAGCCGAGCTCCCGGAGCCGCTCGATCGGGACACCGACCTCGTCCGGCCGGAAATGGGTCAGGGGAAGGTCGATCATATCGTAGCGGACGGTGCCGTCCTTGAAGACATAAAGGTTCTGCAACGCCCGGAGGATCCCCTTCTCGATCGGCTCCACCGGCCGCTCGCGCGAGATCAGCCCTTTCACGCCCTTTAAGAGCGCGACCGAGGACTCGCGCACCCCGAGGCTCTCCATCGCCGCCAGATACTCCGCCTTCACGTTGATCGTGACCTTCTGGAGGCAGACCGTCGGCATGTTGCACCGGGGGCAGACGGCCTGGCCGACGTCCTTGCCGCACTTCGGGCACCGGAAGACCGGGTTCGTGTGCGCCCCGCACTCACAGAGGTTCTTGTAGGTGAAGGCGCCGCAGGCGGGGCACTGCCGCTCCCCGACCTCCGCCTCGATCACCCCCCCGTCGGTGTTCGACCGGGGCTTCGAGGAGCAGGCCGCCTGGAACGACCGGCGGGCGCCGCCGTCGTCGCCGATCGGAAAGAGGGAGTGAGGCGGCGGGCGCATCTCCCGCGGCTTCGACTTCCCCGGCCGCCCCATCCGGCCGCCGATCCGGGTTCCCGCCCGCGAGCGCACCGTAAAGCCCGAGAGGTGCATCACCAGATCGAGCGAGTTCTCCATCGGCGCGTCCTGCCACGCCGGCCGCTTCGTCAGTTGCAGCGTCAGCCCGAGGCAGGCGAGGAAGACCAGGTGCTCGCGGATCGCCAGCCGGTCACCCGAGAGGTGGTGGGGCACCAGGATCTCCTCGAGGACCGCCTTCGTCTCGGGGGTGTTTCGGATCATCAGCACCCCGTCCTCGATCGTCCCGCCGGTGCTGACCGCTTCCGCGAGGCGGGCGATATCGGCCGGGGCGACGTCGTCCCACATGTAGGTGTGGTCGGGATGGAGCGGAGCCCCATCGAGCGCGAACTCGATCGCTTCGAGTTCGTTCTCCGGGTGGCGGGGGCCGCCCTCGAGCATCCACCACTCCTCGCAGTAGGCCGGGGGCATCAGCGGGTGGTTGTTCTCCATGAATTCCCCGAAACTGACCAGCATCTCGCCGACGTCCAGGATCTCGTCCACCTGCCCCGCGAGCCGCCGGGCCTCCGCCGCGTCGTCCACCCGGCACACCTCCCCGCTCCGGAGTTTGACCGTCGGCCCCTGGATCGAGTCGACCGGCACGACCCCCGCAGCCTTCCCCGGCCGCTCGACCTTCATCTGCGTCCCGACCGCGAGGAAGTCGCCGAGGATGTGCAGCGTCGCCGGGTTGAAGCCTGCGGCCGCAAACCCGGTGTTCCGCGCCCGGCCGAGGCGCAGCCGGAACCCGCCCTTCCGCATCGGGTAGGAAAAGACCGGCCGGCCGCCGATCAGGTCGCGGATGTACTTGTCTTTCGGCTTGATCGCAGCGCTCGCATCGTCGTCGTCGCTCTTCGGGCCGCCGCTGATCATCTCCTCGATCCAGTCCCAGCCCTCCATCTTCATCTTGCGGACGTTTTTTAAGACTTTCGGGGCCTTCAGCGCCAACCCTTCCGCGACGACGAGCGCCATCCCGCCCCGGACGGTGTTCGTCTCCACCCGCTCCAGGTTCCGGTAGCCGCTCACCTCCTGCTGCTCCGTCGGCTCGCCGTCGATGCAGACCGGGCAGTTCTCGATGATCGTCCGGAGTTCCTTCTCGCTTGGCAGGTACTGCAGGCTCATGATGTTGTTGTACTGCCGGATCTCCTCGATGTAGCGCTCCACCTCCTCCGGGCGGGGAATGTAGCGATTGATCCCGAGCGCCTGGCGCACGTAGTCGCCCACCAGCACCGAGAGTGCCTGCGCCGTCCCGCCCGCGCTCCGGATGGGGCCCGCGTAGTAGATCTTCAGGTACTCCGTCCCGTCGTCGTTCTTCCCGAGACTGACCTTCCCGATCCCCTCCGTCGGGGCGGCAACCACGCCCTCCGTCAGGAGTGCCATCGCTCCCCTGATGGCGTGGTCGAGGATCTCCTCCGGCGTGGTCTCGCCGAACTTCCGGGCCACGAAATCGTCGCCGATGCGGAGCGCCGCCTCTTCGCGGGACATCTCCTGCTCGAGCTCCCGTATCCGGGCCGCGATCCCTTTGTAGCCGAGGAGCGCTTCGACACGGTCGGCGAGGTCGCTTGCCACCGGGATCTCGATCTCCGTTCTCGGATCGAGCCCCCGGGTGCGTGCGGCGGCGGCAAGCCGCATCGCAGCCTCGAGCCCTGCCCCGAGTTCGTCGAAGTACCGGGCGATAGCAGGCGAGACCTCCATGCATGAAGTATAGGCCCTTCACGCATTTAGAGCAGTCGTTCGGGCCTCCCGGCCCCGGTCCCGGCAGACTGCAAAAAAGGCTGAATATCAGAGGATTCCGGCGAACCTGATGAGATTCTCGCGGATTCCTTCCGGCGGAAGCATCTGATCCACCCGCCCGGTCGCGAACGCGGCGCGGGGCATGTAGTGGATGGCGCATGTCCGGAGAGCCTGCGCGAATGTGGCCCCTCCGATGGACTTGATGTGGCGGATCCCCTCGGCACCGTCGCTTCCCATCCCCGAGAGGATCACCCCGGCAAACCGGTCGCTGCCGCGCCGTTCAAGCGACATCATCGCGACGTCGATCGAGGGCCTGACGTACTGCACCTTCGCATCGTCGAAGAGGCTGATCGTCCGGTTTTCGACGAGTTTTAAGTGGACGTCGCTTGGAGCCACGTAGATCTTGCCGTGCTCGATCTCTTCGCCGTCCTCCGGAATCCTGACCTTCATGAAAGAGATCTCTTCGATATGGCGGCAAAGCGCGTTGTTCATGGTGTGCGGCATGTGCTGGACGAGGATGACGGCGGCATCGACAAGCGGGAACTGGGAGAAGACGACCTCCAGCGTCCGCGCCCCTCCGGTCGACGAACCGATGACGACGATCGTCCGCCCATCCCGGGGAAGAGATACGTGATAATCCATGCAATCTCCCCCTTACGGCAGGTAATTGAGGTACCCTTTCACGAGGGCCACGATCTCGTCCGCCTCAAACGGTTTCGTGATGTAATCGATGACGTGCTCCTTGAGGGAGTCCAGTTCTGCGTCCGGGACATCCTTTGCAGTGAGCATCGCGATGACGTTCCCCTCCATGAGATCGCCGTCGATCATCTCCTGGATCGTCTCCCATCCATCCTTTCGGGGCATCATGATGTCCATCAGGATGACGCCCCGGAACCCGTTCGCGAGTTCTGCGATACATGCATCGCCGCTCTCCGCGGCGACGACCCCGATCCCCTCCGGTTCGAGGAGTTCCTCCATCACCTCGAGGATGAAGACGTCGTCGTCGACGACCATTATCCGCCTGCTCGATTCCTCCGCCATCTGCTGCCTCCCCGGGACCCGCCGGGTTGTTAAATAAACACTCTCACCCGGAGCAGTATATAACCCTGCGGATTTCTCACGCCGCGTCTACCGCCTCGAGGGTGAATATGATCGTCGAACCCCTCCGCTCCCCGGCGCTCTCGGCCCAGATCCGCCCTCCGTGCCGCTCCACGATCCGCCGGCAGATCGTGAGGCCGAGGCCCGGTGAGTCGAGGTCGTGCCGGGAGGCGTCGGCCTTGTAGAACTCGGCAAACGCCTTTTCGAGCTGCTCGCGGGTCATGCCGATCCCGGTATCCCTGACCGAGACGACCACGACCTCCTGCTCGCGGGCGGCATCGATGGTGATCGTCCCCTTCTCACCCTCCAGGTACTTGACGGCGTTGGCGATCAGGTTGTTGAAGACCTCCCCGAGAAGAACCCGGTCGGCCCTGACGGTGGTTCCGGGGGGGATGTTGTTGTTGAGGGCGACGGCCTTCGTCTTGAAGAGAACGGCGTAGTTCCGGAGCGTGTTGTCGAGTTCCGTCTTCAGATCGAGGGGTTCGAGATCGAGCTCGATGTAGAGGGAGTTCATCCGGGCGAGCTGCAGGGTCTTCTGGACGAGTTCCTTCATGTAGGTGACGTTGTGACCGACGATCTCGAGGAGGCGCCGGAGATCCGGGTTCTGCTCCCGCTCTATGACCCTCGGCATGAGCGCGACCAGCGGGGTTAAGGGCGTCTTCAAGTCGTGCCCGAGCTGCGATATGAACTCGTCCTTCTGGGCGAGGAGTTTCTCCACGTCGGCGGTCCGCTCCCTGACCAGCGCATCGAGTTCTTGGTTGACGACGGAGAGCTGGCTCCGGAGCATCTCCAGTTCCCGGTTCTTCGCCTGGAGGTTCCCGGCAAACCCTTTGAGCGCCTCTTCCGCCTGCACCCGCTGGGTGATGTCGATCCCGAGCTGCAGCATCAGGGGCGCCCCGTCCGTATCGGTGAACGGGTAGGCGTGAACCTCGTAGGTCTTCCCGTTCGTATGATCCCACTCCCACTGCTGCGGGCTTCGGAGGGTGAAGACCATTCCCCCCTTGCAGGGGTTGCAGGGTCTCCGGGAGCCGCGCTGCACCTCGTAGCAGCGTCCTCCCTCCGGGTCGCCGAAGGTCTCCCGGAACGCCCTGTTGGCGAACCGGATGGTGTGATCCTCCCCCTGCAGGGTGACGTACGCAGGCAGGGTATCCAGGATCGAGAAGAGGCGGCGGCGTTCGGCGTTCAGGGCGGATTCCGCTTCCTTGTACCGGGTGATCTCCGAGACGCGGCAGGTGACGACGACGTCTTCGAGGCAGCGCCCCCAGAGGACGAGCCAGCGTATTCTGCCGTCCCTGCCGAGGAACCGCGTCTCGATGACTACGTTGCCCGCCCCCGGCTGCGCCTGCGCGAAGAACCGCTCGCGGTCGTCGGCATACGGCCAGATCTTCGATAGCGGCAGATTCTGGAGATCTCTCCTCGCGTAGCCGAGAAGTTCCGCGAAGTCCCGGTTCACGTCCACTATCGTTCCGTCCTCCCGGCTGAGAAGAAACGCGCCGCCGGGAGCCCGTTCCATGGTCTCCCGGTAGTGGATCAGTTCCCGGGTCGAGTAGCCCACGGTCGAGGCGAGCGACGCAAGGGCGACCATGGCGACGAAGGGGAGGAATATGCTCGGGTTGAGCGGGTAGGCGCGCCCTGCCGTGACACCGAGATAGGCGATCCCGAGCACGGTGGCGGCAACGATCCCTTTCTCGCGGTAGAGGTAGCCGACCGCGATTGCGGGGACGAAGAGAAGGGCCCAGAGGATGAGGTTGGTGCCGGGCGGCTCCACGAGAAGCGCGGCAAGGATTGCCGTCCCGAAAGCGCCGGCTACCAGGACTTTGCCGGGTTCACGGAGGTCGCCCTCCTGCAGGAACCGGAGGGGGCCCTCCGTCGTACGAGATGCCATCAGACCCTAGAGATCTGAAGGCGTCTCGATCATTTATTGTTCGCGGATTGGCTTCTCGCTTCCAGCGCCTCGGTGAGCGGGCCGGCACCCGTCTCCCCCATCTTCCAGAGGAGGAGCGCGGCGCGCTCCTGTGTCTTCGCATCAGGGCTCTCCATCAGGCGGAGGAGCGGTCCGACCGCCGCCTCACCGATCTTCGCCAGGGCCAGCGCGGCGAACGGCTGGAGGTCGGCATCGGCGTTCTCGATGACGGCGACAAGGGGTTCGACGGCGGGATCGCCGATCTCCGCGAGGGCCGCCGTGGCGTAGCGCCGGAAGTCGCGGTCGTCTACGGCACGCATCGCCATGAGGAGGGGATCGATCGCCGGCTCCCCGATCCACATCAGCGCACGGGCGGCATACCACCGAACGTCGTTGTTTTCGGCCTTCATCGTGCCGATAAGCGGTTCTACAGCCTCTTCCCCGCTCTCACCGAGCTCGGCGGCCGCCGCCCGGCGCGCCGCGAGAGGGCCGTCCCGGAGATCGGCGATCAGTTCCTCGATCCGGGTTCTGTCAGTCATAGCGTTCAGGTGCACACTTGCTGTTGTTATGTCTTCCTGATGTTGCCGAGCGCCTCCCGGGCAGCCTCGCGCACCTCAGCCCGTTCGTCTTCGAGCGTCCGGATCAGGATGTCGGCCGAACTGCGATCCCCGATCTCCCCGAGGGCGCGTACGGCTCCCGTCCGGACACGCAGGTTGTCGCCGTTCCGGAGCACGATGGCGAGCGCGGGGACGGCGGGCTTCCCGATGAGGCCGAGAGCGGCGACCGCTCCCCGCCGGAGGAGTTCGCTCTCTGTTCCGAGCGCCTCGATGAGGGAAGGGACGGCAGGCTCGCCGATATCCCCGAGAGCAGCGCAGGCCCGCTGCCGCACCTCCCCGTCCGGGTCGCGGAGCGCTTCGACGAGGATCGCAGTACTGCCCTCCCCGCCGATGCTCCCGAGCGCAATCGCCGCTCCCCGCCTGACGCGCTCGTTCCCGTCAGAGAGGCCGGCGACGACCTCCTCCCGGGCGGGCTCGCCGATCGCGCCGAGTGCGAGAGCCGCCCGGCTCCGGACGTAGGAGTCCTCGTCGTCGAGCGCGCTCATCAGCGCCGGAATCGCCGCGGGATCGCCGATCTCCCCGAGAGCGACAGCGGCCATCCAGCGGACATCGACGTTCTCGCTCTTGAGGCTCGCCGTGAGCGGCCCGACGGCCGGAGACCCCAGTCTTCCGAGTGCCTCCGCCGCCTTCCACCGGACGCCGACCTCCGGATCCGCGAGGAGTGCGGCGAGCGGTTCGACCGCTGCGGGGTCGCCCCCGTTGCCGAGGCACCCGGCCGCCTGGTAACGGGTGTCGGGGTCGCGGCTCGATAGCCGGGAGATCAGCCGTCTCGTGTTCCGGTCGCACGCGGTTCCGCCGGTCTCATCGATACGGAAGTGGAGACCGCCGGCACGCCTGCCCGCCATCTCGAAGAGGTAGCCGAGGAGGTATGCGGCGACGACGAAGGCGGCCGCATTCACCAGGATGCCGGTGCCCGGGGTTCCGTAGAGGATGCTCCCGACGGTGACGTGAACCATGGCGAGCAGAACCCCGACGATGATCGCACGCCGCCGGTACCAGAACGCAGCGAGGATGAGCACCAGGTAGAAGAGGTGGGTATACGCGATCGTGCCGAAGGCGAGATCCAGGAGAACGGCAAGTGCCGTGACGAGGACGATGACTGCAGGCCTGCCCCATGCCTCTGCACTCTTCGACGAACCTGCAGGACTCATCTTTAAGAGGTGGTGCGGGCCGCACCCATAAAGAGTTTATGCGGTGCGGCTTCCGCCTCACCGCTGCCCTGCAGCCGCAGCCCGGGTCTCCTGGCCCGGGGCCTCCTTGAGTTTCGCGAGCGATGCTTTGATGAACGCGGGAATGTCGTCCGGCTGCCTGCTCGAGACGATGTTGCCGTCGACGACCACCTCCCGGTCGACGTACTCCGCACCGGCGTTCCTGATATCCTGCGCAACGGACTTCCAGCCGGCAATCTTCCGGCCGCGGAGCACCTGCGCGGTGATCATGAGCTGGGGCGCGTGGCATATGGAGAGAACCGGTTTGCCGCTCTCGACGAAGCGGCGCACGAACTCGACGGGCGCATCGTGGGCCCGGAGTTTGTCGGGCGAGTAGCCGCCCGGTATGAAGAGCGCGTCGAAGTCGTCCGGCGAGAGATCCGATACGCTCCGGTCGATCGTGACCGGTGTTTTATCCGCCTTCCCGTGCACGGTCTCCCCCGCGGAGAGGCCGACGTGGACGATATCGTGGCCAGCCTCCCGGAACGCCCCGGCAGGCTCCGTGTACTCGACATCCTCGAACATATCCGTGATCAGGACTGCTATTCTGCTCATCGTCGTTTCTCCCCGGACCGGTCGCCCGGCCCGGCACCGGATCGGTTCGGCCGAAGGTTATAATCCTGCCGGAGGTCCGGCAGACCCGGGGATATCCGGCCGCCGGGGTGACCTCTATACTATTTATAGCCCGGCGCAGAACCGGGAAGATATGCCCGTGCCGACAGGAGAACCCGGTGGAGGCGCGATCTCCGGGGGGGAGCCCTCTGCCTGACTGGCACGCCCTCTCCGCGGAGGAGGTGGAGCGGGAGGTCGGCGCCGACCAGTCGGGTCTCTCCACGGGCGAAGCAGAGGCGCGGCTGCAGCGCTACGGGAAGAACGTTCTCCGCGAGGAGGCGCGGGAGACCCGTCTCAAGGTCTTCCTGCGGCAGTTCAAGAGCGTCCTCATCGTCATCCTGATCATCGCCGCTGTGGTCTCGTTCCTCGTCGGCGAAGCCCTGGACGCCGCGGCCATCCTCATCATCGTTGTTCTGAATGCCATCCTCGGGTACTCGCAGGAGTGGCAGGCCGGCGAGGCGATCGAGGCGCTCAAAAAGATGCTCGTCCAGCACGCCGTGGTCGTCCGCGACGGCGAGCGGCGGGAGATCGAAGCGTCGGAGATGGTGCCGGGCGATCTCGTCCTCCTCGAGATGGGGGAGCGGGTGCCCGCCGACATCTACATCGTCGAGGCGACGTCGCTTGAGGTGGACGAGGCGCCGCTGACGGGCGAGTCGGCCCCCGTGGACAAGGCGCCGGGAACGCTCCCTGCCGGGACGCCCCTTGCCGAACGGAGCAATATGGCGTTCGCCGGCACGACGGTGACGAACGGGCACGGCCGGGGGTTCGCGGTCGCCACCGGAATGCAGACGGAGTTCGGGCGGATCGCCGGCCTCTCCCAGCGGGTCGCGGACGAAACGACGCCCCTTGCCCGCCAGATGGACCGGCTCGGCCGCGATCTCGGGCTGATCGCCCTCGGGATTGCCGTTCTCGCGGTCGCCGTCGGCCTCCTGCAGCAGCGGGAACTTCTCGAGATGTTCCTCGTCGGCGTCTCGCTCGCGGTGGCGGTGATCCCGGAGGGGCTTCCGGCGGTCGTGACGCTGACGCTCGCCATCGGGATCAAGACGATGATGCGGAGGAACTGCCTGATCCGCCACCTTCCGGCGTCGGAGACGCTCGGCGCGGTCTCGGTGATCTGCACCGACAAGACCGGAACGCTCACGAGGAACGAGATGGCGGTCGTCCGGGTGCGGACGCCTGACGCGGACGTAGCGGTCACCGGGGCGGGGTATCTCCCGATGGGCGAGTTCCTCCATGAGGAAAAACCCATCGACCCCCTTGCCGACCCGGGGCTCCGGCAGTTCCTCCGCACCGTCCTCCTCTGCAACCACGCGACCCTCGCTCTCGAGGAAGGGGGGTGGCGGGTCTTCGGCACCCCGACCGAGGGGGCGCTCGTCGTCGCGGCGGAGAAGGCCGGGCTCTCCCGCGACGACGTCCCGGAGGCCGTGAAGGAGTTCTCGTTCAACTCCACCCGGAAGCGGATGACGATCATCTACCCCGAAGAGGGGGGAGACGTCGCCCACGTGAAGGGGGCGCCGGAGGTTCTCCTCGCCCGGTCGTCCCGGGTTCTCCGGGGAGGTTCGGCCGTCCCGCTCACGGACGAACTCCGGGACGCGCTTCTTGCCGAACTCGAGGGCTACGCGTCGCAGGGGCTCCGGGTGCTCGGCGCGGCCTGCCGCCGGCTCCCCGCCGGCATCGAGTGGACGGCCGATACCGTGGAGACCGATCTCGTCTTCCTCGGATTTGCCGGGATCGTCGACCCCCCGCGGCCCGAGGCGGCGGAGGCGATCCGGCTCTGCCGGAGCGCCGGGATCGACGTCATCATGATCACGGGGGACAACCCCCTGACCGCCTCCGCCATCGCCCGCGCCCTCGGGCTATCGAGCGAAGGGGCGATGACCGGGGCCGAACTCGAAGCACTCCCCGACGACGAACTCGATGAGCGTCTCAAAACGACGAAGGTGCTCTCCCGGGTCACCGCGGAGCACAAACTCCGGGTGATCGACATCCTCTCCCGCGACCGGGAGGTCATCGCCATGACCGGCGACGGCGTCAACGACGCTCCGGCGCTCAAAAAGGCGAGCATCGGGATTGCCATGGGCATCAAGGGGACAGACGCGGCCAAGGAGTCGAGCGACATGGTGCTCGTGGACGACAACTTCGCGAGCATCGTCGCCGGCGTCGAGGAGGGGAGGCGGGAGTACGACAACATCTCCCGGTTCACCCGCTACCTCCTCTCCTCGAACGTCGGGGAACTCGTCGCGATCGTCGGCGCGCTCCTCCTCGGCCTGCCGCTGATCCTCATCCCCGTCCAGATCCTCTGGATCAACCTGGTCACCGACGGTCTCACCGCGCTCGCCCTCGGCCTCGAACCCGCCGAGCGGGACGTCATGCAGAGACGGCCGCGCGACCCGCAGGAGTCCATCCTCACGCGGAACGCCTACGCCGTCATCCTCATCCTGGGGATCTGGCTCGGCCTTCTGACCATCTACGTCTTCATGGGCCTCTACGCGGTCGACCTCGACCGGGCGCGGACGATGGCGTTTACCGGCCTCATCGTCTTCGAACTCTACAACGTGCTGAACTTCCGGTCGTTCCGGTATCCCCTCCACCGGATCGGGTTCTTCTCGAACCCCGCCTTGCTCCTCGCCATCCTCGGGAGCCTGGCTCTCCAGGCGCTGGTGGTCTACGTCCCGATCTTCAACGCCTTCCTCGGAACCGCGCCCCTGACCCTCGCCGATTGGGGCCTCCTTGCCCTGCTCGGCCTGCCGGTGCTGCTCGCCGGGGAGGTCTACAAGATTCTCATGCTGAGGCGAGCATCGGGCATGGTGGCGTCCCCTGCAATGGGCTGAACCCGGCGTGGCAGATCGCCGCCGCCCCGTTTCCCGGGTGCAGGAGACTGCACCGGCGTTCTCCCCACAGCAGTGTTGACCGGCACGATTATGGGAGGAGCATGCACACCTGAATCCTGAAGTTCGTTCTTTTCGGAGAGTCCCATGGCATATCGTCAATCTCTCGTTGCATACCCCGCCGTCCGCAGTCCCAACCCTCGCCGGGGTGGGAACGCGTGATCGGCCCGGAAGTGATCGCGGTCGCGGTCTTCCTCTTCACCTACGCGCTGATCATCGACGAGCGGATCCACCGTGCTGTGGCGGCGATGTTCGGCGCTTCCGTCATCGTCTTCCTCCACATCGTCCCGTGGGAGAAGATCCCGGAGTACATCGACCTCGGCACCATCTTCCTCCTGATGGGGATGATGATCATCGTCAACACCGCCCGGGGAAGCGGCCTCTTCGAGTTCATCGCCATCAAGACGGCGAAACTCGCGAACGGGAGCCCGATGCGGGTGCTGCTTCTCTTCTCGCTCGTGACGGCCGTGACGAGCGCGTTTCTCGACAACGTCACCACGGTCCTCCTCCTCACTCCGATGCTCCTCTACATCGCGAACGTGATGCGGATAACCCCCCTGCCCTTCCTCATCGCCGAGATATTCGCCTCCAACATCGGCGGGGCGGCGACGCTCATCGGCGACCCCCCGAACATCATGATCGGCTCGGCCGCCGGCCTGACGTTCAACGAGTTCATCATCAACCTCGGCCCGATCATGGTCGTCGACCTCGTCGTCGTCCTGGGGATGCTCGCCCTCATCTACAGAAAAGTCCTCCACGTCTCGCCCGATGAGCGAGCGGGGATCGAGAAGACGTTTGCGGACTTGAACGAGCGGGAGGCTATCCGTGACGTCTCGCTCTTCAAAAAATCGGTCGCCGTCATCGCGCTCGTCATCGGGATGTTCTTCGTCCACGACCTCCTCGGGCTGGAACCCGCTCTCGTCGCCCTGATCGGCGCATCGATCCTCCTCTTCTGGAGCAGGCAGCCGCCGGAGGAGATCTTCGAGAAGATCGAGTGGCCGGCGCTCTTCTTCTTCGGCGGGCTCTTCGTCGTCGTCGGCGCCCTCGTCGAGACCGGGACGATCGCGACCGTCGCGGAGTTCGTCGTCGAGAACGTTCACTCGGAGGGAGAGGCCATCATGATCATCGCCTGGTTCGCGGCGATCGCTTCGGCGGTCGTGGACAACATCCCGCTCACCGCCACCCTGATCCCCCTGATCCAGGATATGGGCAGCTCGATGAACACCTACCCGCTCTGGTGGGCGCTCTCGCTCGGCGCGTGTCTCGGCGGGAACGGCACGGCTATCGGGGCTTCGGCGAACGTCGTCGTGCTCGGGATCGCGGCACGGAACAACCTCTCCATCTCGTTTCTGGAGTTCCTGAAGGTAGGGATGCTCGTGCTCTTCGTCACGGTCGGGATCGGCAGCGCCATCCTCTATCTCAACTTCGTCGTCCTGTAGGCCGGTGCTACCGGGCGGCCTCGATCTCCCGGAGCCGGCCGACCACCCACCGGTGCGCGGTCGCGGCCGCCTCCCTGACCGAGGCGCTCGGGTCCTCGTCCCTCACCCTCTCAAGCGGCTCCTTCGCCCTCGGGTCGGCGAGCGTGCCGAGCGAGAGGGCTGCCTGCGACCGGACGAACTCGTCCGGGTCGGCGAGCGCCCGGATCAGCCCGTCGACGTCCCGGGCATCCCGCATGGTATCGACCTCATCGATTGTCGGCATAGCAGTCTCCTGGTCGTTTCGCGTAGACGTCCCGGGAATATATATGCCTTACCGGGTGCGGCTACGACTCGCGGGGCATCCGCTCCGCCGACTTCCTGTCCGCGAGCCTCCCCACCACCCGGGCGTGCGCGAACGAAGCGGCCCGCCGGACGCCCGCATCGGAGTCCGAGAACTTCAATCGCTCGAGCGGCTCAAGCGCCCGTTCGTCGCCGACGGAGCCGAGGGCATCGACGGCGGTCAGCCGCACGATCTCTTCGGGCTCGAAAAGTGCTGCAACCAGGCCGTCGATGTCCCGGTGCCTTCGCATGGTGTCGATATCAATTCTCTGTCTCATGTGGCTTCCCCGTTCGGCCGATAAGCGCATCTATGCTTTTTGGGGGATATGAACGTTCCTGCGACGGCACGGTTTGGGTGAGCGGTAACGGCGGGATGAGGATAGAGCGTTACCCGGGTTTTCGGCGAACGGAGGTGCCGGGTGCTCCCGCCGCATAAGAAAAAAGAGTTCAGTAGGTCGCCAGGTACCGGTCGATCTCCCAGGGGTGAACCGTCGTCCGGTAGGCGTCCCACTCGGCTTCGGCAACGCTCGTGAGCGCATCGACGACGTGGGGGCCGAGCGCGTTGCAGATGAGGTCGTCGGCAAGCAGCGCCCGGTGGGCCTCGTGGAGGTCTCCGGGCAGGGTCGCGATCCCGTTCTGGCCCCGCTCGGTGGACGTCATGTGGAAGATATTCTTGTGAACATCGGTCGGGGGCTCGATCTCGCTCCGGACTCCGTCCATCCCGGCGGCGAGCATCGCCGTGAAGGCGAGGTAGGGGTTGCAGGTCGGGTCGGGGCTGCGGAACTCGACCCGGGTGCTGTTGCCGCGGGGCGCTGGAACCCGCACCAGCGCCGAGCGGTTGCTCGCGCTCCAGCTGATGTAGCAGGGCGCCTCGTAGCCGGGGACGAGCCGTTTGTAGGAGTTGATCGTCGGGTTCGCGATCCGGGTGATGGCCGGCGCGTGTTTGAGCAGCCCGCCGATGAAGTGCATGCAGGTCTTCGAGAGCTGCAGCGGCGCATCCGGGTCGTAGAAGGCGTTCACCCCGTCCTTTGCGAGCGAACAGTTCACGTGCATCCCGCTCCCGTTGATGCCGTGAATCGGCTTCGCCATGAAGGACGCGTGCAGCCCGCGCATCAGCGCCATCGTCTTGACCGCGAACTTGAAGGTGATGACGTTATCCGCGGTATGGAGCGCGTCGCTGTACTTGAAGTCGATCTCGTGCTGGCTCTCGGCGACCTCGTGATGGGAGGCCTCGATATCGAACCCCATCTCGGTGAGCGTGAGGATCGCCTCGCGCCGGAGGTCCTCCGCGAGATCGGTCGGCGCCAGGTCGAAGTAGCCACCGGCGTCCTGGAACTCGGTGGTCGGCCGGCCGTCGAGCATCTTGAAGAGGAAGAACTCCAGTTCCGGGCCGGTGTTGAAGACGTAGCCGTCCTTCACCGCGTCCTCCATCGCCCGCCGGAGCACGGAGCGCGGGTCGCCCTCGAACGGCGTGCCGTCCGGCTTACAGACGTCGCAGATGAACCGGGCGACGCTCTTATCCCGGGGGCGCCATGGGAGGAGGGTGTAGGTCGAGAGGTCGGGCTTGAGCACCATATCGGACTCTTCGATCCGGACGAAACCCTCGATTGACGACCCGTCGAACCCGATGCCGTCGGTCAGCGCCTTCCCGACCTGCTTCGCCGGGATGGAGACGTTCTTGGGCATGCCCAGGAGATCGGTGAACTGCAGCCGGAGGAACCGGACGTTGTCCTGTTCAATGCGCTCGAGCATCGCTGAGATGTTGTCGGCACTCATATGGAAGGAAACTTCCTTCCGATATTATATATACTTGACGGATCTAGATCTATCAGAGCGTTCCCCGACCACCCGGCGGTGGAGGGGGGCGGGTCGACCGTGATGATTATGTGCGGCATAATTGGTGTAATGGACAGATCTCGCCGGACGATGGACGGTTCCGGCATCCGACAGGCCCTCTCCATGATGAACGAGCGCGGCAGCGGCGAGGGGGCGGGGTACGCGGCCTACGGCATCTACCCCGACTTCCGGGACTGCTACGCCCTCCACGTCTTCTTCGACAACATCCGCGAGAACAAGCCGCTCCTCGACTCGACGCTCGCGCAGTGGGGGACGATCGAGCACGACGAGGCGATCCCCACCTGCGACCGGCCGGGCCTCCGGGCGGTTCACACCCCCTGGCGCTACTTCTTCAAGCCCGACCCCTCCCTCGCGCCGCCGGGGAGCGCGACGCCGGAGGACGAGATCGTCAGCGCCCTCGTGATGCAGGTCAATGCCGCCCGCCGCGGCGCGCTCATCTTCTCCTCCGGCAAGGACCTCGGCGTCTTTAAAGCGAGCGGCTGGCCGGAGGACGTCGCGGACTTCTACCGGATCGAGGACTACGAAGGCTACACCTGGCTCGCGCACAACCGCTACCCGACGAACACCCCCGGGTGGTGGGGCGGCGCGCACCCGTTCAACCTCCTCGACTGGAGCATCGTGCATAACGGCGAGATCACCTCCTACGGGACGAACCGGCGCTACATCGAGAGTCTTGGCTACACCTGCACGATGTATACCGACACCGAGGTCGTCGCCTACCTGATCGACCTCCTGGTGCGGCGGCACGGCCTCGACGTCGACCTCGCCGTCCGGGCGCTCGCCCCGCCCTTCTGGGAGGAGATCGACAGGATGCCCGCGGCGGAGCGGGAGTGGAACGGAGCCCTCCGGCTCGCCTACGCTTCCGCGATGATGAACGGGCCGTTCGCCATCGTGGCCGCGAACCGCGACATGATGGTCGGGTTCACCGACCGGGGCAAGCTCCGGCCGATGGTCGTCGGCGAGTGCGGCGACCGGCTCTACATCTCGAGCGAAGAGGCTGCAATCCGGGCGATGGAGCCGCGGATCGAGTCGATCCGGATGCCGGCCGCGGGCGAGCCGGTGATCGGGAGGGTTGTCTCATGATCGGGAGCCTCCCTCCCCGCTACCGGATCAGTATCGACCCCGTCCGGTGCATGGAGTGCGGGCGGTGCATCGAGAACTGCTCTTACGGCGTCTTCTCCCGGGACGGCGACAGGATCCAGGTCAACTCCCGGAACTGCACCGCCTGCCACCGCTGCGTCGCCTGCTGCCCCCGGGACGCGATCGGCATCGAGGAGCACCCCTGCGACTACCGCAGCCACCCGCTCTGGACGAGGGAGGCCCGGGAGGCGATCTACAACCAGGCCCGGACGGGCAAGATCATCCTCGCGGGGATGGGCAACGCCCTCGACTACCCGGTCATCTTCGACCGCCTGGTGCTGGACGCCTGCCAGGTCACGAACCCGAGCCTCGACCCGCTCCGCGAGCCGATCGAACTGGTGACCCACCTCGGGAAGAGGCCGGCGCGGCTCGACCTTCGGCGGCGGGAGGGCGGCGACGTCGAACTTTCGACCCGCCTCACCCCGAACCTCCGGATCGAGACGCCGGTGATGATCGGGCACATGAGTTACGGGGCGATCAGCCTCAACGCCCAGGTAGCCATGGCCCGGGCGGCAAAAGAGACCGGAACCTATATGGGCACCGGGGAAGGCGGGCTGCACGCCGCCCTCCACCCCTACCAGGACCGGATGATCGTTCAGGTTGCGTCCGGGCGGTTCGGGGTGAACATCGACTACCTGGAGCGGGGCGCCGGGATCGAGATCAAGATCGGCCAGGGGGCGAAGCCCGGCATCGGCGGCCACCTCCCGGGGGAGAAGGTCTGTGCGGATATCTCCAGGACACGGATGATCCCGGAAGGGAGCGACGCGATCAGCCCCGCGCCGCACCACGACATCTACAGCATCGAGGACCTCGCGCAGCTCGTCCGCGGCCTCAAGGAGGCGACGGAATGGAAGAAACCGGTCTTTGTGAAGATCGCCGCCGTCCACAACGTCGCCGCCATCGCCGCGGGCATCGCCCGCTCGCCGGCCGATGCGGTCGTCGTCGACGGGTTCCGCGGCGGAACCGGGGCGGCGCCGATGGTCTTTCGCGACCACGTCGGGATCCCGATCGAGGCGGCGGTCGCGAGCGTGGATCAGAAACTCCGCGACCAGGGGATCAGAAACGAGATATCAGTCATCGCGAGCGGGGGTATCCGGGGAAGCGCCGACGTCGCGAAAGCGATCGCCCTCGGAGCGGACGCGGTCTACATCGGCACCGCGGCGCTCGCGGCGATGGGCTGCCGGGTCTGCGGGAACTGTTACCGCGGCCTCTGCCCCTGGGGGATCGCCACCCAGCGGCCCGACCTCGTGGCGCGCCTCGACCCCGACGAGGCCTCAATACAGGTGGCGAACCTTATCCGGGCGTGGACGCTCGAACTCGCCGAACTCCTGGGTGCGGCCGGGATCAACAGCATCGAGAGCCTGCGGGGCAACCGCGACCGGCTCCGGGGCTACATGCTCGACGAGGGCCTGATGCAGGTGCTCGACGTGAAGACGGTTGGGGCGTGAACGCCCTCACGACGTCGCGACCTCGACGCACTCTTTCCTCGTCCCGATCCGGGCGAGCGCGCCGCACATCCCGGGAACGTAGGCGAGAGCCTTGCCCGAGTCGACCATGATCGAAGCGAACTCGTCCATCCGGGGCGAGACGACCATGCAGGTGTCCGTGATCACCCGGGCACCGCTCCGCTCGATGACGCTCACGAGGTCGGGGTTGTGCTTCGCGACCCCTTTTGCGGCGAAGATGTAGAAGGGTTTCGTCGTCGTCTTCCCCCGGAGGAGTTCCGCGAGTTCACGGAGTTCGTCGGCGGAGCAGTGCGGGCACCCGACCGCGACCGCCTCGACCTCGGTCTCCGTAAAGAGGGCCTCGATCTCGTCCGCCGTCACCGTCACCCGTTCGAGATCGCCGGTGTCGAACGTGAAGACCCGGGCTTCCGGGGTGATCTTCTCGACGTGGAAGAGGGCGACCGCCCCGGTTGCCGCCATCGCGGCGCCGAGGGCTTTGAGCTGGTCGCGGTTCGGCCGGATCCCCTGGAAGAGCGGGATCCGGTTCCCCACCTTCTTTCCGGCGACGTGGCCGATGGCGCCCCAGTGGGCAGCGTGCGGGCCCGTCCCGCTCTCGACCTCGACGACGACCTGCGGCCGGCGGTTCTCGACGATGTGGAGACCGTAATAGGGGGTCTTTCCGATGATCGCCGCCGCAAGGGCGCTCGGCCCGCCTTCCCGGTTCGTCCGGGCGCCGAGAACCGAGTTCGCGTAGGCGACCGCCGAGGACTCCGACCAGGCAAGGTGCTCCCCGTACTCCGTGATCCGGAGGTAGTAGGGCGTGCAGGTGCACTCGACCCGGATCCCGAGCTTCCGGTAGGCCTCGACGACCTCCGCCTGACGGCGGGCGAACTCCTCGTCGATCCCGAACTCCTGCCATCCCTCCCGCGGCATCCCGATGGGGTTCAAGACCGCCGGGACCGCCGCCCGGGCGTTGAGGCTCTGCAGCCAGGAGAGCCCCCATCTTCCGATGGTCTTGTAGGACGCACCGCTCACCTGGGCGCTCGTGATCGGGACGAGTTTCTCCGCCCCGTAAACGTCCCCGAGCGCGACCAGGATCTCCATCATCTTCTGCCGGGTCTCGCCGAACTCGCCGGCGAGCACCCGCTCGTCATCGTTGTCAAGATACATCTACACCCACTCCGCTCTTCTGAATTCGTCTTCTTTCCCCATGACCATCGTGGCGTCGACCCCGACCTTCACGTTCGTCCCGTCACCCAGCCGTGTCGGGTCGAGCGACGAGCCCCGGACGCCGGGGATGACCATGATGTCGGTGTCGCCCCGCACCCTCGTCGCGATCGCGTATTCGACGTCGTTGGGGTCGTGGATATCGATATCCTCGTCCACCACCACGACATGTTTGAGGGACGTATGGGCGGCAAACGCCGCCATGATGGCGTTCTTCGCGTCGCCCTGCGTGTTCTTCCGGATCTTCACCACTGCATGGAGGTAGCCGGCGCCGCCCTTCGTGAGGAGGACGTCACGCACCGTCGTCACCTCCCCGACCGCACGGTAGATCTTCGGCTCGTACGGCGCTCCCATCAGGAGTTTGTGCTCGTCGCCGGCCGGGAGGATGCCGTGGTAGATGGGGTCCTCCTTACAGTACATCTTCGTGAACTCGATGACGTGCTGTTGCCGCACGGGATCGTATGTCCCGGTAATATCGACGAACGGGCCTTCCGCCGCCATTTCAGCACTGATGTAGCCCTCGAGGACGAACTCGGCGTCGGGAACCCGGACGCCGTTCTCGCACTCCCGGATAGAGAGTTCCCCGCCCATCAGTTCCGCAGCGTAGGCGAGTTCCTTACCCTCAGGCACGCGGGTGCAGGCGGCGAACGTCACCAGCGGATGGGTGCCGACGGTGACGGCGACCGGGAGTTTCTCCCCTCTGGCGAGCGCCGCTTTGAGGAGGGTATGGGTGTGCCTTCCTTCCACCAGGCGGGCGACGACCCTGTGATCGTCGAGGACCATCATCCGGTGGATGGAGGCGTTCTCGACGCCGTCGTAGCGCGAGAAGACGATCCCAGAGGTGAAGTAGCGCCCGGCGTCGCCGGGGAAGTGCTTCATGACCGGGAGGCGGGAGAGGTCGGCAGGAATACCGCCTTCAAGCCGTCCGGCACCGAGGACGCGGCCGCTGTAGGTCATGGACGCGAGGTGTCCGACGAGGTCCCGCTCCTCCACGCCGAGCGCCGCCGCAAGCGATCGGCGGTCGGAGAGGAGGTTCATCACCCCCCGGCGGCCGTCGAGGTCGTGGAAGAAGAGGATCTTATCCGTCCGGCTCGCCATACGGGGAGCCTCGTAGACGGTCGAGCAGGGGCTCTCGATCTCCTCGACCCGGCCCTGCTCCCGCATCAGTTCGATAAAGTTACGCATCGTATCCGCTCCATCGGGTTCCGAGGTCGTGTTCGACCCCCATGTGGTCGAGCACCCGGGCGACCACCATATCGACGAGGTCGTCGATGGTCTCCGGGCGCTGGTAGAAGGGAGGGCTTGCGACCATCACGGTCGCACCGGCATCGTCGGCGGCAAGCATGTTCTTCAAGTGAATCCGGGAGAGCGGCATCTCCCGGAGCAGGAGGAGGAGTGGGCGCTTCTCCTTGAGGCAGACGTCCGCCGCCCGGGTGATCAGGTTGTCGGCGAACCCGTTGCTGACGGCGGCAAGCGTCTTCATGCTGCAGGGCACGATCGCCATCCCGTCGTAGCGAAACGATCCGCTCGCGATATCGGCCGCGAGGTCGCTGTTCTCGGCATATATGGCATCGAACCCCTCGAGGTCGACGCCTTCGATCCCGGCGATCTGCCGGGCGGTATCGGAGATGACGATATGCACCGTTGCGTTATCGCAGAGCACTTCGAGGAGGCGGCGGGCGTAAACAACCCCGCTTGCCCCGGTGACCCCGACGACGAATTCCTTCTTCATGCGCTCTCCATACTATGTCACTACGAGTTTATCCTGTTTTGTCGCCCGCTTCACCCGGAGGATCTCCATCGCCGCCGCTTCCACCGCGTTCCGGTGCTCCTCTACGGTATAGACGCCGAGACGCCACTGCTGCCGCCGGGTGTCGTTCAAGGTGTTGATGAGGGGGGAGACCTCCTCGATATCGACCATCGCGTGGCTGTTCCTGACCCGGACCTCCATCGAGAGCGCCCGGGGGAGCCGGGGGATGTCGACGAGGACGCAGTCTTCCGTGACGCCGGCTGTCTCGGCGATCTCGCGGGCGATCTCCCGTTCCCGGGCGGGCCCGAGCGCCTGGCGGAGGGCTGCGGCGTTCACCCGGTCTTCGCCGATATACAGCGCCCGCTTGTAGAGATCCCGGGCGTAGACCCGGCGGGCGAGGTCGCGGGCGATCGGGGAGGGGGAGTGCTTCAGCCGCTCCATGCAGGCGGCGTCGTCCATCCGCATCAGTTCGCGTGCGTCCGTGCCCGGGACGTTTCGCACCTCCTCGCGGAGGGCGTGGACGAACATGCTCGTCGCGATCCGGCTCACGTGGTGGAAGTAGACCGCCGGGCGCATCAAGGTGCGGGCGATGAGGAGCGACTCGGCGGCGTTGATCCCGCCTTCGGAGAGGGCGATGCCCGATTCGGTGAAGATGGTGCTCCGGATCAGCCGGTGGGCGTCGACCGTACCGTAGGGGACGCCGGTGTAGTGGGCGTCCCGCATCAGGTAGTCCATCCGGTCGACGTCCAGGCTCCCGTGGATGATGCTCGCGAGGCGGTGCTTCCCTGCAACGACGGCGCAGACTTCGGCGGGGTCGAGCCCTTCGCCTTCGAGGATCCCGGCGGTCGTCCCCTCGCGGACGAGGTGATCGATCTGGTGGTGGCTCCTCCCCGTGAACTCCTCCATCACCGGCTCGGTGACGTGGGAGAAGGGGCCGTGGCCGATGTCGTGGAGGAGGGCGGCCGTGGTGACGAGTTTCGTCTCATCCTCGCCGAGCCCGAGCTGGCCCGACAGGAGGGCCGCGAGATGCATCGTCCCGAGCGAGTGCTCGAACCGGGTATGGTTTGCCCCGGGGTAGACGAGGTTTGCAAACCCGAGCTGGGTGACGTGGCGGAGCCGCTGGACAACCTCCGAGTCGAGCAGCCGGAGCGCGAGCGGTTCCGCCTCGACGTAGCCGTGCACCGGATCTTTGATGATCTTCATCGGTTCAGTTAAGAATCTTGGGAGATGGAAGATAAAGGTATTCAAGAACGCGCGGATTGTGAGATTGTTCTGCTCGCACGGCGCGCCGGCCCGGCCGGAACCCAAAAAGAGGGTTGGGCCGGCCCGATCACGGTTGTGGGGCTCCCGGTACCTCCCACATATAGATCTCCCACTGCCCGGTGTTGTTGCCCATCCAGACAGCCACCTCATCGGAGATATCCGGGAGAGACTGGGCATACGGGTCCTCGGTGACCGGCGTCTCCACTCCGGTGCTGATGTTGTAGAGGAAGATGTCGAGGTTTCCGTTCCGCCAGTCCGAGTAGACCAGATAGTTCCCGTCGACCGCGACCGCATCGGGTTGTGCGGATTCACCGGTCACCTGCGTTAGGTTCCCGGTCGAGGCGTCGTAGAGGTAGACAGCGGTCCGGTTCTCGTTGGCGTTGATCCAGGCGATGCGGTTGCCGTCACCCGACAGATCGGGGTAACTGTCGTCGCCGGCATCCCCGAGCAGCATCACCCTCGACTCATTCCGGGAGGCCACCGCGATGTCGAGGTCTCCCCCCTCGGTCTCATTATCCGCCCAGACGAATGTGTCTCCACCGGCGTCGGGCAGAATCTGCTCGTAGGGATCGTCCGTCACCTGCGTGGTGTTCCCGCTCGCAATCTCGTAGAGGTAGAGATCGCCCAGTTCGTCCCCGTCAATCCAGACGACGAAGTCCTGCGAGACACCCGGGTATCCGGGGACTCCCGAGCCGTTCGTCACCTGTCCCAGCCTGCCTGATGCGATGTCGTAGAGGAACACGATATCTCTCCCGGTCTGCGGGTCTCCTCCCGTCCAGACGACGTTCTTCCCGTCGATGGCCAGTTCGTGCGGCAGGCCGATAGGAGTCGATGCTGCAGTGGATATGGTCGATAGGTTCCCCGATGCAATCTCATAGAGCTGGATCGAGGCTGAATCGTTGTTGTACCAGACGATGTTGTCTTCGGATATCGCCGGGAAGAGGTTATCCCCCGGGCTGCTTGAGATCTGCGTCCCGGAACCTCCCGGGGTGGTGCTCTGCGGAGCCGGGGTGGGCTGCACCCCCGGCTGCAGGGGCGTGACGGACGGCGGCAGCGCCCACGTGACCGTCTGCATCGGCGTGGGCATCGTGGTCGCCGGGACGGTCGGCAGTTCCGGTATCGTACCTGTCGGGGCGGTTGTCGGGGTCGTTGGCGATTGTGTCGGCGGCTGCACGGGCGTGGCCGTTGGAGCGATCGGCGGCTGGATAACCGGATCCAGGGGTCCGACCACCGGCGGTCGGATGGGCGTTGGCGTCGGTGTCGGCGTATCCGTGGGTGGTGCAATCACCAGCGTTCGATCCGGCTGCACGGGGCTGATGATCTGTGCCGAAACAAGCCCTGTGGCACAAATTACAGCGATGACGACGATGGTGACGGCCATCGCCCGGGGAAATGCATCTCTCATCGATCTCACCTTCTTTCTTGCAGGCTCCCGTCTCTCAACGGGAGAGCCCATCGCATGCGATCCCGGCCCCGCGGGCGGTCTCTGGCGAGGCACCGTTGTATCGATGATCGCATGGCGCGGCGTGATGGAGAAGAGGACATATATACATGACTGCATCGGGGATCCCGCATGGTCGGGCAGGAGAGAACGGTCTCCGATATCCCGAGAGGCGGCTCTCTGCAGGGATGAAACTGTTAACCCCCCGGACACCCCACCTACAATAACATTCAGCCATGATCACCTTCCTCTCCGGCGGAACCGGGACCCTCTCGCTCATCCGGGGCGTCCGGCAGATCCTCTACGACAGCGAGATCGCCGTGGTCGCGAATACCGCCGAGGATCTCTGGATATCGGGCGGCCACTGTGCGCCGGACATCGACACCGCCGTCTTCCTCTTTGCCGGCATCCTCGATACCGGGCGGTGGTGGGGGATCAAGGGCGACACCTACGCCACCCATAACTACCTCCCGAAGGTGGCGGGCGGCGAACCCTTCCCGGTCGGCGACCGTGCCCGGGCCGTCCAGATCGCCCGGGCGGCGCTGCTCCGGGAGGGAAAAACCCTGACCGAGGCGGTCGAGCGCCAGTGCCGCTCGCTCAGGATAGGGGCGACCGTCCTCCCGATGACCGACGGCGACGCCGCCCTCTTCGTCGATACCGGCACCGAACGGATCCCGCTCCTCGAGTACCGGATGGCCGCCGATGCCGGGACGGAGGTCAGGGAACTCGTCGGGCCAGAACCCCCGGCGGTCACCGACGGGGTGCGGGCGGCGATCGAGGCGAGCGACGCCGTGGTGATCGGCCCCGCGAACCCGGCGGCGAGCATCCTCCCCATCCTCGACTGCGCCGGGATGCGGGACCTCCTCCGTGAAAAGTTCGTCGTCGCGGTCTCGCCGTTTCGGGGCGGCGTCGCGCCCGACCAAAAAGACGCCGCCCTCATGTATGCCGTCGGCGAGCCCCCCACGTCACCGGCGGTCGCCCGGCTGTACGGGGATATCGTCGACGTCTTCGTCCAGGACATCCACGACAGAGACGACGTCCCCGGATCGCTCCGCCTCGAGACCCGTCTTTTACACGAGCGGCAGGCCGAATCGCTCGCCTGGGACATCACGGCGGTCATACGCCACGCCGTTTCGTGAATTCGGGGTGTTTACCTCCCGGCATAGTTTGGGAAAATTCATATACGCATGCGCTTGATACGCTAATTATCCAATGATAACCTTCCTCTCGGGCGGGACCGGAACCCCGAAACTCCTCCGCGGGATGCGGGAACTGCTGGACGAGCGGGATATCACGGTCGTCGTCAACACGGCCGAGGACACCTGGCTCTCCGGCAACCACCTCTCGCCCGACATCGATACGGTCATGTACCTCTTTGCGGGCATCCTCGACACCAACCGGTGGTGGGGGATTCGCAATGACTCCTACATCACCCACGACCTCCTCGCCCGGCTCGGCATCGAGGAGTACATCGCCGTCGGCGACCAGGACAGGGCGGTTCACGCAGCACGGGGCGAGATGCTCCGGAGCGGCATGCGACTGACGGAGATCACCCGCACACTCTGCCGCACGCTGGATATCCGGGCAACCGTCCTCCCGATGACCGACTCCGTCGTGACGACCTACGTCCGGACGGCCCTCGGCGAGATACACTTCCAGGAGTACTGGGTGAAGCACCGCGGAGAGGTGGCGATCGACGGCGTCGTCCGGAGATTCGACGAACCGCCCACAGCGACCGACGAAGTCGTCAGGGCGATCGAGGGAAGCGATGCCGTCGTGATCGGGCCGAGCAACCCCGTCACGAGCATATCCCCGATCCTCGAGTGCGCCGGGGTGCGGGAGGCGCTCCGCCGGCAGCACGTCATCGCCGTCAGCCCGTTCATCGGCGATGCGCCGATCAGCGGCCCGGCGGCCGCCCTGATGCAGGCGTTTGGAAAAGAGCCCTCGTCCGCCGGAACCTACGGTCTCTACGAGGATTTCGTGGACGTCTTCATCCAGGACACCCGCGACCCGGTCGAACTCGAAGGGGCGCTGCGCCAGGACACCCTGATGGTCAACCGGGGCAAGAGCCTCGACCTCGCAAAGAGTATCCTGACCCTGGTCTACGGGTGCTGAGCGGCCCCCTCACTCTTTCTTCTGCTTTCCCCGGTAGTCCTCGATCGCCGCGTGGAGCGCGTCCGCCGCAAGGTTCGAGCAGTGCATCTTTTTGGGCGGCAGCCCCTCGAGCTCGGTCGCGACGTCGTCGCGGGTGATCTTCAGCGCCTCATCGAGCGTCTTCCCCCTGGCCATGTCGGTCACCATGCTGCTCGTCGCGATCGCCGACCCGCACCCGAACGTCCGGAACCTGATATCCTCGATGACGTCGTCGCTGACCTTGATGAAGATCTCCATGATATCCCCGCAGACGGGGTTGCCGACCTTGCCGTAGCCGTCCGGGTTCTCGATCACCCCGACGTTATGCGGATTCATGAAGTGCTCCATCACCTTCTGGCTGTATCCGATCTGATCCGCCAAATCTTTCACCTACACCGGTGTAATAGCCCCCAGGCGTTTAACTGTTTCTTCGACCGTCCCGGCGATCCGGAGTCGCCGCTAAAGAAGCAAAGACCGGCCGGGCGGGTCTAAAGATACGCCACCCCTGCCGATCGATCACGTCGCTTCTACCGCCGGTGCCGCTCCCTTGCGCACGATGAGGGTCGTAACGCCGCTCGCGACGTGCTCCTCCTCGACCTTATGCCCGCTCTTATCGGCCCACGACCTGACCATCTCGACCAGGTCGGGCCTGTCGGCCGTCACCTGCAGGACCTGCCCTTTCTCGAGCACCTCCATCTCCTCCTCGATCAGGAGCAGGGGAGACTGGCAGGAACCGACACAATTTACCGTCCTATCCGCGTACATTCATCTCACCTCACTTCATCTTCCGGATAGAGAGCCGCATGGCCCCATAATCCGCCTCGAACCACACAAACTCTCGTGCCCCACACGGTACAGGCCATGACCGGCCGCAGGTTCTCTCCCCGGCTCCGTCTCCGCACCATCCATTGCGGGCGCGCGTGGGAACCCGGGCCCCGTGACCCATCCGCGGCACACCCCCGGGAGCACCGGATGCTGTCCCATCCCATATAAGCGTTCCTCCGGGGGTGGCGGCGGTAGAGAGCGGCAACGGGTGGTTCCCGTGCCTCCGGGAGAAGATCAGAAAGGTTATACTCCATCTTCTGCCACCTACCATCATCGGAGAAGACCGATCGTAAGGAGAATACCGATGGGGCTGTGGAACCGGTTCGGACGCAGGAAGGGGGAGGAAACGAACGCATCAGTCGATGCGGAGGAGGAAGCCCGGGTAGCGGGACTCGCTCTCTCGCTTGAGAGCGAGGATATCGTAACCCGGTGGAGAGCGGTTCGAGCGCTCGGGGAGATCGGGGAAGCCGCAGTGCTCCCGCTGATGAAAGGGCTCGACGACGAGGACTGGTGTGTCCGCAGGGAGGCGGCGGCCGCCCTCGGCCGGGTGGGGCCGGCGACAATCCCCCACCTCATCGGGACATTCCTGCACGCGGACGACGCCATGCGGCAGGACGTCGTCCGGGCGCTCCGGGCTCTCGGGAGCCCGGCGGTGGATGCCCTGAAGGACGCGGCGCACTACGGGGACGCGACCGTCCGCTGCGGGGCGCTGGAGGCGCTCGAAGGATTCCCCGCCAGGGACACCTTCCTGGAGGCACTCGCCGACGACGACCCCCGGGTGAGGCGGTGTGCGATCGCCGGGGTGCGGCAAACCCATGACGAACGCGGCATCGAGGGGCTTGTCGCTCTCCTTCGCGACCCGGACGAACAGGCCAGGGCTCTCGCCGCCGAGACGCTCACCGCCTTCGGCAAGGCTGCGGTCAAGCCCTGCATCGAGGCGCTTGGCGACGAGGACGAGGACTTCCGGCGGCGAAACGCAGCGGTTCTCGCCCGTATCAGCGCTCCGGCGGTCGGCCCCCTCTCGGCTGCTCTCCAGGACGAACGGCCGTCCGTCCGCCGGTGGGCAGCCCGGGTGCTCGGGGAGGTCAAGGCCGGCGAAGCGATTACGCCGCTCATCGAGGCGCTTGCCGACCCCGACCGTGAGGTGAGGTGGCACGTCGGCGGTGCGCTCGCAGGCATCGGCACGCCGGCCGTCGGCCCGCTCATCGAGGCTCTCGGGAACGGCGACGAGGCCGCCCGGCACCGGGCAATGGAGGCGCTCTGGCGGGTCGGAGAGTCGGCGGCACCGGCCCTGATCGACCTCACCGGTGCCGGCGACGCCGAGACCCGGCGCAGGTCCGCCATCGTTCTCGGGGAGATCGGTGCTCCCGGCGCTTCCGAAGCGCTCCAGCCCCTTCTCCAGGACTCTGATCGGGATGTCCGACGGGAGGCGTTCGAGGCGCTGGAGGCGATCAAGGCGCGGGGAGACCTCGCCTGACAGATGCGCTCTGCCCCTTCACCAGGAGGCGTCCGGGACAAATATTACGGCAATTCCGGTTCGGATCGCGCTGAAGGGAAGGAGAGACACGATCCGGCGTGGCCGCAGTCCCTCAGGGGCATATGAACCACCCGCTTTTTTCCGGCTGATTTCCGGTTTGTCGGAACTTCATCGACCTAATGCCAAAAAGGGGAGAAATTTTATTCCTTTTTCAATTTGTGACTGTTATAACCGAAAATATTAAAGAATCCAAACGATAAGAAGATCCCTAATGTTCGTTCCGACCAAGTGTTTCTTTACGAAAGGTGTGGGGATCCACAAAGACAAACTGGCATCGTTTGAACTGGCTCTCAGGCAGGCGGGCATCGAGAAGTACAATCTGGTCTACGTCTCGAGTATCTTCCCCCCGAACTGCCAGCTGGTCTCGAAGGAAGAGGGTTTGAAAGAACTCTCGCCGGGCAGCATCGTCTACGTCGTCATGGCCCGGAACGAGACCAACGAACCGAGCAGGCTTGCTTCCGCCGCAATCGGCCACGCGATGCCCAAGGAGAGCAACGCCTACGGCTACCTCTCCGAGCACCACGCCTTCGGGGAGACGGAGGAGATCTCGGGCGAATACGCAGAAGACCTTGCGGCAACCATGCTCGCGACGACGCTCGGGATCGAGTTCGACCCCGACCAGGCATGGCAGGAGCGGGAGCAGATCTACAAAGCGAGCGGCCGAATCATAAATACGACCCACACCTGCCAGGCGGCGGAAGGGGTCATGGACGGCCGCTGGACGACGGTCATCTCCGCAGCGGTCTTCCTCTAAGACCCGCACCTCCCGGGGCGGCCCTCCTCTTTTCCCGCGGCCGCCCCGCAGAAGTTTTCTCCCGGCCCGGAGCGCAAAACAAAATACCTTCCGGGGTCCACACTGTATCCAGGTTTTTCACATGCGTCAACCAATACGGGCCGTAACCCCGGAAACGGAATCTGCCGAGATCGTCGGCTGGGTGCACGAGGTTCGCGACCTCGGAGGACTCGCGTTCTTCCTGATCCGCGACCGGACCGGGATCATCCAGGTGACCATCCCGAAGAAGAAAGTCACGGCAGAGATCCTTGAAGTCGCCCGGAGCGTCTCGAGAGAGTCCGTGGTCAGGGTCCAGGGCACGGTCAAAGCAATCGAGAAGGCGCCCGGCGGGCGCGAGATCGTCCCCGAGGAACTCGAGATCATCAGCACCGCAGAGAGCCCGCTCCCCCTCGACGTCGCCGAGAAGGTTCCCGCCGAGATGGACACCCGGCTCGATTCCCGGTTCCTGGACGCGAGGAAACCGCGTGTCCGCGCCATCTTCTTCGTCCGGTCGGCGGTGACCTCCTCCGCGATCGCGTTCCTCGCCTCCCGCGGCTGCATCAACATCACCACCCCGAAAGTTGTCGCGGCGGCGACAGAGGGCGGCACCGAACTCTTCCCGATCGCCTACTTCGAGAAAGAGGCGTTCATGAACCAGAGCCCGCAGCTCTATAAACAGATGATGATGGCTGCCGGGTTCGAGGCGGTCTTCGAGCTCGGCCCCATCTTCCGCGCCGAGGAGCACAATACCGTCCGGCACCTCAACGAGGCGACGAGCCTCGACGTCGAGGTCTCGTTTGCCGACCACAACGACGTCATGGAACTCCTCGAAGACCTGATCGTCCACGTCTACGACCACGTCGCGAAGAACTGCGCCGACGCGCTCGAGGAACTCGGGGTCGACCTCAAGATCCCGGCAAAACCGTTCCCCCGGATCCCGTACACCGAGGCGATCGAGATCGCGAACAAGACCATCGAGGAGAAACTCGCCTTCGGCGACGACCTCTCTCCGGCGGCCGAGCGGGCGATCGGGGATACCGTCGGGCAGCACTACTTCATCGTCGACTGGCCGACCGATATCAGGCCCTACTACGCGATGCCGTATCCCGACCGTCCCGAGTTCTGCAAGGCGTTCGATATGATGCATCCCCGGATGGAACTCTCCTCCGGCGCCCAGCGTATCCACGATCACGACCTTCTGGTGGAGCGGATTCGCGCAAAGGGCCTCTCTCCCGAGAGTTTCGAGTTCTATTTAAAGCCGTTCCGCTACGGGATGCCCCCGCATGCCGGATGGGGTCTCGGTATCGAGCGGCTGGTGATGACGATGCTCGACCTCGCTAACATCCGCGAAGCGGTACTCTTCCCGCGCGACCGGCACAGACTGACGCCATGAGATTAAATACACCGGCGACCTACGGATCGTTGTGCTTGCGTAGCGGGCAGAGGAGATTCCGATGACCCTGACGAGCGTGCTCCTCCCGACCACCGTGGTCGGGAGCTACCCGGTGGTGAAAGGATCGGGGGTTCGCGCCCTCATGGATCCGCTGAAACATGCGGTGGAGGTAGCGGTCGCCGACCAGATCGGCGCCGGGATCGATATCATCTCCGACGGCCAGGTCCGGGGCGACATGATCCGGGCCTTCACCTCCCATCTCCCCGGGATCCGGGGGTCGTCGGTCGTCGGGAAGGTTCAGCCGGCCGCCCGGCCGATCACCCTTGCGGACACGAAGTACGCCCTCTCCAGGCACCCGAAGGTGAAGGGCATCCTCACCGGGCCGAGCACGCTCGCCCACGGCCTCTCGATCGAGACGCCGTTCTACAGGAACAAAGACGAACTGGTTCTCGATATCGCGCAGGCGCTCGCGGTCGAGGCGAACTACCTCCAGGAGGCCGGGGTCACGCTCATCCAGGTAGACGAACCCATCTTCTCGACGGGGGCGGCGAACCTCGCCGTCGGCCGCGAGGCGGTGAACGCGATCGCCGGCATGCTCCGGGTGCCCGTCTGCCTCCACGTCTGCGGAAACCTCGGGGACGTCATCGACGACGTCCTCAAAATAAACGTCGCAGCATTCGATTTTGAGTTCGCAAACAACCCCAAAAACCTCGAGGTGCTCTCGGCAAAAGACCTGCGCGGCAGGATGATCGGTTACGGGTGCGTGGACTCGGCCGATCCGGGCGTCGAGAGCATCGAGACGATCAAAAAGAGGATCGAGGCCGGCATCGATCTCTTCTCCCCCGACGCCATGCTCCTCGACCCCGACTGCGGTCTAAGGATGCAGACGCGTGACGCGGCGCTCGGAAAACTGAAGAATATGGTTGTTGCGGCGGGCGATGTCCGGGCCGAGTATACCGGCTAGACCACCCTGCTCGTCGTCGAGAGCTCGATACCGTCCGCCATGATGTTGTAGGGGATGACACGCTGCGGCACGTCCGAACCTTTGAACTTCTCGACGGCGAGCGTCCGCTCGAACTCGTTGCCGTTGACCTCCTGCCTGAGGGTGATGAAGACGTCGGTCGCCCGCATGATCCGCGCCTCTTCGGTGGGGCTGTGGGCTCCCGTGTAGAGGAGATAGACGATGTTTGCACCGCCCTCGATGATCGGGCGGGTATCTTCGAGGACGAACCTGGCGGCCGTATCGATCCCCCAGGCGGCGATCAGCGTGGAGAGAGAGTCCACGATGATCTTCTCGCCCTCCATCGCCGCCGCCGTCGCCGCAGGATCCATGCCCCGTGCATCGATCATATTCTCCCCCGGCACGGTATCGAGCATCAGGTAGGCTCCCGCCCCTTCCCCTTCCTGCCAGAACTGCTGTGCCAGGAGTTCAAGGCCGCTCAGCGGAGATCCGGAGATGACGATACGGGTGCCCGGAGAGAATCCTCCGTCGAGCGCCAGATCCAGGCCCGCGATTCCTGTCGAACGTTTGGTGGTGTCTGCCACGTCTGTACCTCGGGTAAGTGTCCTCAAACAGGACCTTTGCCGCCCTTTCCTAAATAATTACCCTCGTCACTGCCGGCGCCGCAGTACTCCTCACGAAGCCGCTTTCTGAGAAGTTTCCACCCGTTCACCCGGGGGATCTCTTCCGCGATGATGACCCGGCGGGGAACCTTGTAGCCTGCGAGGCGTTCGCGAGCGAAGGCGACGATCTCGTCAGGCGAGATGCCGTTACCTACCGGAACCACCACGGCCACCGGAACCTCGCCCCGGTGCTCGTCGGTGCACCCGAAGACCGCCGCGTCGCGGACGCCCGGGTGCTGGACGAGGACATCCTCGACCTCGGTCGGGTAGACCTTCCAGCCCGACATCACGATCATGTCCTTCTTGCGGTCGGTGATGTAGAGCATCCCGTCCTCGTCCAGGTGGCCGATGTCCCCGGTCAGGAACCAGCCGTCGGGGAGAAAGACGGCGGCGGTCTCCTCGGGCATCTGCCAGTAGCCAAGCGCCACCCCCGGCCCCCGGAGGGCGATCTCGCCGTCAACACCCGGCCTGAGTTCCTGCGCAGGATCGTTCGCATCGACGATCTTCACCTCCGAGAACCCGACCGGGGTGCCGACGCTCCGGAACTCGTCGGCGGTCGCGTAGTGCTCGGGGCGGATGGCGGTCCCGGTCCCGACGACGACCGTCTCGGAGAGGCCGTAGGCATTGACGACAGGAATACCGAACCGCTCGTGGAAGGGTTTCCAGACACCGGGCGTCAGGGGGCCGCCGCCGCTGATCATCGCCCGGGCGGTGGCGAGCGCCGTCTCGGTTCCCGGCGGGGTCTGGATGAGGGAGTGGATCACCGGCGGCATCCCGGCGACGATCGTCGCCCGGTAATCGCGGGCGAGGTCGAGGTAGCGGTCGAGCTCGAACCGCTCCATGACGACGTAGGTTCCGCCGGCCCGGAGCGTCGCGATCCCCCAGCTGAGGCCGACGTGCCCCATGGGATAAATCCCGAGGTAGACGTCCGCATCGGTGATCCGGAGAACGTCCCGCTCGGCATCCATCGCGGCGATCCAGTTCCCGTGGGTGAGCATGGCGCCCTTGGGTTTTCCGGTGGTGCCGCTCGTGTACTGGATCTGGCAGAGGTCGTCGAACCGGCAGTGGACGGCCCGACAGTCCGGCGGTGCACGGAGGAGATCCGCCCACGGCATTGCGCCCGCAGCCTCCCCGCCGACGGCGACGACGTGCCGGAGGGTCGATGCCTGGTCCCGGATACGGCCGACGAGCGCCGCACCCTCCGCGTCGGTGATGACGGCGACAGCCCCTGCGTCGCGGACGGCGTAGAGAACCTCGCTCTCCCGGTAGACCCGGTTCGTCGGGACGGCGACGGCGCCGATACGCCAGAGAGCGAAGTAACTGACGAGGTATTCCGTCGAACTGTCGAGGTAGATGCAGACGCGGTCCCCGCGCCCGACCCCGAGATCGAGGAGGCCGCGCCCGACCCGGCAGACCCGATCGAGGAGTTCGGCGCGGGTGTATGACTCTCCGGTCGAGGGAACGATGAGCGCAGTCTTTTCAGGGTTACAGGCGTTGGCGTCGAGAAACGTGGTGCAGTTCGGCATGGATTGGCTCCGGGCGGCAGGTATGCGCTTTGATGTATATGCTTGTGCATGGAGCGGTAAATAGGTTGCCCCGGGAGGCCACACCATGGGCGATCTCCGCTCCGGAGCCAAAAGCAGATTACCGAAGAGGCAGACTGAGATATATGGAACGCGACACGCTGCTCGTCCGGGAGGCCGCCGAGAACGACCTCGCCGCCGTCCTCTCCCTCTATACGCACCTGCACGACGCCGACGAGAAAGCCGACGGCCGTGCGCTGGAAAGAGCCTGGCAGGAGATCCTCGCCGACCCGCGAACCCATCTCTTCCTCCTCGAGTGCGGGGGCGTGCCCGTCTCGACGTGCGTCCTCTATATCCTCCAAAACCTCACCCGGGGCGCACGACCCTACGGGCTCATCGAGAATGTCGTGACCCGTCGCGAGTTCCGGAACCGGGGGTTCGGCACGGCTCTCCTCAACCGTGTGCTCGAGTGCGCGTGGAACGAGGACTGTTACAAGGTGATGCTTCTGTCCGGCCGTCGCGAACAAAACGTCTTCCGGCTCTACGAGAAGGCAGGGTTCGTCCGGGGCGCCAAGGAAGGGCTGATCGCGTATCCACCGGAATGATCTCCGGCGGCTCGCCGGTCCGAATATGCCGGAAGAAAACGCAAACTCCAAATCCCCGGCAAAAGATGGATGGTAAAGGTAGATAGTCGTGCAATCAAAGCGTTCACAGACCGCGAGGGCCGGATCGATCCTGTTCACCCTGCTCCTCACTCTCGTCTCTCCGGCATCCGCCGGCCTCTACACCGACTCGTGCGGGATGGTATGGACGGACGCCTCCGTCCCGTTCGAGCACAACAACGAGACAGCCTACAACGAGGAACTGATGGCATCATATGCACCCATCATGGCGAACCTGACGGAGCCCCCTGATCTCGGCAACATCTCCTGGAGCGCTGCCTTCCGCGAGACCTGCGCCTACATGGAGGAGCGCTATGCCTTCACGGAGTGGCGCGGCGTCGACTGGGACGCGCTGCATGCGGGGTATGCGCCGAAGATTGCGGAGGCCGAGGAGAACGAGGACAGCGCCGCATACTACCGGACGCTCCGCGAGTTCGTCTATGCTATCCCCGACGGGCACGTCCTGGTTCTCTCCCCCGACGACTTCGGGGCGAAGCATGCCGACATCGGCGGGGGCTACGGGCTCGGTGTCGCACGGCTCGATTCGGGCGAGGTGATCGTGACCTACGTCGCGAACGGAAGCGATGCCGAGCGGGCGGGCATCCGGTTCGGCGACGAGGTGGTCTCCTGGAACGGCCGGCCGGTCGGGGAGGCGATCGACGCGACCTCGATCATCTGGACGCCGATCAAGCCCTCGACGGCGGAAGGCATCCTCCTCCACAAACTGCGATTCCTGACCCGGGCGCCGGTCGGCACCCCGGTGGAGATCGGCATTGCCGGCCCGGCGGATTCCGTTCCCCGCACGGTCAACCTGACCGCAACGGACGACGGCTACGAGACCCTCGCCCGGACGAGCATCTTCCTCGGCCGCGAGGTGAACGACGGAGCGGCCGGGTCGTCGGCGGAACTCAAGGCAATGATCACGAACGAGACCGTGACCACCCGGACACTCCCGGGAGGGATCGCCTACATCGCGGTCTACGAAGAGTTTTATGATGTCTACCAGCCTTTCAAGGCGGCGATGAAGGACGCGATCGCCGACGGTGCGCCCGGCATCGTCATCGACCTCCGGTTCAACCGGGGCGGGGACGACAACCTGGCCGCCGCCTACGCCGGGTGGTTCGTGGATCGGCCGGTCTTCTACGAGTACGGCACCACCTACGACCCCGGCACCGGGGAGCCCGCGGTCCTCTGGGAGTCATGGACACGGCCCCGGCCCGACCGCTACGAGGGCCCGGTCGCTCTCCTCGTCAGCCCCTACACCATCAGTTCGGGCGAGGGCCTCCCGAAGGTCTTTGCAGAGTCCGGGACAGGCGCGATCGTCTCGTGGTACGGGACGAACGGGGCGTTCGGGATGGAGTCGATGGGGCCGGTGCTCCCCCTCGGGGTCATGACCGCCTTCCCGCAGGGTGCCTCACTCGACGAGAACGGCCGGATCCAGGTCGACAGCAACGCGTCCCTGGTCGGCGGGGTCGCCCCGACGGTGCGGGTGCCGATGAACGAGGAGACCCTGGCGCGGGCGATGGCCGGGGAGGACGTCCAGCTCTCGTATGCGGTCGACTGGATCCGGGCTCAGGCGGAGGAGACGACCGCGGAGCCTTCCGCGGAGCCGACACAGGCAGCGCCCGGGTGGGCGGCCGTGCTCGCGGCACTTGCGGTTGTCGCTGTCTGGTACGGCCGGCGGTGAGGGTTAGGAGAGATCCTCACGCGAAGCCGCAAAACCGCGAAAGGGGGTTACACCTCCCGAACTTCGCGCACTTCGCGTTCTCGCACCTAAAGGTGCTCATGCTCCGGACGTTCCGTCCGTCGCACTTTACGGGAACTTTTCCGTGAGATTACCCCAGGCCGAAGAGACGAGGATCTTCCCGGATGGGGACGGTAAGTTGTAAAAAAAGAGTGCTCCGGGGGCATTCCCCCGGAAGATCCGCTTACTGGTATTCCGGGGGCTGGATATCTTTCGGCAGCCCGCCCTTGAAGTGCTGCTGCACCTTCCCGTAGTACTGCCGCAGCCGCTCGTTCATCGTCGCGTGCACCTTCTCCCGTGCCCGCTCGAAGTGCGAAGGGCTCACGACGGCAGCACTCTCCCGCATGGCGAGCATGGCCGCCTCCCGGGCGAGCGCCTCGAGATCCGAGCCGACGAACCCCTCGGTGTCGGTTGCTATCTTCTTGAGGAGGAGGGCCCGTGCGGGATCGTCGAAAGTCACCTTCTGCTGCGCGAAGAGATCGACGAGTTTCTTCCGCCGGACGTGGTTTGCAAGCCCCTCGTCTTCGGTCGGTGCAATCGCAGCGCGGTGCTCCTTCAGCTCTTCGGCGCTCACCTGGCGGTTCGCTCCCACGGCGAGAACCAGGTCTTCGAGATCGTTCTCGGTGAGTCCCTCCGTCATCGCCACGAGGTCTTCCATCTTCGAGCCCTCGATCGGTATATAGCGGGTGTGGATGGAGAGGATCTTCTGCCGGTCTTCCCGCCCGGGCTCGCCGATGTAGACGAGCCGGTCGAACCGTCCGGGCCGGAGAAGCGCCGGATCGACCATGTCGGGACGGTTGGTCGCACCCATCACCACCACGCCCCGGAGTTCCTCGAGGCCGTCGATCTCGGTCAGGATCTGGTTTAGGACGCTCTCGACCACGTGCGACTCTGTGCCGCCGCCCCGGGCGGGGGCGAGGGCGTCGAGTTCGTCGAAGAAGATGATCGACGGCGCCACCTGCCGGGCCTTCTTGAAGATCTCCCGGACCGCCCGCTCGCTCTCCCCGACCCACTTCGAGAGGAGTTGGGGGCCTTTGACCGGGACGAAGTTCGCCCCGCTCTCGCTCGCGACCGCCTTCGCGATCAGGGTCTTACCCGTCCCCGGCGGGCCGTAGAGGAGGACGCCCTTCGGCGGCTCGATACCGAGGTTCTCGAACCGCTCGCGCTCGGTGAGCGGATACTCCACCGCCTCGCGGATCTCCTGCTTCGCCTCTTCGAGGCCTCCGACATCCGCCCAGGCGGTGTGGGGGACTTCGAGGAGGATCTCCCGCATGGCGCTCGGGCCCACGTCGCGGAGAGCATCGCGGAAGTCCCTGCCCTGCACCTCCATCTTCTCGAGGATCTCCGGCGGAATCTCGTCGGCTTCGAGATCGATCTCGGGGAGGTAGCGCCGCAGTGCCTTGATCGCCGCCTCACGGGCGAGTGCAGCGAGATCCGCCCCGACGAACCCGTGGGTCTGCTGGGCGACGTCGGCGATCGTCACGTCGTCCGCAAGCGGCATGCCCCGGGTGTGGATCTGGAGAACCTGGATCCGGTCATCCTCTGCCGGTACCCCGATCTCGATCTCCCGGTCGAATCGCCCGGGACGGCGCAGCGCAGGGTCGATGGCGTCGAGCCGGTTCGTGGCCCCGATCACCACGACCTGACCGCGCTCCTCGAGGCCGTCCATCATCGTCAGGAGCTGGGCGACCACCCGGCGCTCGACCTCCCCGGTCACCTCCTCGCGCCGTGGTGCGATCGAGTCGAGCTCGTCGATGAAGATGATCGCAGGAGCGTGCTGCCGTGCATCCTCAAAGACCTCACGGAGCCGCTGCTCGCTCTCGCCGTAGTACTTCGAGATCACCTCCGGCCCCGCGATCGAGATGAAGTGGGCGCCGCTCTCGCTCGCGACCGCCTTTGCGATCAGGGTCTTACCCGTTCCCGGCGGGCCGTAGAGGAGGACGCCCTTCGGCGGCTCGATGCCGAGCTTCCGAAAGATCTCCGGGTGGCGCATCGGCAGTTCGATCGTCTCGCGGACCCGCTGCAGCTCGCCCTTGAGGCCGCCGATATCCTCGTAGCTGATCCTCTTGACCCCCTCGAATCCAGCCGCAGGCTTCTCGGAGAACTCTATCTTCGTGTTCTTGGTGATGATCACGGCGTTCTCCGGCTCGACCACCACGGCCTTGAACGCGACGAGCTGGGGCTGCATGAACGGGAGCCCGGCCTGGATCGGAACGGAGTCGTTCTTGACGACCGGAAAGTCGATCAGCTTGTTGACGACGCTGCCGTAGTTGATGGGGAGCTGTTTGGGGAGGTCCTCGGGCGGCGCGAGCACGACCCGTTTCGCCTCGGCCTCCTCATCGAGCGTTCGTATCTTGACCCGGTCGCCTATGCTCGCACCGGTATTGAGCCGGGTGAAGTTATCGATCCGAACTTTGCCCTGGTGCCAGTCGTTCACCATGGCGCGCCAGACCTTCGCTACGGTGCGACGCTTTCCTTCGATGGCGACGAGGTCTCCCGGGTTGAGCCGAAGCTGCAACATGGTGTCAGGGTCAAGCCGTGCCTTGCCTGCCCCCTGATCCTCCGGATAAGCGCTATCTACCTTCAAGTATATCTCGGGCATTACCTCTAGTTCTTATATTTCGGGGATTTATAAGTACTGGAGAGCATGAACGTACTTCTCTTCGACCCGTTCAACGGAGCCGCAGGCGACATGATCATCGGAACCCTTCTCGATCTCGGGGCCGACGAAGGACTTGTCCGGGCAGCCATGCGTTCCGTCGTCGGGGAACCGACGATCGAGCGGGTAGACCGTTCCGGGATCCGTGCCGTCCAGGTGAGAACGCACGCCCCGGTCGATCACCGCACCCTTGAGGAGGTGCTCGACCGGGTGGCCGGAAGCGACGCTCCCGCACCCGCAAGGGAGATGGCGCGGCGGGTCTTCCTCCGGATACACCGGGCCGAGGAGAGTATCCATGGAGAGGGAGCGCACTTCCACGAGGTGGGTGCGGACGACGCGATCGCCGACGTGGTTGGTGCCTGCACCGCCCTCTCCTCCCTCGCCCCCGACGGTGTCGCCGTCCGCCCGGTCGCACTCGGCCGGGGGTTTGCGGTCGGCGCCCACGGCACCTTCCCTGTCCCGGCCCCCGCGACGGTCGCAATCCTCGCCGGATCGGATCTCGCGACCATTCCCGGGGATGAGGAGCGGGAACTCTGCACCCCGACGGGAGCCGCGCTCCTCGCCGAGTTCTCGACCGTCCGGCCCGAAGACCTCGGCCCGGCGGGGATCCGGGCGGTCGGCTACGGGGCGGGGAGCAGGAACCCCCCGGGAAGGCCGAACGTCCTCCGGTCGATGCTCCTCTCTACTAAAGATGCCCCGGGAGGCGACCGGGTGGACATCCTCGAGACGAACGTCGACGACGTCACCGGGGAAGCCCTCGCCTACACCATCGCCTGCCTGATGGAAGAAGGGGCACGGGACGCAAGCGTTACTCCCGTGGTGATGAAGAAGGGGCGGAGCGGCCACCTCGTCCGGGTGATCTGCCGCCCCGACGCGACCGACCATCTCATGGGAGTGATGGCGCGGGAACTCGGGACGCTCGGGATCCGGTGCATCCCGATGGTGCACCGGGCCGTCGCGGAACGGACGATCGAACCGGTCACGGTGACCGTCCGGGGGAAGGAGGCGACGATCGACGTGAAGTGCGGCTGGTGTGAGGGGAAGATCGTCTCGTTCAAGGCGGAGTACGAACAGGCGGCGGCGTGCGCACGGGAGACCGGACTCCCGTTCCGGGAGGTCGCCGGAACGGTCGAGGCGGCAGCACGCCGGATCTTCGTCGAACGGGGTGTGCTCGAACCATGAAGACCGACCGGATCAGCACGGGAAGCACGGCGTTCGACGACCTCCTCGGCGGCGGGCTCGAGCGGCGGGCGATCACCCAGATCTACGGCGAGCCCGCGAGCGGCAAGAGCACCCTCTGCCTGATGGCGGCGGTGGCCTGCCTCCGGGCCGGGAACTCGGTCGTCTACATCGACACCGAAGGGTTCTCGGTAGAGCGCTTTACGCAGATCGCCGGGGAGAACGCCGGAACGCTCGCCGACCGGCTCTACCTCTTCGAGCCGCTCGATTTCTCCCAGCAGGGAACGATGATCGCCGATACCGAAGGGTTGCTCAAGAACGGCCACGCCCCCGTGGGGCTGCTGGTGATGGACTCGGCCACCGCCCTCTACCGGACGGAACTCGATCTCGGGCGGGAGGCGATACGGAAACTCTCGCACCACATGATAAAACTCCTCGGGCTCGCAAAGAAGTACGACATTCCCGTCCTGATCACCAATCAGATCTATATGGATGTGGAGCGCGACCGGGTGGCGGGGCTCGGGGGGACGGCGCTCGAACACCTCTCGAAGGCCATCGTACGGCTTGAAAAGAAGGATAGCGTCCGGCGGGCGATGCTCCGGAAGCACCGGTCCCGGCCGGAAGGGCTCTCGTTCGACTTCGTCATCACCGAAGACGGGATCAGAACGGTATAACGCCGGAAAAGACCGTCTCGGCGGGACCTTCCATCGTGACGGTCTCGCCGAACCGGATCACGAGCGGGCCGCCTTTTGTCTCGACCCTGACCGTATTCCCGACTTTGCCGAGGTGATGGGCGACCGCGGCGGACGCCGTCGCGCCGGTGCCGCAGCTCTCAGTCTCGCCCTCGACGCCGCGCTCGAACGTCCGGATCCGGATCGTGTCGTTGCCGGCCTCTTCGACGAAGTTGACGTTCGCGCCCTCTACGAAGGTGGGGTGGTTCCTGATGGCCGGACCGACGGCGGCGATATCGACTGCGCCTATTTCTTTCACGAAGACAACCGCGTGGGGGACGCCGGTGTTCGCGGCATACACGGTGAAACCCCGGATCTCCTCTCTGTATTCGCCGTTCCCGGTGGCCGGGATGCCGCTCCGCTCGAACGCGGGCTCAGGCATCGTGATCGTTGCGGTGAACACGTCATCGGCATAGCCTGCCGAGACCTGGACGACCCCCGCCCCGGTCTCGACCGAGCAGGACTCTTTCACGTATCCGGCGTCGTAGGCGTACTTCGCGAGGCACCTGATACCGTTCCCGCACATCGCGGCCTCGCTCTCGTCGGGCTGCAAAAGCCGCATCCGGACGTCGGCCGCCTCGGACGCCTGGAGGAAGAGGATCCCGTCGGCGCCGATGCCGAACCTGCGGTCGCAGAAGAGCGCCGCAAACGCCCCCTTCATATCCCCGGGAATGACCTCGCCGTTATGCTCGTCGATCAGAACGAAGTCGTTGCCGTTTCCCTGCAGTTTGGTGAACGCGATCTCCATGGTATAGCCTCTCCTGTAGGTATGGGAGCGGCGGGTGATAAACCGTGTGGGGGTTGGGTTCCAGCCCCGGCGATCAGGGCTTCCTCACGCCGCACCGCAGAGACGCGTCCACCCCGACGAATCCATTTCAGGACCCATGACCGGCTCCGGCGGGGAGATGAATACCGTGAACTTCACCGGAATACTCTCGATTCCCATCTCCCTTGCCCGCGTATCGAGCATCGCATACACCGCGTCTATCGAGAATACGTTCTCCGGCGGAGGCGGGCCGTTCCAGACGTTCACCCGGAGATACCCGTCGATGTCGTAGCCGTACCCGATGAGGGACCCGTTGGGGTAGAGGTAGCGTTCCCGTATCAGACTCTCTGTGGCGGCGGTGAAGACTGAGAACGATATTCCGCTCCCACCCTTCGAGAAGGGAAGCCCTCCGAGCGTGACGGTGACGGGCTCCTGTCTGTTCAGGGCGGCTTTGAGGTCTTCTACCCCCGGTCCGGTGAAGACCCGTTGGGATGACTGGAGTTTCGCGGTAGATGTTCCCGACCCCTGACCCGGGAAATCTTCCGGATGATCCTCGTTGCTCTCGTCATAGCGGTGCCGAGCAACAGAGCGATAGTTATGCAACTCTCTAAGCCTTTCTGCAAGTTCTCTGCTCTCACTCTCATTCATGCCGTCAAGATACGATACCCCTGGCATCTCTTCGATCATTTGAGAGACTTCCTTATCGCTCAATCTGTTTCCGGCATCATCAAAGAGATGAGGACTTCTCTCCAGCACTACGTCCCGGTCTACCGGATCCCCTCCGAACGGACGGATATTCTCCGGAGTATCCTCATTCGCGCTCACCGCCGCCACGAAGAATGTGCCGACGATCAGCAACACCGCAAGCAGGGCGCTGATCCCGGAGAGGAATTTCGTATTCATGGTTCCTGTCCTCCTTTTCACGCGCATCCCAAAGGCCACGGAACCGCAACGGCTATCCACGATGTGCAGCCAGCACGACCATGAGCCTCCGCACCGGTGCAGGCGCCGCCTGCGAAACCCATGATTGAAAACTCAACGTTCATCTATATCCCTTTTCTGTCACGATCATCTACACGTCGAGGCGTTTCGATCGAGAAGCATGCCGCAACCGGCCGGAGGCCACGCCCGGCCGATACGAGGGCCGGCACGATAGAAAAAGCCGGCCCTGTGCCCCACCCATACGTATATACCCCTCCCGGAACCAAAACATAGGTGCGTATGGCCATGAAACTCAAACTCCTGGAGCTGACTGACGACAAGGCCCGGATCCTCTTTGAAGGCGAAGGCAACACCTACATCGACGCGCTCGCCGCCGAACTCATCCACGATCCACAGGTGGACGTAGCGCAGCGCAAACAGGCATTCCGGTTCACGGACCCCGAACTGGTCGTCACCACGGTCGGCGACCGGTCTCCTCTTCTTGCAGTTACGGACGCGGCAAAGCGGCTCTCCGGCTACGCCGGCGAACTCCTCAGCCAGATGGAAGCGCTCGAGACCGCGTAGGCGTCCCATGAAGAAGAGCGCCGAAGGCTTCGCCCGGGTTGCCCGGGAAGTCTTTGCTCCCATCTACCCCGTCATCGCGGAGCAGGCGCTCGCGTGGTCGGGGATACGGGACGGGATCGCGCTCGATATCGGGAGCGGCCCCGGCCTCCTCTCCGTAGCGCTCGCACAGAGAAGCGATCTCGTTGTCGTCGCGCTCGATGCCGACCCGGCGATGTCCCGGATTGCCCGGACGACCGCCGCCGGGAGTGCCGGCCGGGTGATCCCGGTCACCGGCGACGTCCACTGCATGCCGGTTCGGGACAATACCGTCTCGCTCATCGTCAGCCGCGGCTCGATCTACTTCTGGGAGAACCGGCCGCGGGCATTTTTAGAGATCGAGCGCATACTCCGGCCCGGCGGCGTCGCGTACGTCGGCGGGAGTTTCGGGACGCCCGAACTCCGGGAAACGATCTTTCATGAGATGCGGCGGCGAAACCCGAACTGGGACAGCGACGTCGCCCGGCGAAGCGGGCAGGCGACCCCCGAGATCCTCCGCCGCGAACTTGCAGAGAGCGGTGTCGCCCACGCCCGTATCAGGGACGAAGAAGAGGGGATGTGGGTGGAGATCAGAAAAGACGCGATCAGTCCGCGCGCTCGGTGAAGATGATCGTCCCGGCGATCCGGGTGATCTTAATCTTTACCGTCTGACCCGGTTTTGCATTTGCAACGTACATCGTGTAGCGATCGATCTTCACCACACCGTCGCCGCGCTTCGAGAGGAACTGCGGGGTGACGTCCATGATCGCGCCCTCGGTCGGTTTCGAGGCTGCAGAGGGATCGATCGTCGTTTTTCGCTTCCGGACCGGCCGGTGGCCGCCGCAGGCGTCGCACCGGAGCGTCAGGATACGTTCGGTCTTGACGAGGCGGGTGTCGGGCTTCCCGCACTCCGAGCAGATGACGTAGTCGTCGACGTAGCCCTTGATGATCATGTTGATCTGCTCCTGCTCGAACTTCCCGGAGAAGACCGCACGTGTGCCCTCCACCTTGCCGGCGGTGCCGAGCTCGCCGAGGAGGTGCTTCATCAGGTGATCCTGGTCGCGCCGGAGGGTGCTCGCGATCTCGGCGAAGTTCTCGAGAACCGTGGTCTTCCCCTCGATGAAGACGCGGGCGACAGGAACCGTGAACCGGTCCTCGAACTCCGTCGGCTCCGTGATATTGGTATACGCCTTCTTCAGAAGGTCTTCGTATGACGGGCTCATACCTCACTATTGATCGCGCGACGTCAAAAAGTGGTCACCTCACACGTATGCAGGTGGGCGGCCCACCGGTTCCACAGTATGCTGCCGGCACATGACCGTGCGGTGCGTTACTGAACGGCCATCTCTCTTCGCGACTGCCGGACGAGGTCGACCAGGGGCTTCACCGCCTCCGGTCTCTTCGCGTCGCGTGCAGTGAGCGGGACCGCACCGCGGACGTCGGCACCCTTCTTCGCGAGCATCGCCGTCAGCGTATCAAGCGTCTTTCTCGGTGACCCGCCCGATGTGCAGAAGACGACCGTGGGTTTCCCCTCGATGCCCCGGAGAGCGTCGACCGCGGCGTTGATCGCAGGGGTAGGGTTCCCTGCCCATACAGGGGTTCCGACGACGACCGTCTCGTAGCCGGAGACGTCGATAGCCGCGGGTTCGATATCGGCAGAATCTCCCCTCATGGCTCGGGGAGCGCCCTTCAGGTACATCCCCACCTTCGAGTAGTTCGCAAGGTCTCTGACCCCGACGAGATCGCCGCCGGCGGTAGCGGCGACCTGCTCGGCGACCACCCGGGTGTTGCCGGTCTCCGAGTGATAGATGATGCAGACGGACATACCGGAGGGTATGGCAGACGTATATAAACGGGTATCGGGTGGGGCCACTTGGAGCAATGCTCGCAGGCCTCACGCGAACTCCGGCGCAGGTATCGGCAACTCCCCTTCGCGTCTTCGCGTGAGGTTACCGGTTCAAGAACGGCGATATAGTTTCACGCGAAGGACGGAAAAAAGAGAAGGGCCTTACTTCCTGAACTGCGGCATGAACGAGCGGATCTCCGCACCGACCTCTTCGATCAGGTGCTCCTCGTCCGCTCTCGTCAGTGCGTTAAAGACCGGGCGGTTCACCATGTTCTCGAGCATCCACTCCTTCGCGAACTCGCCGTTCTGGATCTCCTCGAGGATCTCCTGCATCGCCACGTAGGTCTCGGGCCCGATGACGCGGGGGCCGCGAGTCAGGTCGCCGTACTGGGCGGTGTTGCTGATCGAGTCGCGCATCTTCGTGAACCCGCCCTCGTAGATCAGGTCGACGATGAGCTTCGTCTCGTGCAGGACCTCGAGGTAGGCCATCTCGGGCGCATACCCGGCATCCACCAGGGTCTCGAACCCGGCCTTGATGAGCGAGGTGATCCCGCCGCAGAGAACCGCCTGCTCGCCGAAGAGGTCGGTCTCGGTCTCCTCGGCAAACGTCGTCTCGAACACGACCGCGCGGGTCGCTCCGATCCCCCGTGCGTAGGCAAGCGCGATGGCCCGTGCCTCTCCCGTGGCGTCCTGGTGGACGGCGATGAGAGCCGGCACACCCTTCCCTTCCTCGTAAGTCCGGCGGACCATGTGACCGGGACCCTTCGGGGCGACCATGACCACATCGACGGTGGGCGGGGGAACAATCTGGCCGTAGTGAATATTGAAGCCGTGGGAGAACATCAGGCAGGTGTTCTCTCTGATGTAGGGGCTGATCTCGGTGCGGTAGATAGCACCCTGGTTCTCGTCGGGAAGGAGAATCTGGATGATGTCGGCACGCTTGACCGCTTCGGCCACGGAGTAGACTTCTAAACCGTCTTCAGACGCCTTCTGCCAACTCCTGCCGGGCCGCAGGCCGATGATGACCTGACAACCGGAATCACGCAGGTTCAGTGCCTGTCCGCGGCCCTGGGAACCATAGCCGATGACGGCGATGGTCTTGCCCTCCAGGGTGCGAGGGTCTGCATCGGACTCATAGTATTTCTGCACCATAGGTTCTCACTCCCCGTTAGACAGCAAACCAGATAAATATTATATAAAAGAATCTCGGTGGTGCACTGAGGGTCATTTTAAGGTTGATGAAGAGAAACCTTACTCTCAACACGCTATTGAGGATTTGTAATGGAACTGCCAGATGTCCAGTCCAGCCTGCCGGAAGTCCGTATCAACCTGACCCGGGTGGGTGTTAAGAACGTACAAAAACTCGTTGAAGTCGCTCGACCAGGTAAGCGGCCGGTCATCTTCATCTCCAAATTCGACGTCTTCGTCGATCTCCCCGGAAGCCTCAAAGGGGCGAACCTCTCCCGGAACTTCGAGGTGATCGACGACGTGCTGCAGCAGGCCATCGACGGGGATGTAAGCGAGATAGAAGAACTCTGCAGCGCAGTGGCGAGGAAACTCCTCGACCGGCACGAATACGCGGAACGAACCGAGGTTCGGATGCGGAGCAAGTTCATGGTTCGACGGGAGACGCCGGTCAGCGAGACGAGTTGCCATGAGGTCGTGAACGTCCACGCGAAAGCAATAGCCCAGAGGAACGAAGGGAACCCGATCATCCGAAAGAGTATCGGCGCCGAAGTGACCGGAATGACCGCCTGTCCCTGCGCCCAGAACATCATGAAGGATCATGCCCTGCATGTCCTCGAGAACCTCGGCGTGGCGGAGGACAAGATCGAGGCGTTCTTCAACGAGGTGCCGATGGCCACGCACAACCAGCGTGGGCGGGGTTTCCTCTGCATCGAGATCGACGACGATCAGCACATCAGCCTCGAGAAGATCATCAAGATCCTGAAGGACTCCATGAGCGCACGTATCTACGAGCTCCTCAAGCGGGGCGACGAGAGTTACGTGGTGATGGAAGCTCACAAGAATCCGCGGTTCGTCGAAGACTGCGTACGCGAGATGGCCCGCAAGGTGATCGCGCAGTTCCACGATCTGCCCGGAGACTCAGTAGTCACGATCAAGCAGACGAACGAGGAGAGCATCCACCAGCACAATGCATACGCAGAGCGAAAGGCAACGATAGCCGAACTCGTCTCGGAGATGGACAAAGGCACACTGTAAATCCGGCATAATTCCACATTTTTATACGGAGCCCGGAAATTCTGACATTACGTAATACTATTTTGAGACATTGTAATATTTGGGTATGTCCCGAAGCGAAAGATATAAACTCTGTTTTCTTCATAATCCTTGTTGACGTACTCGCGTACGTTTTCAGTACAGAATTGTGTGGTAACACCAGTATAGTGTTCAGAACACCATAATATCGGAATGAGGCGATATATTTGTCGAAAGTTGTAGAGATTTCCCCAACTACGAGACATGAAGGCCATTCAAAGCTCGTTCTGAAGGTCAACGATGAAGGCATCGTCGAGCGTGGAGACTGGCTTAGCATCACCCCGGTGAGGGGTGTCGAGAAACTCGCCATCGGCAAGACGATGGAGCAGGTTCCAAAGATCGCATCGCGCGTCTGCGGCATCTGTCCCATCGCGCACACCCTGGCGGGTATTGAGGCGATGGAAGCATCCATCGGGTGCGAGATCCCCGAGGACGCGAAACTGCTGCGGTACATCCTGCAGTGTGCCAACAGGATGCACAGCCACGCCATCCACAACATCCTGTCCCTCCCGGACATGTACATCCCCGGAACCGACGTGAAGATCAACCCGTTCACCAAGGAAGAACCGGTCAGGAGCGTTGCTCTTCGGATCCAGCGGCTCCGTGAGATCGGCCAGACCATCGGCGAGATCGTCGGCGGAGAGGCCATCCACCCGAGCAACCCCCGTGTCGGCGGTATGTACAAGAACATCACCCCGCGGGCGAAGGCGAAACTCTACGATCTCGCCAAGGAATCTCGTGTCCTTGCCCAGGAACAGATGGAGTTCATGATCGCGGTCTTCCGGAACTACCAGAACCGCGACTGGTCTGAAGTCGGCGGCGTCGAAGTCCCGATCACGAAGGACCTCGGCTACCACAACCAGGGCTACATGGCTACCGCGCCGGTCTACGGCAGCTCGAGCCTCGACGAGACCCCGATGTGGTTCCCCGATCGGTTCACCGAAGTCCGCCCCTGGGACTGGTACATGGGCGAAGTCGAGATCGACGAAGCCGACCCGAACTACCCGATCGGCGGCACGACCCCCGTAGGGAACAAGGCCTGGCCCCAGATGGAGGCCTGCACCGGCGTCCCGCTCTACGACGGCCAGCCCGTCGAGGTAGGACCGCGTGCACGTCTCGTCCAGTTCAAGAACTACGACGAGAAGGGCGCCATGGGCCTGCAGATCGCTCGCCAGATGGAATTCCCCGAGACTGCCTACGGCATCATCGACGCGCTCGACGCGCTCGACACCTCCGGATCGGTCCTCGCGGACGAGATCCCGCAGGGTGACGGATCCTTCGGATGGGCCGCAAACGAGGCTCCCCGTGGAACCGACGTCCACATGGCCAAGGTCAAGGACGGCCGGGTGGAGTACTTCGGGATGCTCGTCCCGACGACCTGGAACTTCCCCACCTGCAGCCGTGCACTGACCGGTGCACCCTGGCGGCTTGCGGAAGTCATCATGCGTGCATACGACCCCTGTGTCTCCTGTGCGACGCACATGCTGGTGATCGACGAAGACAAGAGACTGGTGGCCCAGAAACTCATTCAGTGAGCGTACACGCATGCTATTCCGTGAGATCGTGATCGCAGGATGCGGCAACCCCCTCTTTGCAGATGACGGGTTCGGTCCTGCAGTCGTCGAGGAACTCCAGAAACTACAACTGCCCGACAACGTCAAGGTAATCGATGCCGGCCTTGGCGCCCCTCACTTCCTCTTTACCCTGATGGAAGATGCAGAGGTGCCGGTCAAGAAACTGATCATCATCGATATCGCCGACTTCGGCGCCAACCCCGGTGATGTGACGAAACTCCGGCCCGAAGACCTGCCGCCGGGCTCCTACCGGGATGCCCATTCATGGGATCTCTCAGAACCGCTACAGCGATTGAAAGACGTCATCGATATCACGATCATCGGGTGTCAGCCCAAGCGTGTCGCGAGCCATGAGTATGAACTAGGGCTCACTGAGGAGGTTGAGGGTGCCATTCCCAAAACAGTGCGTATCGTACTGGAGGAAATTGGGGTAGAATATGGGGCTACTATCAACCATCAAGGAACGCATCTTTGGGCGTCGCCGGGAGAAACCACCGGAGATGCCGGGGACAACCCCGGGGAGAAGGCCTGAGGCAAAGCCGGCGGCTACCACGTCGCACGGGAAGCCCGCGGTGAAGCCCTCTGATGTGATTGTAAAAGAAAAGGTGGAAGTTGTACAAAAGGAGGAAAAGCCTGTGGCAGAAAAGATTACGATAGGTGAATTACACCTGAGCGGATGTACGGGATGCCTCGTTACGCTTGCGGATAACTACGAGGGTCTCTTCAAGCTGCTCGATGATTACGCGGACCTGGTCTACGCGTTGACTCTGGTCGACGTGCGCCACGTCCCCGAGATGGACGTGTGCCTGGTCGAGGGTTCGTGCTGTCTGAACGACAAGATCTCGGTAGAGGAACTGAAGGAAGCAAGGGAGAAGTCGAAGGTGCTCGTCGCTTACGGCGGCTGCGCGGCCTACGGCAACATCACCCGGTTCTGCCGTGGCGGTCAGTGGAACCAGCCCGGCCACGAGGCATTCGTGCCGATCAGCGAGGTCGTCGATGTCGATCTCTACATCCCGTCGTGTCCCCCGTGCCCCCAGCAGGTCAGGAACGTCGCCGTCATGGCCTTCCTGCTCCTGAGAGGAAACGAGGAACAGAAGAACCTCGCGACCGCCTACCTGACGCCGCTGATGCAGCTTGCACAGCGCGGCAACGAGGCATGCGGCTGCGACCTGATGTATGATGTCATCAACCAGGGTCTCTGCATGGGATGCGGAACCTGCGCCGGCACCTGCCCGGTCCGTGCCATCACCATGGAGTACGGCAAGCCGAACGTGAACCGCGACCTCTGCATCAAGTGCGGTGCCTGCTACTCGCAGTGCCCCAGGAGCTGGTTCAACTTCGACGTCATGAACAACTATGAGGGCATCATGGATGCCATCAAGGGAGCCATGCAGTGAGGTGAGAAAGATGGACGTACTCGGTAACTACAAGTCCGCAATCTCGGCGCGCTCGACCGACAAGGACATCACAAAGAAGTCCCAGGACGGCGGCATCATCACGACGCTCTTCGCGTATGCGCTCGAAGAGGGTATCATCGACGGTGCCATCGTCGCAGGTCCGGGCGACGAGCCCTGGAAGCCGGAGCCCGTGGTCGCGACCACGAAGGCCGAACTTCTGGCCGCTGCCGGAACGCGCTACACCATCAGCCCGAACCTCTACCTGATCAAGGAGGCGACCCGCAGCTACGGTCTCGACCGCGTCGGTATCGTCGGTACGCCCTGCCAGATGCAGGCCGTCCGGAAGGCTCAGCTCTATCCGATCGGCATGCGCGACGTCGACGACAAGATCGCCCTCGCACTCGGCATCTTCTGCATGGAGAACCTCTCCTACCAGGCGCTCGAGGCAATCGTCGAGGACCACTGCAACCAGAAGATGGAGTCCGTCAAGAAGATGGACATCGGCAAGGGCAAGTTCACGGTCTACACCGAACGCGGTGCAGTCAGCCAGATGCCCCTGAAGCTGATCCACAAGTATGTGCAGCCCGGCTGCAACGTCTGTCTGGACTACGTCGCGAACCTTGCCGATATCTCCAGCGGCTCCGTGGGCAGCCCCGACGGCTGGAGCACGGTCTTCGTGCGGAGCATGAAGGGTAACGCCGTCTGGGACGGCGCGATCGCCGCCGGTCTCTTCGAGACCAAGCCGATGGACCAGGTCAAGCCCGGCCTCGACCTCGTGACGAAACTCGCCACGGAGAAGATCACGAAGAACCAGAAGAACGTGGACGCTCGTAAGACGTTCGGTCTCAAGGCGGACGGAACCGCCAAAGGTCTCCGGAACCCCTACGAGTCTCCCTGAAAACACTTTTTTTTTTGGTCGGTTCGACTTTGTTCCGAGCATCTCCGGAGAGTCGTTTCCGGGTATTCAAGCGTGAGCGTCAGCGAACGTGAGCACCGGGTATCCCCACAATCCACCGTGTCGGAACAGACTCTCGAGTGCTCAATCCCCCGATAGCCGCTCGTCCCTCAATTCCGATCTCCACGACCAGAACAGGGTTTCCAATAGAGGCGATCGCCGCTATCCGGCCAGAAACACCCTTACCCGGAGGTAGGGGCCGTCATCGTTGAAAAAAATCGGGAGGGGATCTCCCCACGGGGGGGGTTCCTGTTTAATCGGCGAGAGATGGCAGGTGCTCTCTGCCGTCATACGTTACGCTGAAGTTATCTTTCCGGGTAGCGTGTTCGTATTTAGTCCCTGAACAGTACCTGGTATGTTACCGATTCTGCTCCAAAAAAGTCCCTGCAGAACTCCGCTGCTTTCGCGGGCTCGTACTCTTTGCAGCTGAAGATGTCGAGGTAGGCCGCGTTGGTCTCGTTCGCGAAGTGACCGGAGACGAGCGATGTCTCGATGAGCTGGGTCATGGAAAACCCTGCAACCCTCTCGCAAGGGCCGAAGTGGATGATCTGTGGTTCGCCGAACCTCTTCATCTCGATGAGGTCGCATAGTTCGATGATGAACCGGTGAATCTTCTCACCGTCTCGTATCGATGCCGGGTCACACCCCTTCAGATCCACGCTCGTATACAGTCCCCAGCACCCGCGCTGCTTGAACTGTGCAACGATCTCTGCGTCGCTTAACGTCTCTGCCATAACGTTGCTTGCTACAACGTTGTTTGTCATTGCCTTACTTACCATGATCTCACCTTCGAGACAAACTCTGATCGATTGATCACTGTAGTTTTTGATAGTTCTGATTTTAAACTTATCCATGCTACTAATGGGAAATAACCGTTATTTCTCGGTTAGGCGTGAGCAATCCCGAGGTATCCACAATTCTAAGGCACATTTTTGCCAGATTTTTGAATCGGTGACTTTGCGTTGCCTATTTGCGTTTTAGTAGTCATAATGCTATAGATAAATCACACTACGTATGAATAACCCCGGACACCAAATTTTTTCCACGGACTTTGCTCCGGGGGTTTTCAGGCAGAAGAGGTCTTAAAAGACAGGTCTTTTTTCGACACGGTTTCCGGACACCATTTCGGATGGGAGAAACCAATAAGGCGGAGATAGGAAATATTCGCCCCCGCACCGGTCTCGATCCCGACCAAAAAAGCAGCCGGGCCGCGACTACGGAACCCCTCTGCCGGCCCCTGAAATCAGTGTATCTCTGCCGGGCAACGCGCACCCCCGGCCTCCCGTCACCCACCCAACCGGGGTCTTCGGGCATGACCCGCCGCAGCCGGGTTCCTTCACCGGACCTCCGGTGGGCACCGGTGGGTGCGCCGGACGTGGGCGTGAAGGGCTTCGAGCGCGGGGTATTGCCTGCCGCAGAACGGACAGATGAACTCGCCCATCTCCACCAGATCGGGGGGTCTTCTCCTCCGCGGCGGTTCGCCCGTCATTCGATCCTCCCCTCCGCGATCTCATTGAGCGATCGCCCGGAGACGACCGAACGGGGTTCCGTCACGACCGGGTTTCTCCCGGGGTCGGCCTCGGCATCATCCATCTTCACAAGCAGCCAGGCCTCGCCTTTCCCGGTTCTGAAACGGGTGAGGGCGTAGCCGCCCCGGAGTTTCTCCCCCTCCAGCCGGAAGGATACGTGGCCCCGCCGGATGGCCTCGGCGACCTCGATCCTCTTCCCCCCCTTCTCTGTCAGGTTCTGGTAGGTTCCCCGGTCCCAGACGAGAACCGTCCCGGCCCCGTAACTCCCCTCCGGGATGACGCCCTCGAAGCCGGCATAGTCGAGCGGATGATCCTCCGTCGGCACGGCGAGGCGCTTCTCCTTCGGGCTCATTGACGGCCCTTTCGGAACCGCCCAGGACTTCAGCACCCCGTCGGCCTCCAGGCGGAAGTCGTAGTGGAGCGTGGTCGCATCGTGCTTCTGGATGACGAAACGCGGACGGGCACCTGCCGCGTCCGGCTCCCCTCGCGGCTCCGGCGTCCGGGAAAAGTCCCTTCTGTCGTGATACTCCTCAAGCGTGTCGGGATCGGCCATACCAGAACTCCGGCACGGCCCGGGATAAGGGTTTTTCCGATCACGATGCTTCGCTACGTCGTTGAGAGAGCCCGCCGGCAGTCAGGCAGGCGAAATGCCCGGGTCTATCGGTTCCGCTCCGACGCCGGGACGATCCGGATGTTCATCTTCTCCGAGCCGATGATCAGGATCCCCTCCCCCGGCTGGAAGTTGAGGAGATCCTTCTCGCTCACCTCGAAGAACTTGGCGTTCTCCTGGGCCTGCTTCTTGTTCTCGGAACGCATGCAGAACTTCACGGCGATGTTTGCGAGGATCTCCTCGTTGAAGTGGGCGATCAGTTGCGACGCGAGGATCAGCGAGACCCCGAACTTCCGCATCTCGGTCGCGTACTTGTTCAAGACCGCCTTGATCGAGGACTTCGAACCGCTCTTCTGGCTCACCAGGAGTTTCGCCTCGTCGACGATGACAAAGAGCCGGAACTTCGCCCGCTCGTCCTCCGTTCCGCGCGGGATCTCGCCCGTCGCCTGGAGGGTGTAGTAGATGCGCCGGAGGAAGAGGTCCGCAAAGAGGTAGCGCAGGTTCTCCGGGAGGGCGTTTAAGTTGATATGGGTGATCCCGCCGGAGAGGATCGTGGGGATCGAGATCTTCTCCTCGCCGGAGAAGAGTTTATAATCGAAGATGTCCTCGAGGTAGGCCGGGATCGCCTCGTCCTCGCAGTTCATGATCTCCCCCTCGATGTCGTCGAAGTCGAGCACCCGCGTCCAGGTCTCGGTCTTCCCCGTGATCCCGGACATCCGGTAGCAGTCCTTGATGATGTTCTTGATCTTCCGGCGCTGCTGGATACCGAGCGTGGGAAAATTGATCGAGATGGCGTCGACGAAGTCCGAGGTCGCCCGGAGCGGGGTGATCTCGTCGATATCGGGGTCGAGTTCCAGCGGGTTGAAGTAGTACTCACCGCCCTCGCGGATCTTATAGGATCGGATATCGCCATTGCTCGCGGCCATGTCCCCGTGGAAGTCGATCAGGACGACCGGCATCGCCTGCGCCGCGAGTTCCGAGGCGATACACCGGATCGTCTCGGTCTTGCCGGCGCCCGAACCGCCGAGGATGATCATGTGGCCGTTGTTGAGCTGCCCGGGCGACCAGTTGACCCGCGGCCCGTCCTGCGCATGCCCGAGGAAGATGTCGAACCCCCCGGCGCGGGGAATCCCCGCCGGGACGGGTGCAGGTTCGGCGGAACGGCGTTCCGCAACGACGGCATTTGAGGGGGTTCCGCGGGACGGGGCGGCACGCCGGCGTGCGGGCGGCGGCACGATCGGGAGCGGCTCCTCCACCTCCTCGTCCTCTTCTTCCGCCTCATCGGGGAAGACGGGTTCCTCCCACTCGTCCTCCTCAGCCGCGGGTGCGGGCGTCAGGACCGGGATCTCCTCCATAACGGGAGACGGCTCCTCGAGGATGGGGGAGGAAGGCTCCTCCTCCGGAGCGGAGCGGTCGATGACGATCTTCTCGGCAACCTCGACCATCAGCGCCCGCCCGAGATCGCGCAGGCGCATATCGTAGAGGTTCCGGTCCTTGACGATGAACCGGGCAAGGTCGACCCCGTCATCCTCACGCACCCCTTCGAGGACGTAGATCGCGTCGTCGAGTTCCGCGAGCACCTTCGCGAGTTCGCGGCGGTGAGCAGGCGACGCGCGGATACGGTCGTAGTCCTCCCCGCAGGCAAGGTAGCGCAGGACGGTGAACGTCGAGTAGAACGACTCGAGGAGCATGTCGTAGTGCTCCCTGATCGCCGGATCGATCCGCTCGAGCACCCCCTTGAGGATGTACGCGAACTCCGGCGGGAAGGTGTAGACGACGCCGTCGGCCTTTGCGCCGTCGAGATCGTATGCGTAGGCGAGAACCGCGCACCCGGCGCCCCTGAGCCGGGAGGCGAACCGTTCGCACTCGGTAAAGAGGCCCGGACAGTTGTTGAGGAGGAAACTGATGAACATCTCCTCGGTGCGGGGGAGCGTGGACGGGAAGGTCTTGTTGACGAACGACCCCTTCACCGTCCCTGCGAGAAGGGCCGGGACGACCTCGTGGATCTCACGGGCGAGGCTCTCGATGTCCAGCGCCCGGAGCCGTGCCTCCATCAGCGGCCGGGCTATCGCTTCGCCGGTAGGGGTCGCCGTTAACACCGTCGTGCCGTGCCAGGAGGCGGACTCGATGAGGCCGACCTGCCTGAGCGCAAAGAGCGGCCCGGACGTGTAGGCATAACAGCTCTGTTCGACCACGCCCGCCCCTTCTCCCCGGGACGACGCGCTGTTCTGGGCGATGTAGATGTAGAGGAGCGTCTCGATGACGTCGCGAACCTCCTGCAGCCGGAAATCCCGCAGGTACTCGGTGACGGCGGAAGGAAACGACTCCGTCAGGGCCGGAATCTCGGCATCTGCATAGCCTGTGGCTTTGAGTGCTTTGGCAAGGTCTGTTGACACGGATTCACCAGCAGGTGGGTTCTTCTCGTGGTGCACGGTGCGCTACACGATGCCGCATCACGCAACGCTGCCCTGCAGGCAGGTGCATCAGTGAAGCGGGCAGTTGGAATAGTTTCGCTCTACGACCTATTAAACATAGGCAGTTTGCAGAAAACCGGCCGCATCCGGCAGAATGCTCCCATATCGGGGAGACACTCCTCTGCATCGCTCCAGGAGAGGCTGCCGTCAGATCCCCTGGATCTCCTGTGCCCGATATCGCCCGAGACCACCCGTCTGACCCCGATATCCTCCAACAGAAAGGAATCACGGGGGATTTTCATGCCAGCAATATTATATTATTGCCACCATATATTGACCTGCCGAGGTGGGCACCCCGTGACTACCCTTACCGAACACCAGCGAGCGGCCATCGTCATGGCACTCCTCGTAATATCGGTCTTCCTGACCTACTACTTCCACGCGGTCCTGATGCTCGGAACCGTCTTTTCGCACTTCTTCTACATCCCGATCATCCTGACCGCGCTCTGGTGGGAGAAGCGGAGCATACTGGTCGCTATCTTTCTCGGCGGGCTCGTCGTCGTCAGCAGCCTCCTTTACCGGCCCGATCTCCTGACCCTGAACGACTACGGACGCGCACTGATGTTCATCGTCATCGCCTTCGTCGTCGCATCCCTCTCCGAGCAGCTCAAAGGGCGGGAACAGGAGGTGAAGAGGCAGAGGGATCTCATGCAGCGTTACCTGGACGTGGCGGGCGTCCTCTTCGCCGTCATCGGCACCGACCACACCATCCGGCTCGTCAATCGCCACGGGTGCGAGCTGCTCGGTTACCGGGAAGAGGAACTGCTCGGGAAGGACTGGTTCGACACAGTCGTCCCCGGAGGGCTCCGGGAGGCGCGACGGCAGGCTTTCGACGAGGCGATTGCCCGGAAAGCCGCCCTCCCGGGGCAGCGGGAGAACCCTGTCGTCACGCGGAGCGGCGACGAACTGATCCTCGCGTGGCAGGACACCGTGTTCACCGGCGACGACGGCCGACCGCTCGGGGTAATCGGGTCGGGGGCCGACATCACCGACCGTATCCGGGCCGAAAAGGAGCTGCGGGAGGCTCACGACGAGGCGAACCTCTACCTCGACATCATGACGCACGATATCAACAACGCGAACGCCGTCGCTCTCGGGTATGCCGACCTGCTCGAGACGACGCTCGGCGCGGGGGAGCGGGAGATGGTTCGGAAACTCAGGGCCGGCGTCGACCGGAGCATCGAGATCATCCAGAACGTCACGACGATAAGAAGGCTGCACTCCCATGAGACGGCGACGAAGCCCGTCGACCTCGACGCGATCGTCAGGGCCGAGATCGCCCACCATCCCGGCGCCCGGATCGCGTATCGGGGAGAACCGGTCGGGGTCATGGCCGACGACCTTCTCTCCGAGGTCTTTGCAAACCTCATCGGCAACAGTATCAAGTTCGGGGACCCGGAGATCGAGATCACCGTCAGGGTCGAGGAGAGCGGCGATCAGGTCGAGGTCTCGGTCGAGGATACCGGGCCCGGGGTGCCCGATGCAGTCAAACCAATCCTCTTCACCCGTTTTGCGCGGGGGAAGAGCAGCAGGAGCGGGAAAGGGCTCGGGCTCTACATCACCCGCACCCTGATCGAACGCTACGGCGGCCGGGTATGGGTCGATGACCGGGTTCCGGGGCGTCCGGAATGCGGCGCGGCGTTCCGGTTCACCCTCCTCCGGTCGGGCTGGAGACGGAAGCCGCCGGCGGCCTGCCCGTTGGTCACTGCCAGATCTTGACCGGATCGATCGCAGCGTCGATGATCAGGTCGAAGTCGAAGACTTCGAGCCAGCCCATCTTCTGAAACATCCGCATGAAACAGATGCCCACGACCTTCGCCCCGGGATGGGCCGCGACGACCGCCTGCACCGCTTCTTTCTCGACCGGGACGCCCGGCATCGAGAGACCGCCCATCAGGACGATCACCTTCGGGTCGAGGCTGGCCGCGTCGCCGGATATCTGCATCCCGACACCCTCGACGGGGCGAACCGCCTTCGCCGCCGCCTCGTCCACGTACGGCACGTAGACCTGCTCGATGGGGAGATCCCGGACGGCGAACCCCAGGAGTTCGATGAAGGGGGTGCAGGTTCCGGGACAGCCGTAGTAGACGACCTGGTCGCCCTCGTTGAGCCCTGCCTCCTTGAGGTACGCCTTGAACGGCCGGAGCATCCCCGGAACGCCGGAAAGTTGCTCTTTTAATTCCATGAAGGTCTGGTTGTCGCCGGGGAATATACCGTTTCCGGATGCGGCCAATATCTAGAGTAACCCGCATCCGGAGAGGTGGTAGAGCCTTCGGACGCGCTCGGCCGCCTCCTCTGATACCGCGCCCTGGATGCGGACGAGGATGGTCTCGATATCCTCTTCGGGCATGCACCCGAGATCTTCCCGGCCGGCGAGGATCTGGTCGGCGAGGTATCCCCAGTCCTCGTCCGAGAGCCGGGCGACCCGTTCTGCAAAATCCTCCTCGTCCGCTGCGATGTGGTTTGAGACCGGCGGGAGGATCGAGTGGAACTCGTGGCCCGACTCCGGGCAGAGGACGCCGCTGTACTCGGGGGCCAGTTTTCGGAGGATGGCAAAGTCCTTCTCGTCAAGTTCGCGTGCCATGGTTCTCTCCATTCATGGGAGCACGTTCCGGCAAAAAAGTGTTCGGCAGCTACGACTCCGAGAGGAGTTTTCCCGCCCGGGCGATGTTCTCCGTGTCGAGCTCCTCAAAGAAGATGGTGACCACCTGTGGGTCGACCCCGAACGTCTTCGTGACCGCGGCGGTGATCTCGTCTGCGAGTATCCGTTTCTGCTCAAGCGACCGTCCTTTGGCCATACGAATGGTTATTACCGGCATGATCTCTCAAAAGAGTGTTGGGCGGGAGGGTATTTATCGTTGCGCAGGCCGTCATCCGACCGGCACTTCCTCCCCCATCGTGAGCCCCACGATCTCCCGGACCGCCTGCCCGAACGGTTCCCACGCTTCCGGCGGCACCCGGCACCGGCCGGCGGCGGCTATCCGGGCGGCCGCACCGCTCACCTCCCGCTCGAGTATCCGTCCCAGCGCCTGCCGGGTTCCGTTGTTCTCCGGAACGCACCGGAGAAGGAGCGCCTCCGACCCCGGCCGGGAGCCCCGGACCCCAGCACCGGCTGCGCTGAGATCCGCGATGTCGTCGGCGACCTGCATCGCCTTCCCGGCGGCGAGACCGAACTCGCCGAACGCGGTGACGACCGCACCCTCCTCCCCCGTCGCCATCGCCCCCCAGGCGGCCGCGAGCGAGAAGAGACACCCGGTCTTTCTGGCGACGATCGTATCGTAGAGTTCGGCCGGCGGGAGATCCGGCCCCCCGAGCATCTCCCAGGTCACGCCCCGGGCCATCTTCCGCTGGGCCGACGCGAGCATCGTTACGTATCCGGCACCGTACGGGGCAGCGAGCGAGTAGGGGAGGGCGAGGATGCCGACGGCGTCGAGAACCGCCCGTCCCTGCCCCCTGGTGAGGTGGAGGGACGGGGCTCCCCGCCGGGCGGTATCCCCGTCCAGCATGTCGTCGAGGATGAGGCTTGCAGCGTGGGCGAGCTCGACGGCGCAGGCAAGGTCGAGCGCCTGCCGGGTGGGCGGCGCCGCAGGGGCGAGACCGGCGTGGATGTAGAGGAGGAGCCCGGCCCGCATCCGTTTTCCTTTCAGGAGGAGAGGGAGGACGCCGGGATCGATATCGGCCTCGCTGCCCGCCGTCTCCGCGATCCGGCGGTTGACTGCAGGACGTATCCCCGGAAGGAACTCGCGAAACGGTATCATGGCTCGTCACCCACGCCGATGCCGGTTAAGACATCCGGACGGTAAAAAGGTGTGGGTCGGATGCCGGGGGTATCTTCATTGCTCTGTAGGGCCCCGGGTCGTTCGGTGGTACAACAGTTGAACACCAGAGGATACCTGGAGAGCGGCGATGCGTTCGGGGACTGGCTCACGGGCGTCCTCGCCGACCGATTGAACGGGTGGCACGGGGGGATCCGGGTCTGCCGGATAGAGCCCGCATCGCACATCGTCTGCCGCTACGAGTTCGGGACAGGACTCCGTGTGGTCGGCAAATTCTTCGGCGCGCCGACCGGCGCGAGAACCCGCTACAACGCGGACGTGGCGATGGAGAACGAGTTTTTGAGGCTCCGCCGGGTCTCCGGCTGGATCCGCGTCCCCCATGCCGTCGCCACGAACAGCAACTTTCAGTCCGTCCTCGTGACCGAGTACATCAACGGCCCGACCGTGCGGGAACTCCTCGATGCGGGGGCATCCCTCTACGACCCCCTGACCGGCGTCGCGCACCTGCTCCGCCGGCTCCACGACGCCACCCGGACTTCCTTCAAGCGGGAACGCGACTTCGCCTACTTCCACGCAGTGCTCGACCAGAACGGCCTTCCCGGACCCCTGAGGGAGCGGTTCAACCGCCTTCTCGGGGCGTGGTGGCACGGCACGCGGCTCGACCGGGGGGGATGCATGGTTCACGGCGACGCCACGCCCGGCAACTACCTCTTCGACGGTGAGATCTGTGCAATCGACTTCGAGGGCGCCCGTCACGCCCACCCGGTCCGCGACCTCGGCATCCTCGCCGCGGAGATCAGGGCATCGGGCGCGAGCACTACGACTGCCGAAGACTACATCGGCCACCTGCTCTGGCAGTATAGCGGCAATGAGGATGAATTCCGGCACCATACCGCCGTCCTCCCCTTCTTCATGGCGCTCGGCTACCTCAGGATAGCGCGGCTGCCCTGGCGGGCGGCGGAACGCGACCGGCTTTTAGCGGAGGCGGAGGCGTGTCTCGGCGCGATCCACCGGTAGCGGGGGTTCTTTTCGACTGCTACGGGACGCTCATCGACGTCCTGACCGACGAGCGCGATATCGAGACCTACCGGTGCCTCTCGCGGTGGCTGATCTACCAGGGGGTCAGGATCGCCCCGGAAGACCTGCGGGACCTCTACACCTGCCGGGTCGGTGAGGCGCTCGAACAGACCGGTGAGCCCTACCCGGAGGTGCGGGTCGAAGAGGTCTTCTCCGGCATCTGCGCCGAACATGCCGTCTGGGAGATCGACGCGAAGCGGCTCGGTATCGAGTCCGCCCGGGCGTTCCGGGCCGCGTCGCTCCGGCGCCTCGGCGTCATCAAGAAGAGCAAACGGCTGCTCGACCTCTTCAGCGCAAAGAAGATAGGGGTCGTCTCGAACGGGCAGCGGGTCTTCTCGGAGCGGGAGATGCGGATGCTCGGGATCTACGATCGTCTCGGCTTCGTCATCTTCTCTTCCGATCTCGGCTGCCAGAAGCCGGATACCCGGATATACGCGGCGGCGCTCGGGCGGATGCGGCTCTCCGCCCTCGAAGTCCTCTTCATCGGGGACAACCCCGAGAACGACGTCGATGCTCCCCGGAGGCTCGGGATGCAGGCGCTGCACGTCGAGGAGGCGTGGACGCGCTATGGAGTCTAGCAGGCAGTGGGCCGTCCCGCCGCACGGCCGCGGGTTTCATGAGAGATGGGTGAGCATACGCTCCGGGAATGGAAGAACGACGGTGGCTGATCGCCCTGGGGGCGGGCCTTATCCTCCTCTCGCTCGTGCTCTACGCCCTGCACTTCCTGATCTTCCGGGACGTATTCCACATCAGCATCTACACGCTCGGCGATGTCGCGTTCCTCCCGCTCGAGATCCTCCTGGTGGCGGTCGTCTTTCACCAGGTGCTGGCGTCCCGCGACCGGCGGCAGAGGATGGAGAAACTGAATATGGTCATCGGGACGTTCTTCTCGGCGTTCGGGACACAGCTCCTGACCTACATCTCCGACAACGATCCCGACCTTGATCGGGTCCGGCCGATGCTCCTGGTCGACGAGACCTGGACGGACGAGACGTTTCGGGAGGTGGAGTCACGGCTGAAGCGGCACCCGTGCCGTGTCGGGATGGAGCGGATCGACCTCGCCGCCGTCAAGCGGTTCCTCGGATCGCGTGAGGATCTTCTCCTGCGGATGCTGGAGAACCCCGTGCTCCTCGAGCATGAGGCGTTTACCGAACTCCTGCGGGCGGTCTTCCACCTCAACGAAGAACTGCAGCGCCGCCCGGACGTCTCCAGCCTGCCGGAGACCGACACGGCGCATCTTGCGGGCGATCTCGAACGGATCTACGCCCTCCTGATCCGCGAATGGCTGGACTACATGCGCTACCTGCAGAAGAACTACCCGTACCTCTTCTCGCTCGCGATGCGGACAAACCCCTTCGACGAGACGGCATCGGCAGTCGTAGAATGAGGGGCGGAAAGCGTCAGGAACATGCATCTCGTGTGCGATGCGCCAAAAAAGGGTATATCAGCCTTCGCCGACTAAAGGGCCGTTACGCCAGCTGCGCCCGGATGTGCTGCACCGTCTCGGGATACCGCTTCTCGAGCCGGTTCTTCTTGAGGTTCTCGCGCACGATCCACCGGATATCCCGATCGTCGAGGGTCGCAAGTTGCCGCAGGTACTCAAAGCCAAGCGTGGGAAGGGCGGCGATGACCACGCTGAGCGTGTAGCCGAGCGCCTTCCGGAGCGCACGGAAAGCCTCGGACTGCCGCTCTTTTGCGGTGTAGATGCGGATCAGGATCTTCCTGTGGAACCGGAGCGCCGCCTCCGCGAGACCGGGTTCGGCCAGGAGATCCGGTTCGGCAATCCCCGCGACCGCGGCCCGCATCGCAAGCCAGGAACCCCCTTCTACCCAGCCCTCCAGCTCCGAAACCGTCGTATCGCGCTGCCGGGAGAGGAGATCCTGAAGCCCCATCGCCACTGCTTCCCTGATTCGCCACCGCGGGTCGACCGAAGCCTCCGCGAGATGTTTGAGCGCCGCCTCGACGCATCCCGGCGAGACCGACCCGATCGCCCCGATGCCGCGAACGCCGCAGAACCCGAGGAACTCGTGCGGGTCGCCCGTTGGGGCATCTTCCGGCGCAACAGAGGCAAGCTCGACGCAGAGGTTCCACAGCAGGTGCAGGTCGTCGGGATCGGCAACGGCAAACTCCTGCACGGTTCCGGCAAACGCCGCCGCAAGTTCCAGGTTTGCCCGGGGTCCGGGAAGACAGCTCTCCGCGACAAGGTACGCAAGCAGATCCCCGGCGTCGCCGCTCGCGAGAAGACCCGTGAGCAGCCGAGCAACCTCCTTGATATAGGTCTCTTTCCGGGTCATTGTCCTTAAAGAAGAACGACCTTGGGGCAGTAAAAATGATCGCTACCGGGCGGTTAGGGTTGCGACAAAGGCGTCAAGTGCCGCATGGACGTTCTCGCCGTTCCGCGCGGATATCGGGTGCACCATCTCCCCGGGGAGATCCCGGCTGACGGCCTCGGGCACTGCACCGGGGCAGTCGCACTTGTTCGCCATGAACGCGAGCGGCACATCGAGAGTCTTTAACTGGTTGTAGAAATACAGCGTCATCGCATCCACTCCCGTCGTGGCGTCCACGACGATGATCGCGCCGTCCATCCCCCGCGAGAGGATCTGCCGGACAAACTCGAACCGCTCCTGCCCCGGCGTACCGAAGAGGAAGATGGACTTATCTCTCATCGTCAATCTGCCGAAATCGAACGCAACGGTCGTGGGGCCCTCTTCCGAGGACGCCTCGATGTGACGGCTGCGGGGGTCGAGCGCCTGGATGAAACTGGACTTGCCTGCATTGAAGGAACCAAAAACGACGATCTTGAGCCTGCCTTCTGCCATTAGACTTCTATCTGTACCAGGATGTTTTAGGGTTTCGCTATGGTTGCGCCATGAAGATGATAACAACGTATTCGGCCACCGCCGCGAAAAATAATTTCCACGCGAGCCGATAAAGGTGAAATGATCGATCCCCTGCTCCGCCGGGGGCTTTGCGCCCTCCGGCGCAGGCGCCCAACATCCATATAACCGGCAGATCCAAGGTACTGGTATGGAGCCGGACGAAACGGATACCGTCGTGCAGAATATCATGGCAACCCTGGACAATCTCTTCCTTACAGAGAAGCAGGCACGGCTCCAGATATCCGCACTCGAGGAACGGCAGTACCCCCTGGCCGCGACGTTCGAGATGGTCAGCGACATGGATACAGGCACCGCCATCGAGGAGGCGCTTGTCGGGTTCGGCTTTGAGTATCACACCATCGACGAAGACGCCGAACTCTGGATCTCGGACGAACACGGGCTGATGGTCTTCCTCTACTTCACCGACCCGGACGGGCGGTACTACAACTACAGGATCGTCACATTCGACGTCGTCGGCGAGGAAGAAGAGATACCCGCGTGACCGGCAGGGCGGTGAGATGCCGTACCAGGTGCTATATATCGTAACCGACATCTGGTGTGCGGCGAGAATCTGGAGGAATTGAGATGGAGCGCTCGGTAAAGCATCTGATGGAGGATAGGGAGAAGCGGCGCGAGGAGAACATCGGCAAGTACATCGAGCAACTCTCGGACGAGAGCACACCCTACCGGCTGCGGGCGGCCGAGGCGCTCGGGATGTGCGCCGACCCCCGCGCAGTCGAGCCGCTGATTGCCGCTCTTGCAGACCGCGAGAACGAGGTCAGATGGGTCGCCGCGCAGGCGCTCGGGAGACTGCGCGACGCGCGGGCGGTCGAACCGCTCCTCGCTCTCCTCGGCGACCGCGACCGGTGGGCGCGGCGCGGTGCTGCCTGGTCGCTCGGCGAGATCGGCGATCCGCGTGCGGTCGAGCCCCTCCTCGTCCTTCTCGGCGACAACAAGAAAGACGTCAGGGCTGCCGCTGCCGAGGCGCTCGGGAAACTCCGCGACCGGCGGGCGGCAGGCACCCTCTCCACCGCGCTCGAGGGCGAGGAGGAGCCCGAGGTCCGGACGGCGATCCGCCGGGCGCTGCGCGAGATCACCGGCGAGGCGGGATTTTGACCGGAGAAGGAGAGCGGAGGCTCTTTCGCTACTATCCGGAGGATTTCGGGGCGCTCCCCGTCCGGGTCGTCCATATGGATCTCGTCTTCGACGTCTACGACGGCCACACCCGGGTCGTCTCCGCCCTCACCGCCGGGACGCTCGATGCACCGCTCTCGGCGCTCTCCCTGAACGCCCGCGACCTGGATATCCTCCGCGTGGAGTCCGCCGGATACGCCGTCGCCCATACCTACGACCGGGACGCCGCACTCCTCACCGTCGCCTTCGATCCCCCCGTCCCGGCCCGGACACAGTTCACCCTCGAGACCGAGACGATCTGCCGGCCGAGCACCCACGTCCTCGAAGGCCTCTACTATGACGGGCGGTGCCCCGGCGGGCCGCCCACCCAGATCACCCAGTGCCAGCAGTGGGGGTTCCAGCGGCTGGTTCCCTGCCTCGACGACATGACCGCGAAGTGCACCTACACGACGACGATCGTCGCGGACAACGGCTATACGGCCACCATCTCAAACGGCGACCCGGCAGGAGCCCGGATACCCTGCGCACCCGGGCGCTCCGTCCAGAGATACGAGAACACCAGAACCCCGATGGCGCCCTACCTCTTCTTCCTCGGGGTGGGGTGCTACGACACCCACCGGCGCGAGCTCGAGTATCCCGACGGACGGACGTTTGCCCTCGAACTCCTCGCGAAACCCGGCTCTGAGGCGGAGGGAGCGGAGCGTGCGCTCGAGATCCTCGCGGACGCCGTGATCTGGGTCCACCTCTTCACCGGGCCGGCACAGTACCGCGACCGCGAGACCCGGGAGGAGGTGTGGCGGCTCGTGCGGGTGCGCGACGAAGCGAAACGCACCGGCGACGTCCGTACGCTCGAAGAGACCAGGAAGACGCTCAACAACCTCATCTCGACTATCACACCGGGTTACGCCTACACCGGGGCGGTCTACCGGGAGATCGCCATGCAGAACTCCGACTTCGGCGGGATGGAGAACGTCGGGAACACGACGATCGCCGCGAACCGGCTCATGCCCGGGCCCGACACCACCGACCCGGCCTTCGAGTACCTGGTCCGGGTGAAGGTCCACGAGTACTACCACAACGAGAACGGCTCCGAAGTGACCGGGTGGAGCCCGTTCGAGATCTGGCTGAACGAGGCCGTGACCGTCCACGTCGAGAACCAGCACCACGCCTTCCTCTTCGGCGAGACCTACTCCCGCATCAAGACCGTGCTCGAACTCCTCGACCCCGCAGACGGGACGCTCACGCTCGACCGGGGCGCAGGATCGATGCCGATCGAGCCGGACGGGTTCAACGACCCGAACGACCTCATCACCGGCGTCACCTACGTGAAAGCCCCCGAGTTCGTCCGGATGATCGAGACGCTGATGGGAAGAGAGGTGTTTGCAGAGGCGCTCGGCCGCTACCACGACCGGTTCCGGCACGCGAACGCCTCGCGGGCGGATTGGCTGCGCTGCATGGAGGAGGTCTCGGGGCAGGACTTCGCGGGAATGGCTGCGGTCTGGCTGAAGGAGAAGGAGTACCCCGTCCTCACGGTATCCCCCGCGTACGACCCGGCCGCCCGGCGGTTCACCCTCGCCTACCGCCAGAACCGCTCGCCCGGCGGCCATCACTGGGAGTTCCCGTTCCGGTTCGCGCTCGTCGACGCCAGGGGCGGGGATATCCGGGAGACGACCGTCCGGATCGCCGACGAGGCCGGAGAGATCGTCCTCGACGGCGTCGACCGCCCCGCGTTCCTCTCGCTCAACCGCGGCTACTCTCTCTATGGGAAGACGGCGTATCAGGCGCCGGAGGACGAACTCTACCTCCAGGTCGAGCGAGATCCCGACACCGTCGGCCGGTTCACCGCGTTCCTCGCGCTCGCCGACCGGGAGATGCTCCGGCTCCTCGATAATCCGGGTGCAGCCGTCTCCGACCGGTTCGCCGACCTCTGCGCCGCTCTCCTCGCCGACGATGCCCTCATGGAGGAGGCGGGCGGGCAGTTCCTGACCATCTTCCCCTCGGTCGAGGACGAGCGGTTCGCCCACCGTTACCGCGCGCTCCATGACGCCCGAAGAACGATCCTTACCGCCGTCGCCGCACGGGGCGGCGAGACCCTCCTCCGTGTTTATCGGCAGGCGGCAAAAACGTCTTCCGCCGCGCCCCGCAGCCTGGAGGAAGAGGCCGCGGCGATCCGGAACCGGCAGAGGAAGAACGCCTGCCTCTCGATCCTCGCGACCCGGGACACTCATGAGGTTCACCAGCTCCTTCTTCACCAGTTCCGGGAAGCGACGGTCGCAACCGACCGGCTCACCGCGTTCTCGCTGATCCTCGAGAGCAGCGCTCCTGAACGGCAGGAGATCCTCGAGGCGTTTGCGGCAGAGTCGGCAAGAAGCCCCATCGCGTGGGAATCGTTCCTCGCCACCGTCGCCGGAAGCGACTGCGACGACCTCGTTCCCATTCTGGAACGGATCGAGTCCTCGCCCGCCTTCGCACCCGAGCAGGCCGACCAGCAGCGGGCGCTCTATGGGCGGTTCGCGCTGAACAGGAAGCGGTCGCTCGAGACCGAAGAGGGGCGGGCCTACCTTACTGAGGTGCTCCGGCGGCTCGCCCCGGTCAACGAGTACAGCACCGTCCGGGCTCTCGACGCGTTCGCGTTCATCGATGCGATGGAGCCCCGCCACCAGGTTCCGGCGGTCGGGGTGCTCGCAGACCTCCTTTCTTCCCTCGACCCGGGTGCATACCCCGCGGTCTGCAACAACGCCCGCCGCTTCCTCCTCGGCGCCCCGGAAGCCGTCCGCGCCTACGAGGCGGAGCACGGGGCGATCCCGGCCCTCCGGGAATCCGCCCCCTGATCTACCCGTACTCGAGGTGCAGCCCGACGCCGGTCTCCCGGACATCCGCCACCCGTGCAAGCGCAATCTTTGCCGCGAGATCGGTGCAGTGGCAGGGGTGGAGAGCGGCCGGCCGCACCTCGGCAAAATAGCCGAGGATGCCCTCTATCTGCTCCGGCGGTGCATCGAGGAGATGGAACCCGCCGATGACGTCGGCGACCCGATCCTCGTTGCAGACCTCGCGCGCCTGCTCGACGATCGAGCAGATCCCCGAGTGCGAGCAGCCCGTTATGACCACCAGCCCCCCCTCGGTCTTGCAGGCGAGTGCGGTGTCGTCGAGGACGGTGTCGTCCCGGATGCCGTCGGGGGTGTAAACGTAGCCGCACGGGGGCACCCTCTCGAACTCGAACCGCCGCTCGATCTCACCGAGGAAGACCAGGTTCTCGGTCAGCCAGAGGGGGGCCGGGGTGAGGAGGACTTTCCCGTGCCGGAAGAGTTCCTCGACCGAGAGATGGCACCCGATCTCCCCGACGCCGTTGCAACTCCGGGTGAGGAACGCATCCGGATGGGCGATGAACGTGGGTTCGACACGTTCGCGCCCCTCGAAGATTGCCTCGGTATGGAGCCTGAGGAGGGCGTCGAGACCCCAGGTGTGGTCGAGGTGGCCGTGGGAGATGACGATCTCATCGACGTTGAGGAGATCGATTCCCATCTTTCGGGCGTTGGTAACTAGGATGCCCGAGTAACCGGCATCGAAGAGAACCCGGGTTCCGCCGTCCTCGATGTGAATGGAGAGCCCCGGCTCCGCGAGGAAGTAGCGGTCGGTGAGGGTGGCGTTATCCACGAGGACGCTCAGTTTCATCCGCAGCGCCTCCGGCAGAGAGCGGCGGAAGAGGCCCTCCCTGACGCTGCTCCGGCCGCGAACAAATCCATGCAGATACTGGGGACGTCGCGGTTAAGAAGGTATCCTGCAGCCGCCGGAGAAAAGAAGTCACTCCCCGCAAAACGCTATGTCGAGGTAACATGATGGAATCGGGTTATGAAACCTTCTCTCCCGGAGAACCGGCGGAACTCGAGGCGATCGGCCTCAAAGCCGGGATGCGGCTCGGCCTCGATCGTCTGAAGAACCTGCAGGAACGCTGCGATGTAGAGGTTATCCTCTACTTCGACGAAGACCTCGCCCGGAACTCGACGCTTGACGCGGACTACACGGACTTCCGGATCGTCCCGGTGCAGGCCCGGCCGTTCATGCCGCTCGCGGTCTTCCTGCGGACGATGGCGGAACAGGATCCGGGGTTTGCAGACCGCATGCGGCGGGAGCCCCCGGCGGTCGAGGTTCTCGAGACCGGGACGCTCGACCGCTACTCGGGATGCGTTGCCTGCAGAAAGCCGTACGTGAAAGGACTGATGCTGTAATCCCGGTCTACCGGCGCCCCGCTGCCCCGCTGCGGCTGCTGTGCGCCCGGAGACCGAGATCGAAGGTTGCAAGAACCCGGCGGCAGGTGCAGTGGCTCCCGAGGTGGCAGAGAGCAGCCTTCGTCACCTCGAACCGGATGGGGAAGTCGATACCGGGGATGATCTCCGGGAGGTCGCCGAATCCAAGCGTGATGTGCGGCGAGTAGCGCTCGTATGCGGAGGTCTTCGGAAATCGCATGAGGCACTCGACGGACGGCGCGGACGCTTCCCCGGAGAAGAGCGAAGGCCCCGTCGAAGGCGCCTGATACGGCGTCATCTTGTTCATCACGGTCTTGTGAAAGAGTTGGAGGATCTCCCCCCTGAGGATGTGAAAGGTGGAGACGGTCTTTCCTGCGTTTTTACGGTGTTTTGCAACGGCGTCGATGGTCAGGGCCATGGGGGAGCAGTGCTGCGTAATCCGCTCGACCTTCGCGGCGATCTCCGGGAGATCCTCGCGCCGTGCCGGGAACATCGCGGCCGATATGTGCGGGAGGCAACCCTCGCGGTCGAGACGTATCCCTCCATCCGGGTTGCCGGCGAGTAGCGTCCGGTTCGCGCTGATCGCCATATCCATGATCGGGCCGGGCGGAAGGAGGACGACATCGACGGCGATCGTTTCGGGAAGTTCATGCATGGTGCCGAAGAGAGCGGTGGAGGTAAAAAAGCGTTTTCCCCCGGAGATTAACTCCCCATCACGTGACGCTCAGAGGCACGCCCCGGCCGCGATCACCACCGTACACCGAAGATCGGCTCCTCCTCGACGAGGTTCGTGATCCTTCGGACGCTCGCCTCCATCGGGATCTCCTTTCCGCTGCAGAGCCCGAGTTTGAGTTGTTCCAGACCTGCAGCCACCGAGTCGTCCTTCGAACGAACGCCGTTTACCGTCACCCTGAACGTCAGCGTCACCAACCATTGGGTCGTCTCCATCTCTTCCCCCTCACAACGTGGACGGAGTATACCGCCGGCGGGTCATAAAGGCATCCCATGACCGGGTTGTACACCGGGTACCCCGTGCGCCGGGAACAGCAAAAAAGGGTGGACTGATGGGCGAGAACGGAGACCAGCACGGGAGTATGAGAACGTACAGAGAGGTGTTGAAGCGTTTCATCACGAATGGAGGTATCGTTGTAGTCACGCATCCGGTCCGTACCGGCTCACCCGTATCCCGACCGCAATATATTTTTCAGACAATAAAAGGTTTCCACAGTGCCCGGCGGATCGCCCCACCCCGGGCAGGTGGGAGCACCCGTGCATAACGATTATATATAAACACCAGGGAGTTCAGGACTCCGAAGACTGCCCGGGAGGGATGGGGGATGATCCAGGTATCCGCGATTGCGCCCCGGAGGGGGACGGGAAGGCTGACGAACGCTTGTTTCACAGGCGCACTCCTGCTCATCCTGCTGCTCGTCCCGGCAGCGGCGGCAGCCCCGTCGGTGATCGTCTCCAACTTCACCGTCACCCCCGCCGTCCTGATGCCCGGCGACGAAGGGACAATCGCCGTGGTGCTCACGAGCACCGCCCCGTCGGCCGCGGGATCGCCGATCAACATCCGGCTCGACCCCGGCACCGGGGAGACGAACACCTCGACGGAGACGGAGGAGAACGCCTACATCGAGAGCGTGCTCCTGGCGAGCACGGACGTCGAGGTCATGACCGGGAGTTTCCAGGATATCGGCGAGATCGGCCCCGGCCAGTCCTTCCCGCTCACGTTCCGGATCCGCGCCCCGGGAGAAGAGGGGATCTACTTCCCGGAAGTCTGGGTCAGCGTGCGGGACGGCGCCAACGTGCGGTATCCCGTGCCGGTGAACGTCAACTCCGCACACGCCCTGATCAAGAGGCCCGCGCTCCGGGTGGAGCGAACCGTCCCGGCATCCGTCGACCCGGGCGACCCCTTCAACGTCACGCTGACCCTCCATAACGACGGGCAGGCCACCGCGAGCGACATCTCCGTCGGCGTCAACGCGAGCTCCGGCGGGATCGCCCCGCGGAACTCGGAGAACTACTATATCCCCGAACTCGAGGCGGGAGGCCACACCATCCTGAACCTGACCTTCGAGACCGATACCAGCGCACCGCTCGGGCTTACGCCGATCCTCGTCACCGTCGACTACCGGGGCGCCGACCTCGCACCGTCTAGAGAGGTCGCGACGATCGGGATTCCCGTCGTCGGCAGCGCCGAGATGGGCGTCGCCTCCATCAGAACCGAGCCCGCCCGGATCACCGCCGGGGAGACGGTCGACCTGACGATCCGGCTGGAGAACACCGGAACCGCGGATGCGGAATCGGTCAGGGCGACAATCGAGGATCTCGCTCTCCCGGGCTCAAAAGAGGCGTTCCTCGGGACGATCGAGCCGGGGAACGACGGCCCCGCCGTCTTCTCCCTCGTAGCCGACGAGGCGGGAGAGTTCGGCTACACCCTCGTCGTCCGGTATACCGACGACTACGGCGAACATACCGTTCGGCAACCCTTGCAGATCATCGTCACCGGGCAGAACCCGGTCCCGGTGATCGCGGTAGCGGCGGTCGTTCTCATCGTCGCGGTAGCGGTTGCGATCTACTGGTACCGGCGGCGAAAGGAGGAGTGACCGCGGTGTTCTCAGGGATCAGGGTCTCCGCGTTCCTGGCGTGGAAGTCGATCCAGCGCGGGAGCCGGGGGACGTTCGCCCTCACCATCATGATCATCGCCCTCATCTTCGTGAACCTGGTCTTCCTGCCCTCCATCATCTCCGGTGTCGTCGTGACCTTCGATGCCCAGTCGATCGACTTCGACCTCGGGAACCTGGTCGTCGAGCCCCGGGAAGGTAGCCGCTACATCGACGGCGTGGACGGCCTCCAGAAGAGAATCGAGCAGATCCCGGGGATCACGGGCACGTCGCCCCGGATAGCCGCAGGGGTGACGTTCTCGTACCGGGGCCGGAGTGCCGCGAGCACGCTCTACGGCATAACCCCGGAGGACGAGCGATCGGTGACGAGGATCGCCGATTACATGACCGCGGGGGAGTTCCTCTCGGGTGGCGATACCGATGCGATCGTCATCGGCGCGACCCTCGCGGGGACGGAGGGGGAGGAGGCGGGCGGCCTTCCCTCGCTCGAGGGTGTCGGGGTCGGCGATTCGATAGAAGTGGCCTACCCGAACGGCCTAGCAAGGACTTACCGGGTGAAAGGGATCTTCGAGACCCAGTCCTTCGGCGTCGATACGGCGGCCTTCGTCACCACCCGCGAGATGAGCGGGGTGCTCGGGCTCGACGACCAGGCGTCCGCGATCCTGGTCAAGACCGCGGTCAACGGCAGGGAGGAGGAGTACAAGACGGAAATCCTCTCCTACGGCGTCCAGGAGGACGTCCTGACGTTCCGGGAGAAGTCGGGGGGATTCGTCGAGCAGGCGATCCAGAGTTTCAACATCATCAACGCCATCTCGACACTCGTCAGCCTGATCATCGCCATCGTGGTGGTCTTCATCGTGATCTTCATCAACACCGTGAACCGGCGGCGGCAGATCGGGATCCTGAAGGCGATCGGTATCGACCAGCAGATCATCATCAACTCCTACGTCCTCCAGGTGCTCTTCATCACCACCGTCGGGGCGCTCGTCGGGATCGTCCTGAACGCCGGGGTATCGGCCTACCTTACCGCCTACCCCCTCGTCTTCCCCGGCGGCCCGGTCTACCCGGACGTGGAGGCGTCGGCCATCCTCCGGAGCATCGCAAGCCTCTTTGGAGTCTCGGTGGTGGCGGGCTACATCCCGGCGTGGCGGATCGCGCGGGAGGATATCCTCACCGCAATCAGGGGATGAAAGGATGATCACCGTCCAGAACCTCACCCGGGTCTATACGATGGGGAAGGTCGAGGTCCGTGCCCTCGCGGGCGTCTCGCTCGAGGTCGCAAAGGGCGAGTTCGTCGGGATCATGGGGGCGAGCGGCAGCGGCAAATCGACGCTCCTCCATATCCTCGGGCTCCTCGACCGTCCCACCTCCGGGATAGTCACGATCGACGGGACGGATGTCCTGGCTCTCTCCGACCGCCAACGAACCCTCTTCCGGCTGAACCGGCTCGGCTACGTCTTCCAGGACTACGCGCTCATCGGGGAACTCACCGCGCTCGAGAACGTCTACTTAACGTCGCTCGTCCGGGGGGCATCGAAGGACGAGTACCTCGAGCGGAGCGCCGATATCCTCCGGCGGGTCGGCCTCGGCGACCGGATGGATCACCGGCAGAGCGAACTCTCCGGCGGCGAGCAGCAGCGCGTCGCGATAGCCCGGGCGCTCGTGAACAATCCGAGCATCCTGCTCGCCGACGAACCGTGCGCGAACCTGGACAGCCAGACCTCGAAGAGCATCCTCGACCTCTTTGCACGGTTAAACGAGGAACTCGACCAGACGATCGTGATGGTCTCGCACGAGGACTGGCACAAGGAGTACTTCTGCCGGATCGTCACCCTCCGGGACGGGCTGATCGGGGAGATGGTGGAGTGCAGGCGGGGCTGAAACACTCCGCGAGGTAAGCGGCCCGAAAGATGCGCCCAATCCAGTGGGAGGGACTGAAAATACCGCTCAGATATTTTTATATCTGACGCAGCATACAAGCCCGGCCGGTGAGAGGCATGCAGGAACAGAAGACCTTCAGGTGCAAAGACCTCGGCCTCGAGTGCGAGTTCGAGGAGAAAGCAGTGAACGAGAACGAGCTGATGAAGCGGGTCGAGGGGCATGTCCAGACCGCTCACCAGATGAACCTGGAACAGCCGGACGTGCAGGAGAAGATCCGCAAGGCGATGAAGTGAGGGGGGCCTGTGCTCCCGAGACTCTTTTTCGGGATTCGTGTGTCGAACGTCCCTGAAATCCTGCCACAGAGAGAACTCCGGCACCCACGCCGGGGAGACAGCAGGTTCATCAGGGATGCCTGCCACTATGGCCGCGTATGGTGCAGCATCCGCATCCTAAAAGACACCTGCCCGAGGACGAAGCCGCCCGACGGCGCTGGCAGCACCCCGAGTCCATCCTCGAAGGGATCGGGCTTGCTTCCGGCTCGACCTTCATCGACGTCGGGTGCGGGGAGGGGTTCTTCGCGCTCCCTGCCGCGCGGATGGTCGGGCCGCACGGCCGCGTCTGCGGGATCGATATCGACGCCGAAGCGCTGGATCTCCTGCAGGAGAAGGCTTTTGTCGAGGGGCTCGACAACGTCGTCCTCCACCACGGGATGGCCGAGGAGTATGTTCTCTGCAACGGCTGTGCGGACGTCGTCTTCTTCGGCATCGACCTCCATGACTTCGTCGATCCGGTTCGGGTGCTCGTAAACGCGAGAGAGATGGCAGCCCCGGAAGGCCTGATCGTCGACGTGGACTGGAAGAAGGAGCCGCTCCCTCTCGGCCCGCCGACGGCAAAGAAGTTCAGCCCGGAGCATGCGGCGGCGTTGATGGCGGAGGCGGGACTGGTCGTCAGGACGGTGGCCGAATCAGGGCCGTATCACTACATCGTCACGGCCGTGCCGGATAAAAGAAAGAGGTAGGGTTTACTTCAGGTTTGCAATGCCGCCGTAGTTGACGGCGTTCACGAACGCATCGAGATCCTGCTTGGAGCCGCCTTCAACACTGACATAGACCATGAATCGTTCGTTCACGCCGATCCAGGTGGCGTAGGAGTCGGGTTTGCTGAAGAATTCCCAGGACGGGTGGCCGGCGACCGTGCCCTGCCTGTAGTAGCCCTCGGTCGTCTCGAACGAGACAAGCGAGTCCCAGGACTCCCAGTAGCCCACGTCGTAGTAGGCCGAATCCTGGATCAGAACCGTTGCCCAGGCATTCTCCTTGCCGTAGTCACAAGACGCCCAGGTCCACTGGCCGTCCTCGACCGTCAGTGACGCCCCTACAGGCTCTTCTGCAGTCCACCCTGCAGGCGCATCCGGGAGGAGCGGGATCAACGCGGTAAACGGAACTGCGTTCACGCTTCCCTGTGCGGCCCCGGAGGCGCCGCTCTCGCCGGCGGTGACGGTCGGAGCGGTTCCGGAGGAGGTTGCGTCGGTCGTATCCGATGTACCTGTACAGCCCGCCGTCATGAGGCAGAGCACGAGCAGCGCAGAAAGCCCCAGAATCATTGCTGGAGAGATGGTTTTCATAATAATGCCCTCTGAACGACCAGAATGATAGAATAATATTTATAGATTCTTATTTTGCCTTGCCGGCGGTTCTAATCATCTTAAATCCGTTCTTAACCGTGCTATGAATCTCTCGTTAAAAGACCGGTTCCGAAACAATCGGATCCCAATACGCCGGGATCGTGAATATCATTTCCAGGGGTTTAAGAAAAGTATTTAACAAATCCGGGAGACCTTACCGCATGGTTCAGAGAAAGAGCATCTGCAGCGTCCTGGTTGCAGGACTGCTGGTAATGTGCCTCCTCGGTGCCGGCTGCACGTCGCAGCCGACGGAGGAGGGGACCCCGACCGCGACGCCCACTGCGGCAGAGACCACAGCCGTTCCGACCGCGACGCCCGCCGCAGCGTATGCCTTCAACGAGACGAACGCCAACGAGACCGTCGCCGTCCCGGCCGGAAGCGAGATCACCATCAGCCTCGATGAGAACCCGACGACCGGCTACGAGTGGAACGTCACCTCGTCGACCGGGCTCGAGTACGTGAACGACACCTACATCGCGCCGGAGACCGAGCTCGTAGGTGCCGGAGGCGTGCACGTATGGCAGTACCTCGCCGCCGAGCCCGGTTCCGCCGAGTTCTCCGCGATTTACAAGCGTTCCTGGGAAGAGACGACCGGAAACGAGACCACGTTCTCGATGGCATTCACCATCGAGTAACGGCTCACCTTTTTTTTACATCCCCCGTCACCGGCCGTTCCCGAACCACCGCAGAACCGCCGCACCCCGCCACGGCCCCCCGCGTGCCGCATAGACCAGTTCCGGCCCGAAGGCAAGAAGATCCAGGAGGCTCCTCCTCGCCGCCACGGGATCGTCCATCCTGAAGGGCAGCCGGGGTCTCCCCCCCGGAACGACGGCAGAGAGCAGATCCCCGACGATAGCGGTGCCGCCGGCGATAAGAACCGAGACCGAGCCGGGGGTATGCCCCGGCGTGGGGACGATCCTGCCCCGGATGCCGAATGCCCCGAGGTCGGCGATGCCCCCGATGATGATGTCAGGCTCAACACCCCCCGAGCCGGAGTCGATCTTCCTCTCGCGCACAAACCGGATCAGGCCCGGGACGACCCCGGCAGGGAAGCGCAGACCGCCGACCCCGAGGCGCACAGCACCGGCATCGGCCTCATGAACGGCGACCGGTGCGCCGGTCAGATCCCGGAGCGCTTCGGCACACCCGTAATTTTCCGGGTGTCCGTGCGTGACCAGGATTAAGGAGACCTCATCGCGCCTGAGGCCCGCCTGCTTCATCGCGGCCAGGATGGTCGCCTCATCCCCGGGGTTACCGGTATCGACCAGGAGCACGCTCCGGTCCCTGACGATGAACGCAGAGGTCGCGCCGAGCGGCACGGCGACGACTGCGGGAAGGCGGCGGGTGGCGGAGCTCTTCGGCTCCGGTTCCAGGACTCGCCTGCTCCCGACAGGATCCACTGTATTCCAACCGTCGGCCTTCATGGCATTCCCACCATGGGATGTCCTCTCCCTACATCAATGATTCGGTCAAGAAGAGGAGACGAGATGAACCCGAAGGGAAAAAGGCCGAAAATCAGGGAGATTCACGAGATAGAGGCCAGGAGTCCCGACAGCATTTCAATACGCATATATATTGTACAAAGCAAGTCTGGAACTATGGCGTATGAGAAACTGGCACCCCGACACCTCCTTGTAATCCTCGTAGTCCTTTCCCTGGCGCTCGTCGTCCCGGCAGCCGCACAGGATACCGGTACGCGTCTGGTGAAGCCCGGTGAGACGATCGAGGTCGGAGCCGAACCGATCGTCCTCGACCTCATCGGTCTCCGCAACGCGAGTTCGTTCAACCCGATCACGGAACTCAGGATGTATCCGAACGAAAACCCCGCAAAACCGGTTCAGCGGGTCATCGGTGTCCCGAAGGACAGCTACTTCACGATCAATGTCTATACGTTCAAAGGGCATTACGGACGGTATTTCGCGTATAGCAGGGAAGACGGCCTGATTCACGAGAGCAGCATCGTATTCGTCCACGCTTCGCCGCCGACGGTCACGGAGACCGTTGCCGAGGTCACGGAGACGCCCACGGAGACCCCGACGGCCACGGCCACGCCGGAACCGACGCAGGCGGCGCTCCCGGGAGTCATCGCAGTCGCCGCGCTCGGCATCTGCGGGCTGCTTGCAGCGGCGCGGAAACGATAAGCGTATCCGCACAGGCCGGCCCCGCACTATTTTTATCTCAGAACCGCTCCGAACGTGCTCATCGACGGCCGGACGAAGGGAAAAAAAGAGGGTATATCGATATTCGTTACGCCAGGTAGTCGTCCGGGCGCGGGATCTGTTCCTTTAAGCCCTTCCGCTTGCGGATGGCCTTGACCACATCGTTCACAATACCGGCGGGGACCAGTTCGAACCCGGCGAACTCGGTGCTCCACATCGCACGGCCTTCGGTGGCGGAACGGACATCTCCGGCGAACCCGAAGAGCTCGGCGACCGGCGCCCTGCCGACGATCGTCATCGTGTCGCCTTCGCTCAGCATGTCGAAGACCTGACCGCGGCGACCCTGGATCTGGGAGGTCGCCGCGCCCATCTGATCGCTCGGGACGGTGATCTGGATCTTCTGGATAGGCTCGAGGAGCGAGTCGCCGGCCATCAGCACGCCTGCCTTGACGGCGCTCCTGACTGCCGGGATGACCTGCGCCGGGCCACGGTGGATGGCGTCCTCGTGGAGTTTCACGTCCACCAGCCGGATCTTCAGGTTCTGGACCAGTTCGTCGGCGAGGGGGCCACCACGGAGCGCTTCGCGCCAGCCGTCGAGGACCAGTTCCATCGTCTCGTTGAGGTACTGGATACCCTTCGTCATGTCGATGAACATGTTGGTGCCCTCGATCGCCTTGATGTTCTTGGCCTCGTCCTTGTCCATGCCGGCTGCAACGAGAGCGTCACGCCGCTCGATCGCCTGCTGGTTCATCGAGACCTCGCCGTCCTGGATCAGCTTCACGATTGCCGGATCCATCGGTTCGAGCTCGATGTAGAACCGGTTGTGGCGGTTCGGCGACTTTCCTTCGACCGGGCCGACGCTGCCCGTGACCGTCTCGCGGTAGACGACGATCGGCGGAGAGGTGATGATGTCGACGCCCTTGTCGCGCTTGATACGGCCGGTGATGATCTCGAGATGGAGTTCGCCCATGCCGCTGATCAGGTGCTCACCGGTCTCCTCGTTGATCGAGACCTGCACCGTCGGGTCTTCCTTCCCCACCTGGCGGAGAACCTCGACGAGTTTCGGGAGGTCCTTCATGCTCTTCGCCTCGACGGCGACGGTCATGACCGGCTCGGAGTAGTGCTTCAGCGACTCAAAGGGAGTCATCTCGATGAGGGACGTGACGGTCGAACCGACGATGGCGTCTTTCAAGCCCGTCACGGCAGCGATGTTCCCGGCAGGGAGCGCTTCCACCTCGATCCGCTCGGCACCCATGAAGATACCAACCTGGGCGAGACGGTTCGCGCGCTTTGCCGCACCCATGATGTAGCACTCGGTACCCCGGCGGAGTGTTCCCGAGAAGAGACGGCCAGTAGCGACCTCGCCTGCATGCGGGTCGAACGAGATGTCGGTGACCATCATGCAGACAGGACCGTTCGGGTCGCACGCGACCATGGCCTTGCCCTCGGGAGTATTGTAGTCGCCGTGCCAGATGATGTGGATACGCCGGTCCTGGGCCTGGAGGGGGTTAGGCAGGTGCTTGACCACCATATCGAGGAGCACGGCGTGGAGGGGGCTCGACTTTGCCAGCCACTTCATGTCGCCGGAATTGCACTTCTCAAAGACGTCCTTGAACGAGACGCCGCTGCTCTTCATGAAGGGGACGGAGACGGCCCAGTTGTAGAGCGCGGAGCCGAAAGCGACGGTGCCCTTCGCGGCATCGAGCTTCCAGCCGTCGTTGTACATCTTCTCGTTCATGCCCTTGATCAGCTTGTTGACCTTGTCGATCACCTTCGCAAGGCGGATCTGCATCTCCTGCTCGTCCACCTTCAGCTCGTTGACCAGCCGATCGACCTTGTTGATGAAGAGAACCGGGCGGACGCCTTCCTTCAGGGCCTGCCGCAGCACCGTCTCCGTCTGGGGCATGGTCCCCTCGACCGCGTCCACCACGACGACGGCGCCGTCCACCGCACGCATCGCCCGGGTCACGTCACCGCCGAAGTCCACGTGACCGGGGGTATCGATCATGTTGATGAGGTACTCTTCCCCGCCGTATGTGTGGACCATCGAGACGTTGCTCGCATCGATGGTGATGCCGCGTGCCTGTTCCTCCTCGTCGGAGTCCATGAAGAGCTGCCGGCCGGCGAGCTCCTCGCTGATCATGCCCGCTCCTGCAAGCAGGTTATCCGAGAGTGTTGTCTTTCCGTGATCGATGTGGGCAACGATACCGATGTTCCGGATGCGCTCCGGCTTGTCCATCAGCTCCGTCACCCGCTCTACCATCTTCTTTCGTCTGGTCATAGATTACACCAAAAAAAGTAATAGGATTTTTAGCGGGCTGCCTTTGCGATACGCTCTCTCTCTTCTTTCTTCGAGACGGCGTAGGAACGGGTGTCGCCGTTCGCCGCAGAGATCAGTTCCTCGGCAAGCGCCTCGCTCACGCTCTTCTTCTTCTTGTGGCTCGCCTGCAGAACACCGGCGGTGATGAACCGGAGCGCAGTGTCGACACGACGCTGGGGAGCGGTATCGACCGACTTCGGGACATTGATGCCGCCGTACTTCAGCCGGACGGTCTCCTCGCGGGGGCCGGTGTTCGCGACCGCGTCCACCAGCACCTGAACCGGGTTCTTCTTGGTCTTCTTATTGACGATCTCGAAGGCATCCCGGACGATCCGGATGGCGAGTTCTTTCTTGCCGGTGTTGTTCTCGGTCTGCATTATCTTGTTGATCAGCCGCTCGACGATCAGCATATTGCTCTTGTTGAACTGCTGACCGACGAGCTTGCCGCAGGAGTGCGGCACGATCATCGCGTGCATGTTCACGTAACGGGCAAGGCTCGGATCGTGGATCTCGACCTCGCTCATGTCCCAGCGGTTAAAGAGGAGCTGCTGGGGCTGCTGTGCTCCTGCCTCTGCTGCTTCTACCATTGCTTACTTACCTCCGCGGCTTCTCCTTGCGACCCGTGACCATTTCACGCAGACTGACGTTGTTCACCTTGGTCACGACAAACCGGACGCCGGGGATATCACCCTTCGACCTGCCCAGTCTGCCGCCGATGCCCTCGATCTCGACTTCATCGTGCTCGTCGATGAAGTTGATGGCACCGTCGCCGACGGCGAACGCCGTTACCTGCCGGCCGTTCTTGATCAGCTGCACGCGGACGCACTTTCTGATCGCAGAGTTCGGCTGCTTTGCCTCGACACCCACCTTCTCGAGAACGATCCCGCGGCCCTGCGGTGCTCCCTCAAGGGGGTCAGCTTTTACATCGAGCCCGAGCTGGCGGCGCGCGTAGCCAGTGTCATGCCACCGGTTATTATTTGCATCGCGCTTCAGTTTTCGGGCTGCAAATTTTCCATTTCCCATCGAATACCCTCGAATTAGTTGAATTTGTGGATAGGAGCAACTCCTGGTGTGCTATAAAACAACGCGCGTTACGGATTTATATATTGTGGAACCCGCTTGCACGCCGATCTTCTGCCCTAGGTATTAGATCGGGAGCTGATATAATATTATACCCTGGCGGGCAACCTTCATTGATGACAACCCGGATATACAAAGAGGTTTTTTTCGAGGCGACCCACCGCCTGATCCATTACCGGGGGAAGTGTTTCCGGCTGCACGGCCACCAGTGGCGTGTGGAGGTCTGGATCGATGGGAAGGCCGACGAACGCACGGGGATTGTTCTCGACTACAACTGTATTAAAGAGGTCGTCGGGCGGTTCGACCACCAGGTGATCCTGAACAAAGACGATCCCATGGCGGCATGCATCGAAGAGTTCCACCCGGTCGTCACCACCTCCGGCGACCCGACGAGCGAGCACCTCGCAGGGCTGATAGCAGAGATGATCGACGCCGAGGCCGCGCGGCAGGGACACGACGCCCGCGTCGCAAAGATACGGGTCTGGGAGTCGACAACCTGCTACGCAGAGCGCACCTATGATCGTCAGTGAGATCTTCCGGAGCCTCCAGGGGGAGGGGAAGAACCAGGGACGGCCCTGCACGTTCATCCGGCTCGCCGGGTGCAACCTCAGGTGCGCCTGGTGCGACACCCCCTACGCTCGTGAAGGCGGGGAAGAGATGAGCGTTACGCAGGTCCTCGACCGGGTCTGGCTGCTCCGGGGGACGCATATCTGCATCACCGGCGGAGAGCCGCTCCTGCAGCGGGAGGAGGTATTGAAACTCCTCGAGAAGTTCGATCTTCATGGGTATACCGTCGAGATCGAGACGAACGGCACCTGCGACTTCCGCGAGATGCAGCCGTACGCCTCCATCTGCATGGACGTCAAGTGCCCCTCGTCCGGAGAGAAGAGCGATCTCTCGCTCATCCCCTACATCACCCCGCGCGACTGCGTGAAGTTCGTGGTGGCGGACGAGGACGACCTCCTCTACGCCCGGGCGGTGATGGGCCGGTGCGAGATCCGCGGCGAGGTCTTCATCTCGCCGGTGGAGGGGTCCGACTACCGGGCCGTCGCGGAACAGATCGTCGAGGAGAACCTTCCGGCGAGGTTTCAGTTGCAACTCCACAAGATCCTGGGGGTAAAATGAAGAAAGCGGTATGCCTTCTCTCGGGCGGCATGGACTCCACCACGCTCGCCTACGTCGCAAAGGATATGGGTTACGCGATCATCGCGCTCCACTTCACCTACGGCCAGCGGACGGAGGCAAAGGAGCGGGAGTGCGCCCGGGCCGTCGCCAAGAAGCTCGATGCTCTCGAGTTCGTCGAGATCAGCCTCGAGCACTTCAAGAAGATCGGGGCATCGAGCCTGACGGACACCTCGATCCCGGTCGAGGAGTACGCCGGCGAGGAGGAGGGTGTCCCGAGCACCTACGTTCCTTTCCGGAACGCGAACCTCCTCGGCATCGCGACCAGCCTCGCGGAAGCCCGCCGGGCGGAAGCGGTATTCATCGGCGTCCAGACCGGAGACTACCCCGGCTATCCCGACTGCCGGCCGGAGTTCATCGAGGCGTTTCAGCGGGCGGTCGACCTCGGCACGGCGGCGGAACCGCGGATCACCCTGATGACGCCGTTCGTCCGGATGTCGAAGGTGGAGATCGTCAGAAAAGGGCTCGCGCTCGGCGTCCCCTACGAGCTGACCTGGTCGTGTTACCAGGAGAACGACCGGGCCTGCGGGGTCTGCTCCTCCTGCCATTACCGGAGGGAGGCGTTCCGGGAACTCGGGCTCGAGGATCCGATCGAGTACGAGAGGTGACCATGGAGATCTATCGCGGCAGAAGGCTTACCATCGAGGAGACAACGGTCACCCTCCCGAACGGAAAGCAGAAGGAGCGGGTGGTCGTCCGTCCAGCCGGGGCGGTCGCCATCCTCCCGATCGAGGGAGACGATTGCTATCTCATCCGGCAGTACCGGTTCGCCATCGATGAATATATCCTCGAGGCGCCGGCAGGAACGATCGACGAGGGCGAGGAACCGGAGCAGACGGCCTACCGGGAGTTGATCGAGGAGATCGGGATGAAAGCGGGAACCTTCGTCCCGAAAGGCTCCATCTACTCTTCGCCCGGTTATACCGACGAGCGAATCTGGCTTTACCGGGCCGAAGGGCTCTCCCCCTGCTCCGACTACGGGATGGACGACGACGAGATGATCGAGGTCGTCCGTGTTCCGGTGCGCGAACTCGAGGCAATGGTCACGGACGGCAGGATCGTCGACGCAAAGACGATCTGCCTCATCTGCCGGTGCCTGGACTGAGGGGGGCACACGGTGCCGACGGATGTGCGCAGATTTATGCCCTTCCTCAGAGAAACATATAGTAGCTTCGACAATTGAACAACATTCAGCTGGCCTGGTGAAACCCCCATGGAAGATACGCAAGAGATGGATACGCCGCGAAAGCGCTACGAATTTAAGAAGATGCTTGAGAGGCTGGCGGAGAAGGAAGGGAGCGGCACCGAGCTGATCACCCTGTATATACCTCCGGATAAGCAGATATACGACGTGACCGCCCAGCTCCGCGACGAGTTCGGGCAGTGCGCGAACATCAAGAGCAAACAGACCCGGACGAACGTCCAGAGTGCCATATCCTCCATCCTCTCCCGTCTGAAATACTATAAGCGCCCGCCGGAGCACGGCATGGCGGTCTTCTGCGGCACGATCAATATCGGGGGCGACCGCACCGACCTTGACTGCGAGATCATCGAGCCGCCCGAACCGCTCAACACCTACATGTACCGGTGCAGTTCCTCGTTCGAACTGGAGCCGCTGGAGCAGATGCTCGGGGAGAAAGAGGTCTACGGCCTCATCGTCCTCGACCGGCGGGAGGCCTATGTCGGATTTCTCCGGGGCAGCCGGATAGAACCGGTCAGGGGCGTCACCTCGACCGTTCCCGGCAAGCAGCGAAAAGGTGGTCAGTCAAGCGTTCGTTTCCAGAGGTTGCGGCTGATCGCCATCAACGAGTTCTACAAGAAGATCGGCGACCTCGCAAGCGAGATCTTCCTCGCCGAGAAGGACTTCTTCGAGCGGTTCAAAGGCGTGCTGATCGGCGGCCCGACCCCGACCAAGGAGGAGTTCGAGGCCGGCGGTTTCCTCCACCACGAGCTGCAGAAGCGGATCATCGGGCTCTTCGACGTCTCCTACACGAACGAGTCCGGGCTTGCCGAACTCGTCGAGAACGCGTCGGATGCCCTGAAAGGCCTCGATATCATCAAGGAGAAGAACGTGATGAACCGGTTCCTCCAGGAACTGGTCAAAGACGACGGGGCGGCCGCTTACGGGGAAGAGAGTGTTCGAAAGAACCTGGAACTCGGTGCCGTCGACACCCTCCTCCTCTCCGACAAACTCCGGAGGGCCCGGCTGAAACTTGCCTGCCAGAACGGTGACTATACCGAGGAGCGGACAGTCAGCATCGAGCCGGGGATGCATATCAAAGACCTCGACCTCGGCACCTGCCCCAAAGACGGCGGAACGCTCTACGTGGCCGAGGAGAGCGATATCATCGACGAACTGACCACGCTCGCCGACCAGAGCAGCACGACGGTCAGGATCATCTCGGACGATTTCGAAGAAGGTTCGATGCTTTACAACGCATTCGGCGGGATCGCTGCAATCCTGCGCTACAGGACAGGATACTAATGATGTATCAGGAGAAGTACCAACAGATCGAGCGCATGCTCCGGGCATGCACCGGTGAGGAGGATGTCCTCCTCACGAAAGGCGGGGATCACGCCGATCTCGCCTCGACGATAGCATTCAAACTTGCGAAGATCGAGAAACGGGCCCCCCAGAAGATCGCCGCCGATATTGCCGAGAAACTCTCGGCGGACCCCGAACTCGGCGACGTCCAGGTCGAGGCGGCAGGCCCTTACGTCAACTTCCGGTTCGGCCCGACGCTTCTTTCAGAGGCGGTCAGGGAGGCGATCGAGCCCGGCTACGGGGCCCTCCCGCGCCGTTCCGGCAGGGTCGTGCTCGAACACACGAGCGCAAACCCGAACGGGCCGCTCCACGTTGGGCACATACGAAACACCGTCATCGGCGACACCCTCGCCCGTGCGTTCCGCAAGGCCGGGCACCCGCTCGAGGTGCAGTATTATCTCAATGATATGGGCCGCCAGATCGCCATCGTCTCGTGGGGGTTCGACCACCTCGATATCGCCCGGAAGGAGGGCGAGAAGGAAGATCACTACGTCGCCCGGGTCTACGTCGCGGCGAACCGGGAGATCGAGAAGAATCCCGGGATCACGGAGGAGATCGACCACCTCATGCAGAAGGTGGAGCGTGGCGACGCGGAGACCGTCGCGAAGTTCCGGAGAGCCGTCTCCCTCTGCGCGGAAGGGCTCAAGGCGACCCTCGCGGCCTTAAACGCCCACCACGACCGGTTCGTCTGGGAGAGCGACTTCGTCCGGATCGGCGACGTCGACCGGATCGTCGAGCAGGTGCGGCGGCTGCCGCAGGCCCACGAAGACGAGACGCTCTGGGTCGACCTCTCGGAGAGGGGCTTCGAGAAGAAGTACATCCTCCGGCGGAGCGACGGCACCTCGGTCTACAGCACCCGCGACCTCGCCTACCACACCTGGAAGGCGCGCAACTACGACAGGATGATCGACGTCCTCGGGGCGGACCACAAACTAATCGGCGCCCAGCTCCAGGCCACCCTGGAACTCCTCGGTGAGGAGCCGCCCGAGATCGTCTTCTTCGAGTTCGTCTCCCTCCCCGAGGGCTCGATGAGCACCCGGGCAGGTAAGTTCGTCTCGGCGGACGCGCTGATGGAGGAAGTGGCCGCGAAGGCGTTCGACGAAGTGACCACCCGCCGGCCGGAACTCCCCCTGGAGGAACGGTGCGCCATCGCAAAGTCGGTCGCCATCGCCGCCATCCGCTACGACATCGTAAAGGTTTCGCCGGAGAAGAGCACGGTCTTCAACTGGAAGGAGGCGCTGGACTTCGAGCGGCAGAGCGGCCCCTACATCCAGTATGCCCACGCCCGGGCCTGCAGCATCCTCGAGAAGGCCGGCGAGTTCGAGCGGGCCTACACGTTTGAGACCGACCACGAGACCGCGCTCGCCCGGCACCTCGCCCGGTTCCCGGCCGTCGTCGAGCAGACCGTGCAGGAACTCCGTCCGCACCTCCTCGCAGCCTACGCCCGCGAACTCGCCGACCTCTTCAACGCCTTCTACCACTACGACCCGGTCCTGAAGAGCGAGGGCGAGACCCGGAAGAGTCGTCTCGCGCTCGTGGACGCGGTCAGGAACACCTTGCAGGAGTCGCTTGAGACTCTCGGGATCGATGCGCTCAGAAGCATGTAAGGCCCTCAAAAAGCAGGGCTACCAGTTCATCACCCCGACCTCTTCGGCGGCCGTAAAACCCTGCATGTGGAACAAGCGGGCGCTCAAGGGCGGGGAGATGTGCTACAAGGCGCAGTTCTACGGCATCGAGAGCCACCGCTGTGTCCAGATGACCCCCACTCTCAAGTGCAACCAGCAGTGCCTCTTCTGCTGGCGGTCGTTCGAGCACGAGGTCGTGGAGGAGGAGGAGTGTCCGCCGGACGTCATCGTCGAGAACCTCCGGCGCGTCCAGAAGAAGGCCCTATCGGGCTACAAGGTCTCGCCCTACGTCGCGCCCGAACGGTTCGCGGAGGCCCTCGACCCCACCATGGTCGCGATATCACTCTCGGGGGAACCGACCTGCTACTCGCGGCTCCCGGAACTGGTCGATGCCCTCAACGCGGACGGATACACGACCTTCCTCGTCTCGAACGGCACCCGACCCGACGTCCTCGCCCGGTGCCGGCCCTACCAGACCTACGTCTCCCTTGACGCCCCCGACCGGGGAACCTATCTCTCCCTCTGCCGGCCGCGGGAGGACTACTGGGACTGCATACAGGAGAGCCTTGCCGGACTCCGGGAACGCCGATCGGCCGTCCGCACCACGGTGGTGCGCGGCTACAACGACTTTTCTCCCGAGCGCTACGCGGCGATCTACCAGGACTCCGGAGCCCGGTTCGTGGAGGTAAAGGGTTATATGTATCTGGGGTACAGTAGAAATCGACTTCAGAGGACTCAGATGCCCGAACACCGCGAAGTAAGGGCATTTTCAGAGCAGATTGCAAAACACTGCGATTATAGTATCAGAGACGAGAGCCCGGTGAGCCGGGTCGTCTGCCTGGAGCGAGACGTATGAGATTCGATGTGGAAGAGTTCAAAAAGAGGGCGAGAGAGGACTTCGAGCATGCCTGGCACGAAGGGCCGTCGGTTCTGACACCGGCCGGGGTCTCCGGCCGGTACCCCCGGCTGAGGTACACCCGGGCGACACCGCACCCGATCTTCGAGATCGTGCAGCGGCTCCGCGAGACCTACCTCGCGATGGGGTTCGACGAGGCGATCAATCCCCTTATCGTCGAAGAATCGGATATCTACCGGCAGTTCGGTCCCGAAGCCATGGCAGTCCTCGACCGGGTCTTCTACCTCGGCGGGTTGCCCCGCCCGAACGTCGGGATTGCAAGAAAGCAGCTTGATGAGATCGAGGCCATCCTCGGCCGTGCAGTCTCCCCCGGCACCGAGGAGAAACTCCGCGAGACCCTTCACGGCTACAAGAAGGGAACGATCGACGGCGACGAACTGACGCACGAACTCGCGGCCGTCCTCGAGGCAGACGACGCCGCCGTGGTGCATATCCTGGATGCGGTCTTCCCCGAGTTCCGGGAACTGGCGCCCGAGTCGTCGCGCAACACCCTCCGCAGCCACATGACGAGCGGCTGGTTCCTGACGCTCTCCTCCCTCTGGGAGAAGCGTCACCTCCCAATAAGGCTCTTCTCGGTCGACCGGTGTTTCCGGCGGGAGCAGGAGGAAGGCCCCACCCGCCTGATGGCCTACCACTCGGCCTCCTGCGTCGTCGCGGGCGAGGACGTCACCCTCGAGGAGGGGAAAGCCATCAGCGAGGCTCTCCTCTCGGCGTTCGGCTTTACGGAGTTCAGGTTCCAGCCCGATGAGAAGCGGTCGAAGTATTACATGCCCGAGACCCAGACGGAGGTCTACGCCCGCCACCCGGCCCTCGGGTGGGTCGAGGTCGCCACCTTCGGCATCTACTCGCCCTCGGCGCTCGCGGAGTACGGGATCGGCGTGCCGGTGATGAACCTCGGCCTCGGGGTGGAGCGGCTCGCGATGATCGCCTACCAGTCAAACGACATCCGCCAGCTCACCCACCCGCAGTTCTTCCCGCAGGAGATCTCCGACCGCGAGGTCGCCGGCGCCGTCCACCTCCGCGAAGAGCCGAGATCCGCGGTAGGGAAGCGGATAGCGGAGGCTATCCGCGCCACGGCCGCCGAGCACGCCGCCGCCCCCGGGCCCTGTGCGTTCACCGCCTGGAAGGGCGAGATCGCCGGAAGGGAGATAGAGGTGATCGTCGAGGAGCCCGAGTCCAACACGAAACTCTGCGGCCCCGCCTGCGCAAACGAGGTCTATGTTCACGACGGCTCGGTGCTCGGTGTCCCGGATATCGAGAAGTGGGCGAAGGTCAGGGAGGAAGGCGTTTCCACCGGGATCACCTACCTCGACGCGGTATCGAGCCTCGCCGCCGCCCGGATCGAGGAGGCGGCACGGTGCGGCGAAGGAACGCACGTCCAGGTGAAGATGTCGAAACTCCCCTCCGACGTCAACATGCGCATCGAGGAGTACGCGATGCGGCACATCACCGACCACAACAAAAAGGTGGACCTCCGGGGCCCGGTCTTCCTGACGGTCAGATCCGTCATCCCGGAGCAGCCGACTCAATAACCCGCTTCTCCCTCCCCGGCCTCTCCTTTTTCCTGGAGACGCACTTCATATCGCACTCGATGCACTTTTTCAAGAGGGGCAGCACGTCCCTCTGGGCGACCAGATTGAACCTGGCCCTGCTCGGTGCGAGCCCGACCTTGATCGAGTAGGCTTCCGGCGGCATCGCCTCGAAGAGATCTTCATCCGTCCGGTCGTCCCCGATGGCGAGGATGAAGTCCCAGGTGTTCCGGGAGACCCAGTTCAGCGCTGCTCTGCCCTTGTTGACGACGTTGTTCTTGATCTCGATGACCTTGTTCCCGTCCATGACCCCGACGTTGAGGTTGGAAGTCAGGTGCAGGAGGTCGTCTTTGAGGTCCTTCGCCCGCTGCGCCCCGAGCAGCGGATCGGTTCTCCGGTAATGCCAGACAAGGGAGTAGTCCTTCTCCTCGATGAAGGCGCCGGGGGTGCGGTCGGTGTAGAGTTCGAGGAGTGGGTAGATCTCCCCTTTCCACTCGTCCGAGAGGGGCTCGGGCATCCGCCACTCCCGGGAGCGCTCTTTCACCCAGACACCGTGCTCGGCGATGATCCCGATATCCAGCTCCCCGAACCAGGCATCAAGCGTGGATCGATCCCTCCCGCTGATCACCACCACCTCGTTTCCGGGCGTCCCGGAGAGCGACTTGAGCACCTCCCGCGTCGCGTCGCCGGGAACCGCCTTCTGCGGTCTGGCGGCGAACGGAACCAGGGTGCCGTCGTAATCGAGGAGGAGAAGCCGGTCGCTCGCTGCGTTGTAATCCGCGACCAGTTCGTCGCGGATGGTGGGAGTGACGATCTGTTCGGAGCGTTCGACCCGGACCGCCCGGGCATCGCCCAGGCGTACAAGGAAGTCGCCGACCCAGTGCTCGATGTCGTAGCGCATCAACCTCCTCTGCATCGTCCGGTTCCGCTCGATCTGCTCCTTCTCCGGCATGGCGAGCGCCGTCTCGATCGCCTCGATCACCGCGTCCTGGTCGTTCGGGTTGACGATGATCGCTTCTCCGAGTTCCTCGGCCCCCCCCGCCATCTCGGAGAGGATGAGGACGCCCGTGCCGTCGGTTCTCGTGGCGACGTACTCTTTCGCCATCAGGTTCATGCCGTCCCGGAGCGGCGTCACCAGGGCGACATCGGCGGCGCTGTAGAACGCCACCAGTGTCTCGAACGGGAGGAAGTTGTAGAAGTAGCGGACGGGGATCCAGTCGGTCGTCCCGTATTTTCCGTTGATCCGGCCGACGAGCTCGTCGATCCGCTTCTTCAACGTCTGGTAACTGCGGACGCCGATCCGGGACGGGACGGCAACGAGAACGAGGGAGACCTTCCCCTGGTAATCCGGCTTCTTTTCGAGGAGCGCGTCGAACGCCTCGAGCCGAAGCGGAATCCCCTTCGTGTAGTCCAGGCGATCGAAGGAGAGGATGATCTTGCGCTTCCCATACTTCTGCCGGATCCGGGTTATCTCCTTCTGGACAGGAGCGCTGCCCGCGGAGTCGGCGAACCGGTGGTAATCGATGCCCATCGGGAAGAGGTCGGTCCGCACCACCCGCGTACCGGTTTTGACCTCCCCGAAGGTATGCTCGTAGCCGAGGAGACGCCGGACGCTGGAGAGGAAATGGCGAACGTAGCCGTAGGTATGGAACCCAATGAGGTCTGCTCCAAGGAGGCCGGAGAGGATCTCTCTTCTCCAGGGCAGGTGCCGGAAGATTTCGAACGAGGGAAAGGGGATGTGGTGGAAGTAACCGATCTCGGCATCGGGAAGACGTTCCCGGAGCATCTGCGGGAGGAGCATCAGGTGGTAGTCGTGGATCCAGATGGTGTCGTCGGGCCGGGCCACCTCCATCACGGCGTCGCAGAACTTCTCGTTCACCCGCTGGTAAACCTGCCATGTCTTGGGGTCGTACTCTGTATAGAGGTTGAAGTAGTGGAGGAGCGGCCAGAGAGTATTGTTGCAGAACCCGTCGTAGTAGTGCCTGATGTCGTACGGGGAGAGGAAGACCGGGTGGCACTGCTCTTTTCCGAGCGTCTCGAGGATCCTGTCTTTCTCCTCTTCCTGCTTCTTCTGGATGTTTATACCAGGCCAGCCGACCCAGAGGCTCTCGTAGGACTTGTAGAAAGAACCAACCCCCGTCGCAAGACCGCCGACACTCCGTTGCAGGCGAAGATCGCCGTTCTTCCGGGCAACGCTGATCGGAAGTCTGTTTGAAACTATCAGTAATCGGTTCATGGTTCGACCCTGCTTACAGTCGTAGAATGATCCTCCCAAGGATTCTCAATCAAAATTAAGTTTTTGGCGAAATCTCAAAAAATTGCAGATATCAAACCCCGGGCGAACAACTCCTTTCCCCGGCTCTCCCGTCGCCCGCCGGCACCATGCATCCCGGGCGCGTCCTATCGTAGCGATTCCGTCGGAGGATCCGCGGCGGCGGCTGGCGGAGGAGGGGCGGATTCGTGGCCGGGGTGGGCAGAGCAATCAGGATCTGGTTATCGTATGTCGGAGGCCGGGCGGGGTGGGGGAGATAACCTCGAAGACCGAAGGACGACCCCCACCGCCCGGCGCTTCGCGCCTCCTCCCGCCCCCTTAGGGGCGGGCAGTGCAGGGCGATACGCCCGGCCGGAGGGATAGGCAAGTATCCCTCCAGCCTGATCGTGAGGAGTTATGATATTCTCTATTGCAACGCGGCTATCGAGGCGATGGGCGGTGGTAAAGGAGGATTGCGGGACCAGGAATGGACGGGCATCCACGACCGAAGTGCCGTGTCTGCGCCCCACACCGCAAACGTTATATTTTTCTAACACCATGTTAGATATACATAACAGGTGGCGCAATGAAGAAGCGATACGCGGTACAGATTGCGGCGGGAGTGGTTCTCGGCGCTGCAGGCATACTCCTTCCATTCCTTGTATCCGGGACAGGAGCGATCTCCTCGATCCTGGTGACCATCGGTCTCGTGATCCTCGCGGTGGCCGTGGTCCGGCACTGGAGGTTCCGGGACGAGCTGGAGAAAGACGAGCGGACACAGAAGATCGGAGCATACGGCGTCTCCTACTCCTGGCTCCTCACCATCGTCTTCCTTGCCCTGCTCTTCTGGGTGAACTACCTTGGGCTGCTCGCCCTCACGGTCGAGACCGTGCTCCTCTCGACCATACTGCTGATGGGGCTCTCGGCACGGATCTTCCAGTGGTACTTCTTCCGGCAGGGGGATGTGGCGTGAGGCCGACGTTGCAGGCAGTGGTCGGTGGGGCCTCCATCCTCACCGGAACCGCCTTCGCCGTGATCCTCCCCGGGCTGAACCCCTGGATACCCATCCTCCTCATCCCCTTCGGCGTGCTGCTCATCGCCGGGGCCGTGATGGAGCGGATGAAGACCGACGAAGGCCCCCCAGACGACGAACGGCTCCGCAAGATCCGCACGTTCGCACGCTCGTACGCCTGGCAGGTCTCGTTTGTCGCCCTGATGTTCCTGCTCTTCGTCGATTTTGCTGGCATGGTCCGGCTGAGCGGGAGGGAGGTGCTGGTTGCACTCTTCCTTCTTGCGGGGATCAGCGCGAGCGTTGCGGAACTATACCTGCTCCGGAAGGGGGACGCCGGGTGAAGACCCGGATCCGGGAGCTCCGGGCGAAGACGGGGATCACCCAGGAGGAACTGGCGCAGCGGGTCGGAGTCAGGAGGGAGACGATCGTCTTCCTCGAGAAGGGAAAGTACAACCCCTCCCTGAAACTCGCCTACAGGGTGGCCCGAGTGCTCGACTCCACCATCGAGGAGGTCTTCATCTTCGAGGAGGAGGATCTGGCATGAGCGTATCCTGCAGGTGACGGAACGGCAGGTTACGGCAACATGGGAATAAATCGCAAAAAGATATTGGGGGCAATTTCTAAGGTCGGAACCGCGGTTAAAAAACATTTTGCTCTACAATTCCCCCTTTTTACCCCCCTATTCTCGAATAAACAAAAATTAGGCACGCTACCGTGCATTCGAGTTTTTATTGTCAGGTAAACATATAATCCGGAAAAATGCTCATTTTTCGGGCAGAGCGCGGTACAAAGGAAGAATTGTTTCGATATCCCGCGGATCTTTCTCAATATTTTCCTTCCCGCCGTCCCATTCCGATCTGCCCCGGCATGGTGCCGCACAGCCCCCGTCATCCCCCCGGAGAAGCGCAAAGAGCCGGGCAAGCGAGACGATGTCCTGCCGGTTATGCTCCACGACCGGGACGAGCGGGCCGGGACTTCCTGTCCGCCGGTAAGTCTCGTAGAACTCCGGCACCATCCGGCTCGGGACGTCATCCGCCCGGGCGAGGCCGAGAACACCCGTCTCGAGCGCACCAAGCCGGCAGGAGGCAAGCGTGCCCTTCCAGCGCCGGCGTGCGAAGTAGAGAACATCGAAATGAGGAACCGCGAGGTTCGCCGGGATGCCGTGACGGGCGAGCCGATCCCGAATGTAGGGAACGTCGAACGCCCTGCCGTTGAAGGTGACGAGGGCCGTTCCCTCCGCCTCCAGGTCGGGCAGAATAGAGGCGAGCGCCGCCTCCTCTTCTTCGGCCGACCTTGAGAGGTACTGGCGGACGGCGATCGACCCGCCGCTCACCCGGGCGAGGCCGATGAGGATGATCGGCCGCGAGAAGAGTCCCAGCGTCTCGATATCGAGGAAGACGAACTCTTCCGGTGCGTGGCACCGGCTGGCCTCGAGGAGGAGCGGGTCGCTCCTTCGCCGCCGCCGCTCGATCTCTGCCACGAGATCGCGGGTATCCCCTCCCGTGATCGAATCGAGGAGCCGGGCGGCATCCCGGCGGTAGCGAGGATGACCCATAAGATCGGCGATGGTCCGGCAGCCCCGTTCCTCCAGCCGCCGCCGGGTCGCTTCGCCGATGCCGCGGACCAGGGTGAGGTCGCCGAGGAGGGCCGATGCCGCCCGGTCGGGGTTCCGGGCATCAAGGCTCATGGGAATTTCGGACTCGACGACGTAGCATGTCCCGGACGGGCACGACATCTCGCGGCCGCAAAAGACCTCCTCGAGCGCCCGGCCCCGATACCCGGCAACGAGGTCGTCCCGGAGCCTTCGAGCCTCCTCGTCGTCGGAGTTGTGGATAAAGGGCGATCGGAAGCCCGGGGCAAACCTCCAGCTCTCATCGAACAGGTATGCCATCCTTCCGCCAGGGTTGGATTTTACCGGGCTTCAACATACCCGCCGCGCGGCGAAAGTGAACGGCGACCCGGAGGCCGCCGCATCACTGCCGCACAGGCCTCACCGCGATCGAGCACGTATGGTCGCCGGCACAGATCGCGCTCAGGTACTCCGGGGCGTAGTCCCGGTTCAGCCCGGGTATCGCAGCGTTCGTGTAGGCGTGACAGGCGTTGCAGACAGAAAGCGGGTTCTCCTCAAGTTCTTTTGCCCGGGCGATCATCGCACACCCCTGAACGGCCAGGACGGCCTCTCCCGGCGCAGAGTCCCGGACCTCATACCGGTACTCCGGCCCGAAGAGCACCCTCGTCGCCGTCGCGAACGCTTCCGCAACCTCCCGGGCGTTCCCGAGCGGCATTCCGAAGGCGCGTGCTATGACGCCCGCTTCCCGGCCCTGCTCCTGCCACACCGCCCGCTCGACCTCGTTGTAGAGCTGGTCGTCGGCGCCGTCCCGGATGGCTCTCCGGTAGGCAAGCGGCAGCGCGGAGACCTCCCTGACGGCGAGTTTCCATCTCACGTCCACAGGAATTCGCTCGAATGCATCCATCTCCTCATCCCTCCTTATTTCGGATCGGGGATACACCTGCAACCCCATGAAGGTTCTCACGAATCTGCCGCCCCTCCCGGGCACCGCATAAATACTCCCGCAGACAACAGAAGGTATGAAGATCGGAGCAGTCCTGATCGACATCGACGGTGTCCTCTACGTCGGCGGCCGAGCTGTCGCCGGAGCCGGGGAAGCGCTCCGGGAACTCGACCGGCGGGGGATACCCTACCGGTTCGTCTCCAACACCACCCGCCGCTCCCGCCGCTCGGTCGCCGGGCGCCTCCAGACCCTCGGCTATGCCATCCCGGAGCCCTGGATCATCACCGCCCCGGTCGCTGCCGCCGCACACCTGCGGGAGGGGGGCCGGACGCGGTGCTTCCTCCTCACCACCCCCGATGCCCGGACGGACTTCGAGGAGGCCGGCATCACGGCCGTGGAAGAGAGGGCCGATGCGGTCGTGGTCGCCGACGCAGCCGAGGGCCTCTCCTATGATCGCCTGAACAGGGCGTTTCGCCTCCTCGTGGAGGGTGCAGACCTCGTCGCGCTCGAGAAAGACCGGTACTGGATGGGGACGGACGGGCTGATGCTCTCGGCCGGCCCCTTCGTTACCGCGCTCGAATACGCCGCCGGGAAAGAGGCGGAGGTGATCGGGAAACCCTCCCCGGCGTTCTTCCTGCGTGCGCTCCGGGATATCGGGGCGGAATCCCGCGACGTGGCGATGGTCGGCGACGATATCGTCACCGACATCGGCGGCGCCCAGGCCTGCGGCATGAAGGGCATCCAGGTAAAGACCGGCAAGTACCGGGAAGAGACCGTCCGCGCTTCAGGCATCGCACCCGACCTCGTCATCGACTCGCTCGCAGACCTCCCGGACTACATCTGATCCTATGTGGCGAAGAATCCTCACCGTGCTCGCCCTCGCCGCCGCAGTCCTCGCGGCCGGGTGCCTGGGCAGCCTCCTCCATCCGGCGGTCGTCCCGCCGGCGATCGTGCCGGTCGAGGGAGCGGCCCCGGGGGAGGCGCCGGTCTACGCCTTCCCCTTCGGGGACGGGGAGGAGACGATCCGGATCGAACCCGACCCGGCGGTCTACGCCGGTGCAAAAGCGGCCGACCGGCAACTCTACCTCCATGAAGACCTCGCCGAGGAGGAGTGGATCCCGATCTATTACCTGGCGTTCGTCAACGACTCTCACCAGGAGCCCTTCTATACCGACCTGCTTGCGGCTCTCCGCGAGATCCGGGACCGGGAAGAACTCGACGACGACCGTTACCTCGAACTGATCGCCGCATTCGTGCAGTCAATCCCCTACAGAACCGATGCCTCGATGATCGAACCGAAGTTCCCGATCGAGACCTACATGGACGCCGAGGGCGACTGCGACGACAAAAGCCTCCTCCTCGCCGGACTCCTCGCGCGGGAAGGATACGGGGTCGCACTCCTCTACTTCGGGGAGGAGAAGCACATGGCCGTCGGGGTGAAGAGCGCCGGGTGCCGCTACCGTAACACGTCCTACGCCTACATCGAGACCACGAACAGGAGTTATCTCGGCATCCCGCCCGCGGCGCTCGCGGACGGAACGATCCTCTCCTCCGACCCGCTCGTGATACCGGTTGGGGACGGAGACGGATTCTATGCGGCCTGCGAGGAGATCAAGACGATCGAGCGTGCCCTCTCCGCATCCCGCGATCGGGTCAGGGAACTCGAAGAAGAACTTACCGTGCGCAGCCGCGAGCTCGAGGCGGACCGGGAGGCTCTCGCGGCCCTCGACGCGAAGATGGCGGATCTCTCCCGGTCGGGAAATACCCGGGAATACAACCGGCTCGTCCCGGGATACAACCAGATGGCCGGTGACTACAACGACGCGGTAGAAACCTACAACATCATGCTCGATGAAGCGGAGGTCGCCGTGAACCTCCACAACCGCCTTGCCGGCCACGCCCACGACCGGCCCGGGTCGTACCTCCTGGCCAGCGAGTATCTTACGGGGTGACCGAGAGAGGGCTTACGCGAGGCTCTCCACCGCAAGGAGGGTCCTGTTTGCCGGGGCGCCGGAGGCGAAGTACGTCGCCTTACGCATCTGGCTGCGCCGAACAACGGTCGGATACCGGGCGGCCCGCTCGGCGAGGCAGGCAAACGTGGTGAATGCGGATTGTTCCATATAAGAAACGGCGTGAGGACGCTACTTAACCGTAGGCCGCGTGCAGGGTGAAAGTGAAACCCCGGAATTTTTCCTCCTTATTTCGCCCCCCTTACGACGAAGAGAGGGGCCCAACTAATGGATTCACCAGATGAATCCCATGTCGGCGTAGTTCGACCTCCCACCGGCCGAAACAGCAACTGTTCTGTTGGCAAGTGTTAATGTATCCCCTGACAAATACATGGAACGGAGTGCCGTATGCTGGATATCAGTGATTTGCACGTGGAAGTGGATGGCACCGAGAAACTCCACGACATCAACCTCCATATCGGGCAGGGGGAGACCCATATCCTGATGGGGCCGAACGGTTCGGGAAAGAGCACGCTGCTCAAAGCCATCATGGGGTTCGGCGGCTACACGATCACGTCCGGGTCCATCATTTTTAAGGGAACGGATATCACCAGGATGCCGATCCACGAGCGCGCCCATCTCGGGATCGGTATGATGTTTCAGCACCCGCCCGCGATATCGGGGCTGAAACTCGGAAAACTCCTCACCGCCACGTCTCATCTCGGCAGCGACGCACTGGAGGCGCTCGCCCAGACGGTCAACATGGACGGTTTTCTCGCCCGGGACACCAACGTCGGGTTCTCCGGCGGCGAGATCAAACGGAGCGAGGTCCTGCAGCTGAAGGTCCAGCAGCCCGATTTTATCATGCTGGACGAGCCGGAGAGCGGCGTCGACCTCGAGAATATGGGCCTGATGGGCAAAGAGATCGCGAACCTCCTCGAAAAGGACATCCATATCGTCAACCGCCGCAAGAGCGGCCTCATCATCACGCACACCGGCTACATCCTCGACTACCTCGAGGCCGACCAGGGACACGTGCTGATCGACGGCAGGATCCGGTGCCACGGAAATCCCCGTGAGATCCTGCGCGTGGTCAAGGAAAAAGGATACGGAGAGTGTCTGCGTTGCAAACAGATGTAGGGGACATCGAACGGCTCCCGGAGAAAGACCGGGAACGCCTCGCCCTGACCGGTCTCGAGGTCGGGATGCAGAACCGGTGCGGGAGTTTCTTCCAGATCGACCAGGACGTGATCCAGACCACCTGCGGGGCCGAAGGGATCGAGATGATCCCCATCAAGGCCGCTCTCGAGAAGTACGACTGGGTCAAGGACTACTACTGGAACGCCATTTCGAAGGATAAGGACAAATACACAGAGTACCTCGCGAAGCAGGAGAACCCGCAGGGCCTCGTCGTCATCGCCCACGAAGGCGTGAAGGTCGAGATGCCGCTCCAGGCCTGCCTCTTCCTGCGCGACGAGCCGGTGCAGCACGTTCACAACCTCTTCATCGCGAGGGAAGGCTCGGAGATCAACATCATCTCCGGCTGCGCGAGTTCCTGGCAGAAGGAGCACGGGGCGCATATCGGGGTGACCGAGATCTACGTCGGCAAAGGCGCCAAGGTCACGTCCACGATGATCCACAACTGGAACCCGGGGATCAGCGTCTTCCCACGGAGCGCCACCGTCGTCGAGGAGGACGGAACCTTCCTCTCGAACTACGTCTGCATGCAGCCGGTCAGGAGGATCGACATGTACCCGACGGCCCGCCTGGTCGGGAAGAACGCCGTCGCCCGGTTCTCGAGCATCGTCGTCGCGACACCCGGTTCGACCCTCGACCTCGGCTCCCGCGCCATCCTCGGCGCCGAGAACACGAGCGCCGAACTGATCACCCGGGCAATCACCACCGGCGGCACCATCATCTCCCGCGGCCACATCCTCGGCGAGAAGGACAACACCCGCGGCCATATCGAGTGCAAGGGCCTGATCTTAAAGGACGGCATCGTCCACGCCATCCCCGAGATCGAAGGAACCCTGACCGGCACCGAACTCTCCCACGAGGCCGCCGTAGGAAAGATTGCCCGCCACGAGATCGAGTATCTCATGGCCCGGGGACTCTCCGAGGAGGAGGCCACCGCAACCATTATACGCGGGTTTTTGGATGTGAAGATCAGCGGTCTGCCTGCGGTCCTGCAGGAGCAGATCGACGCCGCGATCGACAAAGCTGAATCAGGCTTCTGATTCGGGAGACGGGAGGATGGGGATCGATCCCTATAGACGGGAACGCGAGGAGATGGTGGAGTTCCAGATCCGGGCTCGGGGAATCGGTGACGAGCGGGTGCTCGCCGCGATGCAGAAGATCCCCCGCCACCTCTTCGTGCCCAGAAACCTCGAACGTGCGGCCTACGAAGATCGGCCGCTCCCCATCGGCGAGGGGCAGACCATCTCACAGCCCTACATCGTCGCTGTCATGACCGAACAACTGGAGATCCGCCCCCACGACCGTGTCCTCGAGATCGGAACCGGCAGCGGCTACCAGGCGGCGCTCCTTGCCGAACTCGCCGGGAAGGTCGTCTCCGTCGAACGCCTCGCCCACCTTGCCGACCGGGCGCGGGAGAACTTTGCGCGGGCAGGGGTCACCGGTGTTGAGGTGGTCGTCGGCGACGGCACGCAGGGCTATCCTCCGGAGGCGCCCTACGACGCCATCGTCGTCACGGCGGCATCGCCCGAGATTCCCCAACCCCTGATCGACCAGCTTGCCAAGGGAGGACGGCTGGTCGCTCCCGTCGGGCCGCGGGAATGCCAGGACCTCGTCAAACTCGTCAAACGCGAGGGCAGGGTGGAGACGATCCCGCTCGGCGGCGTCTGCTTCGTGCCGCTGATCGGGCAGTTCGGGTGGCAGGGAGAGGTGTCCCCGTGACGGTCTACGACATCACCCGGGATCTCTCCGCGGACGCCGTCCTCTACCCGGGCGACGTCCGGCCCCGGTTCCACGAGATCGACAACGGGCAATACCGTGTGACCGAGATGACCCTTGGAAGCCATACGGGAACGCACATCGACGCCCCGTCGCACTACATCGAGGGAGGCATGACGGTCGACGAGATCCCGCCCGCGGTGCTGATGGGGCCCGCACGGGTGCTCGACTGCAGCGACGTAAGGGAGATCATCGAACCCGCCCATCTCGCCGGCCGCCTCGACGGCGCGAGGACGATCCTCGTAAAGACCTGGTTCTCGGGACGGCGAGAGTTCGATCCCGGATACCCGTCGCTCTCCCCCGCTTCGGCGGAGATGATCGTCGAGGCCGGGATCGTCTGTCTCGGAACCGACGCGCCGTCGATCGAGTCGTTCAACTGCGACGGTTCCGTCCACCGCCTGCTGCTCGGGAGCGGGATGGTCGTCCTCGAACTCCTCGATCTCTCCGCCGTGCCGGAAGGAGACTATCTCATGACGGCACTTCCGATGCGGCTCAAAGGTGGCGACGGGTCGCCCGTGCGGGCGATCCTGTCGGATACGGAGGAAGAACCATGAGTTTCTGGCACGATGCAATCGAGAGAATGGAGACGATTCTGGCGGACAGCGGGTGCGAGGACGGTGTCGTGACGCTCGCCGTGAACCACGACGCGGACGTCTGCCAGTATCCAAAAGGCGTCTGCATGGAGGGGCACTTCGGCGGGCGGATCGGACAGTTCATCACGAGCGAGCCGGTCCGGGCGAACACCCGGATCTCGTTTATGTTCGGTGCGCCGCTCACGAATCAGAAACAAAGGGGTGCGGCGGGCGCGATCGTCAACACCGTCTCGGGGTTCCTCTGCCTGGCACGGAGGCTCCAGCCCTGCACCCCCAACTGCTACGCCCCCTGCCTTGCGGAGCTCTCCCGCGAGGTCGCCGGAAAGAAGGTCTACCTCGTCGGCCCGATGCCGGTACTCGAGCGGGCACTCGAGACGCAGATCGTTGATACGCCGGAGGCGGCCGATATCCTCCTGGTCGGCGGGGACGGCATGACGAGCGATGCGGGGGTCGCCTGCATCGACGAGTACCGCGAGAAGAAACGGATGATATTCCTCGGACCCTCGGCCGCCGGGGTCGGCGGCCTTATCAATCTCGAGCACTGGTGTCCCTACGGACGATGAATACCTTTTTTTAGGAAAGAAAGGATTATACAGGAGTATGCTTTTCGGCTCTTCCGGGATCCGGCAGGAGTTCAGCCCCGGCCTCGTCGACCTCGCGCTTCGCATCGGAGCGGCAATCGCAGCCGGGGCTTCAGGGATCGTCGTCAGCCGGGACACCCGCACGACCAGCGAACTGCTTGAGCACTGCGTCGTCTCCGGGATGCTTTCGGCCGGTGCAGGTGTTTATTCCTGCGGGATCGCGCCCACGCCGACAGTCGCGCACGCCACACGGAATACGGACGCGGGCTGCATGATCACCGCTTCCCACAACCCCGAATCCTACAATGGGGTCAAGCTGTTCAACCCGGACGGGTCGTCATTCACCCTCCGGCAGCAGGCGGGGATCGAAGATGCGCTCCGCGCCACTCACTGGAAGAACTGGGACGACCAGGGGCACGTCCGGCCCATAGACGCGGTGGACGCGCACCGGGAGGCGATCCTCGAGAAGGTCAGCCTCTCCGGCCCCGTCACGGCCGTGCTCGACTGCGGCAACGGTGCCGGAAGCGTCATCACCCCCGACCTCCTCGCCGCGGCCGGGGCAACCGTTATCGGCCTGAACTGCAACGTCATGGGAAGGTTCGCCCGCCCATCGGAACCGCTCGAGGCAAACCTTCCCTACATCGGCGAGATCGTCCGGCGGCGGGACGCCGCGTGCGCGGTGATCCACGACGGCGACGCCGACCGGATGATGGCGTTCGACGAGCGCGGCCGCTACATCGACGGAGACCATCTCCTCATGCTCTTTGCGAAGTACCTCGACCGCAAGCGCGTCGTCACCACCGTCGACGCCTCGATGGCGATCGAAGAGATCGCGGAGGTCCGCCGCACGCCGGTCGGCGACAGTTTCGTCTCCGAAGAACTCCTCTCCTGGGGGGATTTCGGCGGCGAGGCGTCGGGGAGCTGGATATTTCCCCGGCACTCCTACTGCCCGGACGGGATCTACGCTGCGGCCCTCCTCTGCGAGATAGCCTCGGAGTGGTCGATTGCAGAAGAACTCGACCGGATGCCCCGCTATACCCTTCTCCGGGAGTCGTATCGCATCGCCTCCCCGCGGGAGGTCATGAGAGCGATGGGGGCCGAAGAACCGACGCACGGAGTCCGGTGCGAGGATGAAGACGGCTGGTACCTGATCCGGGCAAGCGGCACCGAGCCGAAAGTCCGGATCACGGCCGAGGGAAGAACACCCGCAAAGGCGAAAGAGATGCTTGAAGCGGGACATGCCGCCCTTGAGAAGGCAAAACATACTCTGGAGTAATATATGCAGTGTGTCGTACTGGCAGCAGGCGAAGGGAAACGGATGCGTCCCCTGACCGCCCGGCGCCCGAAGGTGATGCTTCCGATCGCGAACCGCCCGATGATGGAGCACCTGATCGTCGCGGCCCGCGATGCCGGAATCACCGACTTCACCTTCGTCGTCGGATACTTTGAACGTGAGATCCGGAACCACTTCGGGGACGGCAGCAGCCTTGGCGTGAATATCGCCTATGTGACCCAGCGTCACCAGCTCGGCACCGCCGATGCCCTGAGGGCGACAGCAGGGATGATCGACGACCGGTTCCTCCTCTTGAACGGGGATATGATCCTCAAATCCGAAGATATCAGGGAACTCTGCCGGATGGATGCTCCGTGCGTGGGGATTCACGAGACCGACCACCCGCAGGACTACGGCGTGGTGACCGTCGAAGGGAGCCGCATCACCGGTCTCGAGGAGAAGTCCGAGGAGCCGAAGAGCAACCTGATCAACGCGGGCGCCTACCTCTTCGACCCCGGCGTCTTCGACCTCCTCTCCGGCATCAAGGTATCAGGCCGGGGCGAGTTCGAGCTGACCGACGCGCTCGAGACCTATATCAATGAAGGAAAACTCAGGGCATATTCGCTCGCCTACTGGCTCGACGTGGGGCAGCCGTGGGATCTCCTCGACGCAAACGAGGGGCTTCTCTCCTCGATCTGCCACGAACGGCACGGAACCGTCGAGGACGGATGCACCGTCCCGGAGACGGTCAGCATCGGAAAAGGGACGGTTGTCCGGGCCGGGACTTATATCGAGGGAGCCTGCGTCATCGGTGAGAACTGCGTCATCGGCCCCCACGCCTATATCAGGGGCTCCACCGCAATCGGCGACAACTGCCACATCGGGCACGCGACCGAGCTCAAGAACTCCATCGTCATGTCGGGAACAAAGATCCCGCACTTCAACTACATCGGCGACAGCATCGTCGGGAGTAACTGCAACTTTGGCGCAGGAACCAAGGTCGCGAACCTCCGGCACGACAGCGGATCGGTGAAGGTCTGCGGGAAGACCACCGGGCGGAGGAAGTTCGGCGCCATCATCGGCGACGACGTCCTCTTCGGGATCAACTGCTCGGTCAACGTCGGGAGCCTCGTCGGCAGCGGTACCCGGGTGGCTCCTCATTCCCTCGTCGAAGGATGCGTCGAGGACAACTCAATCATCAGGTGATATGATGCAGGCAGTCATTCTAGCAGCGGGAGAAGGGAGCCGTCTGCGGCCGTTGACGAGGAGCAAGCCCAAGGCCATGCTCCCGGTCGCAAACCGGCCGATCATCGAGTATGTCATCGACGCCCTCCTGGAGAACGGAATTCGCGATATCGTGGTGGTGGTCGGGTATCGCAAGGAAGAGGTCATCCGGCACCTCAACAGGCTCGACGCCCCGATCCAGGTCGTCGTGCAGGAGCGGCAGCTCGGAACCGCGGATGCTCTCCGGGCGGCCGAGTCGGAGATCACGGACGATTTTCTGGTTCTTCCCGGCGACAACTACATCAACGCCGAATCGATAGCCCGGATCAAGGAGGAGCGGAACGCCATGCTCGTCGCCGAGCACCCGAACCCCTCGAACTTCGGGGTCGTCGTGATCAGGAACGGCATCGTCCGCGAGATCGTCGAGAAACCCGAAGACGCCCCGACGTTCACGGTATCGACCGGCGTCTACTCTTTCACCCCCGACGTCTTCTCCTACATCCAGACGAACGAGATCCCCGACGCGATCGCCGCCATGATCGCATCGGGCCGGCGTATACGGGCGATCCCGGCAGACGACTGGCAGGACGCCGTCTACCCCTGGGATCTCCTGAAACTGAACAGCCGGATGCTTCGGGAGATCAAACCCGGGATCTCGGGGGAGATCGACGCATCCGTCATCCGCCGGGGCACCGTGCGTATCGGCGCCGGGACGACCGTGGGCCCGAACACCGTCATCTACGGCCCCGTCGCCATCGGGAGCAACTGCAACATCGGCCCGAACTGCGTCATCATGCCCGATACGAGCATCGGCGACCGGGTAGTGCTCGAACCATTCACCTACGTTGGCGACTCGCTCATCATGAACGACGTCACGATCGGGTCGCATTCGAGGATCGTCTCGGCGGTCTTCGGCCAGGGGTGCATCCTTGCCGACCACACCACCACCTACCCGTCCGCGAGCCTCCTCGAGGTCGGCGACCGGATCCAGAAGGAGGAGTTCGGCGCAGTTCTCGGCGAGGGAGTCCGCGCGGCACCATTCACAACGTTTAAGAACTGTATCGCAGGTAACGGTGTCACCATCGGGGAGAGGAAGACAGTGATCGGCATCATCGAGGACGGCACGCGGGTGATGTAGATGTGCGGAATCGTTGGTTATATCGGGAGACGGGATGCAACCCCGGTTCTGATCCAGGGGCTGAAGCGGCTTGAGTACCGGGGTTACGACTCCTTCGGGATCGCGACGGTCGGGAGCGCAATCGAGATCTACAAGAAGACCGGCCGCATCTCGGACGGCGAGGCCGGGGCGGCCGATCTCCGCGGATCCACCGGAATCGGGCATACCCGTTGGGCCACTCACGGTGAACCGAACGACCTCAACGCCCACCCGCACACCGACTGCTCGGGAAGGATCGCCGTGGTGCACAACGGGGTCATCGAGAACTACGGCGAACTGAAGCGGCAGCTCGAAGGACGCGGCCACACCTTCCGGTCGGAGACCGACACCGAGGTGATCGCCCACCTCATCGAGGAGCACTACGATGGCGATCTCCTCGCGGCGGTCAACGCGACCCTCCCCCTGCTCCGGGGCTCGTATGCCGTCCTCGCGATCGCGGAAGATACACAGAGAATCGTCGCCGCCCGCGATGCGAGCCCGCTCGTCCTCGGCATCGGGGATGCCGAGGTCTTCGCCGCCTCGGATATGACGCCGCTCCTCGAGTACACCGAACGCGTGATCTTCCTCGAAGACGGGGACGTCGCCGATCTCACGCCCGGCCGCTACACGGTCTACCACAACGGCCAAACAGTGGAGCGCCCGATCGAACTGATCAACTGGTGCGTCGAGGATACCCGGAAGGGCGGGTTCGCCCATTACATGCTAAAAGAGATCTACGAGCAGCCCCAGTCATTCTACGAGACCATCAGGGCGGGCATCGACGAGCGCGTGCAGCGGATGGTCACGGAGGCCGACGAGATCACCCTGGTCGCGTGCGGGACGTCCTACCACACCGCCCTGGTCTTCAAGTACCTGGCCGAACCGCTCTGCGGCATACCGGTACGGGTCGAGATGGGATCGGAGTTCAAGTACTTCACCCCGCCCCTCCACGGCCTCGCGATCGCGGTCTCGCAGTCAGGGGAGACGGCGGACACGATCGCCGCCCTGAAGATGGCGAAAGCCCGGAACTGCCCGACGCTCGCCATCACCAACATGCAGGGGAGCACGGTCACCCGGGTTGCGGACGAGACGCTCCTGATGCGGGCCGGCCCCGAGATCGGCGTCGCCGCGACCAAGTCCTACACGGCGCAGCTTGCGGCGCTGATGCAGATAGTCAACCTGCGCTGCGAGGGGGCGTTCGACGATGCCCTCTCGCACGCGCACCTGGCCATCGGCGACGCCCTCCTCCAGGACATCCACGAGGCAGTCGCCCTCTGCTCGAAGGCCGAACACGTCTTCTTCGTGGGGAGAGGGCCGTTCTATCCGGTCTCGATGGAAGGCGCCCTGAAGATGAAGGAGATCAGTTACGTCCACGCCGAGGGGTATGCAGCGGGAGAACTGAAGCACGGGCCGTTTGCCCTGCTCACCCCCGAGACGCCGGTCGTCGCCATCTGCACCCCCGGTTCGACCTACGGCGTGATGGCCTCGAACATCAAGGAGATGAAGGCGAGGAAAGCCCCGGTCATCGCGCTCGGGGTTGCCGGCGATACGGAACTTGCCGAGATCGTGGACATCTTCATCCCCATTCCGAACACACATCTTCTGGTACAGGTGCTGACCGCGTCGGTCATCCTGCAGCTGCTTGCTTACCACACCGCATGTGCCCTGCAGCGGGACGTCGACAAGCCGCGAAACCTGGCAAAGAGCGTGACCGTTGAATGATTGAGTATGGACGTAACGCCCTCGGCGAGGGGGCGACGATATTCGAGCCGGTGACCGTCGGGTTTCCCTCCCGCGACCGGATGGGAGAGAGCGACTACCCCGGCACCACCATCGGGAGGGGCGCCGTCCTCCGGTCGGGCACGATCATCTACTGCGACGTCGTGATCGGCGATGCCTTTCAGACCGGCCATAACGTGCTGATCCGCGAAAAGACGACCATCGGCGACCGCGTGGCGATCGGGACGGCGGCGGTGATCGAGGGCGACTGCACGATCGGCGACGATGTCCGGCTCCAGAGCCTGGTCTACGTCCCCACCGGCGCCCGGATCGGGGAACGGGTCTTCGTGGGCCCGAACGCCGTGCTGACGAACGACCGCTACCCGCCCGGCCCGCACGAATCCCTCCGGGGGCCGGTGATCGGGAACGATGCCGTCATCGGTGCGAACGCGACGATCCTCCCCGGCGTCACCATCGGAGAGGGAGCGTTCGTCGCCGCGGGCGCGGTGGTGACGAAGGATGTCCCGCCCGGGATGCTCGCGGTGGGGACTCCCGCACGGTTCCGGCCGCTCCCCCCTGAAGCGAGGCGGTGCCGGTGAAGGTTCCCATTGCCCGGCCGCTCGTCGGCGAGGAGGAGATCGCGGCTGTCGCCGATGTGATGCGGTCGGGGATGCTCGCCCAGGGCTCGGTCGTCACGGAGTTCGAGTCGCGGTTCGCCGAATACTGCGGTGCCGCCCACGCCGTCGGCGTCAACTCGGGCACCGCGGCGCTCCATGCGGCTCTCCTCGCCGCGGGCGTCGGGCCGGGGGACTCGGTGGTCGTCCCGGCGTTCACGTTCTTTGCGACGGCGTCCGCGGTCTCGATGTGCGGGGCGACGCCGCTCTTTGCGGACGTCGATCCTGCGACGTTCAACATCGACCCCGACTCGGTCGCGGCCCTCATCCGCCCCGAGACCCGGGCGGTCGTCGGCGTCCACCTCTTCGGGCAGCCGTTCGACGTCGGTGCGGTTCGCGAGGTCTGTGATGACCGTAGCCTCATCCTCGTCGAGGACGCGGCCCAGGCGCACGGCGCGGAGTATCACGGGAAGCGGGCGGGGAGCCTCGCCGATATCGGCTGCTTCTCGTTTTATCCGACGAAGAACATGACCACCGGCGAGGGCGGCATGGTCACGACCGACGACGATGCCCTTGCGGAACGCGTCCGGCTCCTCATCAACCACGGCCAGAGCCAGAAGTACCTTCACTCGGCGATCGGCTACAACTACCGGATGACGAACATCGACGCCGCGATCGGCCTCGTGCAGCTCGGCCGGCTCGAGGGCTTCAACGAGCGCCGGATCGCGAACGCCCGGTACCTCGACCGCCACCTCGCGGGCACGGGGCTCGCGACGCCCTGCGTCGCACCGGGCGTCCGGCACGTCTACCACCAGTACGTCGTGAAGGTTCCCGGCGATTATCCACTCTCAAGGGACGCGTTCATGAACGCTCTCGCAGAGCGGGGGATCGGGACCGCCGTCCACTACCCCATCCCCGTCAACCGGCAGCCGGTCTACGAGAGCGAGCCCGCTTCCTGCCCGGTATCGGACAGCCTCGCGGCATCGGTCGTGAGCCTGCCCGTTCATCCGGCGGTGACGGACGAAGAACTGGCGTATATCTGCGATATGGTGCGAGAACTCCAGACCCCATAAGCCACTAACCTACGATAACGATGAAGATCCTCCTCGTCTCCACTCAGGACTACATTCACCACCCGATCCCCTCGAGGCACCACAACATCTTCGAGGAGCTCGCGAAACGGCACGAGGTTCATGTCCCGCACTTCCATGTCAGCCGGGGCAAGGAGCGCGAGACCCTTCTTCACGTCCATGAGGCGACACGGTTTCCCGTCGAGAGCCCGTTCCTCCACTACACCCTGAACGCACCCTGCCACTACCGGGTCATCAGCGAGATCATCCGCGACCACGAGATCGACGTCGTCGTCGGGGCTCACGTCCTTGCGGGGACGGCGATGGTCCGGGCGGCGAAGAAGTCCGGCGTCCCGGTGGTCTTCGACCTCAAAGACTGGTTCCCCGACTCCGCCGCTGCCTACTACAAAAATCCCGCGATTAAGTGGGTGCTCCGGGAAGGCGTCCTCAATATCACCCGCTACAACCTGGACCACAGCGACGTCGTCACGACGGTCTCCCCGGGGCTCGTCGAGAAACTCAGGGGCTACGGCTACGAGGCCGAGTTGATCACGAACGGCGTCGACACCGACCTCTTCCGCCCAACCGACGATGGGACGATGCGCTCGGCACTCGGGATCGCTCCCGATGCCTTCGTGCTCGGGTTTGCAGGGGCGGTCGAGCGGTGGTATGCCCTCGACGAGGTGATCCGGGCATTCCCGGAGATCCTCGAGAAGCACCCGAACGCGGAACTCCTGATCGTCGGCGGTTCGCTCTTCACCGGCTACCTGGACGAACTGCAGGCACTCGCTGCCCGACTCGGGGTCGCCGGCAGGGTGCACTTCACCGGTGCCGTCGACTACCGCGACCTCCCCGGCTACATCGCGCCGATGAACCTCTGCCTCATCCCGCTCTCTCCACCCCAGTGGATCGATATCGCGCTCCCGAACAAGTACTTCGAGTACTCGGCATGCGGAAAACCGATCCTCTCGACCCCCATCCCCGATATGCTCCGGATGGGCGGCGACCATATCGCCGTCTACCGGAATAAAGTTGAGTTCCTCGAGCGTGTCGACGAACAGGCTCTCTCCCCGGGGCGGTGCCCGGCCGGGGTGGAGGAGCACAGCTGGAAGAAGAAGGCCGAGGCATTCGAGAAGATCTTCGAGCGGGTGACGGGAACACGCTGAAATTCACTCTTTTTCCGGCGTCGCGGATACGCCAAGGTTATTAATGGTTCGAAGGGAAACAGATTCGTAACAAGGAGTGTCCGATGGCTCAGATGGATCTCAAGAAGTACCAACCATACATCATCATTGGTATCATCATTCTATTCGCCCTGCTCACGCTCTGGACGCGGGGCATCCCTTCGGAAGGCCTGGTGACCGCCGAAGGCGTCAATCTCCTCGGCAACGACCCCTGGTACAGCCTCCGCCAGGTGGAGCAGAGCGTCGCGAACTTCCCCGGCTACGCCTGGTTCGACGCCATGACACTCTACCCGTCCGGCGACGTCGTCTACTGGGGACCGCTCTTCGTTCAGATCGCAGCAGCGCTCTGCGTCCTCACCGGCGCGGCGACGCGCCCCGAGATCATGCTGGTCGCGTCCTGGGTTCCGCCGCTGATGGCCGTCGCGATGGTCCCGGTCATCTACCTGCTCGCGAGAAAGATTGCCGACTGGAAGACCGGCCTCATCGCAGCGGGCCTGATTGCGGTCATCGGCAGCAACTACGCCTACCGATCCCTCTTCGGGTTCGTCGACCACCATATCGCGGAGACACTCTTCTCGACGATCTTCGTCCTCGCCTACGTCACGGCGCTGCTCGCGGCACGCGACCGGCCGCTCTCCCCGAAGAATGTTGAGACCCTGAAGATCCCGGTTATCACAGCGGCTCTCGCCGGTGTCGCGTACCTCCTCGGGTTCTTCAACATGCCGACGATGGTTCTCTTCGCACTCATCGTTGTAGCCTTCACTCTGGTCCAGTTCATCCTCGACTTCTTCCAGGAGAGATCGAGCGAGTATCTGGTTCTCGTAAACGCCGTTGTCTTCGGTGTCGTCATCATCGGGGCGGCGGCATTCGGCTTCCCGCACTCTGGACTCGGCCTCTCCCTGTACAGCGTCGGGCACGTCATTGCTTACGCCGGCCTCATCGCAGGCACGCTCGCGCTCTACGGGCTCTCGGTCTTCCTGAAAGACCGCCCGAAGTACTACTATCCGGCCGCGCTCGCGGCCGTCGCGGCGCTCGCCGTCGCGGTGCTCTACATCGCTCTGCCGGAGATTTACGGCCTCCTGATCTCGAGCCTTGTTGCCTTCTTCGGGGAGGCTGCGATCACCACGACCGTCCAGGAAGCCCGGGCCTGGTCGTTTGCCGCCGCCTGGGCAACGTTCCACTGGGGCCTCGTCCTCTCGGCCGGCGGGGCTGCCACCCTCGTCTGGCTGAATCGCCAGAGGGTGAACCCGGCCCACGTCTTCGTCCTGATCTGGTCGGCGATCATCCTGGCATCGACGGCCGCGCACGTCCGGTACGAGTACTACCTCGCCGCAAACATCGCCCTGCTCGCGGCGGTCTTTGCAGGCGCAGTCATAAACGCGACCTGGAAAGATATTGCACGTCTCCTCGGGAGAGAGAGCGGCAGCAAGGCCACCCCCGCACCTGAAGCCGCCGAAAAGCAGGAGATGCCAAAGAAAGGCAAGAAGGGCGGCAAGGCTCCCGATACCCGGAAGGCAAAGGCCACCAGGCGTGACCAGCCGGATTATCTCAAAGTCGGAGCGCTCGCCGTGGTCGTTGTCGTTACGCTCATCTTTGCCGGGACATCTCTCATGGGGAACATCGCTCTCGCCACCGGCGCGAAATATTCCGGCATGGACTCACAATGGATGGAGGCCCTTGAGTGGATGGGCGAGAACACGCCCGACCCCGGCGTCGACTATTACGCGATCCATGACCGGAACACCTTCACCTACCCCGAAGAGTCCTACGGCGTCATGTCCTGGTGGGACTACGGCCACTGGATCACCTTCGTTGCGAAGCGGATCCCGAACAACAACCCCTTCCAGCACGGGGTCTCGGGACCGAACGGCTCCGCGACCTACCTCGTCTCGACCGATGAAGAGGCCGCAAACCGGATCCTCGACAACATCGGCACCCGCTACGTCATCACCGACATCCAGCTCGACACCTCGAAGTTCCACGCCCCGGCGACCTGGGCCGATCCCGCCGTGGGTCAGGAACCCTTCCAGCCCTACTTCCTCCTCCCGGTGAGCGCGGGCTCGTCGGAGTACCAGGCGGTGCCGTTCAACACCCAGGAGTACTACCTGACGATGGTCTCCCGGCTCCATAACTTCGACGGCTCCATGACCGATCCGACAGAGGCATCGGTGATCTACGCCGAGTACCTGGAGCCGGCCGCGGCAAACGCCTCGCTTCCCGTCATCACCCGCACCCAGCAGATGAACGCCACGGAAGGTGCGGCCGCGGTGGAGGCCTACAACAGGAACGCGCCGGCAGGCTCGCACGCGACGCTCCTGAACATGTACTACCAGTTCCGGGGGGACTCGGTTCTCCAGCCGCTCGAGCGGGTGCCGGCGCTCCAGCACTACCGGCTCGTTCACGAGACGCCCGGAAACGTCTTCGGCAACGTCGGTGAAGACGGGCCTGACCTGAAGCACGTCAAGATATTCGAGTACGTCCCCGGTGCCACCATCCAGGGCGACGGGATCATCGAAGTTCCCATCGTCACGAACGCCGGCCGTGAGTTTACCTACCGGCAGGAGAGCGTGAACGGTACGTTCGTCGTCCCGTACGCAACGTCCGGGTGGTCGGGCGAGGTGAAGGCGACCGGGCAGTACCGGATTGCGGGCACCGGACAGACGTTCGATGTCACCGAAGAGGATATCCAGCAGGGACGCACCATCAACTGACGAGGATGCGGTCTTCAGTCATTTACGGTGACATCTTCACCAGGCACGACATGGAGGCTCACCCCGAGTCGGGTGCCCGGTTACGGGCGGCCCTCTCGGGGATCCCGAAAAACGTGAGGTGGCGTGCTCCCGTCCGCGCCACCGAGAGCGATCTCGAACGGGTTCACGACCCGCGATACATCAGGTGGGTGCGGAAGATGGCGACGGGAACCTGTTTTCTGGACGTGAACACCTACGTCACCTGTCACTCCTTCGATGCTGCATCCTATGCCGCCGGATCGACCTTTGCCGCAGTAGAACGCACACTCGACGGCGAGCACCTCTTCGCCCTGGTTCGTCCCCCGGGCCACCATGCCGAACCCGATCGCGCGATGGGGTTCTGCATCTTCAACAACGCCGCCATCGCAGCGGCGAAAGCACTCTTATCGGTCGACCGGGTGGCGATCCTCGACTGGGACCTGCACCACGGCAACGGCACCCAGACGGCTTTCTACGGGAGCGACCGGGTGCTCTACTGCTCGGTGCACGAGGAGAACAGTTTCCCGAAGACCGGGTGGGTGGACGAGATCGGCACCGGCGCGGGCCGGGGCTACACCCTCAATGCCCCGCTCGCGGCAGGCTCGACCATCGCCGATTACGCGCATGTCTTCGACGAGGTCTTCGTCCCGGCGATCGCCCGGTTCCGCCCCGACGTCCTGATCGTCTCGGCCGGGCAGGATGGCCTCGCCGACGACGAGCACGGGAGGATGAACCTCGAACCCGACGATTACGGCGTGCTTGCCGGGATGCTCGCCGACGGCACGGATCTCCCCCTCGCGTTGACGCTCGAAGGTGGCTACGGGCCGTCGATCGGGGAGGCGATTCATGCAATCTTCGAGGCCCTCGCGGGGAAGCGGTTCGAGACGGCGGAGAGACCGCTGAACCGGGGGACGGAAAGGGTCACGGACCTCCTGAAGAAAGTCAGGTTTTGTTAAGAAGAGAACTGCCCCGGGGCCGATACTCCGGCAGCCAGAGGGGAGCACCGGCGCGGAAGAGCGTGGGTGATCTTTCCCCAAAGAGGAAGTCGTTCTTCGCACCAATCGGTGCTCAAACTCGCTACGCTCGATCTCCAGTTCTAACGAACCATCGCACTTCACGGCTTCACGTGAAGTAACGATGCGTGGATGATGAAACGGCTGCAATCTTGAAAAGCCCAATATAGTGGACCGTGGAGATATCGCCATCGGGGGAAGGGGCTGACGGGGAGGACGACGTTCCGGAGAACGACAGTCCACAGGACAGGAGTTCGAGAAGCCGTCAGGCTTCGAGGAACGGAGTTCGACCACCGT